>Ga0214244_1000035_pt1 | contig 59954 bp, 76 predicted proteins | sample TroBogypolimnion_32_FD_153082 | JGI IMG/M metagenome (GOLD analysis project Ga0214244, IMG submission 153082) | Freshwater microbial communities from Trout Bog Lake, WI - 04OCT2008 hypolimnion | ecosystem: Environmental > Aquatic > Freshwater > Lake > Hypolimnion/Profundal zone | place: Trout...
GGGTACTTTCACCGCTGGTACGATATCGTTTGCTGGTATGGTTTCCGAGCGTCCAGACTTCCAGACCGGGCCTGCTTACGCTGGCAACTTTACGGTCGGCGCTTAATATCAACTCTGGCCGCTGTGATTGTCACAGCGGCCTTATCATCACAAGGGTAAATTTATGTCAAACGCTGTCACAGAAGATTTTTCTGATCTTCAAGCTCAAGTGAAATATCTGAGCGAGCAACTTCGCGCGCTTCAGGGCCATGCTGAAATTGAATCGGAGTCTGAAAATCCGATTTATGAACTGCTTGCTGCATTTATGTCGCCTGACGATATTTATTATCCTGAAGGCGCACGTTTTGAAGATGTTACTGGCGGTCTAATTCCGCCGAATGAATTTATGGAACCAAAAAACGCAGCTGCCGAACGCTGTATGCGTGCTTGGCTTCGCACTTTGCCTTCGGCTCAGAAAACACCAGCATTCGAAAATATCATTGAAGCTGCAATGCAGATGCGTCCTAAAGAAGGTGATGACGCACAATCATTGGCCGAATATCAGGGCAAAATTCTTCAACGCGCTCTTGAACTTCAATATCAGAAACAAGGCATTCTGCCTCGTGATATGCCGGAATTGGATAACCTTAAATCGCCACAGCGAATTGGTAATGTTCCCGTCATGTCAAACACTCGCATTTCCGGCCAGTCGTCTTTTAAGACGCCAGCCAAAACAAAACTCCGCGCAGATCCGGTTTCTGCCGCAAATAAAGCGGCACCCGCAATTGCGACGAGCCGATCCGAACTTCTTGGCCGTCAAAGCGGTATAGGCGTTCTTATTTAATTCTAATCAGAAGATAGGTGTAAAATGGCACTCTCAGGCTCCGAAATTCTCTATGTAGTTGGCCTTCAGCCTAATGGTCAGCCTGCGGCTGTCTCCGAAATCACATCTGTTCAGGGTCTCGTTCAGGCTGGCGCTGCGGCTGGTCTGACTTCAGGCGCGCAGACTCAGTTCGGTTCAAGCACCGGCTATTTCTTGGAAGAAGGTAATCTATACCGTTTCGTATCTGGCACAGGCGTATCCCCTGCCGCAACAGGTAGTGATGTGGTTTTGGCCGTTTACGCTCTGCCCGCCAGCGCGTTTGACATTGCTGGTCGCGGCCTATCCCTAACTGCAGTCGGCGCATTCGCGGCTACCAATAACAACAAAACAGCCAAGATTATTTTTAACCCTGCAACGGCTGTTGTTGGTAGTACAGTTGGTGCTGGTGGCACGACTGTTGCAACCACCGGTGTATCTACCGGTAACAATGTTGGCTGGCAGCTTGCAACTAACATTTTCAAATATGGTGCGGCTGGCTCCAACACTCAGTATGCACAGGAAACCGCAACCATTGTCGGCACCACACATGGCGGCATGGGTTTGCCTTTGGCGACCACCGCTGTAGAAAGCGGCGCGATCCTGATTGCTGTCACTGGCAACGCAGCAACCGCAACTTCCGATATTCTGCTCAACTTTTTCGAAGTGAACGCAATGAACTGAGTCAAACGGCTCGTATTCGGGAGAATGAAATGGCTAAGCGCGACAAAGCTGTTGAGCGATACGGCAAAAAGAAAGCGGCAGCCGCCAAGGCTGCCAAAGACGCCGCAGCTATGGCTGCTCAGGCTCAGGCGCAGAATGCTGCTGGCGGCGCTGATGGTGGTGCCCCTGCTGGTGCTCCTATGCCTGCTGGCGCTCCTGCCGGTCCCGGTATGACCGATCAGGCTCGTATGGCCGGCAGATACGGAGGTTGATATGCCTTCAGTCAGCGGAAAACAACATCGGCTTATGGAGGCGGTCGCTCACAATAAGAGTTTCGCCAAAAAAGTCGGTATCAAACAGTCTGTAGGTAAAGATTTCGCTGAAGCTGATAAGGGAAAAACCTTCCCAAAATCGAACGAACAGCGTATGAAAGACCGATACGGTAAAAAGGATTGATATTATGGCTGGTGAAGATCGTTACAAACATCCTTCCAACACCAAGGGTACGGCCTCAAAAGTCATTGGTGCTGCCGAAGATCGCGCCAAAGAAACTGCCGGAAAACCTGCAATGAATGGTGAAGGCCCACATCCAGATCCCGGTCCTTCGGCTGGCCATGATGCAACTTGGGGTGAAGTGGCTGATCGTCACTCCCGCGAGCATAAAGAAATGGGCGAACGTCATGTCGGTGAAATGATTGACACTCATGCGCGCCATGTTGATGAGCATCAGAAAATGATTGCACGTCACGGTGAAGAACTCAAAGCCATGCACTCCGAAAAAGACATCGGAACCAAGGGAGAAGAGCCTTGAAATCTTTCGTTCACATGGCCAAAACGCCAGATGAAGTCGAAGAGAAAAAGGAACGTATGACCACTGAACCGGTGGTTAATACCTACCCTTACGGTCTTTGCATTTCTTTGTGCGATGATGAGCTTGATAAACTCGGTGATATAAGTTGTGAAGTTGGCAGCATCGTCTCCTTTGACGCGATGGCCAAAGTCACGGCATATAGTCAGCATGAAGTTGAAGAGGATGGCAAGAAAACTCTTCGCCGCCGTGTTGAACTTCAAATCACACATCTCGGTGTCGAACAGGATGAGGACGAACAACCGCCATCCATGAGCAACGAAGATCGTATGAAAAGCCGATATACCACGGACTCCGATAAATATTAAGGGGTGGGCTGTGACTTCAGTAATTGATGTTTGTAATCAGGCACTTGATCTGATCCGCGCTCGCGCGACTGTTACGAGCATCGACCCTAGTGATGGTTCGCTAGCCGCTAATATATTGTCGCGTCAATATCAAAATCGTATTGACGCGCTTTTTCGTGCAGCTCATTGGAACTGCGCTCGTTATCAATCCGGTCTTACTTTACTGAAAGCAGCGCGCGGCACTCCCGAAAACTTAAACGGAGTGACCCCTGTTCCGCCTATGCCTTGGGCATACGAATATGCTTGGCCGTCGCAACCTTATTGCTTGAAGCCTCGCTACATTGTTCCAATCTGGCCGGTGACGGCTGTAAACGCATCGAGCGTGCCTTTCACGACATCAGGCGGCACTATGATGACACCTTATAGTGGTGTCGAAGCGCCTTTCATAACGAGTAGTGATGTCGATGCAAACGGCAATCAAATTCGCGTTATTTTGACAAATGTGCCTCAAGCGCAGCTTGTTTACACCGCGCGCATTGACGATCCCGATTTATGGGATTCAAATTTTCTTGATGCTGCCGTGGCGCTTTTAGCTTCATGGATATGCGAACCAATCACCGGCAACAATCAATTGGCCGCAAAATCTGTTGCATTGGCCACTGAACTTGTTCGGCAGGCTCGAATGTCTGACGGTAATGAAGGCACAAGTGTTGTCGATAACACACCAGATTGGATTCAAATTCGCATGTCACGTCCAGTCGGCATGAATACCGCATCTGCATTGATCGGCTGGGATAGCTTGAGTATGCCGGGAGGCAGTGTTTTCTAATGTCGCAAACCACAGCTCGGCCATCATTCGCATCAGGTGAAATAAACCCCGCGTTTTGGGGTCGAACTGATCAAGCGAAATTTCATTCCGGTTGTTCCGTCATGCGGAACAGTTTTGTAAATTATCGCGGCGGTACGGCCTCGCGCGCCGGAACTGCATTTGTCGGCCCGTGTTTGCAAAACGGTACGGCTCTTCCGCCACGTTTAATTCCATTTCGCTTTTCAATTCAACAGTCTTATGTTCTTGAATTTGGCGATCAGTATATGCGTGTAATTTCACAAGGCGCGTATATCACTGAAACACCTTTAAATATATTGGGTATTGCGAGCACTTGGCCTCTCGGAATGACATTGCCTCTTGACGCTTCCACATGGAAAGCTGGAGATATGTTTTATGTATCCGGGATGACCGGATTGTTGGCCTTAAACAATCTATATTTTGTCGTGCTGACAAATCCAGTCATTGTTGGTTCATCCTGCCTTGTTTCCGTTGCTGATATGTTTGGAAATTCCTATAACGGTTTAAGCCTGTCCGGCTGGACTGGTGGTGGAACAGCGGCCAAAATTTATACGCAGACAACACCATACTCAGCTGTAGATTTACCGTTTTTAAAATTTACGCAATCCGCAGACGTAATGAGTTTAACTTGCGTAAATCAGAATACTTTGACCGAATATCCGCCTTATGATTTGACACGTTATTCGTCAAATAATTGGGTATTTGTGCAGACAAATTATGCTTCATCAATTTTGCCGCCAACAGCGTGCACCGCCACTGCTTCGACTTTAACGCCAGTCACCAGCGGTCAGCAATTACCGACAAAATACGCATATTGCGTTACCGCAGTTGATTCTATCACCGGCCAAGAAAGTGTTGCATCGCCTATTGCGTATGTTTTGAACTCTGTCGATATTGCATTGTATCTCGGTTCAATCACAATTAACTGGCCTCCGGTTAATGCCGCAGGATACTACAATATTTATAAAGCGCCTTCATCGTACAATACCGATGTTCCAATCGGAAGCGTATTTGGTTACGCCGGTACATCTTTTGGCAACCAATTTGTAGATTCAAACATCACGCAAGATTTTACACGCACCCCTCCAGTTCATGTAAATCCTTTTGCTCGCGGGATGATTTTAAATGCGGTTATCACCAGCCAAGGTTCAGGTTATACTCAGGCCACCGTTGGTGCAAATGTTATAACCAATACCGGATCTGGCGCGGTCATCACTCCGATCATTGTCGGCGGTGTGGTAGTTGATTGTATTGTGCAAAATTCCGGCGAAAATTATACAGCTGGAGATTCACTTGTTATTACTGATAGTGGTTCAGGGGCAGGTGCTGTTGCTTCACTGACAATCGGCCCGCAGACCGGCACATATCCGAGTGTTGTTTCATATTTTCAATCGCGTCGCGTGTATGCCAACTCATTAAATAACCCAGATGGGTATCAGATGAGCCAGACAGGCGCGTACACCAACATGGACGCAGCATCACCACCAATTGCAAGCGATGCGATCTCCGGCAATCCTTGGGGCTTACAGGTCAATGGTATTCAATGGCTGCAACCAATGCCGGGCGGCTTAGTCGTTGGTACAGGGTTGGACGCTTGGCAGTTGTCAGGTGCAAACGGAAACGGAAGCGCCATTACGCCAGCAAGTCAAAGTGCAACGCCACAAGCATCAAATGGCTTTTCACAGACTGTGCCGCCTGTAAAAATCAATTACGACATTCTCCACCTACAGCCTTTAGGTTCTGTGGTCATTTCTTTGCAGTATAATTTCTTTGCACAGATTTATGCTGGTACAGACATCAGCTTTTTATCAAGTCACCTTCTTGAAAATCATCAGATTAAAGAATGGGCTTGGGCAAAAGAACCCTACAAACTTTTGTGGGCGGTGCGTGATGACGGCAAAGCGTTGTCACTTACATATCTCAAAGAGCAAGAAATTAACGGATGGGCGAGACACGATACGAATGGCTTATTTCAGTCTGTTGTATCTATCGTTGAGCCACCAATCGACGCCATTTATTTCATAGTGAAAAGATATATCCGCGCATATTCAAAATGGGCTTACTATGTCGAGCGTATGGATAATCGTTTGTGGGTAAATACTGAAGATCCGTGGTGCGTTGATTGCGGCCTTGCATCAATACAAGGCATACGAAATGCTAATTTATCGGCCAGTTCCGCGTCCGGTTCGGGAAGTGTCCTGACTGCATTCGTTATCAATGGTGGCACGGGATATTCAAACCCTAGTTTAATCATAACTGATCCGTCAGGATCTGGGCACGGTGCGATTGTTAAACTGCAAACTTCAGTCACTTCGGATTTTAATAGCGATTTCAACACAGATTTCGGCGGTAATGGCGCATTTGGCGGTTCGATAACAAGTGCCGTTGTTGTGAACGGCGGTTCTAGCTACAGCCGGATACAAGTAAAATTGCAAGACCCTACTGGCCATGGTGGTGCGGTTGGTTTGACGATTGATCGTTCCATAACTTTCACCGCAGATCAACCTGTATTTACTTCCGCCGATGTCGGCTCGGTAATTCGTATGAGCGGCGGTATCGGAACTGTGATTACATTCGTCAATGCTTTTCAAGTCATTTGCACGATGTCACAAAATATCACTCTAACTATTTCAAATGATCCTTATAACACGCCAGCACCCGCTCCTTATGGTGACTGGACAATAACAACTCCTTTACAAACAATTACAAATCTTCAACACTTAGAAGGTTTGCAAGTGACTGCTTTAGCTGACGGAAATGTCGTGTCTGGTTTGACCGTAACAAATGGCACTGTAGAATTGCCTAATCCCGCAACAGCTATAACAATTGGTTTGCCTTTTGTTGCACAAGTTCAAACTCTGCATTTGGATATAGCTGGCGGTCACACTACTATTCAAGGAAAACGTAAAAGAATTTCCGGTATGACTGTCCGTATGGATAAAAGTCGCGGAGTCTTTGCAGGTGCTAATCAACCTACAGCTTCGACGACACCGTATCAAGCCGAAACAATTTGGAATAATCTGCAAGAAATTAAAGAACGTGATGTTCCCTTAAACAACAGCCATGCAATTCCGCTATTCACTGGTGATCGTTATCTACCGATTGATGATGATTGGAATATGCTTGATGGGGAAGCTAGTCCCGGTTTCTTGGCTGTGCAGCAAATAAATCCACTTCCTATGAATGTGCTTCTATTAGCACCGACATGGGAAAGTGGTGATTCAGACGATCAAGTGGGGTAATATCATGGCCGGTTGTGCAGAATGTCAAAATGCTGTTGTGGTGCGAGCCGAAAAAAACGGTGTGAGTGAATCACGATTAACTTGTCATTATTCACCTTGGACGGTGGAAAGAGAAATTGACGGTGAATTAAGATTTATCGTAGTATGGCCGGAGGTCACGGCCAATGATATTTGTCGGCAGTGGCTGCACCGTTTAAGCCCAATTGTCGATGAACGAGAACTTCATGCTTGATCCAAGAATACATATTGTACCAGCAACAGGTGAACACGCTGTAATACTGGCCAATAATTTAAGAGATGGCGATCGGCGTGAAATTGAAGTATGCGGATTAACACCAAAACGAGCAATTTGGAAAAGCCTTCGCAATAGTTTATATGCTGATGCAGTTTTTGTAGATGGTGATCTAGCCCTTATGTTTGGGTTGTGCAGTAGTTATATCGGCCATACAGGTTATCCTTGGTTATTGACTACGCCTGCGGTTGCTAGAATGCCGATTGCTTTCATTAAAGTTGGGCGACAGCAAGTTCAAAAGATGCTAGAATGGCGTCCACAGTTAATTGGTTATGTTGATGCGTCGTATGGTGGCGCTTGCAGTTTTTTAATTGCTTGCGGCTTTAAACTCGACGAGCCAGAACCTTTTGGTATAAATAATGCACCTTTTCGGCGCTATCACATAGGATTATAACATGGGCTTTGCTATGCTTGGCACATTGATTTCCGCAGGCAGCTCAATTATGGGCGGTATTGCTTCGTCCAATGCTGCGGATTATCAAGCTCAAATTGCCCGAAATAATGCGATTGTCGCGCAGCAAAATGCACAATGGACAAGTCAAGCTGGTGATATTCAAGCAACCAATGTAGGTCTGAAAAGTCGCGAAGAAATTGCACAATATAAAGCTGGTACTGCGGCGAAAGGTATTGATGTCAATACTGGGTCTGTAAAGGATGTTGAGGCTGGTGCAACTCAAAATGCAAATACAAATGTTCAAACAACTCAATCAAATGCCGAAAAACAAGCCTATGGATATATCACGCAGCAAAAAAGTTATTTGGATCAGGCCAGTGCTCTTGAATCACAAGCATCTTTCGATATTTTCGGTGGTATTCTTGGCGCTGCTGGAAGTTTGGCTGGCGGTATTGGTAATTTTGGCAGTATGGGTTCCTCTTTAGCAAGCGGCGCATCCAGTATTGGTAATTTATTTGCACCCGGGCAAGTCAATACACCTAATCTTGGCTCCTATCTGTTTGGAACTCAACAAGCTAATTTTGGGTTCGCCGGCGGTGGCCAAGTTTAACAGTCATAGGTCTTATTAAAAATGGCAAATTTCCTTTCTGATCCTTATGCCACGCCTACAGTCGAACCAATTGGCCCATCTTCAGCCGGTCCGATTAGTGTTCCTGCGGCCAATCCAAATGCTTTTGGTGGTCAAATTGCAGAAGGTTTGGGGAAACTTGGGGAAGGGCTTAATAAATATGCCTCACTTCACAATGAAATATCGGCAGATGACGCGGTAAACAAATATACAGAGCAAACCAATCACATTTTGCATGGTGATCCAAACAAAATGATTAAAGGGCCAGACGGCACTGACATGCCGGATACTGGCTATCTTGGTTTGAACGGTGAAGCAGCATTGCGTGCGCGCCCGCAGGTCGAGCAGCAATTAGAAGCTCTACGTCAATCACTTGGTGCAAATATGCCAACTGATGCTGCACGTTATACATTTGAAACCGGCTCGCGCCGCACCAGCAATTATGCTTTGGGTGAAATCGGTACACACTCCTCAAAGCAAGCAACTGAATGGTATTCTAAAGTCAATTCTGACACGGCAAGTGCTGCAACTCAGCAAATTATGGCACATCCTTTTGACGATGCTGTTTTAGAAAGCGCTCATCACGATATAGTAAATGCCCATGTCAAACAGGCTTTACACGATACGGGAGCTGTAGAAGGTTCTCCGCAGTATGATGCGGCAATACGCGATGGTGAAAAATACTTCCTTAAGGTGAAAATTAAAGCGTATGGACCAACACGTCCTGATAAATCTTTTCAATTGGTCAAAGATAACGCACAATTTTTAGGTCTTGATTACGAAACTTTGTACGATGATTACAAAAGAAAGGCCGACGATTATGAAGGCCGAAATCTTGCAGAGGGTGTTTCCCCTCCTCTTCCTGCCAATAGTAATCCAAAAAATTCATTTGTGATTGGCGATTCAATTGGCGAAGGTATTCGCACTGCTTCCGGTGCGCCCGGCGATACAACTGTCGGCTTAACACCAAATCGCATATTAACAAAAATTCAATCTATGAAACCCGCTGACTTCCCCACTGGCGACATCATATTATCAACTGGTGTGTCAAATGATCCAAAAAGTATAGGGATTGTTGCGGATCAGATTAAAGCGTTTACAGACATGGGCATAGCACCCTCGCGTATTCATATTGTAGGTGTTGGTACTGGCCCTAACGATAGTTTTAAAAATTTGAATGTGAATGACCTATTATTAAACATTGCCCAAAAAACTGGCGCTTATTTTATGGGACCGCTGGACCCTGAAAATTTATCTTCAGATGGCGTACACCCAAAAGACTATAAAAAAATAAGCGATACAATATTCCCTCCAAACACACCTGACAATCTACACGGTTCAGCGGCAAGTTTAACCCGTACTCGTGGTATGGTTGACGCTTCCGATATTCCACCGGCTTCATCTGTCGGAGCAAATGCTTTACCTACTTTGGCCATACCGGATGCAGTACGATCAACATGGGGTTGGAAACAAGCCGTTGAGATGGAAAAACAAGGTGGATTTTCAGAACAGGATTTAGCCACTACAGCTTATATTGAATCACGTTTTGGTGCAAATACTGGTGCTGGGCAACCCGGCCATGCTGCACAAGGCGTGATGCAATTTATGCCCGGCACCGCAAAGAAATACGTTCACGGCTCACCATTAGATCCAAACGAATCCTATATCGGTGCTCAACGTCTAGCCATTGATAATCGGCAAGATTTAAATCGGCGTCTTGGGCGGGATGTCACCGGTGCTGAACTCTATCTGGCGCATCAACAAGGATCTGTTGGTGCGGCTGCTTTGCTCGGCCATCCTGAAATGAGTGCTGTTGATGCTCTTACGCGCTATGCGTACAAAGGCAATCGTGCTTTGGCCATGCAGGCTGTTCGCGGTAATATCGGCAAAAATGATGATTCAAATATATCAGCTCAAGATTTTGCAAATAAATGGATTGTCACATTTAATAACGCCAAAGCTGCAATTGGTGGCGGTCGATCAATGACCATGCCTGCAAGTGTATCTGGCGCACCTGATCGTCCTTCTACCGCCGCAATGGGTTTTGCATTTCGAGATTTTCCAATAACCGGAACGAATACTTTTGCACCGCAAACAAACATCACGACCCCCTCTTTAGGTTTCTCGCAAAGTGATATGGGTTCACCTCCAACACTTTTAACCGACTATAATAAACCTGATGTTGTAGCTCCAGTAAGCACCGCAGAGGAACCCGCTAAACCTAAAGTTATGCCCGTTTCTGAGGACGCGATTGCATCAGAGATTAAAAATGGTGCTAATGTTCCGCCTAGGCCGGTTGAAGTTACAAAACAAATGATCGCCGATTCTGAAGCGCAAGCGTATCAGCGAATTGAAGAATCTGGTGCGAGCGAAGAAGTTAAAACGATTGCGCGTGCTCAAGTGGCAAAGAAAGCCACTGCACGAAATATTCAATATGAAACCAACATGCGAAAATCCGCAGACGCATCTCGAATTGCTGAAAATGATTTCACAACGCAAGCCCTCACTTTTGATAGAAAACATGACACTGCAAGTTTGAATGCTCTCGTCGATAAAATAATAAACAATGACGATTTGAACGCATCTTCAAAATTATCATTATACAATCTTGTCAATAAGCTGGCCGGGAATGATGAAGATACTTATGGTGCTGGCGTCGATGACATGATGAAACGGTTGACATTGCCCGCTGACCGCCCAGACCGTATAAAAAGTGTCGGCCAATTGGAAACCCTATTCGCCAACAAAGAGATAAATAAAGCTGGCTTTCAGCTTGGTTTTAGTCTGCTCAAGGATAAGCAAGAGGGTTACACATCCTCCCGCGCTGTAGTTTTGAACAGCTTGTTTGAAAGAGCAAAAGATGAATTGGTGCTAACTCAGGATTATGCCGGAGGCAAAATCAACACTGATATTAAAGGTAATATTGCCAAAGAAAACGCTATTCGTGATATTGATACTGCCATGACAAAATGGGTAGCGGATGGTAATGATCCAACTCAATTTCCTTTAGCCATAGATCCGAAAAAGCAAGATGCGTTCTTTAAAATTTATCGCGAACCTGCCGAAAAAGAAAAAGCAAAATACGATGCGCTTATGGAGCGTGAAAAACAAGAATCCACATTGGCAATTGATACGCCTATGTATCGCATACTTGCAGAAACAAATGTTCCTAAACCACCGGCAGGCGTCAATCCTATTGAATGGAATACCATGATGCGTAATCTGCCAAAAATTACAGAAAAGAGCGGAACGCAGAGATATGTGGGCGCGGATGAATGGGCAACCGTTGTTACCGCTTTGTTGCGTGATCCAAAACCTGAAAATATCTCAGCATTCAATGCGAAATTTGCTACAACACAAGGCATATCGCACGCCGAAGATTATATTAAGAAATTAGGCCCGCCTGAAGATATAACTCGACCTTTACCTGATTGGTCGGTAATGTCACCGAAAAATGGCGCCCCTCCGCCAAATTCAACATGGCGTATATATTAAATAGGATTTGATTGATGGCCGACGAAAACACCACAGCAAATTTAGATCCTTTTGCGGCTTATGCGGTTCCTTCGCAAAAATCAAATACTGATGATTTCGGTAAATTTATAGATGACACTTTGGGCGGCACGCCAATCGGCGCGCAAACCAGCGCCACAGGTGAATTTTTTAGAGGCGCTGCACGCAGTACAATACCCGCAGCCGGTGGCTTTGCGGCGGCTGGCGCAGGTGCGGAATTAGGTGCGGGAGTTGGCGCGGTTGCCGGTCCGATTGGAGCGGCATTAGGTGGTTTTGCCGGCGGTCTTGGCGGTTTCTTTGGCGGTTCATACTTAGCCGGAAAAGCACAAGATTTTGTTGCGGATAAATTACCCAATCGGTTTTTAGAAGCCACAGGGTTTGATGAAAAAACTCAAATCGCTGGCCAGCAACAACATCCGATAGCAGGATTCGTCGGCGGTTTTGCACCCTACGCATTAACATCTTGGCCGACGCTCGCCACAAAAACACTCCCGGCTACTGCCAGCACGCTTGAAAGATTGATGAATAGCCAACTCGGCTCTCGTGCTTTTGGCGGGTTGATGATGGGTGGTTTAGAAGCCCAAAGCGAGTATCAAGAAAATCAGCCTTTTGATTGGACAAAAGTAGCAATTTCGACAGGTTTTGGCCTCGTATTCAATGGCCATACGCCAATCGCACAAAAATTAAATAATTTCGGTGCGCGTGCTATTTCAGGATCGCCTGTGACAGTGGCTGAAGCGCGCGCATCCGGCATATATGGCGCAGAAGAAACGATCACCGGATCTGCACAACGACCACCCGATGTCGAACGAGCCGATCAACTTCCAGCACTCATTGAAACAATGGCGGTTGGCCATAATCAATATTCGATCAATGCGGATTCAGCGGCGCGCAAAATTGACAAAGATGGTTTATTTGCAAAACAAGATGAATTGATTGCTCAAAGAAATGACATTAAGCAACATTTTGAAAGTTTTGCCAATCCTTCGGAAGAGTATTTAACTGCGGCGCAAGAGCGTCTTGAAAATGCTCAAGATCAACTCGACCGGCATAATGGCATTTCAGGCGTTTATGCGAGAGGACCGCAACAACGTCGATTGATGGTTCAAGTTAAAGCTGCACAAGCCGATCTTGATGATGCACTGGCACGTCGAAGAACTTTTAGATCGGGTGAAGTTCCGCACACGGCTGAAATGACTGCCGCACTGTCGCAAATGGCCAAGATAGATGATCAGCTTTGGGCTTTGCGCGAACCTATCAATTATCTACGTCGTCAAGCCGCCGACATGTACAATTCGGAAGTTGTCGAACCGCAACCTGTTGCAAACCGCATCGTTCCAACTGAGGCTCAAAAAGAGGAAGTGCGTCGAAACGGCGCAACATTGTTTCCTGAAACAGAAACGCAAGTTGCTCGACCAACAGGTGAAGCGGCAAAATTGCCGCTAGCCGCTTTGGATATGTTTGGCACTGCAACCAACACTGAACAAGTTGGAACTGCGGGTGCGCCCGCTTTGATAACAGAAAAAGAGCAAGGCACTTGGGTTACGCGCAATGGCGTCACAACTAAAATCAGTGAACCTACAAAAGTTCAAAATGCTGAAGTTAAAGATCCTGCCGAAAAATTTGATCCTGAAGCCTTTAAACGGCATAAAGAACTGACCGAGTTAAGAAAATATCTTTTGGAAACGAATGATCAATTTAAGATTAACGGGAAAACCGGCGTTGAAAATGCGGCAGAAGAGCTTAAAGCCTTAGAACCGCGTTTACAGCGTGCGCGCGAGCAGGCAGCGGCTGAATCCACGCCTGTCGCTCCCAATGTATCAACTGCGCCGATTGCGCCTGTAGTGGCCGCTAAACCGGCCAAAGTTTCTCAGCCGATCGCAATTCAATTTGAATACATCAAACAAGACATGATGAAGCGCTTGGCTTATGTTAAAATTCCTGAAAATGAGTTAGAAGCTCATGCTGAATTTTTTGCACATGAATTTGTTGCACGCGCTGAGAATATGAAAGGTCTTTACGGTGACGCGGTTGATCTGTATCGTAAAGATTATTTTGATATTCTGAATAAAGTTACAGGAGCCAGAGCGCCAAAACCTAGCGTACCGAGTTGGCTGGTGGAAACTAAAAATTCGGTGCCTGCAAATAAAGTCATCGAGCCTGTAAAAATTAACGGTAAAACAATTGAAGAGCTGACCGCAGAGCCTCACGCATCTACCGAAGAAATTAAAACGGAACAAAAAGCCGTTTCCGAACAACAAAAAGACCTTAAAACACAGATCGAAACCAAAGGCGTAGATTCGATCAAAAAATTTGATCCTAACGAGACGCTTAAATTTTCATCTCCGGAGGAAGCCAAAAAAGGTGTCAATCGGCTTTTCGATGTCGAGTCTTTGATAACCGATGCAAATCGGATGCAATACAAATCCGGTGGTGATGAATTTGGCGTAACCGATGAACTCAAAAATACAAAAGCGTGGGTGCCGGAGCAGGGCCAAGGTATTCTTGTATGGCAAGAGCGAAACGGCAATTTAATTGTGGTCGATGGCCATCAACGCACCGGTCTTGCGCGTTGGTTGATCAAAAATGGCATTGAAAAACATATAGATATACCGGGCGTTTTAATTCGTGAAGTCGATGGTGTTACGGTAGAAGATGCTCGTGTCCGTGGCGCGATGATCAACATTGTTCGCGGTTCCGGCAGCGCTCTTGATGGCGCGACAATTATGCGGATGCACCCTGAATATTTAGAAGGTGCAACCAGTAAATCAGCAGAAAAACCGCGCAATTTGGCTGTTTTGTCAGATGAAGCATTTGGTTATGTGAAACAAGGTATTGGTGGAATTACTGAAGATCAAGGTGCTTTGGTTGGCCGTGAACTAAAAAATGATGGTGTTCGCCAGCTTCAGGCTTTGCATCTCATCACTGAATTAAAACCTAAAAATGCGGCTGAAACAAAATACATCATTGATCGTGTAAAGAATGCCAACGTTGCAAAAGCGGAAGGTCAGGCTCAAATTGAAATGTTTGGGAAGATTGATCTTCCGAACATCAAAGCCGAGTCGCAAATTTCTGGCGATGTCAATTCTATATTAGCTCAAATCACTCGGCAGACAAAAACAGCTGCAACAGGCGCTGAAAATATTCTCGGTAAAATTGATGTGGCTGGCAATATTGCCAAGTCGGAAACGACTTCGCAAATTTCTGAATATTTTGATCGGACAAAATTTTCGGCCGGTTCAGTGGTTGCTGATGTCCTAAAAGAAAATGCGCGTGATCTCACTGATAAAAAAATCACCCGCGACCAAGCCGTTCAAAATGTACGCAAAGCCGTTGAAACCGATTATGAGCGTTTCAAAAAAGAGGGAAGCATATACCGAGACGAAAATGGCCAGCCGATAAGTGAAGTGGCTGAGACAGATGAAAATCAGGCAACGCTGTTTCAAAAAAAGAAAAAAGCACCCCCGAACGCAAGCATTATATTAAATTCAAATGCGAACGGTCGAGATTTGATGACAATTTTCAGAACAAGAAATGCGTCCTCATTATTTCATGAAGGTGCTCATCGGTTTTTAAACAATCTCATGAGAGATTCTCGGCATCCTGACGCGCCTGAACAAGTTAAAGATGACGCAAAGAAAATTTTGGAATTTCTCGGAGTTGAAGATTTTTCACAGGCCGCGAAAGGTAGTCGCGAAGAGCAATTGTGGGCTGTCGCGCATGAAAAATTAGCACGCGCTTATGAGCGTTATTTAAGAGATGAAACTGCGCCAAGTCCCGCACTTGCACGTCTTTTTCAAACACTTAATAAATGGTTCCGGCAGATATATAAATCGGCTGATGAACTTGGCGTGCCTATAAATGAGAATATCCGTTCGATTTTTGACCGATTTTTAACCAGCGAACCACGGCGCACCATCATTACTGGTGATCGGCCAGAGCCTGTAACATTGGCTGATGAGCATATTAAAGACGCGCAGACTGTAAAAGCCTCAGAAGCTGAAGTCGCCGCAGAACGTATTGCTGATGAAAAAAACAGAAATTTAGAAGGTGTTTCGCCAGAAATATTGGCCGAACTTCAAGCTGCACATGCAAAAATAGGAGAGTTGAATAGTGAACTCGAAGCCGCACTCACAAAAGCAAGCAGCGCAACCCAGCCTCCAGCAGAAGGTGGCGCAGGCGCAGCAGGAGCAAAAAACATGGGCGAGGGTGGCGCAAGACCCGAACCTGTCACCGCAGGCGGCGGCGGTGGCCGCGTCGATGAGCAGGTCAAACCAAGCGGAAGCGAAACTCGGAATGAAGGCGTTGGCGTACCAAAGCCAGCAATCGACGATGCCCGAAATGGGAATGCAAGCGGAATCCATCCCCTCGCTCCAAGATCAAAACCTGACATATCTTCAAAATCCGAATCCAAACGCCTCGATAAAGCCGGAAATATTATAGTCGCAAACGTCCGATCTATTGCGGATTTGCGAGAAGCAATTAACGATCAGATGCACGCCAATGCTGAAAGCAACAATGATTTTCTAGCCGCACGCCAAGGTGTGATACCAGATGTTGAAGTTCAGCGTATGGCTGATATTTTAGGCTTGCCGCAAGCTCGCGTAAATCTTGATAATTGGACAGTTGGCCACGCAGCCAATAGCGTTGAAGTGGTATTAGGCCGCCGACTTTTGGAACAATCACTGGCCGAAACTGCCACGCTAGAGAAAAAAGCCCGACAGACCAGAGCCCCTGAAGATGTGATCGCTTTCTTGGAATCAAGAGAAGATAACGTTCGCATTCAAGAATATTTTTCTGGCATAACCGCTGAATCTGGCCGCGCTACTCGCGCATTTCGCAAATCTGCCGAACTCAAAAGCGATCTTGAACGGGCAAATTACATAAAAAGAGACTTTGGCCAAACGCTTTATCAAGCATTGCAGGAGATTGATCGCGGCGCATTACAGGATACGCCTGAAAAACAAGCCAAATTCTACCGAGACGCGAAAAAATTTAGCGGAACAAATATGGCTTTAGAAATATTTATCAACAATATTATTTCTGGCCTTGCTACTCACATGACGTATCTGACAGGTAACGGCATAATGGCGGCTGAACGTACTGCCGCTCAGGTTCCCACAGCTGCGGCAATTGGAATGCTGCGAACAGTTCTCGGACGTACTGGTAATACAGTATCCTTTGGAGAAATTGGTGCGCGTTTAAAAGGTTACAAGCAAGGTTTTGCACCCGGCATGAAGGCCGCTGTTGACGCTTTACGCACCGGAAAAATGACTTTGCTTCCGGGTGAAGAAGGTTATGAAACACAAAAAACATTTGATCTTTATAATACAGGTGGAACACCCGCTGAAAGATTGGATCCAAATGCAGATTGGGTTGCAGTCGGATCGGCACTTCATGCTTTGATGCAAGCGCCGCGAGATGCTTTTAAAGCAGGGCAGGCACTTATTGATTCTAACACCATCAAAGGTGCAAATGGAATTGCCCCGATATACAGTGAAAACGGCGCCACGCCGGATGTGGCTTTGTTTGGGTATTATCTTCCCACCGGCGAACTTGTCCGTATGCCAAGCCGCGCAGTTGGAGCGCTGCACGCTGTCCTATACGCTGGCAACTATTCAGCCGAAATTCGTCAATTGGCTTATCGTCAAGCCGCAGAGGAAGGCCATGTCGATAGTGATTTTCACGCTCGAACTGCCTACCTAGCGCAAAATCCAACCGCTGAAATGATGGAAACAGCAATGTTCGAAGCAAAACGAACATCTTTGCTGTCAAAAGGTGGTAAAATTACAAATGCACTGACCAATCTGACCAATCAGAAAATTTTAGGTGCGCCCCTTATTAAATTTGTTTTGCCTTTCGCCCGTATATCTGGCGATATTCTCGCTCGTACACTTTCCGAAAGAACTCCTTTAGGTTTTCTGAGTAGCGATGTACGCGCCGAACTTTTCAGCAAAGACAATTACGTCGCCGATATGGCCGCTGCCCGTATGCTGATTGGAACCACAGTTGCAACTCTCTTCGGTTCTCTGGCCGCTGCCGGCCAAATGACAGGCTCTGGTCCAGTCAATCGTGACGAAGCAAATTTGTGGCGGATGGCTGGATACCAGCCGCACAGTGTCAAAATTGGTGATATGTTTTATGATCTTCATCGTCTCGGACCACTAGGTTTGCTGGCCAGCCTCGGTGCTGATTTTTATGAAGTCGCACATAAATTGCCAACCGAAACCGCTGCTCAAATTGCGGCAAGCGTTGTGCAAAGCATATCCAAAAATATTTTGGACGAGAGTTTTATGAAAGGCCCCGCTGATCTAATTAAGGCTCTTGATGAACCTGATAGATTTGGTGCAAGCTATATTAAGAATTTTGTTTCGTCTTTTGTGCCGTATTCGGCTATGCTGTCGCAATTAGATCGCAATACTGATCCGTATATGCGCGAAACACGTTCATTATTAGATGCAGTAAAATCAAAAATTCCGTATGAATCGGATACGCTACTCCCAAAACGTGATATTTGGGGTGAGCCAATTCAGCATCCAGCATCTATCGGTGGGCCACTTTCATCTATATACGAAAGTCATCTTAACCGAGATCCGGTTATTTTAGCGATGATGGATTTGCACATTCATCCGGCTCAGGTCGAACGAAAAATTGCAAATGTCGTTTTGACCGATGAGCAATTTGACAGATATGCTCAAATCGCCGGTCGAATGACCAAGAAAAATCTTGATACTCTTGTCGCATCAACTGCTTTCAAACAAATGAATGATGAGCAGCGGCATGATTCCATCAATGAAGTCATCAAGCGAACCAGAGATACGGCACGAGGTATGATAAAAATGGAATATCAGGACATCGTGATAAAAGCTACACAACAGAAAAAGAATGGTTTTCCCGGCGCTACACCTCGCTAATATCAGCCATTTTGTGCTATAAGCATTTCAACCTAAAACACAACGAGAAGCGAAATGACAATATCAACCACCATCAGCAAGGTAGTTTTGCCCGGCACTGGCGCGCAAACGTCATTCGCCTATCCATTTCTTATTCCGGTTTTGGGCGACGAACTGGTAATTTACACCGACGGAAATGGCCTAAGCACCACACTGCCAGAAAGCCAATATACGATCACCGGTATCGGTTCTCCAACTGGCGGAACAGTCACCTATACAATTTCAGGCGCGGCTATCGCCATCGGAACTTCGCTGACTATCGCTCGAAATGTGCCATACGTTCAAAATTACAGTTTCAATAATCAAGGATATTTTTTGCCGTCTGTGATTGAATCGGCTCTTGATTATGTAACAATGGCCATTCAACAAGTTGAAAATTCAATCGGTTATGGTTTTACGGCGCCGCTTACGGATAGCAATCCACCCTTACCATTACCTTCGGCAACAGCTAGAGCCAATCAATACGCAGCATTTGATAGCAGCGGTAATATGATTGCCGGTTTGCCAGTCACTAGCGGCGCGATTGTATCTTCAGCCATGCAGCCCGTTGTCAACGCCGCAACAACAGCGGCGGCTGTGGCACTTTTAGGCATAAATGTCAGCAGCGGCGGCTATGGTATTCAAACTTCTAAAGCTGTTGCAGCCACTGTAGATTTTGGCTCAGTGGTTACGCATAATATTTTGCTGACCGGAAGCGGAACAATCACTTCATTCGGATCCTCAGCTTCAACTTCGTACCCAGATTATCAATTCACGGTTAGCGCCACAACCACTTTTACAAATTCGGCCAGTTTGCTCTGTCCGGGAAGTGTAAATCTCATTGGGCTTGTGGGCGACGTTGGCATCGCGGCCTATCAAGGATCAGGAATTTGGAAGATAATCAGCTATCTCCCAGCTTCCGGCGCGTCGCCCGTACCACCTGTAACAACACCATCCACAGGAATGCCCAGCGCTTCCGGTCTGGTGATTAAAAATAGTTCTGGTTCGAATACGATTGTCGCAATCACAGCGAACTATGTACAAATACCAAATGCTTCATACACAAACATAATTCGCGCCAATGTCTCAACCACCGCCAGCACTGCGTTTGTCGGCGCGGGTGGATTAGATGCTGGTGTGGTGGCCGCAAGCACATGGTATCATGTGTGGTTGATTGATAATGGCAGCACAACTTCAGCCGTTTTAAGTTTGTCTGCCGCAGCTCCAACGCTGCCGTCAGGATACACTTACTATATGCGTGTCGGTGCGGTTTATGCTAATCCGTCCAAACTTCTCATGCAAACTTTGCAACAGGGAAATCGCGCACAATATGTTATTGCGGCCAGTACAACAACAATCGCGTATCCAAGAATGATTACAGGTGCAAGCGGTAATATTAGCGCAGCAAATGGTTTGACCGCCATCCCAATTGCAGCGTTTGCACCTCCAACGGCGGCACGCATCAACTTGCAAATTTGCGATACTGGTGCCGGTAGTGGTGCAAGTACACTGGCCGCGCCAAGTAATAATTTTGGACCTATCAGTTCAACCACCAATTTACCACCTTTCACATGGTATGGTTCTTATTATATGTCTCAATCTGTTGATTGGGTTTTGGAAAGTTCAAATGTGTATTACGCCTCAAATGGCATTTACGCTTATATGTCGGCTATGGGCTGGACGGATTCGGTAAACGCATCCTAAGTGACAACACATCAACAATCTGTTATACACTTCAAAAAATTAGAAGGCAGGACAAAATGCGGAATTTCACTCGTATCTCACTTGTACTCCTCGCACTGGCCGCTGTTACAGAAGTTAAAGCTCAAACTTCGCAGCAGATCATGCCCGGATATATTACAAACACCGGTTGCGCTGGTGGAACAGTCGGCCCCTGTTGGCTTCCTTTCTCTGCGACCGTTCCATTGCCAACAGGCAATGCTGGCGTGCCGTCAGCCGTAACAGGTACTGTAAGCGCTGCGACAATCACCAATACTTCTGCAACCGTTGCGGCCGCAGCCACACGGCGTTTTCTGCTTATCGAAAATGAAAGTTCCACAGCAACTATAGCTTGTAGCTTTGGCGGCACCGCAGCACTCAATACTGCCGGTAGTTTTACAATTTTGCCAAATACCAGCCGTAAATGGTCAGATTATCCCGTACCTTCGGAAGCGCTCAATTGTATTTCCGGCGTTGCATCCAGCCCTGCAACTGTGGAAACCTACTGATATGGCCGTTCAGAACCTAAAAAATTCTTTTTTAAACACGATGCGTTGGGAAGGCCGAAATAGCCTATCCGTCAACAAACATGATCCGGGAAACTGGACAGGCGGCGCGGTTGGAAAAGGTTATCTTTACGGTTCAAAGTTTGGCGTTTCGGCTCCCGTTTTGATTAAGATGTACCCGAATGTTGCGATGGCCGATGTCACAGAAGATATGGCAGCGGCCATTTTCAAATCTGGGTATTGGGATGAGGTTAAGGCTGACGCCATGCACGAAGGTGTTGATCATTGCGTTTCAGATGATGCCTATAATGCTGGTGTTGGTGCGGCTTTGAAAAGATGGACACGCGGAGGGTTTTTATTTTCTGGCGATCCGATCACCACTATTCATAAATATTCCGACATGCGCCTATCCTTTTTGGAGAGTCTGACAACTTGGAAAATCTTCAGTCGCGGCTGGGCGGCGCGCGTTGCTGGAGTTGAAGTCGAAGCGATTAAAATGGCACAGGCGGCAATTAAAGCAAACCCGATTACTTTGGCCGATACAACTGCGGATTCTTCTGTTCATTTGCTTAATAAAGCTGGCCAACTTGCTCAGGATTCACATAAATCCTCTCTTGCCGCTGCCGCATTCAGTGGCGGTTCAGTCACTATTTTGACGGCATCTGTATCCAATCCTGCGCTGCATGTGCATCCTGTAGGTGCTGCTTTGCTGGCAACCGTGGCTGTTCATACAATTGTTAAAACTGTATGGAATGCTCATACATCTCATGTGCGCGCAAAAACGATGTTAAAATCTGCAATCTCTCAAACTTAGGAGTTTATCATGAACGGAACGATCCCTACAGGCGTCATCCTTGGCGTTTTGTCTTTTGCCGGCCTCGCGGCCAATGAAATGCACCTGCCTGTTTTGGGCGCATTTTTCGCAGATCCCCACACTGCCGCAACAGCTTCAACAATCTTGTCCGGTTTGCTGGCTCTGATTGCAGGTGCATCTCAGGGTTATAAAGCTGATAAATCGGCTGCACCTGCAACTATTGATCCCACTCCAAAAGCATGAGGTTGTTATGAAGAAATTTGCAATTCTCTCCACGTTTGTTATTTTTGGCGGGTTAGCCGGTTGTGCATCATTGACCGCCAAACTGACCGCATTTGATAATTCGGTCAACAAATATGCGCCTGTGATCGGCAAAGACCTCATCACGGTTGCGGATATTCTGGTGACAGCCGAGTGTTCACCTGCGACAAAAACCGCTTCGTCGGTCGCCACCAACATTTTGAAGATCACCGCACCAAACAGCAAAGCTGCGACAAACGTGGAAAATGCGTTGGCCACCAATGTGCAGGTTGCGGATCAGCTTTGCCCGCTGGTGTCGGCAATCAAGGCCAGTGTTGGTACAGTTCCTGCCGGTATTCCTTCGCAAGTCGTTGCAGTTTCTGCGACCACTCCCGCTTCTTAATTTAAGGTGCAATCATGCTTTCCACCATCAAAGCCGTATTCCAAGGCATCGCCAATTATTTTGGGTATCTGAATAACAAACAGATGCTCGATGCGGGCGCGGCTTCGGTGGTGGCGACCTCATTGCAGGAACAAGCCAATGACCTTAAAATTGCCGATGCTGCTCGCCAAGTTGTGCGTGCTGATGTTGCCCATAACCCTAACAGCTTGCCAAACGACGAGTTCCGGCGAGCCGACTAAGGTCACATTTTGCGCCGCCGCGCAGCCTATCTACTGGTCAGCGCGCGATACTTCTGCTACTGTGGCTCAAGTGCATGAGCACGATGCTGTCGGTAAAGCCCTTTGCGGCTGGGGGCAGACACTTCCTTCCAAATAATTTTCAGGTGGCATCATGGAGCCTTTCTCAGACACGGTGACAATTGACAGAAGCGACTTGAAAAATCTCATCAAGGAAGCACTCCGCGATGCACTTCCTGATGCGCTCCGAAAAGAATTTGAATTAGTTGGTATAGATGCTACCGATTCTGAAAAACGCTCTCAAATCCGAAAAGATATGGAACTCATGCGTAAATTTCGCTTGGCTTATGATGGCGCGGCCATGAAAATCGGCCACGGATTACTGTGGTTTTTCTTTATCGGATTTGCAACTTTTGCCTTAACAGGCTTTAAAGTTAAACTTCCTTGGCAATGAGAGATATGAAGATGTTTAAAAACCTTGCACTCACCCTCGCATTGTTGTTGGTTTGCACACAAGCTGAAGCCCAATCGACAAAAGCTGCCCTTTCCAGTCAGGTCAATACCGTTATCACGTCGAATGGTGCGGGCGCGATCACCGGCGCGAAACTCAATACGATTTTGAATGCTGGTATTTATAGCTATGGTACCTTGCTTGATAGCAATACATGGTCTGCCGCGCAAATATTTTCAGCTCCTATTGCATCTGCAACAAATGCAGGTGCAATTTCATATGGCACTTTGCCATATTCCGACACCGGCATATTCTCATCATTCAGCACGAATCTGAATGGTTATGTCCAGCAGGTCGTGTCTAACACCAGTTCCGGCACTGCCGCAAGTGCTGATTATATCGTCAGCAACGATCAAGGTTCCGCAACCGCGTACTTTGGCGATTTCGGCATCAACAGCTCCGGCTATAGTGGAACGGGCAGTCTTGGATTGCCTAGCGGTGTATTTTTGACAGCCACGACAGGAGATTTAATTCTCGGCACAACCACCGTAAATGCCATTCATTTTATCATCAACAATGGCACAACGGATGCCATGACTATTGCTTCAAATGGAGCAGTTAGCGCGCCTTCACTTACGGCGACCAGTTCATTCACCGCAACCGGCCTTGTCGGTTTACCGAGTTTGCAAGCAGAAGCGGCAAATACTGTAGTCGGAAATGCGACTGCAAGTTCCGCATCACCTACAGCATTGGCTGTACCTTCCTGTTCGGGTGCGACTAGCGCTCTAACGTGGACTTCGGCCAGCGGTTTTGGGTGTAATACAGTTTCAAATTTGGCTGTGGGTGGATCAACAGGCCAAGTTCAATTTAACAATGCAGGTGCTTTAGGCGGATTTACCGTTAATGGCGATGGCACTCTCAACGCTTCGACTGGCGCTCTAACAGTGACGAAAACTGGCGGCACTGCATTTACAGCATTGGCCACGACCACGCCCGGCACTGGTGTTGTTACCGCGCTCGGAAATGCTGTAAATGGTTCTGGTGCAATTTCATTGACAACTGCGCCAGCATTTTCAAACCCTACAATTTCAAATTATGAATTGTTTACCCCTTTGGCGTCGCAACCAACATGGGCAAATGGTTTGATCTGGTATGATCAAACCGAGGATCAATTTGACTTTTTGAATGGCACATCCACTCAGCAAAATGATGTGCATATTGGTTCTGAACTTCAAGTGCGTGTTTATAACGCCACAGCTTCAACGATTCCCGCCGACTCAGCAGTTTACGTTACCGGTCAGCATTCTCATTACCCAACCGTAGGTTTGGCTCAGGCCAATTCTCCTACAACCGCTAATGCAATAGGTTTAACTCATACGGCTATTGCTAGCGGTACATACGGATTTGTAATTGTCGCAGGTAAATTAACAGGTGTAAACACTTCCGGTATTACGGATGGTGCGTATGTTTATCTGTCAGACACAACAGCCGGTGCAATTACAGCAACACCACCTGTGGCTCCCAGTCAGCAAGTCGTTCTCGGATACAGCACTTATGCTAATCCATCTCAGGGTGTTATTGAACTGATTGCACCACTGCCTCCAGCCTCTGAATTAAATGTGGCAACAGGATCAATTACGGCTTCAAATCCAATTTTGAATGCGACACAAACTTGGAATGCCGTAGGTACAACTTTCACCGGAATCAAAGAAAATATAACTGACACAGCATCCGCAAGCGGTTCTTTATTGGCCGATTTGCAAGTTGGCGGTGTCAGCAAATTTAGCGTTACTAAAGCAGGTTCAGTAACATTAGGTACGCCACTCAGCATATCAAATGGCGGTACTGGTATTACATCGTTTGGCACTGGCGTACAGACTGCACTTGGAACTGCGGTGAATGGTTCCGGTGCAATTGCACTTACGACCAGCCCAGTTTTTGTCACTCCGAATCTTGGTACACCTTCAGCGGCGGTTTTAACAAGTGCGACTGGACTTCCGTTAAGTACAGGCGTTACAGGCACTTTGCCTGTAGGTAATGGCGGTACTGGTGCAACAACGTTTACAGCCAATGCGCCGTTGATCGGTAACGGGTCAGGTGCGATTGCACAAGGTACACGTTCCGGCAGCACGACCGTATTTGGAACCGCAAGCGGTACGCTGACAAACGGCCATTGCGTCAGCATTGACGCCAGTGGAAATTTTGTCGATGCTGGTGGCGCTTGTACGACAGGCGGTGGCGGCGGTACAGTATCCAGCGGCACAGCCGGTCAAGCGGCTGTTTATGCGTCAACAGGTACGACCGTCAACGGTGTGACAATTGGCGGTGATGCAACTTTAAACACCGGCACCGGTGCTTTGACAGTTACGAAAACCAGCGGCACTGCATTTTCAACTTTGGCTACTACAACGCCCGGCACCGGTGTTGCGACCGCTTTAGCTGTGAATACGGGATCTGCGGGTTCATTCGTGGTAAACGGCGGTGCGCTTGGAACCCCGTCATCCGGCACACTCACCAGCGCAACCGGATTGCCAATCAGCACAGGTGTTAGCGGTCTAGGCACTGGTGTTGCAACTGCACTCGGTACGGCGGTAAACGGTTCTGGTGCGCTCGCATTGACCACCAGCCCAGTTTTTGTCACTCCAAATCTCGGTACGCCTTCGGCAGCGGTTTTGACCAGCGCCACCGGATTGCCATTGACCACAGGTGTCACAGGTACTTTGGCGGTGGGTAATGGTGGTACTGGCCTGACCGCAGGAACGTCCGGCGGTATTCCGTACTTCTCCAGCACTTCCGCAATGACATCCTCAGCCTTGCTTACGCAATATGGAATTATGTATGGTGGTGGTGCTGGTGCGGCTCCAGTCGCAACCGCTGCCGGTACGACAGGCCAAGTGCTCGTGGCCACCACAAGTGCGGCTCCCGCATTTGGTAACGTCCCTGTAAACGGTACAACCCTTTCAACCGGCTCCACCGGCGCAAGTTTGAACTTGGCCAATGCAAATACATGGACGGCTGCTCAATCGTTCAACTCAACTGATCTCGTGCTTAAAGGCTCGACATCTGGAACGACCACACTAAACGCATCAGCAACTGCCGGCACGACCACAATCACGCTCCCAGCCGTAACAGACACAGTAGCTGTTCTCGGAACCCCTGATCAGTTGCTGTCCGGTGGGGCAAACTTAACGTCCTATTCTCTTGGAACTGTGAGCAGCGGCACATCAACTGTCGATTGCGGCAAAAACCCAAGCCAATATCTGATAAATGGCGGTGCATTCACTCTTGCAGCGCCTGTATTAGATGGCACTTGTTTAGTTGAAATCATTAACGGTTCCAGCGCGGGTGCTGTCACACTATCCGGTTTTTCGACATCTCCAAGCGGATCTGGCGATACATTTGCAACAACCAAAACAATTAGTGCGGCGGCGGTAACCGTATCTTCGGCCAACCCTGCGGTGGTGACGTACACAAATAGTTTTGTTGCTGGTCAACAAGTGTATTTCACCGCAGCAACAATGCCGACCGGTATGACAGCCAACCAAATTTATTATGTGCTCGCCACCGGTCTTTCCACAAGCAGTTTTCAAATTTCAGCAACTCCGGGCGGAACAGCTATCAACACATCCAGCACTGGTACAACTGTTGTTTTGAACGAACCAAGTGTATTCATGCTTGATGTGTTCCGCGTCAATGGCCTTACAACCGGTCTTTGGAAACAAATGCAATGATTAAAAACACCGCACGCCTTATTTTATTTGGTTTTGCTTTTGGCCTGATGTCGTCATCAGCTTTTGCCTGCACAACACCTTTTGTCTCTATATCTGGAGGTGCATGTCAGGCTTATCTAACCACTGGTACATCTTTTACAGTTCCAAGCGCTTGGAATAGTGCCAACAATACCATTGAAGTTATCGGTGGCGGCGGCGGCGGCGCTTCTGGCTACACTTACTCTGGCGGTGGTGGTGGTGGCGGTGCGTATTCTAAAATTAGTAATCTGGCGCTCACAGGTGGCAATAGCATCAATATTATTATAGGTGCCGGAGGTGCAGGCGGTAACGGTGGTTTCGGCGGTAGCGGTGGATTTACGGCATTTAACGGCACAACTCTTTCCGGAGCGTCTGTCTCCGCCGCCGGGGGTTCAGGAGGTGCTGGTAACAGCAGCGCTACTTCTGGCGGGGCGGGCGGCTCAACAACCGGAGTGGGAACAACAAAATATGCCGGCGGCACAGGTGGCGGTAGTGCTTCTGACTATGCCGGCAGCGGCGGTGGCGGTGCTGCCGGCCCTTTTGGAGCCGGTGCAGCAGGCGGTACAAATGCCAGCAGCGCCCAACCCGGAACTGGCGGGGGTGGTGGCGGTGGTGGCACTGCGGGCGGTCACGGAAGTGCTACAGTCAATAATGGCGGTAATAACCATAGCGGCAGCGGCGGCGGCACTTCTGGAGGTGCTGCGGGCACGAATGGTGGCGGCGGTGCCGGCGGTACTCCTTCATTTACAAAAGGCGGCAATGGCGGTAACGGAACTGAATGGTCAGCTTCTTACGGTTCAGGTGGTGGCGGGGGCGGTGATGCCTACTATTACAATGGCAACGCGGCTGGTGGTTTATATGGCGGCGGCGGTGGTGGTGGAGGTTATGACGCATCTGGTAGTCCCGCCGGCAGCGGTGCCCAAGGTCTCATCGTTATTACTTATACACCTTCAGCATCTTATTTTCTCCCAATACCTTACATCATCCCATAGGAGATTCAAATGATAGTCGCACTTACAACTATCGACCCTGCAAAAATTGTCACTACATATTCAGAAATACCAAACCCATTGATTTTGCCGAACGGTGAACAAGTATTTGGTATTTCTGAAGCGAATTGGACATCGCAGAATAACGTATATTCCTTAGTTCCTGTTACACCATTTGTCACGCCAAATGGCCAACAGAACGTAGGAACACCGACTTATTCTTTTGATGCGGCAAATAATGTCATTGAAACTTACGCAACGCAAACAATACCTGCACCCATAATTCCAACGGAAGTGCCAACATTGGCACAGCTTCAAGCACAGATGGCGGTAATTCAAGCTCAAATTGCCGCGCTTGTGGCTGCAAACTCACCACCCGCATAAGACAACTTGTCAAAATGGAAAGTCCCTGTTAAGGTGGCCGCATGTTTAGAACCATCGACTATCTCAAAGACGTAGGTCTTACCAAACCATCCCATATCTCTGATCTTTTCAAAGTGTATGGGATTAACCCACCAAGCCTAATGGCCATTGATAAATGGTTACGACGTGGGAACATTCCGGGCGAATGGTTTCCAGTTCTTATGGCCTTGATCGAGGCTGAAATTCCGAAACGGCCAGCCTTGATGGATTATTTAGCACCATGATAAAAGTTGTACTTTCTGGCGCTCCTATGGGAAAACAACGTGTAAAATTCAGCCGTCAATCCGGCAGAGCTTACACGCCGGAAAGAACTGTGACTTTTGAAAGCCAATTTGCTTGGGCGGCTCAGGAAGCAATGGCTGGTAAATCTCTTATGGAGGGGCCGCTGTTTCTTGAAGTGATTGCCTATTTGCCAATTCCCGAAAGCAAGCCTCTTAAATGGAAAGTCGCCGCGCGGCGCGGTGAAATTCGGCCAACCAAAAAACCAGATTTTGATAACATATTGAAAATAGTCAGTGATTCCATGAATCTTGTGGTTTGGCTTGATGACGCTCAGATCGTTGACAGCTCATTCAAAAAATTCTTTAGCGACAAACCTCGCACCATTGCAATTATCGGTTCTGCACCTATTTCAATTCCAGAAGATTTTGATTGACAACTTGTCTAAACTTCGTCAAAACCAATTTATAGAAACAGTGAACACCGGCCCAGTTGAGCAAAATGATTCCACTTCCTACACAAATCACAGGCGCAAAATTTCTAGCCAGCAACACAAAAGCATTGCTTGCAGATGAACCTAGAGTCGGTAAGACCGGCGCGGCCATTCTTGGCGCAGATTACATCCTTGCACAATCAATCTTAATCGTCACAACGGCTTCAGGCCGTGGTGTTTGGCGTCGTGCTATGGGCGTATGGTCTGACTTAAATCGTTCTGTTTGCATGGTCGGCATAGACAAAAATACAGATGCTGATGTTTTGATTTGTAGTTGGGGTGCGCTTACGCAAGCGGCCAGCATTGGCGCTATTCTCGCCCGCAATTTTGATCTGGTCATCTTGGATGAAGATCATTATGCCAAAAACATCACCGCAGCGCGCACACAGGCCGTGTATGGCAAATTCTATAACGATGGCGGTAATGTCATGACGGCCAGTGCCGTGACCAGCCGCAGCGAACGTGTTTGGCATTTATCCGGCACACCGGCTCCGCACGACCCCAGCGACTTTTATCCTCGCCTTCGTTCTTCAGCCCCTGAACGTTTAAAAGCCAACCCTTTAAAGGGTTGGCCGGATGTCACGAAATACAATGATTTCTTGCATCGTTATTGCGTTGTTCGAATGAAACAGATTTCGCGTTTCAACCGCATCCCTATCGTGATTGGCGGTAAAAACGACGAAGAATTAAAAGAGCGCATTTCAGGTTTCATGCTAAAACGAACTCAGAAAGATGTTGGGATCCGACCACCCGATTATGATGTGATGCCCCTTGTCGCTTCGCCCTCACTCATTCGCAAACTGGAAAAGGACATCGACAAGTCGGCCATTTTGGAGGCCATCAAAGACGGAACAACACGCGAATTGGATCAGGAGCTTGGCGCTTTGCGCCGAATGACTGGCGAGATTAAAGCGCCGCTGATTATTGATGCGGTCAAGGAGGAGTTTAATTGTGGCCTTGATAAGATCGTCATTGCGTATTGGCACAAGAATGTCGGTGACGCGTTACAGGACGGTCTCAAAGATTTCAACCCATTACGCATTGACGGCTCGACTCCTGCCAATGACCGCAGCGCATTTGAAGTGTTGTTCCGCGAAACGGAAACCCATAAAGTCATGCTGGCGCAAATTGCTGCGGCCGGCGAGGCAATTGACCTCAGCGCCGCTGCGGTTCTTTGGTTTGCAGAATCCAGTTTTACGCCAAGCCAAATGAAGCAAATGAGTTTGCGTATCACCAATCACACCCAAACCCGAAATGCTTCGGTGCGGGTCTGTACCTTGTCGGGGTCTATCGACGAAGCCATGCAAATGTCAGTTATGCGTTTGTGGGCAGCTATCAGAAAGGTAATAGAATGAGCATCGAGATTAAAATTACGGCGCGTCCCGAAGATGGGGACATGGCCAATCAATTACACAATGCTTTCTTAGCGCTTGGTTATCTAAAGAAAGATAAGAAAGAAAAAGAACCTGAAGCCAAAGTTTCCAAGGTGACTTTAGACTGGCAGCCTGTTGAAAATATTGAACAAGCTGTCGCACTTGTGACGGAGACTAAAACGGAACATGAAGAAAAAATACCGAAAGAACCAATTCAATTTACGCCAGCGGAGATTCCAGAGTCTAAACGCAAGCGTAAATCAAAAGCGGAAGTTGAAAAGGAAGAAAAATTTCAGCGTCAGATCAGCACTGGTGCGGAGCGCACTAATCCTGAAGAAGATGCTATTCAGGATGCTAAGGATGAAGTGATCATAGCCGATACGTTATTTACGATAGATGACGTAAGAAAGTTGATTGGTGATTACAGCAAAATTCACGGGATTGCAAAAGCAGCAACTGAAGTTCCATTGTTGCTCGGTTGCAAAATTCATGAACTTTCTGATGATCAAGTTTCACTGGCCAATGCAATTGCCGTCATGCGTCATGCGATCAATCCTGATGCCCCGCAAGCTCGCATCATTCCAGTGTCTGCACAGACATTTCCAGATGATGTGACAAAGGCAGATGTTGGCAAGGCATTGATGGCATACGCAGCCATGTATGATGGTGTTGGCATTCCGCTAGAGCAGATGCACGCAACGCTTGAAGATGGGCCGAAAATGTTGATGAAGATTTTTGGATCATCTGTGACTAATATCAGCGCAATCCCTGCCGATCCGATTTCTTATGCTAAAGCCAAAGCCGCAATCGAAGCGGCAATTATTCACAACCCTTATAAGCGCGAGGCGAAAAATGGTTAATCACGGCGTACGAGACCATGCAACATGGAGCGCTAGTTCCACCGCACGAAACTGGAAATGCCCCGGTGCTTTGGCATTGGCCACTAAGGCTTTGCCGGATTTTGAAACAATTCATTCAGCGCGGGGAACGGCGTGTCATCAAATCTCTGAGAAAGCACTTCGTACAGGTAAAGACGCTGTGGATTTTCTAGGTGACATTGAGCACACTAAAGAAAACAGCATTGAAATTGATGACGAGTTGGTTGAATCCGCGCAGCATTATATCAATCATGTTCGTTCGCTTGGTGGCCAGCTTCAAATCGAACAGCGTTTTAGCTTAAAGGATCTCAACCCGCCTTTCGATGCTGGCGGAACGGGTGACGCGGTTGTCTATGTTCCAGATGATCGTCGCCTGCACGTTGTCGATTTGAAGAATGGCCGAGGTCTGGTCGATGCGGATGATAACCCGCAGCTACTGACATACGCACTCGGAGCAATGCTATCTAATCCAACTCTCGATGTAGAAACAATTCGAGTGACGATTGTGCAGCCGCGCGCTCCGCACAAAGACGGCATTATTCGTTCTGACACATTTCATGTGTCTGATCTGATTGGCTGGACGGGTGAATTGCTCGAAGCTATGAACCGATCTAAGAAAGCATACGATGCTTTTAAAATTGCCGAACATAATGAAGTTCTGTTCGATGATTGGTCTGATCAGTATCTTGTCACAGGTAAATGTGACTGGTGCCGCGCTGAAGGTTTTTGCCCCAAGCGTAAAAAAGAAAGCCTCAAGATTGCCGAAGTTTGGTTTGACGATTTTGACAAGCCTCAGATTGGCAACAAACCGGAACTGATGTCACCGGAGAAGATTGCACATACGTTGCCACTTCTTGATGCTCTGGAGGACTGGATTGCATCTGTGCGTACATTGGCCAAACAAACGGCTGACAGTGGCATTGCTCTCCCCGGCTATCATTTGGAAACGAAGTACACAAACCGTAAATGGTCGGGCGATGAGGAAATGGTGGTCAATGTTTTGACGATCATGGCCGGTCTTGACCCCGAAAAGATTTACACGAAGAAATTGGTTTCCCCTGCGCAGGCTGAAAGGCTGCTGGGTAAGAAACGAAAGGAACTCATCACTGATCTGGTGGTGCGTGAGGAGAACGGCACAAAGCTGGTTGCCTCGAAAAACGGAGAAAGTTCTGCGCCACAAACCAAAGCAGAGCATTATTTTATTGAAACGGAGAACATGTAAATGGCACGCGCACGCAGTCAAGATTTCAAAACCCCTATCGCTCGTCTTTCCTTCAGCCAGACCTTGTTCAAAGCTCGCGCGCAGCAGGTTGGCGGCGCCGAGAAGTTCGGATGCACGCTGATTTTTCCAAAGGCTGGTGATCGTTCTGTTCTCGATGAGGCCGTCAAAAAGGTCATTGTTGAAGAATGGGGTGAAAAAGGTCTGATTAAGGCGAAAGCTGGTTTGATCAAGTCGCCTTTCTTGGACGGTGATTCCAAAGAGGCTCGCAACAAATCAACCGGCGATCTCCATCCCGGCATGGGGCCGGATGTGTTTTTCATTCGCGTTCAAAGCAATAAGGCACCTATTGTTCGCTACAAATCACCGATTATTCCGGCGACGGAAGAGGAAGTGTATAGCGGCTGCTATGGCTTTGCGGTCATCAATGCCTTTGCATGGCATAACGATCAGAACGGTGACGGCGTTTCGTTCGGTATCCAGTATTTTCAGAAAACAAAAGACGGTGATCGTCTGGCCGGTTCTGGTTCAATCAATCCTGAACAGTGGCACGAGAAAATTTCCGATGAAGGTTCTGCCCCAGAAGAGACCAAAAGCGGTGATGGTGCCGCTGGTTTGTTCGGTTGATTTATAAGTCAATTTGCGGCGATCAATAGGTCGCCGCTTTTCATCTTTAGGAGATTATTATGACAAACGGTGTGAATACGAACGAAATCATCCAATTTCTTGATCGCGTTGAACGGATTGAGGATGAGATCAAAGAATTGAACAGTGACAAAAAAGAAATCTGGAACGAGGCAAAAGGCCGAGGTTTTGATGTGAAGCTGCTTCGTAAAGCGCACTCGCTGCGAAAAATGGGTAAAGAGGATTTGGCTGTCCTCAGCTTGTATGCAACCAGCATCGGAGTTTTTGAATGACAACCGTTCAAATTTTAAATGGGGATTGCCGCGATGTTTTAAAAACATTGCCAGATCAGTCAGTGCATACATGCGTTACATCTCCGCCATATTTCGGACTGCGAGATTATGGCCATACAGGCCAGATGGGGCTTGAGCCTACACCAGATGAATTTGTGTCCGAGTTGGTCAATGTGTTTCGAGAAGTGCGCCGCGTTTTACGAGATGACGGAACACTTTGGTTAAACATTGGGGATAGTTATGCGTCATATCGAGATGGGAAAGCAACTCCAGACACAACTCGCGGTTTAAGCGAAGGAACTCTTGTTCCTAAAGGAAGCGCAAAAAATAGAATGTCATCAACTTTTGTAGGAACATCAATCAAACATAAAGATTTGATCGGCATTCCTTGGCGCGTTGCCTTTGCATTGCAGGCGGATGGTTGGTATCTGCGGCAAGACATCATTTGGCATAAACCAAATCCAATGCCAGAAAGTGTGACAGATCGCTGCACAAAATCGCATGAATATATATTCTTGTTGTCTAAGTCACCAAAATATTATTTTGATCATGAGGCGATTAAAGAACCAGTTGCTGCAAGTTCGATTATTCGATTAACTCAGCCAAATATTTCTGCTCAAGTTGGTAGCAATCGAGTTCCATTTAAGACAAACGGAACGATGAAAGCTGTTGGAAATACTGAAATGCGTAACAAACGTTCTGTTTGGACTGTTACTACAAAGCCATTCAAAGGCGCTCACTTTGCTACATTTCCACAAGACCTAATTGAACCATGTATTCTCGCTGGATGCCCAGAAGGTGGGACAGTGCTTGATCCATTTGGAGGCGCTGGAACAACCGGCCTTGTAGCCAAACGGAATAATCGAAATGCAATTTTAATTGAATTAAATTCAGAATATGTCGAAATAATAAAAAATAGAACTGACGGAGTTTTTGAATGAGTGCCCAAGGTAGCAAATTCGACCAAGACAAAGTGCCAATGGATCTCCTTGATCGTTATGCGCTTGAACAAACTGCCGCTGTCTTGGCCTTCGGTGCAAAAAAATATGGCCGAAATAATTGGCGTCTCGGTATGGCACATAGTCGGTTGATTGCGGCAGCGCTTCGACATACTGTGGCCATCGCTGACGGCGAAATCGTCGATCCGGAATCAGGTTTACCGCACGCCGCCCATGCGATGTGCTGTGTAATGTTTCTGCTCTGGATGCAAAAGAACCGACCAGACTTGAATGATGTTTGGTAACCGAGAAAGATTGAAAATGACAAGAAAATCCCTGCCTCAACGCCGCCAGAGCGAACTGGTAAGTTTTCACTTTAATGGGAATGAATACATTGGCGGGTATTCCGTCTTTAAAACCGGAACACCTGCCGAAGTGTTTGTATCCCCTAAACGTCGAGCATCGGACATTGATATTGCAGCCTGTGATATGGCGCTTTTGTTGTCGCTCGCGCTTCAATATGGTATGCCTATAGAGACAGCAAGTGCTGGTGCTTCCCGTAATTCGGATGGCACAGCCGCTGGTTTATTAGCAGCCCTTATTGATGCGATGGCAGGATGAAGAAAGTGGTCGTTACCGATCATGCCGTTATTCGCTGGTTAGAGCGCCAGTACGGTATGGACATCAACGCAGCGAAGGCCGAGTTAGCGGAGCTGGCTCGGCCTTATCTTGAAATCGGAGCGAAACACGCCCCGGTTGGCAACGTCTGGGCGGTGCTGGAAAACGGCTGTGTTATTACTGTTACCCCAAATAAACCTCCACCCTCAATGGTTCATCGTCATGACTTTGACGCTGTAAACGGTACAAGTGTTGCAGCATCTGAAGAGGCGCGCAGGAACTGGGAATTTAAAAATCGAAGGAAGAAACGAAGATGAGTCTGCATTGGGATTGGGAAACACGAGGCGTTGTAAATCTACTGACACGAGGGGTCTATCTTTATGCTGATGATATACATACGGACGCTGTTTTGGCTGCCTATAGATTGGGCGCGAACTCGACTGGTTCAGCTGTTGACGCTTGGATAGTTGCTGGCGGCGAACTTGGCAAGATGTATAGTTGGTTCCGCAAGGAACCCTGCCCGCCGCATGTGGCCGCTTATGTTCAAGCTGGGGGCATGATTACCGCACATAACGCCGCCTTTGAGCGTTTGATCTGGTGGAAGATCATGAGCGACCGTCACGGCTGGCCAAAGCCTGCCTATGAGCAATGGCGCTGCACTGCGGCAACCGCAGCGGCCATGTCTTTGCCTCGATCACTGGATCGTCTGTCTGACGCGCTCAATCTGACCAACAAGAAATCAAAACGTGGTCGGCAGCTCATTCAGCTTTTATCTTTGCCGCAAGGCTTCAAAGATGGCGAACCGATCTGGAATGAAGATCCTGCCCTCATGGTCGAGTTCATGGATTACTGCATCGGCGACGTTGAGGCTGAGGAAGAGGCTGACAATCGCATCGTTCCGTTTTCAGATGCCGAACAGGCCGTCTATGTTTTGAACGAGAAGATCAATGATCGGGGTGTACGCATTGACGTTGAATCGGCAGTGGCAGCATTAAAACTGGTCGATAAGGCTAAGATCAAAATCAACAATGAATTGGCGCATGTCACCAGTCAAAATGTTTTATATGTCACCCAGACAGTCGCATTGAAGAACTGGGTGCTGTCTCAAGGCGTTGTCATACCTTCGACTGATAAGGACGATATTGACGATTTTCTGCACGATGTCGATGACTTACCAGACAATGTTCGCCGCGCGCTTGAGTTGCGGCAAGAGGGCGGCAAATCATCGGTAAGTAAAATTAGTGCCATGCTTGATCGTGTAAGTAAAGATGGCCGTGTTCGAGGTTCTTATTTGCATCACGGTGCCGGACAATCTGGACGCTTCAGTTCTCGCGGGCTTCAGGCGCATAATTTACCAAAATATCGAAAAGAGTTTGAAGCATTGTTTGAGAAAGGTAAGTTAGATTTAGGCTTACTGTTTCAAACTATACGCACAGGCGAGCCAGATATGCTTGAACTGGTCTATGGCCCGTCTCTTGGCCGTCCAATTCATCTCATCTCTGATGCAATCAGATCGTTCCTTTGGGCGGAACCCGGCCACGAATTTATCAATGCCGACTACACATCTATTGAATCGGTAAAGGCGGCATGGTTCGCAGGCGAAGATTGGAAATTGCAGGCTTTCTCCGATCTGTTTGCCGGTCATGGCAAAGGCATTTATGAATTGGCCGCTGCGGGCATTTACGGCGTCGATGTTGATAAGGTAACAAAGCCGCAGCGCGCGGTCGGCAAAGTTGCTGAATTGTCCTGCCAGTACGCCACCGGTGTTGGCGGCATTTCCCGCTTCGCTCGCGCTGCCAAAGTCAAATTGAACACGCTTTATGACGCACTTTGGGAGAACTCAGACACTAAACGGCAGGAAGCCGCTGAGAAGCGATATTACGAGCGGCTAGAAGCCAATGATAGATCCGCTCAAACTCTTGGCCGCGAGGCTTGGATTTCTGCCGAGTTGATTAAATTAGGTTGGCGTGCAAAACATCCGGCCATCACTGGCGCATGGAAAGAACTTGATGAAGCGGCCAAGATGGCGGTCGAAGTTCCCGGTCAGAAAGTGGAGTGTCTCAATGGCCGAATTACCTATATCGTCCGTCATGGCTTTTTGTGGTGCCGCCTTCCCTCTGGCCGTTGCTTGGCTTATGGTGCTCCGCGCATGGACGATGTTGATGCGCCATGGGCTGATGTCACCGTCGAACCCCAAGCCAGAGAAAAGATCAGATCCATAACTTATCGAGGCGTTGGCCTTGATGAAAAATGGAATCGGTTTTCGCTATACGGCGGGGCGCAGTTCAACCATATCTGCCAAGGCTCGGCAGCGGATGTGCTCAGGATTGGCATGTTAAATGCGGAGGCGGCAGGCTACCCGATTGTGCTGCATACGCACGATGAGGTCATGGCCGAATTGCCAGTCGGGGAAGGCAGCTTCGAGGAGCTGGAAAAACTCCTCTGTAAGCTGCCTCCCTGTTTTGATGGTTTGCCAGTCAAAGCCGCAGGCTGGGCTGACAAGCGCTATCACAAATGATCAGCGCGTGATTTGCAAATAGACGCGGGCTTCGCCCGCGCTCAATATTCCCAACCGCTCAGCAGCGGCGCGAGACAGATCAAGGCTCCGGCCAGTATTGGCGGCGGGGCCTCTGTCATTTACACGGCAATAAGTTTCGGCTTTTTGATCAAACCGAACAACGCGTAACATCGTGCCAAAAGGCAATGTCCGATGCGCGCAGGTGAAAGCTCGGCTGTTAAATCGTTCGCCATTGGCCGTGTGTCTATTCAGATATTCACCGCCACCATACCAAGATGCTCTGACGGTATGAGTTTCAAATAATTGACTGCTATCTACTGTTCCTGAACATCCACAAATCAATAAGCACAAAGCTACAGATGCTATCCGTTTCATGTTGTGTCTCTCTTTGTTATGGAGCGCATCATTCAGACATCGAAATGTCCGATTTTTGCGTCCTTTGGCAGCAGAAATACACAATTTCTCCTACACAGTTTCACCACCCTAAAGGGTGATGAAACGATTGCACTTATCCTTATTTCAAGAATAAGCCTCTGAATTTAACACCCGCTTCATTAAAAAGCAAAGATGCCGCTTCGAAATTGCTCGCCCACTCCTCGCGACGCTTAATTGGCATGTGTGCAACCACCCGCGTAATCCCCGCTTGAATGATCGAACCGGCGCAATTTGCACAGGGATGCAATGGTGTCACATAGAGCGTATAGCCCTTCAGAGGCTCACGAGCGGCCAACATTGCATTCATCTCAGCATGAACCACCCGAAGCAATTTTGTTGGCCTGTCAGCGTATTTCTCAGGGCTGTCGTCCGTTCCACGAGGGAAGCCATTGTAACCAACCGATGCAATTGTCCTGTCGGGTCGGGTGATAACAGCACCGACTTGGGTGCTCGGATCTTTCGACCATGACCCAACTAATTTGGCCATAGCAAGCATTCGATCATCCCATTTTACATCACTTGAAAATTCTTTAGAAAAATTTTCGTCTGATTTTGATGTTTCGTGTTGTTCCGGTTGTGAAATGCGAGTCGCCCTAAAAGGTTCCGGTTCTGGAAAGCGACTACGCAATTCCAGCTCACAAGCAATTTTCTGTCGATATGCAACAGCATTCGTAATTTTATTGGCCGCAGAAGTGTTTGACGCATCACCTAACAAATCCACCCACATTTGATATTCAACCCACAGATCGTCTGTGGTCATATTGCTGTAATCTCGTTCCGTATTCGGCACTTTCATAGACATATCAATTTCTCCGTTTAAAAGGTACAACCGCCGCATCTTCACTCACGGTTTGCGTTTCACCCTCATCACTCTCTTCACTAATATCAGTGCTGATCAACAATATCTTATCCAAAGGGATATAATTATCTTCGGTTATGACACCCCGATCCCGCCCAATTCGAGCAATAATTTCGGCCATCGTCACACAATCCGAAAAATCTATAATGGCGGCGAGGCTGTCTAAAATGTAAACTTCAACCCTCATTTATCTTCTCCCTTATAATCAACATCAGCCTCTGGTTGACCAGCCAAGCCGCAATAGCCGTGAGCAGTCGGCACCTTCAATGTGCCTCGATTATGCACAATAGTTTTCCGTACATGCCACCGCCACGCCATGCATAACGAACCTTTACAGGCCACAAATTGTGCATTGAAACATGCGTATTTATGTGCATCCTCTTCGCGCATTTAATCCTCCGGCGTGAAAATGAGATAACCCGGCGCAATCCGAACAGTCATATAAACCGTTTTCTTTTTGGCGAACCGACCCTCCATCAGAGCAGCAATCTCAGGATTTGAAATGGTCACGACACGCGAACGAGACGGGGTATTTTCAGAACCTACTGGCGTTTGAGTAAAACCCCGATATTTGTCAGTCGATACGCGCTGGCGCACTGCAAATGATCCTACGTCCTCCTCGCGGCCTATGGCCACAGTCACGCGCCCCTCCGGGTCAATGCCGGCCTTCACAGCCCAATCCTCATAATAACTGAATCGGTGATAATATATCGGCCCTCGACGCACCACATAACAGCGCGCTTTCGGAGTGATTGCTAGAGTTCCTTTGAGATCCTCAAACGCCATATCAATGCTCCACAATTTCATTAGGGGCATCATTCGTTGCTTCAATCGGCGTGAACCAAACTTTAACCATGTGATTTGCAACGGTGAAGGTTGCATTGGTCAGAGCGCGGGCAACTGGCTCTGTCAAAACCCCTTCGACAACTTCCCAACCATTCGGACAGTCACCTTCGCCAACTGTTGCATACGCCAGACCGATGATGCTGCCATCTTTTGCTGCGGCCATTAACTGTTCAAGACGGGCAATAAGTTTCGTATTCATGTCATCTCCTAAACGACCGAAATGGCCGTTAGTGAAATCTGACATACAAATTTATATTTAGCAATAGATTTGTGTTGCACTCTGACGTGTTCTGTGTAAATATTTTAATGCGATGATCGCAAATACGTTTTGAGGGTGTAAATATGGAGCAGCATTATCCTGATTATCCTGACATTAAAAAAGCGGCTAAATACCGATCGCGCCAAAATTTGACAAAAGATGAAAAAAATGAATACGGCCAGATTGTTCTTAAATTTTTTCAAGATGAATTTTGGCCTAAAACTCTAACTTCCGAGCCGCCTGTAAATTGTGCGAGCAACACAAGACACAACACGGGCAAAGCGATTTTAAAAGCCGTTCGAGATCAATCTTTAGCTGTGTTGAATAAAACGGTTGCCAAAGAGAAAAGAAATCGTTCTGACGGTTACATCATTGATCAATATCACGAACACATGAAACAACAGAGAGAGGAGCTTTTAAAATGACAGATGAATTTGCAAAAGACAACTTATTATCGTTTGCGGATCGCATCATTTGGAATGCGGCCATTGAGGAAGCGATAGACACTTTGATCGCCAGCCAGCAATTCACCGCCGCAAACACGCTTGAAACTTTGAAATTAGACATTCCGTTGGCGGTCGGTCGCTAATGGGAATGTTATTGCACAAAGATCGAGTTGAGTGCGCCATGCCGGCTCGGATGATGTACGCCATATCGAAAATGGACGTATTCGTAATCAATGATCCTGAAGGTCATGAGGTTCTGGCTAAAATGCAAAAATTATTGCAAACGGCTTGTATCCAACCGCTGTTCGGATTGCCGCCTAATGTCGGCAGGATCGTCGCCACGATCATTGATAAAACGCACAATAAAGTCATGGCGAAATATGACAAAGGCCGGGCTGATAAGCTGGCCACGGCCATATATTATTTTCTCAAGGATTTGACCGACAGCAATTATTTGGAGTTGTGGGAAGGCTCGCCAATGGCCGAAGCTGCGGCGCTTTATCTCCCCATGATCGAACATATTTTTGAAGCTGAGAAGTTGGATATGAGCGCTCAAAAACAAGCGCGCGGAATGATGAAGCATTTTCAAGAATTGGGATATTATATATGAGAGACGTATCAATCTGCAACAGCGGTCTATGTCCGTCCTCTACGACATGCCGCAGACATCCAGATAGCGGTGCAATAGCCGATGCAAAATATCAACTGTATTCCTCGTTTGATCTGCCGGAGGATGCCGATCATTGCGAAGATTATTTACCAATGGAGGAGAATAAGCCATGAAATTAGACTTTAAAAACAAAACCTACGCCCTGCGTCTCGGCAACGAATACCGCAATTATTGCGATGATGCTGGCGGTGAACATCCCATTCATGGGGCGTATAAAACATCAACTGGCGAGTGGGAATTTATTGCAAACACCTTAGATGGAAAGTTTTATGTTGATGGCCGTAGCTATTACGACCTAATCGAAGTCAAAAAGACTCACACGATTACGTTTTGGGTAAATTATTATTCAAACAGTGAATTTACCTTGTATTATTCACAAGAAAAGGCTGACTTAGCTGCTAGCCGTAACCGTATTGCTTGCCTTCAGATCACCCGCACCTTCATTGATGGCGAAGGATTGGAGGACGGGAAATGACCGCAAAGCTGATTAAAAAACTCAATGAACATTTAAAATGTTTGCTTAAATATCCAGAAGAAAGTTGGAATGACTCAGACCTCATCGAGGAAGTTATCCTTGCCTTTAAAGACCAGCAATATCAGATTGATGATCTGAAAGAGCAAATTTTCGACCTTAAAAATTTGGAAAATAAGCCATGACACACCCCACTTCGAAAGCTCTGCTTATTATTGCTCAACAAATGAACGAGCAAGGCGTTGATTTTCGCACGGACGTGCATGGCATCGAGGCACTTTGCTTGCAAGAAGCCGCATACGAGATTGAGCGTTTACGCGCTGAACTTGCCGCACAAAATTGGCAACCGATAGAAACAGCGCCGAAAGATGCGTCATTGATTTTGATGAAATTTGAAAAAAAAGATTTGTATAAAGATCAGGTTTTTGAGATGTTCTTAACCTGTATTCAAATTGGGCATGTAGATATTGTTTATTGGCTAGAAGATTTTGAATCTTTGCCATTTTTTGTCAAAGAATATGATTTAAAAAATGATAGATGGTTTTCAATTGTTGTTGGTCAATATGTAAACACCAAAAAACGAAACCCAACACACTGGATGCCTTTACCCACCCCACCACAGCCGGAGAAATAAATGAGCGCCCTTATCAATCAGTTGCTTGAATGCGACAAACAAATTTTGGTCGATGAACTTTTAGAACAGCACCACACGATCAAAGAACTCATGGCCGCGCTCAAACCATTTGCGGATTACGCATCAGGAGGACCTATAACACCGGGTCGTGTATGTATAATTTACCCATATCCGCATAATAAAAACACCGTCAGCGTGAACGCTTTTTTAGAAGCGTATTCGGTCTATCACACAGTTAGGAGCACAAAATGAAAGTTGAATATATTGATCACATGGGTTCAGACCTGAGTGTGGTAAATGCGGCACGGGTTAGCTTTGATAAAGAAAGTAATTGGCAACGTATCACTTTCAAATCTGATCCAGATATTTATCACGAATATCTATCCGATGCTGACAAGAAGCTCATCTCCTACCTAGCCAAGCATAATCATTGGTCGCCTTTCGCGCATACATGCGTTTCGCTGCATGTCAAAGCTCCGATTTTTGTGGCTCGCCAGCTCGGCAAGCATCAGGTCGGCCTTGTCTGGAATGAAGTCTCCCGCAGGTATGTGGACACCCCGCCAGAATTTTATATTCCTGAGAAATGGCGCAAACGCGCTGAGAACGTAAAACAGGGCTCAAGCGACGAGATTGTGCGGTCTCTTGTGCCTGACAATTTAGGATTAAGTTGCACCCCGTCTACTGCTTACCGTGATGTTTATGAGCACTGTCTGCGTCATTATGACTGGATGATTGCTTCTGGTGTCGCCCCCGAACAAGCCCGTATGGTTCTGCCTCAAGCTATGATGACCGAATGGATTTGGACAGGCTCGATGTTGGCGTTTCACCGCGTTCACCGGTTGCGGAGTGACGCGCACGCTCAAAGAGAAACGCAAGAAATTGCGAAACAAATTGCGGCTATCATCGAACCGCTTTTTCCTGTATCTTGGGCGGCTCTTGGAGATCACACATGACCAAAATTAAACCGATCACGCCGCGCAAATTGACAGCGCGAGAAAAGATCACGCTCGGCGCCAGCAAAGGCAAACGCAAGAATGTCAAAATTACATTGGCCACCACGAGCCAATCGAAATGAGCTTCGAAGCGCTCGATCGGAAGAAAAAAGTACACCCCAGAAATGATAAGTTTGCCGACATGGAAATCGGCAAACTTATTGTTGCGACCAGAAAGCAAAGAAACAGTGCCGTTTCTTATTGGTGGCTGCGCGGCGGTGCGATCTCATACCGCAAGATTGATGAAAATACATTCGTGATAAAAAGAACCCGATAATCCGGAGCGATAAACCATGACAACAAATCAAGACCCGTTCCAGACGCTCTGGGATATGGGTTATACCCGCCTCGTGCCAGTCATCCCGCCGAAGGCTCCGTTATCCACAAAATCGTTCCTGTATAAGCGCGTTGAAGCTGGCAAAGATCCGAGAGGTAAAGTGCCAGGCGTCACCAGTGAATCCGGCCTGTGGCACTCCTACAACTGGACAGGCCACGATGCCGAGCAGATCGACATCAAACGATGGTCGGCCATGAAAGCCGGTGTCGGTATTAAAACTGGCCACGGTCTAATTATGATCGACGCAGACACGCATAACGCAGAGTATGCGGAGATCATCAAGCAAGAGATCATCAAACGTTTCGGCATATTACCAACGCGCATCGGCCAAGCACCGAAGGCCGGATATATCGCCAGAATCAGTGAAGATTTCCCATACGCACGCATCGACTTCAATGAAACCGAGCGCGTCGAAATTTTGACTGAAGGTCGGTTCTTCGTAGCATACGGGATACATCCGAACACAAACAAACCTTACCATTATCCAAACAAGCTGCCGAACTTTAATGATCTGCCAATCGTCACAGGGCAGCAGATCACCGATCTCTTAGAAACTCTTCGCAATCAGCTACCGGCGCCTTCCCCGGTTATTCGTGAAGGCGCAACAACCCAAGTTGAACAGTCAAGCCTGATGGGCGACAAGGATCTTATCACCAAGGCTGTGAAAGCCACCCCGAACACTTCAGCCAATTTTCCAACCCGTGAGTCATACCGCGATTTTGGTTATGCGATCAAAGCCTCGCTGCCGAACGATGAGCCGCTCGCCCTGCATCTTTTCAAAGATTGGGCGGCGCGCTGGGAAGATGGCACCAATGAGGAAAGCGTAGTCGAGGCAGACTTCAAGCGTATGAAGCCGCCTTTCAGACGAGGCGCATCGTGGCTGTACCAAGTTGCGGAATCAACATCCAACAATCAATTCAGCGCGGCCTCACAATGGTTCGAAGAGATCGAGCACGAAGAACTGTTTCCGCAGCCCGCAACCAAGCCTAAAACCAAATACACACTAACCTTCGCAGATGATGAAGCCGACAAGGCCATCTCCGATATGAATGCCCCGCTGATCAAAGGTCTCATCGACCAGAAGGCCATGACCATCCTGTATGGTGAGTCAAACTCAGGCAAAACATTCGTCGCCTTAGACATTGCATATCATATCGCCACCGGCAAAGATTGGGGCGGAATGAAAACCAATCAGGGCGCTGTGATCTATATCGCGGCCGAAGGCGGCTCAGGCGTCAGACAACGCCTTGCAGCAATGAAAGAAAAATACGGCAAAGCGGGCGAAAATTTCCGCACGCTTCTCACCACAGTTGATCTTCTCCACAAAGACGCTGACTTAAAGCCTCTCATTGATGCCATAACAGAGTCAGGTATTCATCCAAGTTTGATAGTAGTGGACACACTTTCTAGAGCAATGGCGGGTGGTGATGAAAATAGTTCGACGGATATGGGGCAGATGGTAACGCATCTGGACATCCTGAGAATTGCAACACAGTCGCACGTTTTGGTTGTGCATCACAGCGGTAAAGACAGGGCAAAAGGTGCTCGCGGTCACTCACTGTTGCGGGCTGCCACAGATACGGAGATCGAGGTTGCTGATAGCAATATCTCGGTCACGAAGCAGCGCGATCTGCCTAAAGATTGGACATCGGCCTTTACATTAGATGTGACGACCATAGGCAAGGATGTGGACGGCGATGACGTTACATCCTGCACATTGAGGCTCATATCCGCCACGGAAGCCGCTCAAGAGGCTCAGATACCTGTAGAAGGGGTTTCCCTGACCGTTAAGGAGATTGAGGTCATTCAGATCATCACAACGCTGGAGGAACGCTCTCAGGATGGCGGGTGCAATGCGGATGAAATCTTGGCCATGATGGGTGAGGATAAAAAAGATAAGAAAAGACTGGAGGCGCTCAGGTACACGCTGAAGCAATTGAAGGCAAAACGCATCGTTCAGCATCACTCAAGGAACCGATGGAAACGAAATCCGAACTGGAAATTACCGGAGCCGGAACCGGAAGTCGGGATTGAAACTGAAAAATCGGCCAGCTTATTTGATTAGAATTAGACATGTTGTCTAAGATTACCACAAAAACTCCGAATGAAACTCCGCGAAACTCCGCGGAGTTTTTGCTTAAACTCCGATTTTCCGGTCTTTCGGAGTTGCGGAGTTTACCACAATACCCCCCCCCTAGAAGGGGGGTCTGGAAACTCCGCGACGAGACCCAGCGAAATGTGGTAATTTTTTATGTTAAAATTAGACATTTTGTCTATTTGGACATTTTGTCTGGAAACTCCGAATTGCCTCCGAATGGTTTTTGAAGGCGGAGTTTGGATCGGGTGTCGGGTGGGGTTGAACGCTAATTCGACCTGAGAAGGCCAAAGGTGCGGCCAAGGCGGCGGGTGCGGCCAAGGCGGCGGGTGCGGTCGGTGCGGTCGGTGCGGTCGGTGCGGCAAGTGCGGTCGGTGCGGCAGGTGAGGATTGGTTGGGTTTCGGAAGGGTGAGGGGATTGGGTCGGAGTTAAGGGGGTTCGGATGTTCGAGGTTAGGGTGGGCGAGTTGCTGACCCTGTAGAACCCTTTAGGAGGCTCAGGGACGGGCTTCAGGGCGCTTCTGGCTAGGACGATACCCTTTTGGTCGTCCTCGACCTCTGGTGGGCTTCCTAGAGGCTGCGAGGGTGGCGTCGAAAGCGGCGCAGTCGGTGGCGGTCATCGGGCCTAGACCATAGGCGAGGGCGTGACAGGCGATCATGATGTAAGCGGGTGCACCCTGCGAACGCCAGAGTTGGATTTGATTGATGCCGCAGCCAAGCAGGATTTTGAGTTCACGGCGACCCCATTTGCGGTTTCGCTTTGCCCAATCCAAAAATGCGGTGAAATCGGAAGCGGGCATTCGTTCGGATGGTTTTGCAACTACAGGTTGGTTTTGCATGAATTTTTTTCTTTCTAGTAATTGTAGTATAGGAGTGCCTGCTATATTTTAAGGTATAGCAGACATTAAAATATAACCTTACTTTTCGTTTTTAATACGTTGAAAAGGCAAGTTGCTGATCTCTGGATTTTTATAATACTCTGTTATTTTTGTAACGATTTCGTCGAGAGATGCTAAGGTTTCTCGATGCTGATCTTCGACGGCTTTTTTTGTGATGCGGTTTGGCGCGCTGTAATTCCACAGTACAAGAAAATCCAGCATTGGATAAAAATGCTCAATTGCCTGCCCATCTTCGATAGTGATGTGTGACGTTGATATTCTCGTTATCAGTGACCAATTCTTCGACCGGAACGTAACAATTTTTATACGGCGCATCGTGTTGTTATGCGGTGTGAAGGTTGTTGAGGCTTTCCACCCATATTCTGATTTGATGATGCTGGTGGTGATATTTTGACCTACAGAATTTTGCATGTTGTGTCCTCGGTGGTTTTGCGCCAATAGCGCGTTTTTAAAACATGGTGGCAAGTTGCCGACCATAAAAGTCGTGGCAAGTTGCGGATCTTCCGGTTTTTTTTTTTTTTTTTTTTTTTTTTTTTTTTTTTTTTTTTTTTTTTTTTTTTTTTTTTTTTTTTTTTTTTTTTTTTTTTTTTTTTTTTTTTTTTTTTTTTTTTTTTTTTTTTGATCGTGACCTTATGGCCCCGACCCTCTGGCCGGCGACCCTCTGGCCGGCGACCCTCTGGCCGGCGACCCTCTGGCCGCGACCCTCTGGCCGCGACCCTCTGGCCGATCATGAATAAATATCAACCATGACCCGCGCGCCGCGACCCTCTGGCCGCGACCCTCTGGCTGGCGACCCTCTGGCCGCGACCCTCTGGTCACAACCCTCTGGCCGCGACCTTTTGGTCGAACGCCCAGCCCTTAAAGCTGCATCAATCACCTTTCTTGAATCGGTTCAATTTTAACGACAGTGCGCCTCTCTAAATGGGGGACCGCCTTGAGCGCCGCCATGATTGCTGAATCACGATCGACAGCCTCAACAATTACAACCGCTCTATGAGTATCTGACCAACCGATCGAACCAACCAAAGCACCCCTCACTACGCATTCGTATTTATTCATTTTAGCATCCCCTCAGCAAATCATCCAGCACACCGTCGTTTGATGGCACACAATCACGCCGCGCCGCATAGATGGACACGCCCGCCCGCGCACAATATTCAGTTCGTTGCCGCACCGATAACGATTCCCAAAACGCCGCCGCCTCCTCAGACTCCAGCTCGCTCAGATGCGCCTCATCAATAACAGGATAATCCTCAAGCGCGCCTGCAATCTCATCAGCAATTTGGAGCGCTTTATCATTATCTTGATGAATAGCAATCCACTCAACCCAGCCGCAGAGAAAGTGATCCTCAGAAACCACCTGCACAGTCTCAGACTCGCCGCCAATCAAATCCAACCCACGGATAAAATTCGATCGTTCCAGCGCGCTGCTATCACGATTTTGGCTCAAAAAAACATAGGTGGCAGGCCATACCGCGCCCATATAATAACGCGGCATTTGCCATAATTTTAAATTTTCTGGCTTATAAATATCTGACATATTCGCACCTCGCAAACAGGCATAATTGCCCCCGACTGGTCACACGCTACCGCATGACCAGCCAATGACAATCCGCTCAGTAATAACGCGATCCGTTAGCCAAAAATCGACTATCATCATCGTCGAGCAAATATTCACGCGCGCACTTTTCGCTGGTTTCGTAATCGTACGAATCGCTCAATTTTTGATAAATCAGGTCTGCAAAATCACGGAAACATTGTTTAAACGCGTCAAAATCAAATGAGCTGGGATAGCCCTCGATATCAAACGCCATACAACCAGAGTGATAGTAGTGACCTGAATGTTTAATGCGCGCGGTCAATTTGTAAAACGCGCGCCGCTGTATATCCTGCAACTGTTGGACAATCCCATGCAAATCCGTATCTGCCGGCGCGTGTTTTTTAACCGCAGCAAGCGCGCCCTTTTTATATTCATACGAGCCGTCAAAACACGCGCCATCACCCTGCGACCAAAAACCAGACCAGTAAATTGACGTACGCCAGCCCGTAGACCCGTCACCCCGCGTTGTTTTACGCATCCTCAGATCAAGCCCGATCAGCTCGCCAATATCAGCGCAGTGATCCAGTAACCAATCCGGATCAAAATACTCGCCTGCAGACTGGCAGTATTTTTCAATGACGCGCGTTTGCGCCTCCTCTGATAATTCATTAAATTTAAAAACCTGAATTTCTCGCACAATTGTGTCCATTATTACACCTTTATTCCTAAAATTATTGCCGCGCCCATACGCGCCCGATTATGGCTAATGCTATCATTGTTTACTGGATCAAACATAGCCGCCCCCTATATCGCCTGCAAAATAGTGAGACCGCCCGCCCTAAAATGATGTTGCCAACCGTGACCGTCGTCTACAGTGGTCACGCCCGCAATGGTCGTGCCGGACATGGCCGCGCTCGATTTATCATACCCTGTGCCGGACGCCGCCCCGCGTTGCCAGCGTGTAAACTCATTAAATGGTATATGCTCAGGACGATTTAGCGTCCAGTCTGCAACATAAACCACCAACCGCCCCATGCCATCGGCAGGGTAGTGCATTCTGACTGTGCCGACGTGTTCAGCTCCACGCATCACCACATAGGCAGCAACACGCTGCGCGTGTCGCTCAATATCGGCGTATAATTTTGACAATTTATCAGACTGTTTTGACATGATTAAAATCCCCCGTTTTTTGTATATTCGACAAAATCCGCGCGTGTTGCGCGTGACACAAACAAACCAAATGGCCAGCTTTGGCCGTCATCCTGCGAAAACGAAAAAACATAATCCAAACCCGCCACGCGATGATCACGCCAAATCCGCGCCACCAACGCCACAACGTCCCGCGCGCTGGATCCGCGCCCGTACGCCTCAGCCATTTGCGCGCACTCAAAAATAATTAAATTTTTGAGCTCGCGCCGCGTATCGACCCGCACAATGTAAGAATTATCGGGCAGATAACACCCGCGCAATCCGTTGCTGATATGATAGTAACGACTCACAATCAAACCCTCCCAAAACACAGATTTAAAATCCAGCCCCAGACCGCGCCAAATACAGCCACGACGGCGCCAAACATTGCCCAATCAATCGGCCTCAGCATTTTAAAAACACCATTAAAACCGCGATAAAACAAACCGCAATCGTAACAGTCTCGACGTCGCGCGACCTTTGCACATCCGCCCACAAATCAGCAACACGATCCCAAACAGGCCGCCGCACAGGCCGCGCCTGATATATAACCTCAATATCGTCCTGATTAGTCACGATAACCACGCGATACGTTCCCACCAGTGACCGACCAAACGCGCACGCGTCAGACAGCCCGCACACCTCAGCGACTAGCTCAAAACCATCACCAGCGCCAAAATCGCCAGAAATGCAAAAATTATCACGCATGACAAAACCCCCGCGCCTGATATTCTGCAACCACATTGACCAGCCACGACCCATCAAATTCCAGTACCGAAATCGCCTGATAATCGCAATCAGGATCACCCGCGCGCACCCGCGCAAACGCCCGCGCATCTGATTCATTGTCAAATGAATCCAAAAATGATTCCGTATCATTGCCAAAATCGCCAAAAATATCAAAATGATTTACCATTATAAACACTCCTAAAACATTGGCGCGACCGTAGCCGCGCCTGATTAAATCACGCAACAACAGACTCGATAGACCCGCGCGCTGCACGATCAGCCCGCAACGCAACCAACGCCGCATCCCTCACAACCTCTGTTAAATAATGTGTGACGCGCACATCAACCCGCACGCCATCGACGTAATCAGACACAATAACCGCACAGGTATGTCTCAGCAATTCGACCGTAAAATTTAACATGATAGCACCCCTATATAAATCAGGACAAAACGCCCTGATACGTTATTTATAGCGCGATTATTAAAATGTCGTCAATCCAAATTCAAACAAATCGCGCTCAAATAAATTAACTCAGTCCCTGTTAATTTGACCCGTCAATAACTGGCACTAAAAAACGGAGTCCGTTTATTATATGCGCCCAGCCGTTCAGCCGTTCAGCCGGGCAGGATCCAGCCGTTCAGCCGTTCAGTCACCCAACCGGATAACCTGACCACCTGACCAGCCGTTCAGCCGACCAGCCGCCCAGCCGGATAACCTGACCACCTGACCGCGAGACTGTCCGATTGTCCGGCGATCCAGCGCGACGACCGCGACGACCGCGACCGCGACCGCGACCGCGACCGCAACGATCCAGCGCGACCGCGACCGCGACGATCCAGCGCGACCGCGACCGCGACGACCGCGACCGCGACGATCCAGCGCGACCGCGACGACCGCGACCGCGACGACCGCGACGATCCAGCGCGACGACCGCGCGACGATCCAGCGCGACCGCGACCGCGACGACCGCGACCGCGACCGCGACCGCGACGATCCAGCCGATCAACCGCCCAGCCGATTAGCCGCCCAGCCGACCAGCCGACCAGCCGACCAGCCGACCAGCCGCCCAGCCGACCAGCCGACCAGCCGACCAGCCGACCAGCCGCCCAGCCGGATAACCTGACCACCTGACCGCGAGACTGTCCGGTTGTCCGGCGATCCAGCGCGACGACCGCGACGACCGCGACCGCAACCGCGACCGCGACCGCGACCGCGCGACGACCGCGACGACCGTGACCCCCCACCCTCGACGGCTCATCGCATTTTTGAGACCCCCGCCACCCCCCACCCCCCGACTTGCCGCGCCCACACGTTCTATACCCTCAACCCTCAAAAATTTTTCAGAGATAAGTTTTAGACATGTTGTCTAATAGAGAAGCCCCGACACCCCTCAAATTTTTAAATTTTTACATTTTAAACTTTTGACATCTTGTCTATTTGACTTATCCGACCTATCCGCTCCGCACACCCAAACCTCTTGACAACCCGCACTATCGCATCTACGCATCGTGAATGGCAGTTATTCGAGATTTCCCACGACCTCGACCTTGGTCAGAGGACGATGAAGCGACCCTTTTCAAAATGAAAAGTCGCAATGCACACTATTCTGAAATTGCACATGCCCTAGGCCGAACCAGATCGTCTGTGGCCGGTCGTTTAGATCGGTATAACCCAGAAGAGTTGCATGTAATTTTGGCCAAACTGGCCGACGATCCGAGTATTTCGGTGGAGATACCAAAAATAAATCGGAAAAATGCAAAAATTGTGCAAAAACCTTCGCAATTTCGGCGTCAAAAGACGAAAATAGAGCCAAATATTAAAGTTGCGGTCGTTCCAGAGCTGAATAGATTTGATGTTGAAGGGATAATCGGTATTCCGCTGAGTGAAATAGGTAGTCGAACGTGTCGGTGGCCTTTGGGCGGTTCGCTTGATGCGGTGGAGTTGTATTGCGGAGCTGCAACGGCGGATTTACGCATCAGAAAACCATATTGTACGGCTCACATGCAACTTGGATACATCATCCCGCCGAAAGTGTCCGGCGTTGCACCATTGCAGCATCGTCCGGAATGAACTATATTATGTTTAGTTTTAATTTGAGAGGCTAAAATGTCTGATGTTCTGATTGCTCTTGAAAATATTCGCACCGCCGTCCAGTCTGCCGCTTCCCACCTAGCTGCTGGAGTCGCCAGCCGCAGTTCGGCAGTTCTGGACGGCAACGTAGCCGAAGTTATCGCCGGATTGGGTAAGCTGGACGCTTTTGTGGCCGAACACGCTCTTGTTGTTTCGGCCAGCACTGCAACTCCGGTTGTTCCTGAAGTTATTGTGCCTGTTGAAGCTGTACCTGTGGTGTAATGTCTGATTTGAAATTTCCCGAAGGTTGGCTTTCTTTAGGCGCGGTAAGTTCCCTGCTTAAACGCCGTCGGGATGTTTTAAAAAAATTGGTAGATCAAGGGTATTTTGATTCAGCGATTGAAGGTGCTCGTAATAAGATATACCGATTTAATCTGAACCGGATGACCGAAGAGGAGCTTGCGCGTATCGAAAGTACGCGCACTCGAAAATGGCAAGAACGCTCATCTCGTAAAGGCGCTCATTTAATTAAAGATTGGATAGTTGAAAATCGCATGGCCAAAGCAGCGGATATTGCAGGTGCGAAGGCGCAACGGAAAGAGCAGTTCTTGCGTGATCTGGCCGAAGAGCATGAGCGCGAGGCTGGTGTTGCCGGTGAAACGGTTGATGCTGTTTTAATCCCGCCGCGTCGAAAAGTGGCGAAGAAGGACGGCGAGGCCGAAGTTGTTCAGGGCTTGGTGCAATTGCCGGCGCGCTCTACAAACATGACGGATTTGAACCGCCGCGCAAGCACAAACAAGAAAGTTTTGTCGGCGCGGTTTTTAGAGGATGTCTATTCGGATTGGGAGACACACGGTCTGGCCGTTTTGAAGATCGTGCGCCGAGATCGGCCACAGGATTATTTAAAAGTTGTTGCGTCCCTGCTACCGCGCGATATTCAAGTCGCTCCGGCTCCACTAACTGAAATGAGTGACGAAGAAATTGTCAACATCCTTGCAAATATTAAATCCGTCTCAGCTGTTGGCTCTACAGGAGAAGCTACAGGCCGAGTTGACGTTAAGGATGCGCCGCAACGCAATCTCAACATACTTCCCGAATAGCGGGCCGTTCCGTCGAGAATTGTACCGGAAGCATCTTGAGTTCTTCGCCGCTGGTGCAGAGCATCAAGAACGTGCGTTCATGGGCGGCAACCGTTCCGGCAAGACAATCGGCGGCAGCTTTGAAACCACATTACACGCCACCGGTGAATACCCCGATTGGTGGACAGGCCGAAGGTTTGAAGCCCCATGTGATATGTGGGCAGCCGGTGATACGAACGAAACCACCCGCGATATTATCCAGTTTGCACTGTTAGGGCGATTTGGCGATTTTGGCACAGGTATGATACCATATCGCTGCCTTGATGGTGAACCAACACGGCGACAAGGTATCGCAGAAGCGGTCGATACATTTCGGGTGAGGCATAAGTCTGGTGGCGTCAGCACGATTGGTTTGAAATCGTCTGAATCTGGCCGCGCAAAATTTCAGGGTACGGCCAAGCATGTGATCTGGCTGGACGAAGAACCGCCCGCCGATGTTTACGATGAATGTCTGATGCGTTTGATGACAACAAATGGTATTATGATGTGCACCTTCACACCTTTGAAGGGTTTGAGTGAAGTTGCGCTGCGGTTCTTACCGCACATGGCACCGGCCAATGAAACCGGGGATGGATCATAAGATGTCAAGGTTTTGCGTTCAGGTATCATGGGATGAAGCACCACATCTGACCAAAAAGCAGAAGGATGATCTGTATGCTGCAATTCCTCCCCACCAGCGTGAAAGCCGTACACGAGGAATACCAGAACTGGGTTCTGGATCTATCTATCCTATATCCGAAGATGACATCCTTGTGGATCCTTTCGATATTCCACTGCATTTTACCAAAGTCTACGGATTAGACGTAGGTTGGAACCGGACGGCAGCGATCTGGGGCGCGGTCGATGTTGACAATGATACGGTCTATTTGTACGCCGAGCATTATCGGGGTCAAGCCGATCCGGCAATTCACGTTCAGTCGATTATGGCACGAGGCCGATGGATACCCGGCGTGATTGATCCGGCATCTCGCGGTCGCGCGCAACACGATGGCCAACAATTGCTGGTGTCATATACGAATTTGGGTTTGCATTTGACTCCCGCTGACAATGCGGTTGAGGCCGGCATCTTTGATGTTTGGCAGCGGTTATCAACTGGCCGATTAAAAGTGTTTCGCTCGATGCGAAATTGGCTGGCCGAGTTCCGCATTTATCGGCGCGACCGAAACGGCAAAGTCGTTAAAGAGAATGATCACGCGATGGATGCGACGCGCTATCTGGTGCGAAGCGGCATTACCGCTGCGTCTCAAAGCCCGCGCGAAGAATGGGGTAAATTGGTTACGCATTCTAAGCACCAGATTGATTATACGCCGATGGCGGAGGGTTGGATGATTGATAAAGGGAGTACATTACAATGAGCAAAGATTCGAATAGCACACGCATGATGGTGCGTTTGTCCGGTGAGGACGCAGCATGGATTGAGACTGAAGCCGATATGCTTGGGCTTGATGCGTCATCGTTTATGCGTATGTTGGTGCGTCAGCGCCGCAATAATATTTCTGCGGCATCAATGCAAGCCGCCGAAGTACCGATTGATCGGCCACGGCCTCGGCCAGCGCTGCCACCGCAAATTCAGGGCGCGCCTACTCGCATATTGCAAGCTGCGCCTGCACCCGAACCTGAGCCTGAAGAAACTTATTACGACGATGATGTTGTTGACGATGATTTTGAAGTTCCTGCCGATGCGGATGGCGGTATCGCTTCAAACGAATTGGCTGCTTTGATGGGTTTGGGAGTGCGTCAGATCGAAACCGCTTCGCGCGAATATAAACCTTTGCCTAAGATGTTGGCCGGTTCTTATACGCGACCGGCGGGTGTCGCAAATACCAAAGGTGCAGGTCATCACACCGGTGATGGCGTTGGGAATGTGGTGCGCGAGAATTACCGGCATCTCGGATTTAAGGGTGGTGGTTCCCGATGAGTTCAGCACACCTATCCGCTTTTGATAAGATGGCTGCCGAAAAACAGGAAGTGCTTCTCAATTATCTCGCTATGCGTTATAATTGGTCAATCGAACGCGCAGAACGTGAAGTTCGGGATCTTGATCATATCGGATTGGCATATATAAATGTCGAAATGAAAATGGAGCGGGTCACAACTCACTCCTCTGATTACGATCCGTCAGCTTCAAATTGGGGTGTTGTGTGATGTCTTACAACGGAAACATTTTTGGTTTGCATCTATATGGCGCACTGTTTACGAGTATGGTATTTATTCGCTGCTTAGAGCGCGATAACCATTGGGCAATGGCTATAATTTTGATTGCGGTCGGTCTGGCACATCTTTCGTATCAATCAGACGTATCTGATTCATTCTGGGGTGCAAAAGAACGTAGCATGTCAGGTGTGATGCTTTCATTGGCTTCTGTTGTATTGTCCACTGTAGCTGCATTTCTTGTTATTTTTGGAGCTTAATATGGGTTTTCTATCACCACCATCAGCGCCACCTCCTCCACCGCCAAGTGCAAATCCTCCGTCTGCGGCCAATGGTTCGGCAGCTGCAACAGGTGAAGCCGCCCGTATGCGATCAGCCGCTGCCGCCGGTGGTGGTTTTGATAACACGCTGTTTACAGGCGGGCAGGGCGTAGGGGCAACTCCGACCGCTGGTAAATCTCTAACAGGTCAGTGAGATCATGGCTGAACAAGAAGTCGCGCATTATGAAATGGCTGGTCCGGGACTTCTCATAGAAGAAGCTGCGACCAGCGAACCCATGGCTTATATGACGCCTGAAGAAAAGCTGAACTGGGCTTCTCTTCGTGGTCACATCGAAACTCGTTTGAGTATGATGCGTAGCTGGCGTTTTTCATGGATCCAGCACTGGGCTTTGTGCGCGCAGTATATAAATCCTCGTCGGTCTTTATGGTTGACGAATGGCGGTGTTGATCTGCCGGTGGCAAACTCTATGACTCGCGGTTTGCCGATCAATCAAAATATTCTTGATCCAACAGCAACTTATGCGTCGCGCGTTTGTGCGGCCGGTATGATGGCCGGTTTGATGTCTCCATCCCGCCCTTGGTTCAAATTGAAGCCTGTCGGAAGTGTTGAACTTGATCGTGACGGCCAGCTTTGGTTTGAAGCCGTTGAGTTGATGATATACACGGTCATGGCACATTCAAACTTTTATGACTCCGGCGCGCAGATGTTTGAAGATTTGACCATCTACGGCACAGCGCCGATGATCATCTATGAAGATGAGGATGATATTATCCGCTGCTACAATCCGGTAGTGGGCGAGTATTTTATTGGCGTCGGCTCCACCTTCCGTCCAGAAACATTGTATCGCCAATTCACGATGAACATTTTGCAAATCGTTGAAATGTTCGGTCTTGATAACTGCCCTGAAGATGTTCGCTCCCTCTGGCAAAATAAAGGATCTTATCTTGAAACAGAAAGGATCGTCGCGCATGCCATCGAACCAAACTTCGAAATCGACTCTCCCAACGGAAAAGCGTTTGGGAAGATCGAGGGAGATTTCAAATATCGAGAAGTCTACTGGATCTGGGGTTCCTCGACAGACTTCCCGCTATCTAAACGTGGTTTCAAAGACGCGCCATTCATAGCGCCGCGCTGGTGGATTTCTGCAAACGATCCGTATGGCCGTTCACCTGCAATGGACGCTCTTGGCGACATCATGCAGCTTCAGCAAGAAACAAAACGTAAAGCCGAGTTGCTTGAAAAAGTTGTGCGGCCACCGCTTAATGCGCCAATCGAGTTGAAAAACCAACCTTCATCTATTTTGCCCGGTCATATCACTTATTCGTCCAATCCGGGTAACGGAATGAAGCCCGTATTTGAAGTTCGCGCCGAGGCGCTGCCCGGCATTACAAATGATTTGATGCAAATTCAAGGTCGCATTAAAACCGGATTTTTCAACGATCTGTTTTTAATGCTGGCCAGTTCAACCAAAGATATGACCGCTTATGAAGTTGCACAGCGTCAAAATGAAAAGCTGCAAGTGCTCGGCCCCGTTATTGAGCGTTTTCAAAATGAAGGTGCTGGCCCTGCAATCAAGCGCGTCTATTCGATCCTAGCGCGCAAAAAACTTTTGCCGCCCATGCCACCTTCAATGCAGGGAATGCAGATTCAGATCGAATATATTTCGATGTTGGCTCTCGCGCAGCGTGCAGTCGCAACAGCCGGCATTGAACGCTTGCTGGCGTTGCAAGGCAAACTCGCGCCGGTCAATCCGGGCGTGCTCGATTTGATTGACGATGACGAAGTGATGAAAGAATACGGCGAGCAGCTTGGCGTATCTAAAAAAATCTTCCGCCCGATGGAGGAGGTTTTGAAAATGCGTGATGCAAAAGCACAGCAAGCCGCACAAGCGGCTCAACAGCAGCAAATGGGCCACATGGCCACTCAAATCGGCCCTGCTTTGACTGGCGCAGCAAAAGATTTGTCGGCAACAGATGTCGGCGGGGGTATGAATGCTCTGCAAGCTATGCTAGGCGGTGCAGGTGCAGGTATCGGCGGCGCTGGGCCGAGTGGCGGAGGACAGTAATTTATGAGTGATTCTGAAAAGTTAATCATCCCCGATAATCAGGAAGCGCAGGGTGATTTTGATAAAATCGGTATTCGAATGCTGGAAACCGACAGTTACGATGTCATCATTCATGCGTTGCGTACCGCTGCCGAAGGTGCCGCCAATCTTGTCGTGCTGCGTGAAGATGACGCTTGGAAAACCGTGGTGTTGGTTCTCGATCGTTTGCGGATCGCTATTGTAAAAAGTTCCGGCTTCAATCGGCCAAGCGATTTGAAAGAAACTCGGCCTGTTGAGGGCGCATCTGTCATGCCGCGTGTTCTCGCTTATGAGCGCTTATATGAGGGCTTAAAAAATGCCGAGCGTGGCTCGCGTCAAATGGCCACCTGTCATCGAGGCGATATTCGCTGGTCGATGTACGCGCAGCAATTTGAAAAAATGCGCGATTCTTGTTCAGTCATGGCTCGTAGAAAATCCGGCATTATTCAGGTGCGACATTGATGGACAATATTTTTGCACAAGACGAAATTGACGCCGCCCGTTTCCAACATGAAAAAACTGAAGCTGGCCGCGCCCAAAAATGGGATGAGGAAGTCGTTAAGGCTTTGATGAGCACAGCGCCGGGTCGCATGTGGGTTGAGAAATTGCTGGAGGAATGCAATATGTATTCCGATGCCTATCGTGAGGATGGCGACGTATATGCCGCCATGAAGCGCGATGGTCGGGCGAGCATTGGCCGCTATATTGTCGATCAAATTGATAAATATGCTCCAAATAATTACAATCAGATGATGCGTGAGCGTCGCACTCGTTTGGCCAAATCATCCGAGCGTAAATCTGATTCTGAACCTGTTGCTTCTGGTCCGTGGAGGACAAAGATAGAAATTTTAGAAGCTGAAATGGAATCAAACGCTAAACGAGGTGTATTATGAATTTGTATTCACGCATTTTGCGCGCGCCGGACGGTCTGGCCGAAGGTTCTGCGCCGGTATCTGCCCCTGCGCCAGCATCTGCCCCAGTTGAATCAATACCAAGTGCACCCGTATCGGTTGCACCAGTTGACAATACACCCGCACCTGCGGTAGAAGTAATAGCGCCCGCAGTTGCTACTCCTGCGGCAACAGAATTATCGGCACCTGTTGAGGCTCCAAAGCCTTCAGATGCGCCAGAACCAACTCCTGCGTCCTTATTATTAGATGAGGCCGTTAAACAGGCAGCTGAAGAACCTAAAGCCGATGATGCGGCTAAAGAACTTTCAGACCCTGTTACTGAAGCTCCGGTCGAACCGCAGCCGATTGAATATAAATTCCAATTCCCTGAAGGTGTAAAACCTGAAAGTGTGAATCCGGAACTGATGGGCCAATATACGACAGCACTTAGCGAAGCAAAAGTGCCACCTGAAATGGGCCAAAAGTTTTTAGATATGCACTTGGCAGAGTTGCAAATAGCAGCTAAGAATGTTGCACAGCATCAGTGGGATGTTTTTAACCGTCAACAAGAGCAATGGAAGTCTGAAGTAAAGGCCGACCCCGAAATTGGTGGAAGCCGTCTTGTGACAGCTATGCGAACTGTGGCATCTGTAATAGATCAATATGGTGGTTCTCCTGACCAGCAAATCGCACTGAAAAATGTGCTGACAGCTACAGGAGCCGGGAATAACCCGCTTTTATTGCGGATGTTCCATAATATCGGTAAGGCTCTGGGTAGAGAGGCTTCACCGGTTCCGGCACCGCCACCAAGCGCGCCGAAAATGTCGCGCGAAGAAAGAGGTTTGGCAAGGTATAGCGGTAATCGTTAAATCTTGTAAACGCAGAAAGTGTTCCGGCAGGAACGCCCCAGCCCGCTTAGTAAGCGCGCTAGTCCTAAAAATGGAGCCGTATAATGTCCTATCTAACTTTGGCAGACTGGGGTCGCCGCGTTGGTCGTGATGGTAGCATCGACGACATCGCAGAGATGCTCGCCCAGTGCAATGAAATCTTCGACGACATGCTTTGGCGCGAAGGCAACCAGACCCTCGGTCACACTGGTACAATTCGTACCGGCTTGCCACAGGGTACATGGCGCAACTTCTATCAGGGTGTTGCATTCACCAAATCGACGACCGCACAGGTTACTGACTCGATTGGCGAACTCGTAGCCTATTCCCGTATCGACCGCTCGCTGGCCGAACTCGAAGGCAACGTTGCAGCTCTGCGCCTGACGGAAGATAATGCCCATCTCGAAGGTTTGTCTCAGCAGATGTCCACAACCTTCTTCTACGGCAACGAACTTGTGACACAGGCTCAGTTCACTGGCCTTGCTCCTCGTTTCAACACCGTTTCGACTGCAAACGCACAGAACGCCGTAAACGTTCTCGACGGTGGTGGTACTGGCTCTTCTAACGCTTCGATTTGGCTGGCTTGCTGGGGCGAACAGACCGGTTTCGGCTTCTATCCCAAAGGTTCCAAAGCAGGTCTGGTGTTTGAAGATAAGGGCGACATTCGTCCGGGCTTCGACGCCAACCAGCGTGAATTTGAGGCTTACACCTCGCTATTCATGTGGAAATGCGGTCTGCACATCAAGAACTGGCAGTATTTCGTTCGTATCGCCAACCTCGATACCACGACCGCTGGCCTTGCTGGCACAACCCCACCTGATATTTTCGCCCTGATGTCAAAG
>Ga0214244_1000042_pt1 | contig 52458 bp, 54 predicted proteins | sample TroBogypolimnion_32_FD_153082 | JGI IMG/M metagenome (GOLD analysis project Ga0214244, IMG submission 153082) | Freshwater microbial communities from Trout Bog Lake, WI - 04OCT2008 hypolimnion | ecosystem: Environmental > Aquatic > Freshwater > Lake > Hypolimnion/Profundal zone | place: Trout...
CTGACATCGTTACTGGTGAATTCGTGCGCTCTGAAATTGCCGCTGGCCGCGCAATTATTCCAGCAAACATTAATCACCCTGAGCTTGAGCCGATGATTATTGGCCGCAACTTCCGCGTGAAGATTAATGGCAACCTCGGAAATTCTGCTGTGACTTCTTCAATCAATGAAGAGGTAGAGAAAATGGTTTGGTCCATTCGTTGGGGTGCCGACACCATCATGGATCTTTCCACAGGCAAACATATTCATGAAACTCGTGAATGGATTATTCGTAATTCACCAGTTCCTATTGGTACCGTTCCAATTTATCAAGCACTCGATAAAACTGGTGGCATTGCAGAAGATCTCACTTGGGAAATGTTCCGCGATACCCTGGTTGAGCAGGCCGAGCAAGGTGTTGATTACTTCACTATTCATGCTGGCGTATTGCTACGTTATGTACCGCTGACGGCAGATCGCATTACCGGCATCGTGTCACGCGGCGGCTCAATCATGGCTAAATGGTGCTTAGCTCATCATAAAGAAAACTTCCTCTACACCAAGTTTGATGAGATTTGCGAAATCATGAAGGCGTATGACGTTTCTTTTAGCTTAGGCGACGGTTTGCGTCCTGGTTGTATTGCTGACTCTAATGATGCAGCGCAATTTGGCGAACTCCACACACTCGGCGAACTCACCGCTAAAGCTTGGAAGCATGATGTGCAAGTAATGATCGAAGGGCCTGGCCATGTTCCAATGCAGCGCATTGAAGAAAACATGACTGAAGAGCTCAAGCATTGCTTAGAAGCACCCTTCTACACTCTTGGACCTTTGATTACAGATATTGCGCCTGGCTATGACCACATCACCAGCGGTATTGGTGCAGCTCAAATTGGTTGGTACGGCACTGCGATGCTTTGCTATGTGACACCTAAAGAGCATTTAGGCTTGCCAGACAAAGAAGATGTTCGCGAAGGAATCATCACTTACAAGATCGCCGCTCATGGTGCTGACTTGGCTAAAGGTTTGCCTGGTGCTCAGGTACGGGATAATGCGCTCTCTAAGGCTCGCTTTGAGTTCCGCTGGGAAGATCAGTTCAATTTGGGCTTAGATCCTGAGCGTGCTCGTGAATATCATGATGCAACGTTGCCTGCAGAAGGTGCCAAGATTGCCCACTTCTGCTCAATGTGTGGTCCCAAGTTCTGCTCCATGAAAATCACTCAAGAAGTGCGAGACTATGCTGCAACCCTAGATGCTGACGGTAATCCAAAAGATGGCAAGAAAGTGATTCCGATTACTGAGGTTGCTGATGCAACGAAAGGAATGGAAGAAATGTCTGCTGAGTTCCGTAAGCGCGGTAGCGAGATCTATCAATAAGCAATTGCAATGAATCAACCCGCCTTCATGCACAGTAAATACGCGATCCTCGGTGCCGGCCTAATGGGCCGTCTCCTGGCGGTAGCACTTGCTCAGCGTGGGGCTCAGGTTGATTTATTTGATAAAGGCGATTCTGCTGCAAGCGGCGCTGCTGCACGTATCGCCGCTGCTATGCTTGCGCCTCTGGCAGAGTCTGCAATCACCGAAGACTCTGTAGTGCGAATGGGCATCCATAGTTTGCCTCGTTGGAAAGATTTAATTAGCACCCTATCCAAGCCTGTTTTTTTTCAGCAAGATGGCACTCTCATTTTGTGGCATAGACAAGATGCGAGCGAGGCTGAACGCTTTTCCAATCACTTGGAAAAGAATTGTCGCCATAACCCTCAGCTAACTGCCCCAATAAAACTGAACGCTTCTGATTTAGCACAAATTGAACCAGGAGTTGCCGATCACTTCATGCAGGCTTTGTATTTACCAAATGAAGGTCAGCTCGATAATCGTCAGCTACTCGATGCACTTCTCCATGAGTTAATTACCCTAAAAGTGAATTGCCATTGGAATACTGCAGCAGAGCCAGAACAATTGCGCAAGAATGGCCCTTATCAGAGCGTGATTGACTGCCGGGGTAATGGTGCGAAGGAGGCTTGGTTGTCTACTTCCAATAAGCTACGGGGAGTGCGCGGCGAGGTTGTGCGTTTATATGCTCCAGAAGTGAAGCTCCGTAGACCTACTCGCTTAATTCATCCTCGCTATCCGATCTACATTGCCCCCAAGGAGAACGACATCTATGTCGTGGGTGCAACTGAAATCGAGTCAGATGATCTTTCGGAGATGAGTCTGCGCTCTGCAATGGAATTGCTCAGTGCCGTCTATACCGTACACAGTGGATTTGCAGAAGCCCGCATTTTGGAGATGGCAACCCAGTGCCGCCCCACTCTCAAAAATAATCTACCCGAAATACGCATCCAAAAAGATAGAGGTTTATCGGATTTGATTATGGTCAACGGTCTATATCGCCACGGTTTTATGATTTCACCAGCGATTCTGGATTCCACCCTAGAGGTTTTAGAGTTTGGCCAAAGCAATACCGCCTTGGAATTAGGGCTAAGCATCACTAGCAATCTTGGAACCACCAACAATCACGAGGCAAGTCTATGCGCGTAATTGTTAATCAGGTTGAATATGAACTACCAAAGCAAAGCATGATTTCAGATGCGCTTTCTTTGATCAATGCAAAGCCACCTTTTGCTGTAGCTGTTAATTTGAACTTTGTACCAAAAACTCAATACGAACAATTTGCATTAAATGAGAATGATCAAATTGAAGTGATAGCCCCAGTAACCGGCGGCTGATTTTGACTAATTTACTTATGACTGCACCGTTACCAAACAATCTCAATAGCGCAGATGCACTAGTTCTCTATGGCGAGAGCTTTGCTAGTCGTTTGCTATTAGGAACCTCTCGCTATCCATCACCGCAAGTTTTAGAAAATGCTGTTAATGCATCTAATCCAGCGATGATCACGGTCAGCTTGCGTCGCCAGGGATCTAGCACAACTGAGGCACACAGTGGCTTCTGGGATCTCCTGAAGAAGATGGCAGTGCCTGTGTTGCCAAACACTGCTGGTTGCCACAGCCCTCAAGAAGTGATTACTACAGCACAGATGGCACGTGAAGTCTTTGAGAGTGACTGGATTAAGTTGGAACTGATTGGCGATGATTACACCTTACAGCCCGACACTTTGCGTCTAGTCCAAACGGCAGAGTCTTTGATTAAAGAGGGTTTTAAAGTACTGCCGTATTGCACGGAAGATCTAATCTTGTGCCAACGTTTAGTAGATGTTGGTTGCCAGGCAATCATGCCATGGGCTGCTCCAATTGGTACTGGCCAAGGCCCCCTCAATCCATATGCCATGAAGTTGTTACGAGATCGCATCAAGGTGCCCTTGATTGTGGATGCCGGGCTTGGCTTACCTTCCCATGCCTGCACTGTGATGGAATGGGGTTTTGATGCTGTATTACTCAATACCGCCGTCGCCCTCTCAAATGATCCAGTTGCTATGGCCAACTCTTTTGCTATGGCAGTCGATGCTGGTCGTACGGCCTACTTATCTGGAGCCATGAAACCCCAAGAATCTGCGCAAGCGAGTACACCCCTCGTGGGTACTCCTTTTTGGCATCAAGCCTAGTTATGCGATTGTGTGTTTAGATAGAGCTATATGAGCCTTATACGTGATCTTGCCGACCAAATTATTGCCGCCCATCGCAATGATGATCTTTGCATTGCGATTCCATCCTTTTCAATCAGCTCACCTCCCCCTCGAATTGATAATGAAGCGGCTGCCGATCATTACGAACTTGCTGGCGCTTTAGCAGCAATCGAGATGGGCTTTATTGAATCCGATGCCAAGGTTCTAGGCAAAGCGTGGTCTCGCATGACCCTGCATGATGGCGGCTTTAATCCCTTTAAATGGCCAAACAGACCAGAGCAATTCGATCTACTGCCGTGGACTCGTAATATGAACCCCAATGCTTTTAAGGAGTGTCCTAAACGCCTTGGTTTGTATGGTGTTATGCCGGACGCCGATTGGGTAAAGCGGATGGTTGAAGCTGAAATTCCGACAGTGCAATTACGCTTTAAGTCTGAAGATCGATACAAAATTCGCAAACAGATAAAAGAGTCTGTAAAGGCGGTCGAAGGCAGCAATACTTTGCTTTTTATCAATGACTATTGGGAAGAAGCGATTGATGCAGAAGCTTATGGCGTCCATCTAGGTCAAGAAGATATAGAGACTGCTAATTTAGAAAAGATTAGGGAAGCAGGCTTACGTCTTGGTTTAAGCACACATGGATATGCAGAGCTTGCTTATGCCGATCGTTTTTGCCCTAGCTATATTGCGATGGGCGCAGTCTTTCCCACTAACCTCAAAAAAATGCCTACCGCACCTCAGGGCCTAGGAAGACTTTATCAATATGCGAAATTGATGAGCCACTACCCTCTGGTTGCTATCGGTGGGATTGATCAAGATAGCATTCATGCGGTAGCCAAAAGTGGCGTTGGTTCGATTGCGGTAGTACGAGCAATTACTCAAGCTAAAGACCCAAAGCTAGCGGTAAGGCACTTACAAGATTTAATGCAGGCTTAGTCTTTGGGACAATGGTCAATTTGCCTGCTGACGGCAAATCATGTCATCTTTATGGCACGCAGGATTGATAGGAATCTGGCTAACTACTTTCCTTGAAAGCCGTGCAATAACTCAGCAGTATCTTTAAGCCAAGTCAGGCCATGTTTAGTAGGCAACACAAATTTGCGTCTTGCATCACTCTTACAGACTTCAGTCTTAATGATCTTCTTTGAGATTAAACCCTTCATAATTGAATGAAGGGTGGCTTGCGAGGCAATTTCATTGAGCAAAATGAGATCTAGCACTGCAAATTCGACTTTATCAAGGTAGGCACCAAATACCGCCTCGAGAACTAACAGCTCCTTGCAATCATTGATCTTATACCGCTTGTTTACTCGTTGAGCTGACTTAGAAAAATGGATGTAATTAGAAAGGATTTGGGATATTCTCTAATCCTATTCTCCTTACGGCTATTAGACGAGAAATATCGAAAGTAACTTTTATATCTAATTTTTATAAAAATTGATAAAAGTGTTGCGGATAGGTTTAAATATCCTCTTCCTTTGTTAAGGCAGTCAGGTAAAAGTCATGCATATGCCATAGAGGTCCAGGGCCCTCACCAATACTCAAGAACCGGCCAGCCTCTAGCCCAGCCTCAACATAAGCGATCGCCTTAGCAACAGCATGCGATAAATCGTGGCCACCTGCCAGATAGACGGCAATTGCTGAGGCGAGTGAACAGCCTGTGCCATGAGTATTGATAGTTTTAACGCGATAGTGTTTGAATTCTTTTGTTTGGACAACTTCTAGGCCATCTTCAATCGTTCGCCACATGAGGTAGTCGGTAATTTGGGTATGCGTGGAGTCTAAATGGCCGCCTTTGATCAGTACAGCCTGAGGACCCATATCAAGCAATTCTTGTGCTGCCAGTTTGAAGTCGTTTGGACCTGCAATATCTCGACCAAGCAATAAAGATGCCTCGTCCATATTTGGCGTGATGAGTGTTGCTATTGGAAAGAGCTCTGTGATCATGGCTTGTGCAGTGTCATCGCCACCTAAACTTGCGCCAGAGGTCGCGCGAAGCACTGGATCCAAAACGATTCTCTTGACGCCGTGCTTACGCAATGATTTAGCGACAACACGAACTATTTCTGGACTTGCTAACATGCCAATCTTGACGATATCAGCGCCAATATCCAACAAAACGGCATCAATTTGAGCCTCAACCACATCAAGATCAATATCTTGAATGCGTGTGACGCCCAAGGTATTTTGGGCGGTGATTGCTGTAATCACAGACATTCCATAAGCCCCAAGGGCTGTGATCACCTTGAGATCAGCCTGAAGCCCAGCCCCACCGCCACTATCAGAGCCAGCAATAGTCAGTACTTTGGGGATCTGCACAGAAGTGGGAAGGAGTAATTGCATCTTGCTATAATATCGGCTTATTCCTCGATAGCTCAGTCGGTAGAGCGCCGGACTGTTAATCCGTAGGTCCCTGGTTCGAGCCCAGGTCGAGGAGCCAAATACGAAAAACCACCTTTTTAGGTGGTTTTTTCATTCCAGCATTCCAAGTGCCGAACAGCCACCCAGAATATGTCTTGCCACACTAAAATAGCACTATGAATAAAACTCCTGAACTCCTAGCCCCTGCGGGCAGCCTCCAAATGCTTGAGACCGCTTTTGATTTTGGAGCGGATGCCATCTATGCAGGTCAACCGCGCTATTCCCTACGCGTTCGTAACAATGACTTTGGCAAGATCGAAGTTCTTAAACAAGGGATTGATACTGCGCATGATTTAGGCAAGAAGTTTTATTTGGTTTCGAACTTGCTGCCTCATGGCGGTAAGACACGAACCTATATCAAAGATATGGACCCTGTGATTGCATTAAAGCCTGATGCTTTAATCATGTCCGATCCTGGTTTGATCATGATGGCTAGAGAAGCTTGGCCTGATATGCCTATTCATTTGTCAGTGCAAGCCAATACAGTAAATGGCGCTTCAGCCAAATTTTGGCGCTCGGTAGGTATTAGTCGCGTTATTCTCTCGCGCGAACTTTCTTTTGATGAAATCGAAGAAGTACGTCAAGACTGTCCGGAGATGGAGCTTGAGGTTTTTGTTCATGGTGCTTTATGTATCGCCTACTCTGGCCGTTGCCTGCTTTCAGGGTACATGTCTCACCGGGACTCAAACCAAGGCGCCTGTACCAATGCCTGTCGCTGGGATTACAAGGTGAAGCCTGGGCAGCAGAACCAAAGTGGTGATGTTGTATTGCTTCAGGAGGCTAGAAGGCCTGATGAACTAATGCCGATGGAAGAAGATGAACACGGCACATACATCATGAACTCTAAAGACTTGCGTGCTGTAGAGCATATTGAAAGACTGACCAAAATGGGCGTTGACTCTTTCAAAATTGAGGGTCGCACTAAGTCACCCTACTACGTTTCTCGTACTGTTCAATCCTATCGCACTGCAATTAATGATGCGGTGGCTGGTAAACCATTTGATACCAAGCTGCTTGGTAATCTTGAGGGCCTAGCCAATCGTGGTTATACCGATGGCTTTTATGAACGTCATCACGACAAAGAATATCAACTCTATATGAGAGGTCATTCACTCTCTGGCAGAAGTCTTTATGTTGGCGAAACTTTAGATGTAGATCAAGTCAATGGGCGCATCAAAGTAGATGTCAAAAACCGTTTTTCAGTGGGCGACAAACTTGAGATCATCGAACCGCAGGGTAATCAAGATATTGTTTTAGATGCGATGTGGAATATGAGTGGCGAACCTATAACGGTTGCACCAGGCTCCGGACATTTTGTCTGGATCAAGCTAGCCTTGAAGAGCAAGAAAGCCTATATAGCCCGCTATACCAAGGAGCCTGCGCCGGTAGAGGTAAGCTCTTCATGCTCTAGTGGCGAATCTTGTTGCAACGCCTAAATAGCTTCATACAGAAACTAACCTATGTCCATGAATAGCGGCTCAACCTCAAATAACGGACCAAAGAGCTTTGAGGCAAAGGTAATTGAAGAGGCTAAGGCGGCCCTAGTGCTAACAATTTACTTTGGACTTTGGTTCTGCTCCCTGACTTTTCTGGCTATAGCAATACTCGATGAGCGCCCCATTCCTTTGACGCCATTTGGAATGGCTTTGATTAAAGCAGCACTATGCGCGAAATTCATGCTGATTGCCGAGGCTATTTTTCCTATTAAGCTGGATACAAATCATGGGATTATTAAATCCGTGTTTGTTGAATCACTGCTATACCTCGCAATTGTGATTGCTTTAAATTACCTTGAAGCTGGAGTCGATGGCTTAATACATGGAAAAGAATTCTTTATCTCCATGACCAGTTTTGGACAACGTAACCCCATCCATGTCATCGCCATGTCGATGGTTTACTGGCTCATTGTTTGGCCTTACTTAGTGATTAAAGGAATGCGAATGACTCTTGGTGCACCAACGACTGCAGTCATTTTATTTGGCACTAAAAAATAAGAGTGACAGCAAATGTCATGACAGCTAGGATTCCTAGACTGTTTGCGTCTAAACCAATTTGGCTATATGGGTTTATAAGCCTCATTTCTATTTTTTCTGGCTCACTCCATGCCCAAGAGATTGAGGCGCGTGCGTACTCCAATGCGCCCATTGGAATGAGCTTTGTCACCGGTGGAATTGCTCAAGCTAAAAGCGGCTCTTACACCCTCAATACCCAAGCAGTGAGCCTTACTCATGTTATTGATGTCGCCGGTCAATCTGGGCGCCTGACTTTAACAATGCCCTATTCAGAACTCTCTGGCACAGGTCATGTTGGTAGTCAAACAATTAATGCATCCGCCGAAGGTCTCTCCGATCCCATGATTAAAGCCTCCTTTAATTTATATGGGGCACCAGCCCTATCAAATAGCGAATTCAAAAACTATCAACAGGATCTTATTATTGGTGCGAGCATTGCCGCCACCATTCCCTGGGGTGAGTACAACAGCAATCAAATCGTGAATGTCGGCGGAAATCGCTCTCTAATCCAGCCCGCCATGGGCTTGTCTCAAGCGTTAGGCCCCTGGAGATTAGAGCTTGCTGGTATGGCTACGATTTATACCAGCAATACAAGCTACATGGGTAGCAATACTCTTTCTCAAAACCCAGTCTATTCTGGTGAAACCCACGTTATTTATTACTTCCCTAGTACTGCCTGGATATCAGCCGATGCCACTTATTTCACTGGAGGACAAACCTATGTGAATGGCATACCGGCCAGTGGTACTCAAGAAAATTGGCGCTTTGGAACAACCCTTTCATATCCCATAGACAAGCAGAACTCAATTCGCCTCTCAGGAAGCAAGGGAGTTTATTCCAGAACAGATACAAGTTATAACGCCGTTGGAATCTCCTGGCAATACCGTTGGGGCGGCAACCCCTAAGTCATATAGCTACAATGATCGCAACAGCCTATTCATAAACATAACGTAGAGACAAACATGAGTACAAAGCCAAAAGATACGAATAACCCACCCGAGACCGGCCTTCGCAAAGGTCTAACGAGTTATGGTGACAAAGGTTTTTCTTTATTTTTGCGTAAAGCTTTTATTAAAGGCGCTGGCTATACCAACAGCGCATTAGATCGCCCAGTAATTGGCATCATCAACACAGGAAGTGCATACAACCCTTGCCACGGCAACATGCCACAACTGCTAGAGGCAGTTAAACGAGGAGTGATGTTGGCTGGCGGCCTACCTATGGAATTTCCGACTATCTCAATTCATGAAAGTTTTGCTGCGCCAACCAGCATGTATCTACGTAACCTCATGTCGATGGATACCGAAGAGATGCTGCGCGCTCAGCCTATGGATGCAGTAGTGATGATCGGGGGTTGCGATAAAACAGTTCCAGCCCAAATGATGGGCGCCGCTTCTGCTGGTTTACCTGCTATTCAACTGATTACAGGCTCTATGCTTACTGGATCACATCGCAGTGAGCGTGTTGGGGCCTGTACTGACTGTCGTCGTTACTGGGGTAAATTTCGCGCTGGTGAAATTGATGAAGTTGAAAAGGATGAGGTTAATGATCAACTCGTTGCTAGCGTAGGTACCTGCTCAGTAATGGGTACCGCTAGCACCATGGCGTGCATCTCTGAAGCATTGGGCATGACTGTGCCAGGCGGCGCAACTCCGCCCGCTGTCACGGCAGATCGCATTCGCGTAGCCGAAGAAACTGGGGCATGTGCAGTACAAATGGCCAAAGATGGCTTAACCATAGACAAGATTCTGACTGCTGATGCATTTGAGAATGCAATGCGGGTATTGCTTGCGATTGGCGGCTCAACTAATGGCATTGTTCACCTAGCTGCTATTGCTGGACGAATGGGTCTAGAGATTGATTTAGATGCCTTAGACAAAATGGGAAATGAAACACCTGTATTGGTTGATCTAAAGCCATCAGGCGATCACTACATGGAAAATTTTCATGATGCTGGTGGCATGACCACCCTTTTGAGAGAGCTTAAACCACTCCTCAAACTCAACACAATGACTGTCTCCGGTAGAACGCTTGGTGAAGAAATTGATGCGGGTCCACCAAGCTTTAAACAAGATGTAGTGCGTAAGATCGATAATCCTATTTATCCACGTGGCAGCATTGCCGTTCTCCACGGTAATCTTGCCCCTGGTGGAGCCATCATCAAGCAGTCTGCTGCCGATGAAAAACTCATGGAACATGAAGGCCGCGCCGTTGTATTTGAAAACTCCGAAGACTTAGCCAACAGAATTGATAGCCCTGACTTAGATGTCACGGCCCAGGACATCATTGTGCTTAAAAATATTGGTCCCAAGGGTGCGCCAGGTATGCCAGAGGCAGGCTATATCCCCATTCCCATGAAGCTAGCTCGTGCTGGTGTTAAGGATATCGTCCGCATCTCCGATGGCCGTATGAGTGGCACTGCTTTTGGGACAATTGTGTTGCACGTGACCCCTGAATCCGCTATCGGCGGCCCCTTAGCTCATGTACGCAATGGTGATCGCATTCGCTTGAGTGTAAAGAATCGTGAAATCAGCTTACTTATTTCTGATGAAGAGTTGGCAAAGAGAGCAAAAGATAATCCTATCACCCCCCCGACAGCTGAGCGTGGCTATAAGAAGTTGTTCCTAGATACCGTTACTCAGGCAGATAAGGGTGTTGACTTTGATTTCTTGCGTGCAGCCAAGATGGTAGGCAAGACGCCTAGTAAATAAGATAGTGCTTAGTTGTTTCTGAGTTCACGACGCAATATTTTCCCAACGTTAGATTTAGGAAGTTCGTGAATAAAAACTACCTTACGTGGACGCTTATAGCTAGTCAGATGTTCTTTGCAATACTGAAGAACGTCTGCTTCGGATGTATGGTGGTTAGACTTAACAATATAAGCCTTCACGATCTCGCCTAGCTTGCGATGCGGAACCCCTATTACTGCGCACTCCTTGACGCCTGGCATTTGGGATAAAACGTCTTCAACATCATTTGGGAAGACCTTAAAACCGGCAACCACAATCATGTCTTTTTTACGATCTACTATATGAATATTGCCATCTTCAGTAATAAAGCCGATGTCACCTGATTTAAAGTAGCCATCGGCCGTCATGCAATGAGCGGTTTCTTCTGGCTTATTCCAATATCCCGGCATGACCTGGGGGCCTTTAATGCATATTTCTCCAGGTATGCCTTGAGGCAATTGAACTTCATCATCATCCAGAATCACCACGTCAGTACTTGGCATTGGCATGCCAATATGGCCTGTGAAATGCTTCTCTAGTGGGCTATTAACGCAAACAACGGGTGAGGTTTCTGATAAGCCATATCCTTGGGCAATAGGACAAGCTGTGAGTGCCTGCCAATGATCAGCGGTTTTCTTATGGACTGCCATTCCGCCACCAATCGTTACTAATAGATTAGGAAGTTTTACAGCTTTGAATTCAGGACGATGGATGAGCGCATGAAACAGAGTATTCACACCCGGAAAGATATTGATCTGAGAATGCTTCTTTAATAATTTAATCAAGCCATCGATATCTCGTGGGTTGGCTACCAAAATTAATAGCCCTCCTTTAGCAATACCCAAAAGAGCGCAAGCCGTTAGAGCAAATATATGCGTCATGGGTAAGGCGCACAAGAATTGAAGTTGTTGATCAGATTTGTGTTTTATGCCCGGGCTTAGCCATGCCTCAATTTGCATCACATTAGCAAGGATATTCCGATGAAGCAATACAGCACCTTTAGAGATACCTGTGGTGCCGCCCGTGTATTGCAGAAAAGCAATGTCATCTAGACTGATGATTGGCTTATGAAAATGATGATTGCCGCCAATTGCTAAGGCCTGTTTAAATGCAATATGCTTTACATCCCAAGCAGGTATGAGCTTTTTGATATTGCGTGCCACCCAGTTTACGAGATGTCCCTTCAGACACAACAACTCACCAGGGCTACTCACAATTAACTTTTGGACCGGGACTTCGGCAACGATCTGTTGATAGGTGCTGGCAAAATTTTCCATCATCACTAATACACTAGCGCCGCTATCTTTTAACTGTGCCTCAAGCTCACGCGAGGTATAGAGCGGGTTGATATTAACGACTACATACCCCGCTCTTAATGTTCCCAACATCGCAATTACATATTCAATAACATTTGGGTACATTAATGCAATGCGCGCACCCGGCTCTAAATGCAAGGTTTGAAGATAGGATGCAAAGTTTAAAGATAGGCGATCAATTTCGCGATAGGTAAAAAACTTACCCATGGACTCTACTGCCTTACGACTTGCAAATAGGGAAAAGCACTCCTCTAAAAATTCCGTGAGCGAGGAATATGCGGGCTCTTCAATATCATGCGGAACGCCCGCAGGATAGTTTTTTAGCCAAGGCTTGGAGAGAGTCATGCTTAAAGGCTTATCAACTAACTGAGCAACTGCTTGAGTTGATCTAAAAATAGATCTTGGCCATGATGTACTTTTGCTTGCCAATCGCTAGCAGAGTTTTCATTAGCGTCATCCGTGATGTATTTATAGGATTGCCAAGAAATCTGATGTTCATAAGCAGCAGCAGCGATTGCAAATAACTCCATATCTACTACATCCACACTTTGAGCGTCCAACCAGGGGTCATGGGCAGTGACAAAGCTGTCGCCAGTCCCGCAGGTAAATTCTCCTGATGATAGGTATTCAAACGGTTTATTGCAAAAGGGAGTTTTACCACGTGGGGCAAGAGGCTCTGTAGACATATCGCGCTGAATCACTTTGCCTATTTTCAATAAACCATTTAGCTGTGGATTGACTTTGCCAGCAGTCCCAAAGTTAATCATCATTTGCGGTGCATATTGATGTATTGCCTTAAGGCTAGCACTGAGTGCATTGATCTTACCAATACCTGAATAAACAATCTCAACGCCAGCTGGCAGCACAGCTCGCTTGAGCTCACTTTCCAATGCGGTGATAATGAGGTAATTAGTTTTCATGCCTGCCATAAATGAATTTATTAGATTATCTACCCGGTGTTCCTGATTTTCCCAAGCCTGGAATCTTATTCAGAGATATCTCCCCTTTACTAGCTAATCCAGCGGCCTTCAAAGAGGCGATTGTCTTACTAGAAGAATTGGCTCGATCTTTTGATTACACCCATATTTTAGGCATTGAATCCCGAGGGTTTATCTTTGGTTCTGCACTTGCTTACCATGCCCACAAAGGCCTAGCCCTCGCCAGAAAGCCAAATAAGCTGCCTCTGGCCACCCATCGTGAGTTCTATGGACTCGAATACGGCTCGGATTCACTGGAAATTCAGCAATCGACGCTCCCAAAAGACGCCAGGGTACTACTAATGGATGATGTTTTAGCAACTGGGGGAACTCTCATTGCGGCCGATAAATTACTGCGTAATGCGGGATTTGCAGTTTGCGGTGCAATTACATTGCTGGAAATAGGCGCACTTAATGGCAGCACTATTCTGAATCAAAACGGCATCCCCAATAAATCCGTTTTAGTTAGCTAAATTCTTTAACCGAGCTTCTTGGCGCTCTTCAGTAGCTTCATAGCACCCCAACCTACCGCTAGGACCTTGCTGGCTAATTTTGGCTTGTAATGTGCCAGCGCTGCAAAGGCGCTCGTCCATAACAAGGGATTATTTTTTAGAAAATGAAAAGTATCAATTCCTTTATCAGCCCATGATAGGGGCTTCTCCCAAGGCTCAAAGTTGGCAGCAAAATCATTGCGCTCTTGTTTTGCCTTTTCTTGAAGCTCGAGACGACGAAGCTCTAAAGACTTTAATTTCTCATTCATAGAAATCTAGCGTGAGAGCGCTTCTTTATCCTTCGCCAATTCCGCTATAGATGCTTCAAATAACTGAGGCATCTTGCGCAAGGATTGGGTAATCAATAAGGCCAATATCAAACCAATCGAAAGAAATGTGCCTGTTAGTAGACTTAATGCGAGCATGCGATCTGATTCCCAGCTGTAGATCACAATAAGTAAAGCAAGCATTACCAAGCCGAAGAATAAAAAGAACAGAGCACTAACAATCATCACTATGAGACGGATTAATTTGCTGCGCGCAATTTGGACGTCAACTGATAAAAGCTCTAAGCGCGTTTGGGCAATAGAGGCACTAGTAGCGGCTAAATGTTTAATTGAGGAAAGTAAATTTTCTTGAGACATATATTCTTAACGACGACGAATAAAAAGGCCAATTAATAGACCTAAGCCTGCGGCAACACCAACTGCTTCCCAAGGATTGCGATGTACAAAATCATCAGTACCCTCAGCAAGCACTTTTGCCTTTTCCGTCAAGGTGCCCTCAAGGTTAGAAAGACTTTCTTTAGCACCAGAAATAGTTTCCAGGGCTTTATTACGAATGGAATGAACCACATCGCCAGGATGATCTTCTGTTGCCTTGATCAATGCCTCAGCATCTGCCATCAGAGATTTGAACTCACCAACCAACTGACCAGCACTGGAAGCGGCTGCCTCTTGTGTCACTGCGTGATCTGATTTCTTAGTTGTCATGAAAGCCCCTTGTGTACCCGTCTATTCTAAGCACTTCTCCGGCCTGAACCCAGCAATAAAACAGTCATTCCCGCATTACCAGCCTTAAAGTGCTTTAAATAGTCCTTTAGACCTGGGCGTTGCTTTAATAAATCATAGTAAGTTGCGCTGGCAAATGGGACATCTTCTCCAAAGAAGTACTCCTCTACCCGATCGGCATAGTGGTTATTTTCTAGGGCGTCATGAATAGCCCATTTAATACGACCACCCTCGCCGGACGACCCATATCCATGAATTAAAACGATCGCCTTTAGACCAAGCTGACAAGCCATTCTGAGGTACTCCGTCAAATGATCTAGAGCCTCTTCAACGGTGGGAAAGCCCTGCTTAATATTGAGCTCAATCGTGTCCACAAATACATTAGGCAACTCAATACTTCCGCAATATTGGCATCCCCCCATTAAGACTCTTGGGTTGCCACATTCCGCGCAGTCAAAAGCCTGGGTCATCAAATTTCCTGCTATAAATAAAGAATAATAAAAGGAGACAGCATGTATTTATCCATTATCAGGGTTATAGCGCTTGGACTTGCGCTGACCACATTCAATGCTCTGGCACACAAACCCACTGAGCCAGCACACCAGACCTATTCTGAAGGGAACTTTCAGCTTGAAAATGGCTCCGTTATAGAGGACTTTAATCTATCTTATACAACTCAAGGCACTCTGAATGCCGATAAGAGCAATGCCATCTTGATGGTTACGGCCATTGGCGGTAACCACCACCGCATTGATTATCTAATTGGTCCTGGCAAGGCTTTAGATACTGATAAGTATTTTGTAATCTGTACCGATGCGATTGGTAATGGTCTAAGTACGTCACCATCTAATAGCAAAACCCAGCCGAATATTAGCTTTCCCGAGTTCAATATTCGAGATATGGTGAACACCCAACATCAACTTGTTGTTGATCACTTTGGCATCAAGAAATTAGTTGCAGTGATTGGCGCTTCTATGGGCGGTATGCAAGCCCTTCAATGGGGCGTCTCGTACCCGAACGCGATGCAAGCCATCATCCCCATCATTCCTTTGGCAAAGACGCCTGCGTGGACCACGGGTGTCTTAGAAATGCTGCGCCAAAGCATCATGACCGATCCAGGCTATCAGGGGGGCAAATACGACAAACCTGTGGAACAAGGCATGCGCCTATGGGCTGGCTGGTTAAGCGGCGTTATTGTTCGAACTCCAGCATATCAAGAGCAGTTAAATCCAACCCCTACAGCTGAAATTGAATACCTCAAGAAAGTTCAAGATAGCGGCTGGAAGAGAATGGATGCCAACGACTGGATCTGGCAATCCCGCGCATATGATCGTCACGATGTTGGTCAAACAAAGGGTTTTGATAACAACACATCTGCCGCCCTCAAATCCATCAAGGCGAAGACTTTAATACTGGCAGGTACGGGCGACCTATTAAATCCTGAATCAGATGCCAAGTCTTCCGCTAAATTAATACCAGGGGCAAAGTACATTGCCATCAATGAGCGACTACCGATGGGCCACCTCTCTGGAGCGGGCGCCACCCAAGAGGAGAATGAATTACAAAATAAGGTGATTAAGGCGTTTCTCTTAACACTAAAGAATTGATTGCTACTGACAATTTTAGAGTCAAGTATTCGTACCCCGCCCTGAGCGGGGTTTTTTCTTTACTACCCTAAGAAATACTTAGGAGCAGTACTTAAGCTCTAGAGCTCCAGCATCAGCAGACTTATCGTCTACCATTAAGTTCAATTTCTTATGTGCATCATCTCTGTTCTCTTGAGTCTTGAGATGCCGGTCAATTAAATTAGCTACGTCCTTACGAATTGAAGTATTGCCATATTGCAAGCCCTTCAAGGTAGATACAGCTTCAGCAGAAATCTTGCACTGCTGAGTTACCAATGCCGATGAATCTGACGAGGTGTTCGCATATGCAAATGCAGCAACAGAAATCGTTACGGCAGCTAATAGAGTCTTTTTCATCTTAGTTCCTTATTTTGTGACCACACGTAGGACAACAACCCATATCTTTTGCCTTCGTTTTTCTGAGGGCGGCATACACACTGGATTCTGAAATTTCCATCTTTCGAGCGGCCTGAGCTGCGCTCATGCCCTTCCCTATCCACTCCAAGGCTTGATGTGTTTTCGGCATTTGCTTCTTCATTTCTTCTCCCAGTCTTCACACTATATCACAACTTCATAACTTGTGAAGTTGTGAAGTGTAGTAATTTAGTAATGACAAACCCTAGGTAAAAAATGGGGATCCCGGGCTTAGTAATTAAGGAAAGAAATACCCCGTTTGTGAATAAAGCCAAGATTTGGGCGGACGATAGTATGATTTGGTGATCTAAGGAGCCCAATATGTACCGTTTTGCGTTATTACTAGTTGTTAGTCTCGGACTTGTCGCCTGTGCCAACAACGATAAAAAAATCAGTTCGTGGGAAGTAAACGATGTTTATCAATCTACGATCGCCACCCCTAATAGCTCTGGTGGGAAAACCTATCTTGGCCCATCCATCAATACGACGGATCAATCCAATACCTATGAGATGTTTAATCTTCGTAGTGAGCAAGTGTCGCAAGGCATCAAGACTTATGAACTCCAGGTTCATCTGACTTATTTCTCACAAATGCGTAACTACGATGCAGCTAATCTAGAAAATGTGCCCGCGAGTACATTTAAGGTGATCTCTCGTGAGGCTGGTTTATGTGAAGCCAGAGGCTGCATGTTCAAAGAGTTGCTATCTATCAAATTGACAGATGCCTTTTTGAAAGATCACATGAAGAATGGTTTCCAGCTAGATATTTCATCCAAGTCCGGAATCAGTACCGTACTGTTTGTTCCTCCCCAGTACATTAAAGGCTACCTGAAGGCTGTTGACGGTACTGCTTACTAAAGCCCTGTGGGTCTTGTTCTATAGGCCTTAGGCGTAAAGCAATAGACAACAAAAAACCGCCCGAGGGCGGTTTTTTTAATGAAGCAAGTAAGACTGATTAAGCAGCTTTACGTGTTTTAGCAGCTGGCTTAGCTACAGCGTATTGGCCTTGAATGTTAGCCAATGCAGCGTCAACACTCTTCTCAAAGTTTGCGAATGCATCAGTTGCAGTTGCGCGAACTTGGTCAAACTGTTGGAGTGAAGCGTCAAATGCAGTTTTGAAAGCAGATACAAATGCCTCAGAACCAGCAGGAGCAGTTTTAGTAGCTTCTTTAACAAACTTAACCAAGTCATCACGTGCGTCATCAATAGAAGCGTCAACAACTTGAGCAACTTCTTTGTTACCGTTACGAACAACTTTGCTTACTTTAGCTTGATAAGCAGCAGCGTACTTAGCAGCTTCTTGAGCAGTTTCAGGTTGAGCCAATTTAGCCAACTGTTGTGGATCTTTGATTGTCAACAACTGTGAGCTTGCATCTTGTGCAGCAGCCAATGCATCTTTAGCAGCAGCTTGGTTGATTTCTGCCAATTCTTGAGCACTTTCAACTGCAACTTGTGCCAAATGTTTAGCGTTTTCAACAGCTTTAGCTTGAGCTTGAGCGATTTGATCGTTTAATTGATTCTGGAACATGGTTAATCCTTTATTTAGTAGTTGGTTACATATTTTGTTGCGATGCACCATTCTAATAAAGAATTTGTTGTGTTGCAACATTTATTTGCGGCAATGCAACATAAACCCTAAAACTGTTGTGGTTTTCATATACAATAGGCAACAAAAAACCCAGTAACTCATTGAATTTACTGGGTTTAATGAAAGTACTGGCGGAGACGAGAGGATTCGAACCTCCGATCAGAGTTTTAGCCCCGATGCTCCCTTAGCAGGGGAGTGCCTTCGACCAGCTCGGCCACGTCTCCGTACTTTTACTACCTTCTTACTGCTAATGCGCCCCACAGTTTAACGGATAACCGTTCCTGAGGGGTTTTAATGCCCTTTTGAAGAATTATTTCTGGTCTAGCTCAAATGCCTTGTGCAAAGCACGAACCGCCAATTCCATATATTTCTCGTCGATCACTACAGAGATCTTAATTTCACTAGTAGAGATCATGAGGATGTTAATGCCCTCTTCTGACAATGTACGAAACATTTTGCTGGCGATACCAACGTGTGAACGCATACCTACGCCAACTACTGAAACTTTAGAAACCTTAGGATCCCCTGAGATTTCTTTTGCTTCAATGTGCGCCTGCACAGTGTTCTTCAAAATATCTAAAGCCTTTTGATAGTCACCGCGAGGAACTGTAAAGGTGAAGTCTGTCTTGCCTTCTACTGATTGGTTTTGAATGATGATATCCACATCAATATTGGCATCAGCAATTGGGCCAAGAATTTGATAGGCAATACCTGGACGATCAGGGACTCCTAAAACGGTAATCTTCGCTTCATCACGCGCAAAGGCGATGCCGGAAATAACTGCGGCTTCCATAGTGCTGTCCTCTTCAAATGTAATCAATGTGCCCGACTTCATCTCTTGGTCTAAAGGCATCAATGGGTCTGTCAACGAAGACAGAACGCGGGTTTTAACTTTGTACTTACCTGCAAACTCGACAGAACGAATTTGTAACACCTTAGAACCTAAGCTAGCCATTTCTAGCATTTCTTCAAAGGTGATTTTGTCTAAGCGACGTGCATCCTCACAAACGCGTGGGTCTGTTGTATAGACACCATCCACATCGGTATAGATCAAACACTCGTCTGCCTTCAAGGCAGCAGCCATTGCAACTGCAGAAGTATCCGAGCCACCACGACCTAAGGTAGTAATGTTTCCTTCTGGATCTACGCCTTGGAAACCAGTAACCACGACGGCACGACCAGCGTTCAAGTCTTTGAGAATCTTATCGCTCTCAATACTTTTAATACGAGCTTTAGTGAATGCTGAATCTGTATGTACTGTTACCTGCCAACCAGCGTAACTCACCGCATCAATACCTTCACGCATCAATGCTAAGGCTAGCAAACCAGAACTGACCTGCTCACCAGTAGAGGCGATTTGATCTAGCTCACGTGGGCTTGCATCTGGGTTGATTTCTTTTGCCAAGCCAAGCAAGCGGTTAGTTTCGCCTGACATAGCGGAAGGAACTACCACCACTTGATGGCCGGCACGCATCCACTTGGCAACGCGTTTAGCGACATTCGCAATGCGCTCAACTGAGCCCATTGAGGTGCCACCATATTTATGAACGATAAGAGCCATAAAAACTGTCTATTAACTATCTATAAGCGGGAAATACTTACCCGAGGATCTAAAAAGGGCTTATTTTACAGGGTTTTAAACCTACAAAGCCTTCTCTTGCCACTCAGGCCACACTCTAGATCCGGTCAGTACGAGGTGTGGGTAACTGACACCTACTCCCGCTACTGCAATAAGCTCATGATCGATATATAAAAGTGGGGCGTTGCGCTGCCACGGAGGAATATCACCCTCCTGAAAGAGATTTTTGAGGGTTTTACGTGGACTATTTGGTTTGATTTGGAGTTTTTCAGACCCCGACCTTGCTTTAGTTGTAATGCGGCCTTCTTTCTGAGCCTTTTTTACCCAAGCAGCTGGCAGTCCTGCATTTTTACTTCCAGTGGAAATTGTTCTGAAAATCCACTGGCCGCCTGACTGTGGGGCGAGCTGTAATTGATCGCGCCATAGCCGAATAGCCATGCCATCATGAGTCCACTCTAGCTGTGAATCCACTTTCACAGCAACAAGATCCCGCCACCAAGAGTTGAGGCGCTCTTGCGATGGCATCGAGAGTTCATTCATCTTGAGCCAATAGCGCAGGACATTATTCGCTGCAGGCAAGTCTGACTTATAAAGTCCTAGCAATGGTATTAACTGAAGACAATCCTTTATCAAAATGCCTTTTCCATCTTGTAATGCCAAACGATCTAGTAATGCCTGTGCATCACTTAGCAAGGATGCGCTGCGAGCTAAATTGGCAACTGCTTCAGGCTGAATCTTTTCTAGTTTTGGAATGACATCTTTTCGAATTGCATTGCGTCTATATTTGCGGTCTTGGTTGCTAGGGTCTTCAATCCACTTGAGTTTATGTTGTTTGGCGTAAGCCTCTAGCTCAGCCCTACTTTGATCGAGCAATGGACGCTTCAGCATTAAGGGTCTAGGGCCTGCCTGAATATGTTTGTGAACAGACATGCCTGATAAGCCTGCCACACCAGCCCCGCGGAGCAACTGGAGCAATACGGTTTCCGCTTGATCGTTCTGGTGGTGAGCCAATAGTAGATCTTCAATGCCATATTCTTCGCAGAGATCCGCTAAGGCCTCATAGCGCGCTGCTCTTGCCCTCGCCTCAACGTTACCCTCTTTGGTATTCAGATGAAGCAAGCGAAAATCAAAGTGGATCTTATATTTTTTAGCAAGTCTCTCACAAAATATCAACCAATCATCCGCCGGCTTTTGCAAACCATGGTGAATGTGAAAGGCGTAAATTTCTCTATTCTGATTTGCTGCTTGCGATTTGCAAATCGTATCTAGCAAAACAACCGAATCGAGGCCGCCACTTAAGGCAACCGCAATTCGTTTTGCAGACTTAGGACTTGACTGTGATTTCCTTGAACTTGCCATAACTCATTAGACGCTCATGACGACGCTCAAGCAATGCATCAGTCTTCATGCCATCAAAAGTTTTCATTGACTCGGCAAGGGCTTTGCGCATGTTACTCATCATGACATCGTAATCGCGGTGAGCACCACCAATAGGTTCGGCCACAATCTTGTCGATCAAACCTAGGGCCTTAATACGCTGGGCTGTTAGACCCAATTGCTCAGCAGCTTCAGAGGCTTTATCTGCAGTTTTCCATAAGATAGAAGCACAGCCCTCTGGAGAGATCACGGAATAGGTCGAGTTCTGCAACATCAACACCACATCTCCCATCGCAATCGCTAAGGCGCCACCTGATCCACCCTCGCCAATAATCGTAGCAATGATCGGGACTTCTAGCTCGGCTTGCACATACAGGTTACGGCCGATTGCTTCAGATTGGTTACGCTCTTCCGCATCAATCCCTGGAAATGCACCCGGAGTGTCAACAAAGGTAAATACTGGAATGCCAAATTTCTCGGCAAGGCGCATGAGGCGCATTGCTTTGCGATAACCCTCTGGACGACTCATGCCAAAGTTGCGAAGAGCGCGCTCTTTGGTGTCACGACCTTTTTGGTGACCAATCACCATGCAGGGCTGATCATTAAAACGGGCTAGGCCACCGATGATGGATTGATCATCCGCAAAAGTGCGATCGCCATGGAGCTCATGAAAATCGGTAAATAAGGCGCCAACATAATCTAATGTGTAAGGGCGCTGTGGGTGACGCGCAACTTGAGACACCTGCCATGGTGTGAGATTGGCGTAGATATCTTTAGTGAGCTGAACGCTCTTTTCAGAGAGAGTTTTGATCTCATCGGAAATATCTACCGATGACTCGTCTTGTACAAAACGGAGCTCTTCAATCTTTGACTCTAATTCGGCGATTTGCTGCTCAAAATCCAGGAAAGTCGTTTTCATAGTCTGATTTTAATGTTCAACTGGGATGGGGTCGATACTTCTCCACATGTACCAGGTCGCAACCGTGCGCCACGGGGCCCAATTGGCTGCCACCTCCCTCGCCTCATGGCGACTAACAGGCTCACCACTGAAGTAATTGAGGGAAATAGCCTTAATTAGACCAACATCGTCCAGCGGAAGGATATTAGGGCGAACCATATTAAAAATGAGGAACATTTCAGCCGTCCAGCGGCCAACTCCCCGAATAGAGCTTAATTCTTTGATGACGCTCTCATCATCCATATCTTTCCATTGATCGGCATGTAAACGCCCAGAATCAAAGTGATCAGCCAGATCGCGGATATATTCAACCTTGCGCCCCGATAAACCTGCAGCTCGCAATTCTTCAACTGTGAGCGCTAATATATTTTTAGGGTTTACTTTTTTCTTGCTGGCAATGAGCACTCTACCCCAAACTGTTTGCGCAGCAGCAACTGAGATTTGCTGGCCAACGATCGCTCTTGCTAAAGTTGTAAATGCGTCACCACGGGTAACTAAAAAACCAGAACCGTACTTAGGGATCAGCTTTTTCATGATGCGGTCATGCTTCATAAGTTCAGCGCAAGCCTGCTCCCAGTAGGCAGGAGCGATTTCTTCGATAATCGATTCCTCTTTTACTGGTGACACTAAGCTCTTCGCCATTCAGTAATGCCGCCGGGCTTGTCTTCTAGAACAACGCCCTGCTCTAATAAAGTTTTACGTATTAAGTCAGCCAATGCAAAATCTTTTGCTTGTTTAGCTGAAACCCGGGCAGCAATCTGCTCTTCGATGTGCGCTGGACTTAAACCACTCTCGTCTTTAGACCCCCCTTGCAAGAATGCAGTTGGATCTCTTTGCAGGAAATTGAGAGTGGCGCCTAGTGCCTTCATCGTAGATGCAAGCATCTGTTTTTCATCACCTTGCGCGCGATTGACTTCACTCGCCAAATCAAACAACACTGCAATCGCTTCAGGCGTATTAAAGTCATCGTTCATGGCATCGGCAAAACGTTGAGCCCATGGGTTTTTTGGATCAATCAAACTATTCCGGGCAATTGGCGCTTGGGCTAAGGCGGTGTATAGACGAACTAAACCAGCGCGAGCTTCTTCAAGCTGAGCATCGCTGTAATTTATAGGGCTACGGTAATGCGCTTTAAGCATAAAGAATCGCAAGACCTCTGGATCAAAGCTTTTTAAGACATCCCGAATCAAGAAGAAGTTACCCAAGGATTTAGACATCTTCTCTTCATTAACGCGAATATGTCCGTTGTGCATCCAATAATTGACAAACGGCGCGTCATCCTCTTTGCGACCTTGTCCATACAGAGCACCCTCGCTTTGAGCGATTTCATTTTCGTGATGAGGGAATTGAAGGTCTGCGCCACCACCATGAATATCAAAGTGCTCGCCAAGCAAGTCACAAGCCATCGCTGAGCATTCTATATGCCAACCTGGACGACCCTCACCCCAAGGTGAGCTCCAGCGGGTATCTGATGGTTCCTCTGGTTTAGCACTCTTCCACAAAACAAAATCGAGTGGGTCGCGCTTACCACCACCTACTGCAACACGTTCACCCGCATGGAGTTCATCAAGAGTCTTGCCAGAGAGTTGGCCGTAACGTGGCAACAGACGTACAGCGAAGTTGACATCACCATCTTCGCCTTGGTAAGCCAATTCATTTTCAATCAACTTGCCAATCATGCCTTGCATCTGCTTGATGTAATCCGTAGCACGAGGCTCTAGATCGGGATGCATGAGACCTAACTCATCAGAATCAGCATGCATGGCATCAATAAATCGGTTCGTTAGCGCAGCAATCGGCTCACCATTCTCAATGGCGCGGTTGATAATTTTGTCGTCAATATCGGTGATATTGCGCACGTAAAGAACCTCATAACCACTAGCCCTGAGCCAGCGAGCCACCATATCAAATACGATCATGACCCTAGCATGGCCAATATGGCAAAAATCGTAAACTGTCATGCCGCAGACATACATCTTCACCTTGCCCGGTAGGATGGGCTTAAAAACCTGTTTAGAACGGCTGAGGGTGTTATAGATTTGCAGCATAGGGCTATAAAGGTGAGGCAAGTAGCGCCAATTTGTTAGACTGAGCGCTGAGTATATCGAATGAGCCAGTTTTTCACCCCCTCCCCTATGTTTGCAACCCTCAAAGCGCCTATTTCCACCCTTTTTCAGGTTTTTGCCGTCCTTGCTAGCTTTTTGCTCGTAACTGGGTGTAGCACCCCAGCCCAACAACAAGCCAACGCTGAAATTGCAGCCGTTAATCAGCATGAGGCAAATTCTCCTGAGGCTAAGACCCAAGCTTATTTAGGTGGTTATGGGCCTATCGACCCTCCAAGACTCTCAACTGATGCTCCGTATGATCCGCTCAACCCCGAGCTATCCGAAACTGTTGCCGTTCCTTTTTTATCTTTCTTAATTATTGAACCAGACCCAGTTACTAAGAACGCCGTGCCATCCGATGTTGAGAGATTGGTGAAAGCACGTAAATATCAAGATGCAATTGATTTAATCAACGTCAAACTCAAAATGACACCTCGCAATGTCCAACTGCGCTATGTAAAAGCACGCTTGCAACTAGAGATGCGCGATTTTGCCGGTGCCAAGAAAACCTTAATTGAGATTACACAGCAATTTCCTGAGCTGCCAGAGCCTTATAACAACCTTGCAGCAATCGCAGCTACTCAAGACAAATGGATTGAGGCTCGTGACTATTTAGAGCTCGCATTAAAGCTTCGTCCCAGCTACAGCACTGCTGCCGCGAATTTAGGCGAGGTCTACGTCAGACTGGGTGCCAAGGCCTATGAAGATGCGGCGGCTAATACCCAGCTTAACCAACGCCTATATGCCAATCGGGCCAAATATTTATTGAACCTATTGAAACCTCAAACCAGAGGCAACAACAGCTCTAACAGTACCTTAAGCAATCCATCCACTAACTCACCAGAAAGTAAATCAAACAATGGCGAAAGTACTTCTAAAAACTAATAAGGGTGATATCACCCTCACCCTTGATGCAATTAAGGCACCAAAGAGCGTTGCTAACTTTTTACAATATGTCAAAAGTGGTCATTACGATGGCACGATCTTTCACCGTGTGATTAATAATTTCATGATTCAAGGTGGCGGCATGACTGCTGGCATGAAACAAAAGCCTACTGGCGCTGAAATTGAAAATGAAGCCAATAATGGCCTCAAGAATGAGCGTGGCACTGTTGCAATGGCTCGCACTAGCGATCCTCACTCTGCTACTGCGCAATTTTTCATTAACGTCAATGACAATGATTTTTTGAATCACACCGCTCCCAACGCTCAAGGCTGGGGCTATGCAGTATTTGGCAAAGTGACTGATGGCTTAGATGTTGTTGACACAATTCGTAAGGTCAAAACAGGAAATGCCGGCTTTCATCAAGATGTTCCTGCAGAAGATGTTGTGATTGAGAAGGCCACCGTTCTCGAGGAATGATCCCGCAATACGCGAGCGCGCTGCTCATCTCAGACTTACACCTGACGCCGTCAATGCCCTTGACGGCGCAACGCTTTTTTGACTTCTGTGAAAAAGATGCTGCACAAGCTGAGGCAGTTTTTATTCTGGGTGATCTTTTTGAATACTGGGTTGGTGATGATGCTTCATCCCAATCCCCCTTTCAGCAGGAAGTAAAGCGCGCCCTCGCTAATTTATCCACTAAGACCAAAACCTACTACCTTCACGGGAACCGTGACTTCCTAGTAGGGCCTGCTTTTTTAAAGAAGACGGGCATGACATTGTTGCCAGATCCATCCATGGTTGAAATTGCTGGAAAGCGGTATTTACTTGCCCATGGGGATGCGTTGTGTACTGCTGATCTTGGCTACCAAGTGTTTCGCAGCTGGGTCAGAAAAACTTGGGTTCAAAAGCTTTTTTTGTCTTTGCCATTGGGGTGGCGTCGCTCTATCACAAATCATTTGCGTAGCAATAGTCATGCGCAATATCAACACAAGACTAAATCCTCCCAGCCACAAAATCTAATGAAGATGAATGTGACCCTTGAGGCATGTGCAGCGACATTACGTTCGCATACAGGTGATAAGTTAATCCATGGGCATACCCACTTACCTGCGCATCATGTAGAGCAGTTGGGTGAACAATCTTGGCAACGTTGGGTCTTATCAGATTGGGATCTAGATCACCCAGAAGCAGGCAATCCCAGAGCAAACACACTCCTGATTAATGACCAAGGCGAGCACTTTATTGACCTAGTTAAATCCTAAGCAGATCAATGCTGCGCTGATTGTTTTTTACTTAAGAAACTGAGTATTTAGAGAGGCATTGAACCATCTGGGCAAATATGCGCGGATTAGCAGCCATCACTTCGCCACTCTTTAGAAAACCCTCTTCACCGCGATAATTACCAATCAAGCCACCAGACTCAGTAATGAGTAAAGCGCCTGCTGCCATATCCCATGGCTTGAGATCGCTCTCAAAAAAACCATCGTAGCGGCCGGCTGCCACATAAGCCAAGTCTAAAGAGGCTGCACCAGGACGACGTAAGCCAGCGCACTGACGAGACATCTCTGCAAAAATCTTGAGATACTTTTCTAAATCTTGATCTTCGCGATACGGAAAGCCAGTTCCAATTAAAGAGTTTGCTAAACGGTCTTGTGAAGCAACCCGTAAACGCCGACGATCTAAATAAGCCCCTGCACCACGAGTGGCGGTAAATAATTCATCGCGGGTTGGGTCGTAAACCACAGCTTGTTGAGTAACGCCATTTACGGCTAAGGCGATTGAAACCGCATACTGTGGAAAGCCATGAATAAAGTTGGTTGTGCCATCTAATGGATCAATGATCCATACGTTCTCTGCATCAACATTGTGTTCGCCTGTTTCTTCAGCCAAAAATCCATGGGTCGGATAGGCTTCGCTCAAGGTCTCAATGATGGCCGCTTCCGCGGCTTTGTCCACCTCAGTCACAAAATCATTGTGCTGCTTGCGATCAACCTGGAGGCGCTCTAAATTCAGAGAGGCACGATTTATAACGGTTCCAGCACGACGGGCGGCCTTTATGGCCACATTTAACATGGGATGCATAGTATTTTGATGGACAAATTAAATAAGAACGAGCCTGTGATATTGCCTAAAGTGCATGACAATAAGAAGCTAATACCCTGATTCTAAACGATTTGCATTCTTTACCCTCAACGTAACCAATTTAAGAAGCCCATGGATAAGCACCAAGCTCAGCTAGTACGCTGGGTTCTCGTAGAAACAAGTCACCCTGGCAATGTGGGCTCAGCAGCGCGAGCTCTCAAAACCATGGGGTTTAAAGACCTATGCTTGATTGATCCCAAAATTAAAGGAATTGCTCAGCAGCCAGAGGCGATTGCCCTCGCTAGCGGAGCGTCTGACCTTCTTGAGTCTGCAGAAGAACTGGGGTCCCTTGATGATGCTGTCCAAGGCTGCTCTTTAGTTTTAGGCCTTACAAGCCGTGAACGTGAATTTGGCCCGCCCGCATTGGCTTGGGAATCCGCAAGAGAGCTCATCACTCAAACAGTACGCAATCAAGGGCGCGTTGCCTTGGTATTTGGTCCAGAGAGAACGGGGCTTGAGAACCACCACCTGTCTTTATGCACCCATCGCGTTTGGTTGGAGGCCAACCCCGACTACCCCTCATTAAATCTGGCTCAAGCCCTCATGGTATGCGCCTACACTCTCAGAGAAGCCCTTACAAAGCTTGTTTCAAAGGATTTGGCTAGCAATACAGAATTATCAAATTATGCCGATCCAGCCGCTGTAGCCGCCATGCTGGAACACTGGCGCGATGGTCTGGAGGCTATTGGCTACCTTGACCCTGCAAATCCCAAGAAATTGATGCCCCGCTTAGAGGCTTTATTTGCTCGCAGTCGTCTGCGTAAGGAAGAAATTGATCTACTACGTGGCATCGCAAAACAAATGCTCCTGAGAAAATAAGCCAGCCCCGTTAAAATCTAGACATGTTTAATTCCCTATTCGACCAAGTCGACTCCATCATCGTTCGTGATCCTGCCGCAAGAAACCGTCTTGAGGTGATTACTTGCTACCAAGGCTTGCATGCCGTTTGGTTTCATCGTATTTCTCATGCGCTATGGAACATAGGTCTCAAGTGGATTGCGCGGGTTCTCTCAATGGTGTCACGCTTCATTACCGGCATTGAAATTCATCCGGGAGCGAAGATTGGGCAACGTGTATTTTTAGATCACGGTCTTGGGATTGTGATTGGCGAGACTACTGAAATAGGTGATGACTGCACAATCTACCAAGGTGTTACGCTGGGCGGTACTTCTCTTTATAAGGGAGTAAAGCGTCACCCCACCCTGGGTAAAGGTGTTGTTGTTAGTGCTGGTGCAAAAGTACTTGGTGGCTTTACAGTTGGTGATGGTGCACGTATTGGCTCTAACGCAGTCGTTCTCAAAGAAATTCCAGCAGGTGCAACTGCAGTAGGTATTCCTGCGCGGGTTTTGCATCCTGATCTACCGCAGAGCGTAGATAGCAAAACTAAAGAATATTTTTCTGCATATGGTGTCACACCCAATGTAGATGATCCAGTATCAATGGCACTCAAGGGTTTAATAGATGCCACGATTGAACAAGAAGCCAAAATTGCTCAGCTTGAAAAAGCTTTAGCAAAACTCAGCAACACACCAACCGATGCTACAGCTAGCAGCGATACCAAGCGGGATCTTGGCGCCATGAAGGAATGGCTTAAGGAGTAATACTCCTTAGCCCATTAATGCAGGGTACGCGGCGCCTGACCTTGTAAACCCAAAGCTTGCTCTAAGAAATCTTCTTCATCATCTGCATCGTCATTGGGCATGCCGAAGGTAAAGTTTTCACCACCCTCAGGATGGCGATTTTCGATCTCATCTTCAGTAGCAGCACGTACGTCTTCCACTTGAACCCAAAAACGCAAAGCCATACCCGCCAATGGGTGATTACCATCAAGAACTACTTGGCTATCCGCAACATCTGTAACGGTATAGATTAGTGGCTCATCATCAGAATCATCGGCATTCGCACTTAAATTATCTGGCTCATTATCTAAAGAAGTATCCGCATCAGGTACACCCTCAAATTGCATGCCAACTTCTAGTGGTTCTGGAAAACGGGCGCGTGGCTCTATCTTGAGTAATTCAGGGTCGTACTCACCGAATGCTTCATTTGGTTCCAGCTGAATTGTGGCTTCATAGCCAATATCTTGACCATCGAGCAAGGACTCAATTTTTGGAAAAGTACCGTCGTAGCCACCGTGCAGGTATACCATCGGAGAGTCTGGCTCCTCGATGACATTATTTTGAGCATCAGTTAATTTATATCGAAGGGATACGATAGTATTTTTTTCAATCTTCATGCGTAATTTGTCGTACATTCGTTTTTAATCAGTTAACTCTAGCCAACATCAGCCATTTACTGCCAGCCTCTATTTATGACTTCATTTTACTTGAGCAAGCCCTATGAACCACCGCAAGCACCCCAAAACCTGCCTTTAAATGCACCCTGGGCCTTATTTGGCGGAATTAGCCCTGACCAATTTATGAAGCAATACTGGCATAAAAAGCCTCTACTAGTACGAGGTGCCATCCCCGCCTTTGCCCTCTGCTCTCAGAATCAAGAACCGTTGGATAGCCCAATTTCGTATGAGGAGCTCGTTCGATTTGCCGACAAAGAGGAAGTGGAGTCACGCCTCATCCGATCTTCACCTTGGCGTTTTGATCATGGGCCGTTTAAGAAAAAAGCGATCCCAGCGCTTAATAAGCCTAATTGGACTTTATTGCTACAAGGCATGGATGCGCACCACCCTGCGGCCAAGAAGATTCTCTCCTGGTTTCGATTCATCCCAGATGCACGCTTAGATGACTTAATGGTGAGTGTGGCTGGGATTGGTGGTGGTGTTGGACCCCACTTTGACTCTTATGACGTTTTTTTAATTCAGATGTCTGGACGCAGAAAGTGGCGCATCTCCGCACAAAAGGACTTGAGTCTAAACCCCAATCTACCCTTGAAAATCTTGCAGAAGTTTAAATATGAACAAGAGTGGATATTAGAGCCAGGCGATATGTTGTATCTTCCCCCGCATATTGCTCATGATGGGATTGCACTAGATGCAGGCTGTCAAACTTGGTCTGTCGGTTTTCGCTCTCCCAGTTTTAAAGAGCTGCTTCAAGAGGGATTATGGCGACTTGCTGAATCTCTTGAAGATCTCCCAGAGCTGGATCGTAAATTTGCTGACCCCAAACAAAATGCCACCAATGTTGCCGAGCAATTACCAGCCGAGCTTATTGAACAGTTAAAGCAGCAATTGAGTAGGCTAAAACTAGACCAAATTGATCGCTTTTTGCCAGGCATCACCGCATACCTATCCGAACCAAAGCAACAAGCTTTATTTGATTCTCCGGCCCCGCCATTAAGCCCGAAGAGTTTTCTAAGTAAGTTAGGGACTTTAGGCATCTCCGCCCATCCTCAAACCCGTATTTTGAGCCTTGGGAAGAGGGTTTTTTGCAATGGGGATGAGATGACGGCAGACCAGTCTTCTGAGATCACCAAGGCTTGGGTGAGTCTTTCAGCCAATAAGTATTTGAAGGTCAAAAATCTTAAAAAGATCGACAAATCAAGTCTCTACGAGGCCTACCTAGCCGGCTGGCTGATTTTTGAGAAAGTGCCGGCGAGATGGATATAATAAATACAGGAAATTACCTAGGGATTTGCCCTTGGTAGATCCCACAACAATTATCGATAATTGGTGTTTAATTTTTTAAGAGGAAATTACAAATGAAGAAGTCACTCGTATTCGTTGCAATGTTAGCTATCGCTTTGGCCGCTTGCGGTAAAAAAGAAGAAGCAAAACCTGCTGAAGCTCCTGCTGCTGCTCCAGCTGCTCCTGCTGCTGAAGCTCCTGCTGCTGCTCCAGCTGCTCCTGCTGCTGACGCTAAGAAGTAATCTTCTTCTTGAAGAAAAAAAGCCGCTGCAAAGCGGCTTTTTTATTGCACTCGAATTTCTGCCAATGAGTGCGTAGTTCAATATCTCTTATTTAGCTAGTTGATCAGTCAACAATGTTAACAACTGGAATCCAGCTGGTGTGTTTTCAGGCTTACCATCTGCATCTTGAACATAGACGTTCGCTGAATTCTCACCCGTGCTCTTAACGATAACTTGATACTTTTTAGCCTGAAGTTTTGAATCATCCTTGCTACTAAATAAATTTGAGAAGAATCCATTTGTATCGGAGACATCCTTAGAATTGACATACCGAACAAAGTAAACGCCATCCGCACGATTACGATCTTCAACGGTAAAGTTTGAGCGATCCAATGCTAGGCCTACATCGCGCCAAGAACGATCAAAGCCTGAGCTGAGCTCGATATAGCCTTTGTTATTACCTTCTTGAACAAACTTGGCCTTAGGCGTCTTGGGCCCCAAAGGAGCGGCAACTAATGCCTTAGCTTGCTCTTGTGTCATACCAAGACGTTCCATCAAGCGCGCCAAGAAAGCAGCTTCTAACTCTGGGTCATTGGGACGAGGAGTCCAAATGGTTGAGTTACATGCAGTGGTAGTGCTGTCGGTAACGCATTTTTCAATGGCGCCCTTTTGGGTAATATAAATCTCCGTTTCACCAGGTTTACTCACCTCTAAACGTGTTTTATATTTATCACGTTCACCAGTATCGTAAATTGAGTCTAATGCGCCCCCGATAGTTGATCGTAGCCAATCTTGTGCAATCTTGGCGCGATTCTCAGCCCAGTCAGTTTCCATAATTCCAGTAGATGGTGAATCCACTACTAATAAGAAACCGTTTTCTTGCCAGAAATCTTTAATTTGGGGATAGAGCTCAGGGGCTGGCTTCTCAACAACCAACCATCTACGCTCACCATCCCTAGCAATACGCATACCCGGAATACCAGTCATGACGTTGCTGCGCATTTGTACTGATTTTTTGACGGCCGCGTTGTACTCAGACATTGTCGCTGTGCCATCTTGCACAATATATCGACGATCTGCTTGAGATGTGATGAGATCAGGCGGATAGGATAAGTTAGGGCCACGCACAGCACCAGAGCTTTTGTAGTCAACCGTGTCGTTGCTGGTAACTGACTTACAAGAAGATAGGGCAAGCGCAGCTGCAAGCAGGAGCAAAACCGATACAAAACGACGGGATAATAAAAACAAATTTATCATAATAAGTTGGCCTGTTTTAGTGCTGCCTTCAAAGGCTCTCTTAGTGAGTTACTCAAAGGGGTTAATGGCAAGCGAATACCGGCGGTAATCTTGCCCATTTCATGAAGAGCCCATTTGACAGGGATTGGATTGGCCTCCGTAAACATGGCCTTATGTACAGCAATCAATTGATACTGAATCTGGCGCGTTCTGTTGACATCATCAGCCATGGCTGCGACACAGAGCTCATGCATTAGACGGGGCGCTACGTTGGCGGTGACAGAAATATTGCCTTTGCCACCCATCAGCATCAACATTGCCGCAGTGAGATCATCACCCGAGAACACCGAGAAATCAGCATGGCCCGCACGCTTGAGGTCATTCATTAATAAAGTGCCCCGTTCTAAGCTACCGGTTGCATCCTTGATGCCAATGATGCCTGGCACTGCAGCCAAACGGACTACAGTATCACCAGCCAAATCTGCCACGGTACGACCGGGAACGTTATACAAAATGACTGGCAAATCTACAGACTCAGCAATCTTTTTAAAATGTGCGTACATGCCTTCTTGAGTCGGCTTGTTGTAGTAAGGCACTACTTGTAGACTGGCATCTGCGCCAACCTTTTTTGCAAACTGCGTTAACTCAATTGCTTCTGCTGTGGAATTTCCGCCAGTACCAGCGATGACTGGAATGCGCCCTGCTATGTGCTCTACCGTAGTGCGAATGAGTTCACAATGCTCTTCTACGGATACTGTTGGAGACTCTCCACTGGTGCCCACAATCACAATTCCATCACTGCCCTCAGCAACGTGCCAATCGAGCAAGGATTTAAGGCCAGCAAAATCTAAACTGCCGTCGTCGAACATCGGCGTAACGATAGCTGGCATGCTGCCAGAAATGGCTTTTTTACTACCTTGGGAATGAGCTGTATTTGTCACCGAATGTATACCGATTGTGAGCTGTCTTAACCTTGAAATTGTAACGGAATGCGCCCTTTTTACCCTTCTTTTAGGGCGCAAAGGCGCTGAACCATAGCTGGTTTGGGTTCATCTACGTAAATATCCTCATAAGCATGCACTTTAAGACCATGTCGAGCCGCTAAAGCCAGTAATTCCCCTGCATTTAGGAGGAAATTTGGGCTTGAGGGTTTGCCAAATTGGGCGTTACCCTGGGCAAACGTTTCATAGATTAATACGCCACCTTTAGTGAGGATTCCAGGTAACCGGTCTAAATGCGGACGAAAGAGGTAGTTTGTCACCACTATCCCCTGAAATGTCTGCCCTTCTAATGGCCATTCATCTAACTCTAAATTGAGGGCTTGACTCTGAATCAGTGGGCCCCGGTTTTGCTCAATCACAGTGACATCTTGATCCACTGCCAAAACCGAATATCCCAAATTTGCTAAAAGATTCGCATGACGACCTCCGCCGCAAGCTAGATCTAATACCAAACCATCTTTAGGAATCTGAGAAGCAAAACGCCTCACCCAAGGCGAAGCGTCTAGCTGAGAACTATGCAAAGTAGTCAAGTTAAAAACGGGAATGTTTAATCGTACGCCAAGCCCATTGCTTCACGGACCTCACGCATTGTTTCTTGAGCAACCTTACGCGCTTTGTCGCAACCATCTGCAATGATCGAGCGCAATAGACTTGGGTCGTCAAGATACTTTTGTGCACGCTCAAACATGGGCTGTTGCTCAGTCAAAATAGCATCAATAACTGGCTGCTTGCATTCTAAACATCCAATGCCAGCTGATTTACAGCCCTTATCTACCCACTGTTTCGTTTCCTCATTGGAGTAAACAGAATGCAATTGCCATACTGGACAACGCGCTGGATCACCAGCATCTGTTCTGCGAACACGCGCAGGGTCGGTTGGCATTGTTCTGATTTTCTTGATTACGTCTTCTGGCTGTTCACGAATACTAATGGTATTGCCATAAGACTTAGACATTTTTTGACCGTCAATACCAGGCATACGTGATGCAGATGTCAATAGAGCTTGTGGCTCAGGAAGAATAATTTTGCGAGCACCTTCCAAGAAACCAAAAAGACGTTCACGATCAGCCATCGATAAACTTTGCGCCTCTTGCAATAGTGCCTTGGCCTGCTCCAAAGCCTCATCATCGCCACGCTCTTGGAATGCAACACGCAATTCCAAATACATCTTGGCGCGTTTGCTACCCAATTTTTTAACCGCCTCTAATGCTTTCTCTTCAAAACCAGGCTCACGACCATAAAGATAGTTAAAGCGACGCGCTACTTCACGCGTCATTTCGACGTGAGGAACCTGATCCTCACCTACTGGAACATGCTGGGCACGATAAATCAAAATATCGGCAGCCTGTAGGAGTGGATAACCCAGGAAACCATAGGTTTGCAGGTCTTTTTCCTTGAGTTTTTCAATCTGGTCTTTGTAGGTTGGAACGCGCTCTAGCCATCCTAAAGGAGTGCCCATCGAAAGCAGTAGGAAAAGTTCTGCATGCTCGGGCACCTTGCTCTGAATAAATAGAGTTGCTTGATTTGGATCTACACCGGCTGCCAACCAATCAACCACCATATCCCAGACGGATTGCTCAATCACATCGGGAGTTTCATAATGAGTTGTTAAGGCATGCCAATCAGCAACAAAAAAGAAGCATGGATATTCCGATTGCAAGCGTACCCAATTCTTTAATACCCCATGGTAATGACCAAGATGTAAATTGCCCGTAGGCCGCATACCGGAGAGAACACGTTCAGCAAACATCGTTTTTCTTTATCTTTATTGTGAAATTGTATTAATGAAATGCAGACCAGACAGGGGTCAGATGATCAGGTAAATGGGGAAGCGTTCCTAAATCAACATGACTCTCATCCGGGTCATGAAAATCAGACCCCCGCGAGGCAAGAAAACCATACTGCTGGGCAATCTTTCCATAAGTTTTGTATTGGTCCGGACTGTGACTACCAGTGATAACTTCAATCCCCAGACCACCAATATCTTTGAAGTGCTGGTAGAGCTCACTCATCTGCAATGCTGTGAGCTTATAGCGTCCAGGGTGCGCAATTACCGCCACGCCGCCAGATCCTTTAATCCAAGCAACTGCATTGTCCAGCGTTGCCCATTGATGTGGAACATAACCAGGCTTGTCTTCAACCAAATATTTTTTGAAAACTTCTTCTGTGTCGCGACAAACGCCCTGCTCCACCAGATAACGAGCAAAGTGTGTTCTGGAGATGAGATCATGGTTACCGGCAAAATGAAGTGCACCTTCATAGGCTCCGGGAATACCCACTTTGAGTAGTTGCTCAGCCATCAACTTTGCACGATTCGCTCGACCATCACGAGTTTGGCGCAAGCCTTCAATAATTCCAGCGTGATTGGCATCAATCCCAAGACCAACAATATGAATTGTTTGACCCATCCAAGTTACGGAGATTTCTACTCCTGATACATAATCCATTTTGAGAGCGTTCGCCGCAGCTCTCGCGCGCTCTTGGCCACCAAGCTCGTCATGATCAGTCAATGCCCATAGATGTACGCCATTTGCTTGAGCACGCTCCGCCAATACTTCAGGCGTCAATGTGCCATCAGAGACCACGGAGTGGCAATGCAAATCGGCATTTAGGGTGGGAAAGCTGCTCATGACCCTATTTTAGGTCAAGCTGGTATCAATTACCCGCCGCGGCGCATCAAGGTAGTCACGGGACTGCATCTCAATCAAGCGGGACACTGTTCTAGAGAATTCGGCAGTAATTTGACCTTCTGTATACAGATCAGAAGCCGGCACCTCGGCAGACATGATTAGCTTGATCTTATGGTCGTATAAAACGTCAATCAGCCATATAAAACGGCGTGCCTCATTGGTCATCCTAGGGGGCATATAGGGCACCCCGGACAAAATTACCGTATGAAATTGATTGGCAATTTCTAAATAATCGTTTTGTGAGCGAGGCCCGCAGCATAGCGTTTGAAAATCAAACCAGACTACCCCGTCACCCATATGCAAGGGTTTAAGTTCACGGGATTCTATATTTAATACTGGATTGAACTGCTCCTGCTGGTTACCAATCAGACCTGCAAACATTTCTAATAGACGTTGATCGGTCTTCTCATTTAGCGGCGTTAAGTATGCCTCCACCTGAGCCATCTGCACCCGACGGTAATCATTACCAGCATCCACATTCAGAACATCGAGCTTTTCTTCTAACAGCTTGATAGCTGGTATTAGGCGATCGCGATGCAAGCCATTTGGATAGAGTTGATCAGGACGGTAGTTGGATGTCATCACAAACTGGACGCGATCCTCAAATAGCGCGCTAAGTAAGCGATACAGGATCATGGCATCGGCGATGTCATTAATATGAAACTCGTCAAAACAAATGAGGCGGTAGCGCTTTGAAATCCGCTTAGCAAGCTCATCCAAGGGATCAGATAGGCCAGAGAGCTCATGTAATTCACGATGTACTTCACGCATGAATTCATGGAAATGAATGCGAACCTTTTTTTCTAATGGTGAGGCAGCGTAAAAACAATCCATCAGAAAGGATTTGCCACGGCCTACCCCACCCCATAGGTAAAGGCCACGGGGTAGATTCGGCTTAAATATTTTTTTCTTGAGACTATTACTGCGGATTTCTTTATACGCAATCCACTCGTCTTCACACTGCTGCAAACGCTCAACAGCACGAAGCTGCGCGGGATCACTTTGATACCCGCGCGTTTTTAACTCTTGTTGGTAAAACTCAATGGTTTTCAATTACATATTTAATGCGCGTTGATCTGTCGCTAAAGCCGCTTCGCGCATTACTTCTGACAAACTTGGATGCGGATGACAGATGCGTGCAATATCTTCAGCTGCCGCTTTAAATTCCATTGCTACAGCAGCTTCAGCAATTAAGTCAGAAGCATTTGGTCCAATAATATGTACGCCAAGAATTTCATCGGTTTTAGCATCAGCCAATACTTTGACGAAACCATCAGAGCGACCCATGCCTAAGGCGCGACCATTGGCTGCAAACGGGAATTGACCGGCTTTGTAAGCAATGCCAGCCTCTTTGAGCGCCTGCTCTGTTTTCCCAACCCACGCAATTTCTGGATCGGTATAGATGACCCAAGGAATGCAGTTGTAATCAATATGCGGTTTTTGACCAGCAATCACTTCGGCAACCAAAACACCTTCGTCTTCTGCTTTGTGCGCCAACATTGGTCCACGCACTACATCACCCACAGCATAAACACCAGGAGCTGAAGTTGCACAAGTATGGTCGTCAATCGGAATGAAGCCGCGCTCATCCACCCTGAGGCCAATTTTGTCTAAACCTAGTTTGTCCGTATTGGGTACGCGGCCAACTGAGACGATTAATCGATCGCATTCTAATTTAGCTGCTTTACCAGCGCTATCGGTGTAATTTACAACTACACCCTTCTTGTCCGCTTTGACATCGCCAATCTTGACACCCATATTGATGTTCAAACCTTGTTTGACAAAAAGCTTTTGCGCTTCTTTAGCGATGCTGACATCGCAAGCAGCCAAGAATGAAGGCAATGCCTCAAGCACGGTTACTTCTGAGCCAAGGCGACGCCATACAGAACCGAGCTCTAACCCGATCACGCCAGCACCAATCACTCCTAATTTCTTGGGGACTGAATCAAACTTCAAAGCACCTTCGTTATCGCAGATCAAGATGTTATCTACTGTCAGGCCAGGCAAATGACGTGCCTTAGATCCGGTTGCAATGATGACATTCTTAGCGGTAACCGTCTCTTTATCTTTGCCATCAATCTTGACTTGATAGCCGTCAGCACCTTTACCCTCAAAAGAAGCGTGGCCTTTTAATAAAGTGATCTTGTTCTTACGAAACAGATACTGAATGCCGCCAGTCATTTTGGTAACGATGTCATCTTTACGTGAAACCATCTTTTTAGAATCAATGCTGACAGAGCCAACCTTAATTCCATGATCAGCAGCATGATGGCCAATCTTCTCGAATTCTTCAGAGGAGGCCAATAAGGCCTTCGATGGAATACAGCCGACGTTCAAGCAAGTTCCGCCTAAGCGTGGCTCACCTTTAGGATCATCATAGCTATTGGATTCAGCGCAGGCAACTTTAAAACCGAGTTGCGCTGCACGAATTGCAGCGATGTAACCACCAGGGCCACCGCCAATTACAACTACATCAAAAACTTGGCTCATGATCTTTCCTTCTTACAAATCAAGGAGGAGACGTGAAGGATCTTCTAAAGCATCCTTCATGGCGACTAGACCAAGCACAGCTTCACGGCCGTCAATGATGCGGTGATCATATGACAAGGCAAGGTAGTTAATTGGGCGAACAACTACTTGACCATTCTCAACTACAGCGCGGTCTTTAGTTGCATGAATTCCCAAAATGGCCGATTGCGGAGGATTGATGATTGGTGTTGAGAGCATGGAACCAAATACACCGCCGTTAGAGATGGAGAATGTGCCACCAGTTAATTCTTCAATTGACAATTTACCCTCGCGAGCTTTGTTGCCAAACTCAGCAATTTTCTTCTCAATATCAGCCAAGTTCATTTGGTCCACATCACGCAGAATTGGAACTACCAAACCGCGTGGCGAGCTTACAGCGATACCAATATCAAAGTAACCGTGATAAACAATGTCATTACCATCAACAGAAGCATTCAAGAGTGGGAATTTCTTCAAAGCATGTGTCGCAGCTTTAACAAAGAAAGACATAAAGCCCAACTTCACGCCATGAACCTTTTCAAACTGGTCTTTATATTTATTACGCAGCGCAATTACAGGACCCATATTGACTTCATTAAAGGTGGTCAAAATGGCGTTATTCGCCTGGGACTCAAGTAAACGCTCGGCAATACGAGCACGCAAACGACTCATTGGAACTCGCTCTTCTGGGCGATCACCGGTTGGAATTGGAGCGCTTGGTAATGCAGCAGACTTCGCGGCACTAGCAGAAGCATTTAAGGCATCACCTTTGGTAATACGTCCATCACGTCCAGAACCGGAAACTTGACCTGCATCGATATTTTTCTCTGCCAGAATTTTTGCCGCTGAGGGAGCTGCGGCTGCACTAGTAGCTTTGACAGGAGCTGCTGCGGCCGCAGGAGCAGCAGCCGGTGTAGCTGCAGGTGCTGGGGCTGCGGCTGCAGCAGGAGCAGCAGCGGCAACTGCTGTACTGTCAATCTTAGCAATCAATTGCTCTGCAACAACCGTACCGCCGTCACCGACAACGATCTCTGTCAAAACACCCGCTGAAGGAGCTGGAACTTCAAGAACCACCTTGTCGGTTTCGATTTCGATCAAGATCTCGTCTTGACCAACTGCATCGCCGACTTTCTTTTTCCATTGCAATAAAGTTGCTTCAGCAACTGACTCAGAGAGTTGGGGAACTTTAACTTCGAAAATAGCCATGATTAATCCTGTTTATTTATATGTATGTTGAGTAATGAAGACGATTATTTCGTGATCACATAACCTTTTAATTTGGCAAACGCCGCATTGAGAAGAGATTTCTGCTGTTCTTGGTGGAGATGCGCATATCCGCAAGCAGGGGAGGCAGATGCAGGGCGACCTGCATAAGACAGCTTCATACCTTCAGACATATTTTCCAAAATGCTGTGTTGAACAAAGAACCATGCGCCTTGGTTTTGTGGCTCATCCTGACACCAAACTACCTCTTCCAATTTTGGATATTTCTTCAATTCAGCAGTCAATGCTTTGTGCGGAAATGGATAGAGCTGCTCCAAGCGAATGATCGCGGCATCATCCATTTTCTTCTCAGCACGTTGCTTCACCAGGTCGTAATAAACCTTACCGGAGCAAATCACCAAGCGAGTTACTTTCTTGGCATCAATCGTGTCATCACGCTCACCCAAGATAGTTTGGAAACCACCCTTTGTGAACTCTGATAATGGTGAAGCAGCTTCTTTATTGCGCAAGAGCGATTTAGGAGTCATCAAGATCAGCGGTTTGCGGAACTGACGAATCATTTGACGGCGTAATACGTGGAAGATCTGCGAAGCGGTGGTAGGCTGAATCACTTGCATATTGGTGTCAGCACACAACTGCATAAAGCGCTCAAGACGTGCAGAGGAGTGCTCTGGGCCTTGACCTTCATAGCCGTGTGGCAACATCATAACTAAACCGTTAGCACGACCCCACTTCACCTCACCAGAGGCGATGAACTGGTCGATGACGACTTGAGCGCCATTGGCAAAGTCACCAAATTGCGCTTCCCAAATTGTCAGCGTATTGGGTTCAGCCGCAGCATAGCCATACTCAAAACCAAGGACTGCCTCTTCTGAAAGAATAGAGTCAATGACGACAAATGGGGCCTGATCTTTAGTGACGTGTTGTAAAGCAATATAAGTACCGGTATCCCATTTCTCACGATTTTGTTCATGCAAGACCGCATGACGATGGGTAAAGGTACCGCGCCCGCTATCCTCACCAGACAAACGTACTGGGTAGCCACTGGCAACCAAGGATGCGAAAGCCATGTGCTCGCCCATACCCCAGTCAATATTCACTTCACCACGCCCCATGGCTGCACGGTCGTTATAGACCTTGGCCACCAATGGATGTGCCTTGAAGTTTTCTGGAATGGTTGAAATCTTTTCAGCCAAACGCTTCCACTCTGTTAGTGGAATAGCAGTGTCAGCTTCATCGGTCCATTTCTTATTCAAGAAAGGAGACCAATCTACTGCAAACTTCCCTTTAAAGTTGCTTAAAACTGGATCTGAAGTTTGCTTACCCTCGTCCATTGCGGCGCGATACTCTTTAACCATCAAGTCACCGCTGCCAGCAGGCAATGCACCTTGAGTTTCCAACTTATCCGCGTACAGCTTACGAGTACCAGGATGCGCAGCGATGATTTTGTACATCAATGGCTGGGTCATCGCAGGAGTATCTTGCTCATTGTGTCCAAGCTTACGGAAGCAAACGATATCAATCGCAACATCCTTATGGAATTTCATACGGAACTCAAGCGCCAACTTGGTAGCCAAAACTACCGCCTCAGGATCATCCCCATTCACATGTAATACAGGAGCATCAACAATCTTCATGATGTCTGTACAGTACAAACTAGAGCGCAAATCACGCGGATCAGATGTGGTGAAACCAATTTGGTTATTAATCACAATGTGAACCGTTCCACCAGTGGAATAGCCGCGCACTTCAGACATCGCCAAGGTTTCTTGCATCACGCCCTGACCTGCAATCGCAGCATCACCATGAACTAAAACTGGCATTACTTGCTCACCCAACATATCACCACGACGTTCCATACGGGCACGTGCAGAACCTTCTACTACTGGGTTAACAATTTCTAAATGGGATGGGTTGAATGCTAAAGAGAGGTGAACTGGACCACCTGGGGTAGAAATATCGCTTGAGAAGCCTTGGTGGTACTTCACATCTCCAGCCGGCAATGTCTCAGGACCCTTATGCTCAAACTCTGCAAATAAGTCCTTTGGCATTTTGCCTAAGGTATTGACCAATACATTCAGACGACCACGGTGGGCCATACCAATCACAATCTCTTGTACCCCTTTATTACCAGCATCGCGGATCAACTCATCCATGCAAGCAATAAAGCTCTCGCCACCCTCAAGGGAGAAGCGTTTCTGGCCTACATACTTCGCTTGAAGGTAACGCTCCAAGCCTTCAGCAGCAGTCAAGCGATCCAAAATTTGACGCTTCTCGTCCACGTTAAATCGTGGAGTTGAGCGAATGGACTCTAACTTCTCTTGCCACCACTTCTTAATCTTTTGATCGGCAATGAACATATACTCGACACCGATAGTGCCGCAGTATGTTTCACGCAAGGCTTGCAACAAATCACGCAAGCTCATTTCGGTTTTACCGAAGAAGGTATTGCTTGTATTGAAGACGATATCCATATCGCCATCAGTGAATCCATAGAAAGCGGGATCTAACTCTGGAATATCCTGGCGCTCTGTCCGCTTCAAGGGATCAATATTGGCCCAGCGGTTACCGACGTTACGATACGCCGCAATTAACTGCTGAACAGCAACGCGTTTGCGCCCCATCTCTGAGTCAGCCGAATCAGAAATCGTTCTGATAGGACCCTGCTTAGCGCGCTCAGCAAATGACGCAACAATCGGTCCATGCGCAATGTCGGTTCGAGAAGAACCATCCACAGCAGGAACTTGTTTCACGTTATCAAAATAATCTCGCCAATGATCAGCTACTGAAGCTGGATCGTGCAAGTAGGATTCGTAGAGTTCTTCTACATAGGGGGCGTTTCCGCCGAAGAGATAGGAGTTATCTCTTTGGTCCTGCATCATGATGCTCACCTTTCATCGGGTTTCCCGAATAAAAACTGTGGTTATAACCATTCGCTTCTCGGCTCTACCGTTCCACGAATTGATCTGTGCAAATACTGGTACTACCTCTGTAATTTAACACGAGTGACCACAGACACAAAAAGGGCTTTCCCTGATTTAAGGGGTTTCGGGGGTATTTCCCCATTAATTGAAAATGAATAAGAACTTTCCTACCCCGCTTTCAATATTGACGGACAGATTCAAATCCATTTGATTTTTATTCTCTAAATCTTCAAGTGAATTAATAAAATTAAAGGGAAATATGAAAGCAATCACGCCAGATATGGAATATCTCAGCACCCGCCAAAGCGCCAAAGTTCTCCAGGTCTCACTAGGAACTGTGCAGAAAATGGTTGAATTGGGAGAATTAATCGCTTGGAAGACTCGTGGTGGCCATCGCCGCATATTGGCCAGCTCCTTAGAGCAGCAGTTACAACGCAGAAAACGAGCTATGCGACAGAAAACCACCCAAAATTGTATTGCCATGGGCATTTTCAGAAGAACCGAGAATAGCGAGGAATTATTGCAGTCCATTCAGGATTGGCAGCTTAAGGTTGAACTAGAAGTTGCTGTCGATAGCCTAGAGGGCTTAATGAAGGCGGTCTCGATCGCACCTGATTTGATCTTTTTGGATGCCCTGATACCCCCAGTAGAACAGGTTCACTTAATCCATTATCTAAGCAAAAACAAGGACACACAGCGTATTCCTATACTAGTAGATGAAGGTTTTATTAAGCTTCACCCTGGCGTAGTTGCCTTGGCGGATGAGAATCATGGCAATCGCCCTCACTTAACGGAGTGCATTAAGCAGGAGCTTGAAAATGGGTTAATTGACCTAAACCCGCTGATTATTGGTTACCCCGCCACCAATCCTGAGCATGATGCCTCCCTAGATCAGGGTAGTCGCCACGAGCTCTTGGAGCCCCTATTTCTGGAAGCTCTAGCTAGGAAATGCGCTTAGAGCTAAGAAGTAATAAAAAGGCCGCAGATGCGGCCTTTTTAGTTAAATCAGATACTTAGATCAGGTAGCTACTACGATCTCTACCCTCGATCCACTTAGGAGCCTTACCGCGCCCTGTCCAGGTTTCACCAGTTGATGGGTTACGGTACTTTGGAGCCACTTTTCCACCAGTACTTTTACCGCCTGCCTTACGACTAAATAAGTCAGAGGCTAGCAAGTTATATTGTTCAATGATTAATTTTGCTTTAGCGATACCATCAGACTTCTCGCGGGCAATCGCCTCTTTAATCTGTTTATCTAATTGCTCACGTTGAGCTAATAGTTCTTTATAAGAAGACACGTATTTTTCTCCGAATAATAAGTTATAGGAAATATCTAATAAAAATGTATTTCGTAGTCTTATTATATAGATAATTTAATCATTCATTCAATATGGTATTTGTTAATATAAACCTATATTTATCAATGGTTTATATAGAAATTAATGATTAAATATTAATAATTATTATAAATAATAATATCAATACTAGGGCTACTCACCTTCTTAACATAAAGGTGCCGCTGGCCTTTGCAGTGATTTCTCCAGCCTCATTTAAGGCAACAGCCTCGCAGTAGTTAATGGATTTACCAGCCTTCAATAAAGTACCCTCAACCACTATTTTGCCCAAACCTGGGCGCAAGAAGCTTGTAGTCATGTCGATGGTAATAGCGCCTAAGTCATGATTGGAACCACTTCGGGCGGCTGCTCCCATAGCAAAATCCAAGAGCGTCATCATGACCCCGCCCTGTGCAACCTGAAAGCTATTGGTATGTTCGGGCTTGACGGTATAGCTAATTCGTACCTTCCCATTTGCTGCGTATTCGGGAACAACACCCAAAACATCCAAAAATGGAATTTTGAGACCAAAGTAATCAACTGCTTGTGCATTGGAGTTGTTTTCAGACCCGAGATTTGTGCTCATTTTTTAAATATCCGTATGTTTAGAAAACTATATAGCGATAATTTTGCCTTATTTGTGTATTATATTCCTAATGAGTAAAGAAATTTAAACTTTATTCGGATATTTTAATAAACAACCGTGGATGGAGACAAGATGAGCATTAAGCCAGAAAAACCATATAAGGACATCATCTTAGAAGTGAAAGATCAAGTGGCCTGGATTACGATCAATCGCCCTAGGGTCCTGAACGCCTTTAGAGAGCAAACCCTAGATGAAATGATTGATGCCGTAAAGCTAACGCGCGAAGACCCTTCAATAGCTTGTATTGTTTTTACCGGGGCTGGCGATAAAGCGTTTTCAGCAGGCGGTGATTTTTATGCCATGAAGAGACTCACTTTCACAAATGGGTCAATGTGGAATGATCGCATGCTCGGATTAGCAATGGCCATTCGTGGCGTGCCTATTCCGGTCATCGCGATGGTTAATGGATGGTGCGTTGGTGGCGGTCATGAGCTAGCCCTTTGGTGCGACCTGGTGATTGGGTCAGAGAAGTCTGTATTTGGACAAACAGGCGCAAAAGTTGGAGCCTGCCCTACAGTTGGTGCAACACAATACTTGCCTCGCATTGTCGGGGAGCGTATCGCCCGCGAAATGATCTTTTTAGCAAAACGCTTTGAAGCTAAAGAAGCGGAAAGAATTGGCCTCATCAACAAATGCGTTGCTGAAAAAGATCTTCTTACTGAAACATTGGCCTGGTGCGAAAACATCAAGAGCAATAGTTCGCAAACTATCCGCATGACCAAGAAGAGTCTGAACTTTGAATCCGACCAACTCTATGCTTCTTGGCAGCATGGCATGGAATTACTTGCCTATGTTTGGGGATCTGAAGAAAGTCTCGAAGGTATGAATGCCTTCTTGGAAGGGCGCAAGCCAGACTTCCAGCAATTCCGCATGAAGAATAAGGCGGCATTAGAAGATTACTTGGATGGTTTCCATAAGAATCTCAATGCTCCACCAGATATGCGCGACTAAGCAGCAGCTAGATGAGTGCAGAAAACATCAAGACAGCCAAAGCGCAAAGTAATGCAGGCGCTTTGGCTGGTCTAAAAATATTGGATTTAAGCCGTGTCTTGGCAGGCCCTTGGTGCGGCCAATTGCTCGGAGACCTCGGCGCAGAGGTTATCAAAGTCGAGTCCTTGAATAGCGGAGACGATACGCGTGCTTGGGGCCCTCCATTTTTGGAAGGTGAATCTGCATATTTCTTAGGTTGCAATCGCAATAAACGAGGTATCACGATTGATTTTTCAAGTGCGGATGGAAAGTCTCTGTTAGCGCAATTGATTCCAAAGTTTGATGTCGTACTTGAAAACTTTAAAACGGGAACCTTAGAAAAATGGGGTTTTAATCAAGCCTGGTTTGAAACTCACGCGCCAATGGTTGTACGCTGCTCGATTACCGGCTACGGGAGTGAAGGTCCTCAAGCAGGATTGCCCGGATATGATTTCATCTTGCAAGCAGAGTCCGGATTAATGAGTATCTCTGGATCTGAAAATGGTGAGCCTTCTAAATACGGCGTTGCTATCGTAGACTTGGCTACAGGCATGATGGCTGCAAATGCGATTCAAGCAGCATTGCTGGCACGCTATCGAACTGGCAAAGGTCAATTAGTGGAAGTTTCCCTATTTGATACAGCAACCGCTTTATTGGCTAATGTTGGTAATAGCCACTTAGCAACAGGCAAGGACTCAGGTAGATATGGCAACGGTCACCCCACCATTGTTCCCTATACAACCTATCGCTGCTCTGATGGCATGATTGCTTTAGCGGTAGGCAATGATGGTCAGTTTGCAAAACTCGCAGAGTTTCTAGGTAACCCTGAATGGGCAAATGATGAGCGCTTCAAAACAAATGCTGCGAGAGTGAACAATCGTGCCGCACTGGATGAGCACATTAAAAATAAAATCAATCACTACTCTAGTAATGAGTTAATTGACGAATTAAGAAAACTGGGTATTCCTATTGGTAATGTCAATACCGTCAAACAAGCCCTTGCGTCACAACAAACACAAGCCAAAAATATGGTGCTAAATGTTCAGCATCAAAAAATAGGCTCTTTCAAGACTCTAGGCACACCACTCAGGATGCATGGTACGCCAAGCTCTATTCGGTATGCACCTCCATTGCTTGGGGAACATACCGATGAAATTCTCAGTGAGTACCTCCACTTAAATACAGAAGATTTAAGTAAATTAAAAAATAAAAAAGTGATTGCCTAAATTCACATGGGAGACAGAAAGTGAAATATTCCATTTCCAGAGTCATCATCAATATCGCCCTAGGAATTAACTTGATTTGCTGTTTCCAAGGTGACCTTTGGGCGCAAGCTGATAGCTACCCTAGTAGACCCATTAGATTAATCATCACTTGGCCAGTAGGCGGATTTGCCGATACTCTTGGAAGAACTGTTGCTAACCAATTAACCACAAGTCTCGGCCAACAAGTAGTTGTTGAAAACCGCGGGGGCGCAAATGGGATGATTGGAGCTGATGCAGTAGCTAAAGCAGCCCCAGATGGCTATACGCTCATGTTTCAGTCAATTACTTCCCATGCCATTAATCCAACGATGTATGGAAAGACGCCTTACTCAACCGAGAAGGATATTATTCCATTGGCGGTCATTGCATCTGTGCCTTTATTGTTGGTAGAAAACCCCAACTTTCCACCAAAAAATATTGCTGAGTTAATTACCTTAGCGAAAAAAGATCCAGATGCAATTGCATACGCTAGTTTTGGCAATGGAAGCGCAAGCCATCTTGCCGGAGCGCTATTTACCAATCAGGCTGGCATCAAGATGATTCACATTCCCTACAAAGGTGGTGGCCCCGCTATCACAGATACCTTAAGCGGCCAAACTCCACTTAGTTTTTCTGCATTTGGTGTCGCCTTGCCCCATATACGTTCAGGCAAGCTCAATGCACTCGCTACGACCGGCCCTACTAGATCAAAGTTATTGCCTGACGTCCCCACCATTGAAGAAGCAGGCAATTTAAAAGGTTATGAAATGTCGATTGTTTACGCAGTGTGGGCTCCAACTGGGATTCCAACACCAATACTGAACAAAATTTCGAAAGCGCTCGACCAAGTGACTGCCTCAAGCGCCTTCAAGGAGAAAGTAGCAAGTGATGGCGGAGAAGTGATGAATATCAATACACCAGCAGAAAGTCAGGCGTATTTTCAAAAAGAAATGCAACGCTTAAGCAAAATTGTGAAAGACGGAAACATTAAGGCCGACTAATATGAAAAAGCAACTCCTTAAAGTATCTATAGCAACCTGTATTTTAGTTATGACCATTAGCCCAGGTTTTGCGCAAAGCAGAGATCTGAACGTTTACCCGAATAAACCCATTCGCATCATCAACCCATTAGCAACAGGTGGCGCTGTAGATACTATGGCAAGACTTTTGGCGCCATCTCTGCAAGAAATTTTGGGACAGCCAATCATTATTGAGAGTAAACCAGGTGCAGGCGGCACTATTGGAAGTAATTTTGTAGCTAAGTCGCCTCCCGATGGATATACCATTTTGATGGTTTACGATACATTTGCAGTTAACCCCCATGTCTATAAAAATCTCCCGTTTGACTCCTTTAAGGATCTCACTCCAGTTACAGAGTTAGTCAAAATACCTCTAGTGGTTGTTGCGGGAAACAAATTGCCCGCCAATAATCTCAAAGAATTGATTGAATTAGCAAAGACCAAACCCAATGGCATTACATTCTCCAGCGGTGGGCCCGGAAGTTCAGGGCACCTAGCTGCAGAATTACTGAAAAATAGCCTAGGTATTGAAATGACGCATATTCCCTATAAAGGTGGTGGGCCAGCACTCACCGCCACGATTAGCGGGGAGACTGACATCACAATTTTGGGTGCCGTTATTACGGTACCCCAGATTAAAGGCGGAAATTTGAAACCATTGGCAGTATTAGGTAAAAAGCGTACACCTGCCCTACCTCAAACACTTACTGCCAGCGAACAGGGCCTTATAAATTTTGATGTTAGCTCTTGGGTGGGCGTTCTCGTACCAGCTGGCACACCCCCAATCATTGTGGATAAAATCAACAGCGCGTTTACTCAGGCCCTCAAGAATCCGGCTGTGCAGGCAAGAATGGCTGAGCAAGGTAATGAGATTGTGGCAAGTTCTCCATCTCAGTTTGGCGCCTTCTTAAACATAGAATCTACTAAGTGGGCAAAAGTAATTAAAGACAGCAATATTCAACTGGAATAAATCACATTGAAGCAAACGCTTTATCAGAAAATTAGCGGCACTTTAGCCGAACGTATATTGAGCGGTGAGTACCCCTTAGGAAGCTATTTACCAACAGAAGAAGTTCTCTGCAAGGAATTTGATGCTAGTCACCATTCCGTTCGTGATGCGCTCAAAATATTAATCGGAAAAGGATTGATTACTCGACGCGCTGGCGCTGGCACTAAAGTCATAGCAGCTACCGAGCCCACCGTATTTGCTAATGTTGCAGGCGATCTACGTCATCTATTTAGCTATCCACAAAATACTATTAGAAAAAATTTAATTGAGGAGCATGTCACTTGTAATGCCATTCTTTCCCATGTGCTGGACTGTCCTGTTGGCACTCCATGGTTTCGAATTGGCGCTCTCAGAAGGCTAAATGAAAACGCTCAACCCTTATGCTGGACCGATTTCTATCTACTACCCCGTTACTCGGAAGTCGTAAAGCTGAAGGAGCATTTTTCAACCCCAGTTCATGAGCAAATTGAAAAAAGTTATGGTCAGCGGGTTGATAGCGCTACAGTTGGAATTACCTTGTGCAGACTTGGCAAGGAAGTAGCTGATGCATTGGATGTAGAAGACAATTCACCCGCCCTAAGAATCATTCGGCGATATTTTGATGCTCAAAAAAATGCTTTTGAGATAACTGTGAGCTATCACCCAGAGGGTGATTACAACTGTGAACTCAACTTTCATCGCGAATTAAGACCGCGATAACTACAGATATATGGTCGGGGCGAGAGGATTTGAACCTCCGACCACATGCACCCCATGCATGTACGCTACCAGGCTGCGCTACGCCCCGACGGAAATAAAATTGTATCAGTATCTATTTAGAGAGAATTTGCAGCACTGCTTGCAATTCATCGCGCAAACGGAGTTCACCGCGCGCTTCATCAAGGCGGTTTCTGGCTCCGCTGATAGTAAAACCTTCCTCATAAAGTAGTGCCCGAATCTTTCGAATCAACACAACTTCGTGATGCTGGTAATAACGACGGTTACCACGACGTTTCTGAGGGCTGAGCTGGGTGAATTCTTGCTCCCAATAACGCAGGACGTGCGAACGAACGCCACAAAGATCGGCTACCTCACCAATAGTGAAGTAACGTTTAGCAGGAATAGGCGGGAGTTGAGAGCTCGGGAGTGCCGAGCTAGCATCAAACTCGGTTTTCTCGAGCATGTGACTCCACTACATCTTTAAGCTTCTGACTTGCATGAAAAGTAACTACGCGTCTAGCTGCTATAGGAATCATTTGACCTGTCTTTGGATTTCGGCCAGGACGAGCCGATTTATTGCGCAACTGAAAATTACCAAACCCGGAGATTTTTACTTCAGTACCAGCTTCAAGAGAATGGCCAATACGATCAAAGAATGCATCGATCATATCTTTCGCTTCACGCTTATTTAGCCCAACTTGATCAAAAAGAGCTTCGGATAGCTCGTTCTTAGTAACGGTGTCATTAGAAATCAATTCAGTCATTGCTTGTCTCTTTGGTAACTAATTAATTATTTGATTTATATCTAATACTAAACCTAGCGCAAACGCGCTGCGCACTTTTTCTCAACTGAGCCCAATAATGCTGCCATAACTGCATCAATTTGGGGATCTTGCAATGTTTCTTGAGGATTTAAAAGGGTGACTCTAAAAGCCAAACTTTTTTCATCATCAGCCATGCTGCTTGAACCAGCCTTGGGCTTAAATTCATCAAACAACTCAATATTGCGGACAAAATTCTGTTTTGACGCCGTCATCGCATCTAGCAAGGCCTGCGCTGATACGCTTTGCTTAACAACCACCGCTAAATCGCGCTGTACAGCAGGTAGCTTACTCAGTTCCTCTGGAACAGGCAAGCCTATATTACGAATTGAATCTAAATCTAATTCAAATAGTACCGGTGCCTGCGGGAGCTCATAAGCTTGCTGCAATCCTGGATGTAACTCACCTATCATGCCGACTTCAATTCGATTCTTGTCTGCAATCAAGAATACCTTTGCGCTACGTCCGGGATGCAAAGCAGGATGTTGTGCTGCCTCAGTTACAAAATGCAAAGGATCCAAGACACGCTCTAGGTCGCCCTTCACATCAAAGAAATCAACTGCTCTTGTAGCATTTGCCCATTGCTCGGGAACAAAAGAACCATAGGCTAATCCACCAATCTTTTGAGGCTGATGGAAACCGGCTACTTTGCCAGCCTCTTCTTGAATTTCCGCATTACGGCTAAAGACGCGACCAGTCTCAAACAGACGGACCCGCCCTGCTCCACGATTCAGATTTGACTTTAAATTGGAAAGTAAGCCGCCCCAAAGAGTGCTGCGCATGACGCCATATTGACTAGCAATTGGGTTAAGAACTGCAATGACATCTTTTTGTGTTGCACCAGTTAAGCGTTGTTCGCTTTCAAAATCGGTGAAACCAAAATTAACGGCCTCCTGATAGCCTTGCAAAGCTAAACGCTGACGAAGCAAATGGATGCCACGCTTTGCTTCCGCTTTGGCGCTCATCTTGAGTGAGGCTACTGGAGGCAGATCAGGAATATTTTCAAAGCCGTACATACGAGCAACTTCTTCAATCAAATCCTCTTCGATCTCAATATCGAAACGATAGCTTGGAGGAGTTACAACATATACATCACCTTCTTGCTTAAATTCAAAACCCAGACGCTTAAAGACATCGGTAACCACTTCATTAGTCAGCGGGATACCAATCACTTTTTCCGCTCTAGCCAAACGCATTTTGACTGGCTTGCGCTCGGGTATATTCAGAACCTGGTCATCTATTGGACCCGCTTGGCCGCCACAAACCTCAAGAATGAGTGAAGACAGGTAATCAAGGCAATTGACGGTATTTTGAGGATCCACACCACGCTCAAAGCGATGAGCTGCATCAGTGCTGAAATTAAAGCGACGGGCACGACCTTGAATAGCTGAAGGCAACCAATAAGCTGCCTCCACATAGATATTTTTAGTGCCATCACTCACAGCGCAATGGTTGCCGCCCATGATGCCGGCAAGCGCCACTGGGCCAGATTGATCTGCAACCACGCCAGCGTCTTGCAACTTACCAGCAGAGTCAGGGCCTTGCAAAGTGACTGTTTGCCCATTTAACAGCTCAAGAGCTTCACCGGCTTTAGCCCACCGAACTGTGATGTCACCATTTAATTTATCAATATCAAACACGTGGGTTGGCTGACCCATCTCCAACATCACATAGTTAGAAAGGTCTACCAAAGCTGAAATACTTCTTTGACCAGCGCGCGATAAACGTTTTACGATCCAATCAGGCGTCTTGGCTTGTGGATTTACACCACGAATTACTCGACCAGCAAAACGGCCACAAAGCTCTTTGCTCTCTACCGTTACCTTGCGTTTTTCATCAACTGATACCGCAGGTGCATTCCACTTAGGCGTACAAAGAGCAGCGCCGGTAATCGCTGAAACTTCTCTTGCCATACCAACCAGGGAGAGGCAGTCCGCTTTGTTCGGAGTTAATTTGATAACAAAGACTTGATCATCTAGATCAAGATACTTGCGAATATCCTCACCAATAGGGGCATCGGCTGGCAATTCCAGAATGCCCTCGTGATCATCGCCAAGACCCAGTTCACGACCAGAACACAACATACCTTGGCTCTCAACGCCACGCAGCTTACCCACTTTGATCATGAAAGGCTTGCCA
>Ga0214244_1000048_pt1 | contig 49192 bp, 61 predicted proteins | sample TroBogypolimnion_32_FD_153082 | JGI IMG/M metagenome (GOLD analysis project Ga0214244, IMG submission 153082) | Freshwater microbial communities from Trout Bog Lake, WI - 04OCT2008 hypolimnion | ecosystem: Environmental > Aquatic > Freshwater > Lake > Hypolimnion/Profundal zone | place: Trout...
AATGCGGTTCTCCAATGCGTCAAGATCCTAATCAAAATGGTCAACCTCAACCAGGTGATAGTCAACAGGATGATAAAGATGGTGATGGAAAAGATAAAGATCAGAAAGGTAAAGGTCAAAAACCTGGACAGAATGGTCAACCTGGTAATCAGGGTCAACCTCAACCAGGTCAAGGAGACAAAAGTGACCAAAAAAGTGATCAATCTGGTGATAGTGATGATGGTGAAGGAAACGGAACCAAATGTCCTAATTGCGGTCATGAAAATAAGAATAACAAATCTCGCGAAGGTCAGAAAGACATTTCTGGAAATGACAAATATGGAAAATATGGTAAAAATGATGCAGAAATGTACTCACTTGATACCCTTTTTGAAGGTGAAGAAAGAGAAGAACAGAACACTCTTGATGCACACTTAGGAGACGATATTCCTCAGGAATTAAAGAGGGAAATTGTTGAAGGTATTATGACCAAACTTAAGAATCGTGGTTTAACATCTGGTGATGTTGAAGCCATCCTTAATAAACTTCGTAAGACTAAGAAAGATTACTTGAAAGAAATCAAAAGAACTATGAGTAATCATATCTTTGGTTCTAAAAAAGAAAAAACCATTGTTCGTCCTAACCGTAGAGGTATTGCCGGATTAAAAGGTAACAAGAAATATAAGAACGAAATTAATGTTCTTCTTGATACTTCCGGTTCTATGGGTGGAGAATTTGAAAAAGTTCTTTCATACATCTTTCAGAATGATATTCAGATGAATCTTATTCAATGTGATGCACAAGTTCAGCAGGTTCTTAAAATTAAAGACAAAAAGGAACTTGAAAAAATGAAGATCCGTGGTCTTGGAGGTACCAGCTTAATGCCAGGACTTGATTTTATGGTTGATAAGAAAAATAAAATCTACATGTACAACACAGTAATTCTTACTGACGGATATACAGACCATTTAAATTTTTCTAAAGTTAAAACTAAAACTTTAATTCTTTCTACTGCAGAAAAATGTCCAATTGCACATGATAATGGACGAGTTAAACAAATCAATAATATAGGTAAGCAAGATTAAATGATAAAAAGAAAAAGAGAGTTAAAAACTCTCTTTTTTCTTTTTATATTGTTCTTCATTTAAACTACCTTTTTGTGAATTTAATTTATTTTTAGTAAAACACAAATTATTAATACTAGACACATCTTCAATAGAAAAATTATTTAGAAATCCATATCTAACGCTAATTTTATGATCAATAGTGGGATAATTTTTATCACTAGGTTTTAAATTAAAATTATCTTTAATATATTCATTATCATAATAATCATAACCATCCCATATTTCTAATAACTTAAATTTCAACTTATCAGATATATTGTCAACTTGTCTTCGATATAAAAAATATGGTTCTAACAAATTATCTGGTAATTGTGTTCCTTTTTTAATTCTAGTTGTTTTTCTCTTATCTTTTTGTACTTCTAACATATTTTCATGTATAACACCATATTTTTCAATACAAGTTATTCTACGTTTATCAATATTTCTAAAATTCTCATCATCATATCTTTCCAAACAAGTTTTCTTAATTTTATCTTTAACTTCTTGTATTTCCATTTGATGATTTACACCATATCTATCATTAAATGTTTTTTTAGATTTTTCTTTAACAAAATCAGCCTGAAATGGATTTTCAACTCCATATTTAGTCAAACAAACATCTTTAATTTTTTGATTCGAACATTCAATTTTTGAACATGAATATTTATCAAAAACTTTAGTATATTTTACATATCTCCTATAAGGTATATGTAAAACTTCACCACAATAATCACAACTAATATCAATTATTATGTGACTACCTTTAGTCAAATGTTCAACATTAATCTCAAATAATTCTTTTGAACTTTTAATATCATATCCTAAATTTTTAAAATAATTAAAATTCTTAGAACCCGCTTTAATATATAATTTCTTAGTTATTAACATAAACTTTTTCTTTATTTGTATATATAAAAATTTGTTGTTCCTCCTAATCCTTTTATTTAATTTTTTATCTTTTTTTTTCAATTTTTTATCTCAAAAAAATTTCTTTATCTTTGTATTATAAATCGAAACCATGAACAAGAAAAAGAATTTACTTAATATATTTACACAAGACGCATCATATAATTATCATCTTGTAAAGACTGAAGAACCCAAAGGTCATTTGATTTATTTGGGAAAAAACGGTGCTAATTTAGATGTTGAATCTTTAGAGTTTTCTCCCACCCGAATTGCAGAAGAATTGATAATTGAATGTGGTGTTGAAATGGAAAAATTCGCACCGTCTATCTTTTTTTCAGAAGAATTCAATACTGAAAAACTTAAATATTTACTTAATAACAAACTTTCAGAAAATGCTGAGTTTTCAACATTTATTGATAGTGTTAAGGATGAATATCGTATTTTGGTGGTTGAGGATTGTCTTCTTTTCAAAAATGATCCACAGGCATATCAAGCGACAAAGCAGAAAGAGTATGAAGAGAATCAGAAAGAACTTTGGGAAGAAATGATAAAGCAGCATCAGGATAAAAAATCAAAAAGGGAAAAGGCTCTTTTAGAATATGACAATGATTTTGAAAAATTACTCAAAGAGTATCTTGAAAGTATTATAGAATATGAAAAAAAGGATTTTGAACTTACTGTTGAACTTGATAAAATTGTAGGTAATCTAATTGATCCTGAAACTTGGATCAAGATAAATGACAAGCCATTCAATTGCAGAATTGAAGTTATTTCCTTAAAAAAAGATATTATGAATGTCTTTTTAACAGACAATAACGATTATTCTTACACTGCAACTTTAAGATTTGACAAAACTGTTCTTGTTACGGAAAATCCAGTACGAATTGATAAAGAAGATGAACTTCCAATAACTATGAATGATTATAAAGTTCTATCACAACTTTATGAAGTTGATTTAACAAATGTAAAAGATTGGGAATTCAAAAATCACACAGACCGTTTTGAGTATGTCATTGATTATCTCACACCTATTTTCAAAGAAGCAAAAGACAAAAAAGAAAAAGAATATGTTGAAAAGGCTTTGAAAGAAGAACAGGAAGAAAAAGAAAAAGAAGAAAAAGAAAATAATAACAATATGGAAAAAACCGCTAAAAATTATATGTTTAATGTATCAATACCAGCACCAGGTGAAGAAGATTTTAATCCACTTTCCATTTGTTTGGTAGAGGATAAATTTTGGAAACAAGAAAATTGTTTAGATGATTCACTTGGATATCATAATTTACCAAAAAATGTTATCAAATCACTTGAAAATGCTGGTATCTTTGGAGAAGCCGAATTAATGGAGTCTATCTGGGAAGTTGTAGATATCACAAGAACAAAACAATCTGTTATTGATAGTATGATCAATGAAGGATTTATATATAATCCAAATATTTTTTAATAGAATTTTTTTATATCAAAAATAAACTCTAAATTTGTATTTCAATTTAACAATTAAAATCTAAATATTAAATTATGGCAAGTAAATCAACACAAATCGCTAAAGGTATTAAATTTGATGCCGCTAAAGTTTTTCCTCAGGGATACGAATCCCTTTCCGACAGGGAGAAGAAGTATTTCAAAATGATGAACGCAAGGAGCGGTGTTCTCTACATTACTTCGGCACCTGGTTATGCTAAGTCCGCTATTATGAGGTCAGTAGCCGCTAAAATGGGCTTCCAGTACTTTGATATTCGTTTATCTATGGTTGATGAAACCGATGTTGGACTATTTCCTACCATTGACGAAGAAGTGATTGCTGGCCTTAAACAAAGGATGTTGTGTCATGTGGCTCCTAAATGGGCTTATATGGCAAATGTTAAGCCCACCATTATTCACTTTGAAGAGTTGAACCGTTCAACTCTTGCAGTTCGTAATGCCGCCCTTCAGATGCTTCTTGAACGAGAAATCGGGGCGTTTTTCAAATTCAACGACAATGTTATGATGTGTTCGTCTGGTAACCTTGGTGAAGAAGACGGAACCGATGTTGAAGAATTTGACCAGGCTTTGAACAACCGTCTTATTCACATTGAACATACACTTCCTTATCCTGAATGGGTTGAGCAGTACGCTGCCCTGAATGTACATCCAGTTATCGTTGGCTTCTTGAAGACTCACACTGAACACTATTACAAGAAACCAGATGAACGCAACCAGCGTAATAAGGCGTATGCCACGCCTCGTTCTTGGACCTTCCTTTCGGACTACATCTTCGAAAATTTTGGTCAGTATGAAACCAGACTTGACAATCAGGGTAACACTTTCAAGAATCCTGATGGAACTGAAAAAATGTTCAAACAGTTTCCAAATATCCGTACTTGGATCAATGATATCAAGGAAATTGGTCACGGTTATGTTGGTGCCTCTAACGCTCGATTTATCAGGTACTGCGAAGATACTCTTAAAATCACTCTTGACGATGTTCTTGACAGGTTTGATGATATTGAAGAAGATATCAAGAACTTCAACCGTGACAAGAAATCAGAACTACTTGTCAACATGAAAGAGCGTAAAATCTCACAGTTGAAGGCAAAACAGCAAGAAAATCTTGTTAGGTTCCTTTGCACAATTTCGGATGATGAAATCGTAGGTTATTTGTTACACGTTCTTGATGTTGAATACACTCTGTCGGAAGACACCAAGGATAACAAAGCCGCTGAAAAATTCCTTGCCGACAAAAGGTTCAATCGTTTCAGGGATGCCATTATGAAGCATGTTGACGATGAAGAAAAGTAATCGTACATTGCTAAAGATAAAAAAGAGGTCAATTTGACCTCTTTTTTTATAGTCCGTCAAAGAAACAACTACATCTTTAGTGTAGTTTGATGAATTTGACATTTAAATTATAAAAAACCATTATTTTTTAATTATATATACATCAACGAATAGTTTTAATTTTAAATAGTTCTTTGATGTGTTGATATGTGGTTTTGTAGAAAAAACTTTCTACAAGTAAAATCATAAAAAGTATATAAAGATTAACCAACGAGTTAATCAATTCAAGCCGTAAGGATATGAAATAAGATCCACGACCACTGATATTTTAAAACTTAAACTGGGTTAGGGACAATCCAGGCGTAGCGTAACGTAAAACATTGGTTTAAGCGTGCTGCGTAGAAACAACTACTTTAGTGTTGTTGTAGTTCATAATCTTGATATGATTTCTCTTCCACAAGATAAGATGAATGTTCAATATTAATCTTTCTTTTAATTTCACATCTTTTATCATTTGTGTAATAAACTGCTCTTGCTAATTCTATAAATTCAGAATCAAACTCTTTCATTTTTTCTTTTATTCTGATTTTATCCTCAATTTCCCATAGTTTCTGATTTATATTTAACAATTCTATAAAATTTTCATCACTCTCTGATAAATCGAGAAGAAGAATTAATTCATTATATTCTTTATTAATATTTTCCAGTTTTTGTGGATCTGTTATATTATTTATTTTGATTTTCAAAATAGTAATCTTGTCTACCAATTCACCTAAAGAAATAGGAATCATTATCATATTATTTCATTAATTTTTTTACACTATCTATCACATCTTTAGGTTGAATTGCCTTTGAACAAATAAAATCCATTCCTCTAGGGCAAAATTTCCAATCTTGACTATTAAATTTTATTTTAGTGTCGTTAAAACAACCATTACAGACATTTTGATTATGTAATCTAATTATATTAGATTGAAATTCATACCAAGGTTTAGAAAAGCCACTTACCATCACAACTGGTGTTCCAATTGCCCAAGATAGCCAAGATAATCCAGAACTTATAGTAATCATCATTTGAGCATACTTGATATAATTCATTATATCTAATATACCCATATTCGTTTTATCTATTAAATTTTTACTTTTAGGTGCGTCATTCACAAAACCTATACCACCAAATCTTTTAAATTTATCAACTAATACAACCTTATATCCATTACGATTTAAAAAATCAAATAATCTTTCCCAACCGAATGGATTATTCCAATATTTGAGTTGCGCAGTTGATTGTATTGCCACCACGACATATTTACCTTTTATTTTTGGACCATCGTCTCCAATAGAATTAACTTTTGGTACTATTTCAACATCAGGCAAACCAAGTATCTTTGATGCTATTGATTGTAATGATATTTCACGATAATCAAAATTTATCACATTATGATACCTTTTCATATCACTTTGAGGTAAATCTGAGCCAGGAGAAAAATAATTTTCTCCTATTTTATAATAAAAATTTATCTTAAATTTTTTGTCTACCTCATTAACATCCTCCAATAATGTATTTTTATCCATGAAAACAAGTTCCGGATAAACCTTATCAAATAAATAATTGTGATATGTTGCAACATACACTTTTACATTATTTATTTTTCTATATTCTTCAACATATGGTATCCAAGAAATATTATCTCCTAATGATGCAGAAACAAATTTAATAAAAACTGCGTTAAATTTATCTTCTTGTTTTCTTTCAAATACAACTTGTTCATTATGAGTAATTTTAATTAACCAGTTTCTTTCAATAGTTGATTGCATTTCAGCCCATTCATTAATCTTTATATTATTTGAGTATTCAATCTTATTTGTATTAAGATCAATAAATTCTATCAAGTAATTGTCAGAGATAATAGGATCACCTATTATTTCTAAATAAACACCATTATCTTTAAATCTGGATATAAATTTCACCATAAATTTTAGTTAAATTTTTAAGAACATTTAGAATGACCACAATTTTTACATATTTCACAACCGTTTTCATAAATCATTTTTTCTCCACAATCTGGACATTTTTTTCCAAAATCACCATCTTTAATATATTTTTTAATGGTTCTTTTAACACCAGCTTTCCAAGTTGAAATATTATCATCTGCAAACTTAAGATCATCAATTAAATCAACAACGTTCCTCAATGGCATACGGTGTCTTAGAATTGCACTAATCATCTTACCAACATTCCAAAATTCTGGATTAAACACCCGGTTTATACCTTGATAAATCTGAGAATAACCATCCTTATCTTTATAAACAAGATCATATCTAGATATATTATTTTCCTTACTCTTAACTATCTCTCCATGTTCAACATATTTCGGCAATATCATTGATTCTTGTGGACCTGTAAAAATTTCATACGGTCTAAATTTATTATTACCATTTTTTATTAACCCTACAATACCTATCCAATCTTCTCCTTTATTTTTAAATCTATGAACATCACAAATTAAACTTTTTGGTCTTTTTGGTACATCTGTGTCAGAATAAATATCACTATTTTGATTTTTACTATTTTCATTACTTACCAATACTCCACTTCTACTACCCTCTCTATATATTGTAACACCCTTCAGACCCATTTCCCAACCTTTAAAATAGATATCACTAACAGTATCTGGAGTAACATCTGCTGATAAATTCAACGTACTACTTATACTATGTGTAGTGTATTTTTGTATAATACTTTGCATTTTTATTCTTTTATACCAATCTATATTTACTGCGTCATTGTTAAAATATGGACTGTCCTCTATTTTCTTATTTTTATTTATATCTAAATATAATTTCAATTTAGGATGAAAAACATCAAACTCTATCCATTTATCACCGAGATCATCAATAAACATATATTTATCATCATCAAGTACTTTTTTTCTTCTTCTATAGCTTAGCATGAAAACAGGTTCAATACCACTAGTTGTTTGTGTTAATAAGCTCAAAGATCCTGTAGGTGCAGATGTACTAATGGACACATTTCGCCTACCATATTTCATCATTCTTTTATAAATTTCTGGTAATTCATTTTTTAACATTAATATAAATTCTGATTGATTTTCAATTTCCGTATCAAACTCCATAAAAGAACCTCTTTCAATGCTCATATCTATAGATGAATCAAATTCAGCTTCACATTTAGTCTTGATTATTCTTTCAACAATATCCAATGATTCTTCACTATCATAATCATAACCCAATGCAGCAATAGTATCACCTAATGCAGTAAAACCTAATCCTGTTCTCCTACCATTTTTACCTATGTCATATAAAGATTTCCACGTTCTTCTTTCTACATCTTTAATGTAATCTGGTTCAACGTCACTGTCTATCTTTTTTAATATTTTTTCTATAGATTCTAATTCTAAGTCTACTAAGTCATCATTTAACCTTTGTCCCTCATAAGATATTTCATACCATTTATTAAAATCAAAATTAGATTTATTTGTAAATGGTTCCTTAACACAAGAAAACATATTTAATGCTATCAATCTGCAACTATCATTACCCATTGAAATTTCAGCACACGGATTTGTGCTAATATTTTTATATTCTGGATATACAGACGATGTAGAATAATTATGATGTCTATCCCAAAAAATTAAACCTGGCTCTGCACTATTCCAAGCAGCCTTTATTATTTTATTCCATAATAATTTTGCATTAATAGTTTTTGTTATTTTTGGATTTTTTGAATTTATTGGAAATTTCAAGATATAGTCTATATCATCTCTAACACATTTCATGAATTCATCTGATAGCTTTATACTAATATTAGCGCCTGTTACTTTTTTTAAATCTTGTTTAGAATTTATAAAATCTTCTATGTCAATGTGATTGACATCCATAGTTATCATAAGAGCACCTCTTCTACCAGATTGAGCTACTTCACGGGTCGTATTTGAAAATCTATCCATAAATGACACAGCACCTGTGCTAGTTCCAGCAGCATTCATAACTGATGTATCCTTAGGTCTCAATGTCGATAAATCTAATCCAACACCACATCTACGTTTCATCAATTGTACTAATTGTTGGTCAGCAAAACAAATTCCACCATAAGAGTCAAAAATTTCAGGTATAACTATACAGTTACTTAGACTACTAATGTTGTATGGATTTCCAAGAGACGCCATAACACTACCTTGTGGAATAATATATTTAAAATGATCAAGATAATTAAATATTTTTTCTTTAGTCAAAGGTTCTCTTTTTTGACCATACTCACTCAATGAATTGATCTTCGAATTATCTATCTTATATGATTTTTCTATTCTATAAAATTCATCAGACATTCTATTATGCATATCAATCGGAGATTTTTCAACTATATCACCATTTTGGTTTTTTAAACTATATTTATTAATCCATACGTCCGTCGATAACTCATCATCATCAAAATATTTCATAACATATTCTTTTATTTCTTCCCTTGTATAAACTTTATCGTTCATTTCAATTTATTATTTTTTAATTTATTTTCAAGTTTTTTGTTTATATTATCATCATATGAAATTCTACATAACTGTATATTATTTTCTAAACAAAAATTATTTTTAATTGAATCATGTTTTTTTGTATAATTTAAATTATTCCAATTCAAAACTTCATAAAAATGTTGCTCACCGTCATATTCAACACACATATTATATTCTGGCAAATAAAAATCGAAAGGCAATTTATTTTTATCTCTACAATGCTCAAATTTTTTTTGTCTTTCAAAGATAATATTATTATTAATTAAATATTTCTCTATAACTCTCTCACCTTTACTCTCATCACAAAAAGGACAACCATGACCCCTCAAATGATTATTTAACATTTGTTTAAATTCTTTATGTTTTGGACAAATTATTAATATTTTATCCCTTGTTCTGTTAAATTCAGATAAAGAATAATCATATTTATTATTATGAACCGTATTTAATTTTTTTATGATTTCATCTTTATTTTTTTTACAATTCGGTGCACATTTTGGACAACCCTTTCCTATCAAATGATTTAATGTTATTTGTTCGAAATCACCATGTATTAAACATCTTATTTGAGATTTATTATACATTCCTCTATATTTAAAATTTGTATAATCATATTTATCACCATGAATTTTTTTAAATTTATTTATAATGTCTATTTCATTTAACAATTTGCCACATCTTTTGCAACCACATCTTTTATGATTAATAGGAGTTTGATTAAATATACCATGAATAGGACATATTATTTTTATTTTTGTATGCGCATTCTTATAATCAACTAAACTATAATCATAATAAAAATTATGTTTTATTGACACCTCCATGATATATTTATCTACATCTCTCTTTTTACTCATTATATAAAATTTATATTATTAAGGTTATCTAAATAACCAGCATGTTTCAATTCTATTATTATTTGTGTAGCATATTCTTTATCTAATAATTTAAACATATTAAATATATTGTCTGTGAAATAGTAAGACAATTCTACAAAAATTTCTGATTTTGTATATTCCTTACCAATGTTATCAATTAACATTTTATAATAATCATTAAATGCTTGACGATTAGGCTTCCTTCGGTTACATGAAAAATCTAATTCTGTTTTTTCACTCAACATTTTATGTACATCTTTTGATAAGTTTTGCCGATTAACATAATCCTCATTATGTTTACTTTCAAATTCATAATTTGTACCAACTTCTATTGGTAAACCATCATTAATATTAATATCATCTTGTTGTATATTAAAATACTCATCAACTTGATTTGGATCTTCGTCAATTTTACCCTTGAAAATAGTATCTCGTTTGAGAGCATGTTTACCTTCTATTTTATGATTATTAGTATTAAATTTAAACATAATATCAACGTCAGATTGTTCGCTATCATCTTCCTCCACTGAAGATTCTAATATACTATCATCAACTGTGTCATCATCTTCAACACTTATAGTTTCTTCTATATCTGAGATATCTTCGCTTAAATCATCATCTAAAAATTCATCTTGATTCATTATTTAAATTATTTTTTAAAAAATATAATTTTTCATTAATATTTTCATTATATTTAATTCTTATCAAATTAATATTATTTTTTTCACAATAATCATTCTTTATCTCATCTCGTTTCTTAATTAAATTAAAATTCTTTTCTCCTCCAAATATTTTTATACATTTATAATGCTGCAAACCATCATACTCTATACAAATATTTAATTCTGATAAATAAAAATCGAAAGGTAATTTTAATTTATATTTACAATCATCAAATTTTTTTTGCTGTTCAAAACTTATGTTGTTATCAATTAAAAAATTTTTTATTATTTTTTCTCCTTTAGATTCTTTACAAAAAGGACATCCACATCTCAAATGTATATTCGGTGTTTGTTCAAACTTTAAACCGCATTTTTTACAAATAATTAATATCTTAGTGTGTGCATTTTTATAATTCATTAATGAATAGTCATATTGATAATTATGAAAATCATTAAAATCATTAATAATCTTAATATTATTTTTTCTTTGAGTAATTTTAAATTTTTCTTCTCCACACTTATAACAACCAACACCTCTTAAATGTGAATCTGGTCGTTGCTCAAATTTACCATGTTTTTTACATATTATATCAACATTAGATTTATTATTTTTATAATCCAACAAAGAATAATCATAAACAAAATTATGAATTAAATTAGATTTACTTACAAATTGATCTTTTGTTAATTTTGTACTCATGTTTATTTTGCTCCTACCAAAACATCATTTTCCATGGTTAGAAATTTTGTATTAAAATCAAATCTAACTTGTTCCTCATGATGCTCACCATCTCTTAATTTTAATATTTTTAATCTGTAAATATTATTTCGCTTCATTTCAGGATTACGAATTATACCCCACACAGAATCAGATGTATCAGCAATTGCCTTACTTTCTGGTATATCACCAAGTTTTATATCTGACGCACCCCAAACTGCCTTATCTGTCTGTGTTGCTGTAATCACAGCACATTCATATTTATCTGCAATTCTTCTCAATCCTTCTGCTAAATGTTTTCCTTTCAAATAAAGCATATTAGTTATTTCATATCCTTTTTCAATAGACATAATATTAATATAATCGACAATTACCATTCCCACTTTGAGTCTTTTAACTTCTTCAAATTTTTTGATATAATTATCTATATCAGTTACAGTACAGTCACTTGTATTATATTTTTTAACAAAAATTTTACCTGGCTGTGAATCAAATAAATTTCCAACCGTTGATTGTGATTTTAAATTATTTAATTTCTGTTTCATGAAAGTCGAATCTTTTGATTTTTCATCATATTCATCTGAATTGATTTTTAATCTCATAGAACCTAACCTTTTCATAACTTTTCTAGTTGCCATTTCTAGTGTTATAACCAATACATTAGCACCAGCATTTGCAGCATTAGTTGCTATATTATGAAGCCACATGCTATTATGGCTTAATATATCATTAGTATAAAATCTATGATTTATATCTTCTAATTGTAAATCAAACATATTTGATTTTTTATCAGAATTATAACATTTACAAACTACTTCTAAACCATTTTTAGTTTGTATTTTATCACCTACTATTAAATCTTTAACAAATATTTCATTCATATTTTCATCAAAAACAATATGAGTATCAGCACATGTTAAATTACAAGTTTGTGTTATTAAAATCCATTCATCATATTCAATAGTTTTTCCGATAGCTTTAATATCTGACCAACCTGAGTCAGTTTCAACTTCCCATTCATCTATTTCTATTGTTTCTATAAATTTTCTATCAAATGTCATTCTCATTAATTTAATTTTTCAAAAAGTCTATACATTGCTGTAAAATTTGCTGCTTCTTTCTATTGAAATCATCTTCCCATATTATTAATACATCAAATCCAACTTTTTTGATAGCATCTATTCTTATCTTATCTTTATCCCAAACTTCATAAGCAAACATTTGAAGATATTTATGAAAATAATTTGAATTATAATATTTAGGATTACAATGCCAATAATCACCATTAAATTCAATTAATTTTTTGCCAAAAACAAAATCATATGAAAAAGTTCTACCCAAATCTGGGAAATATCTGAAAAATTGATCATCCCCATAATGAACTTTATCCTTTATTTTCAATTTATTTGATAAATAATCAAACAACTCAATTTCGCCCTTAGAATAAGGCTCTTTTGTAAATCTTGTAAATTTACCTTGTTTATATAAATCTTCAACTTTAGCACTCCACTTTTCTTGTCTATTATTGAATATTTTTAATCCTTCCTCCTCACCATATTTATCAATACAACTTTTTAAAGTAAATGTTCTTTGTCTTTCCTTTATTTTTTCTTTTGCTTCATCTTCCGAAAAACCTTTTTTCGTCCAATATCCTATTTGAGTTGTATTTACATCTTGATATAATTCAGGATTATTTCTTCTTTTATCCCAAGTTTTTTGATGTATATCATTAAAAATATCTTCAACTTTTTTCTTAGCATCATCTTCTGTATATCCTCTCTTTAACCAAAATTCAACACATTGACGGGATTTTTCCTTAAAAAAATCTTTATTCTTAATAAAACTTTGATCTAATGATTTTTTTATTTTTTCACCTCTTTCCTTTGCTTTTTTAATTGTCATTAATAATGCATCTTTTTTAGACAATCCATATTTATACATTAAAAATTCAGGAGTTCCAGTTGCTCTTGTTTTACCTAAACATTCTCCAGATTTACATATTCTGTGATATCCTTTAGATATATCTTTAAAGATCGCATCATCACCACAAAAATAACATTTCCCCTCGTCTTCTTTTTTGAGATATTTATCATAATAATCTTTCTTAGATACATCTTTATGTTCTTTAGATAAATGAACAGACAAACCAACAATAGAATCAAATTTTTTATCACACAATTTACATTTCATAACAATCTTTTATTTCTATATATAAAATAAGAGAAACCAATTTAGGACTTTTTATTTTTCATTAAATTAAAAAATTCACCGATAGTAATTTCCTTTATTTCGCCTGTTTTTTTGTTTCTAATTTTTATTGGTGTGTCTGATTTTGAGCACTTACCAACATTTGTCTCTCCCATAATTACACTCAATGTAGATTTGCTCCATCCGCCACCTAGAATAGAATCCACGCAGGACCATCCTGACGGTATACAATTTTTACTAACCAATTGTTTATGTGATTCTGGATCATCAAAATCTGAACCTAAGTCTTGGTCGTCATCATCTACCAAAAGAACATTTCCAAACATTCCTTTTAATTTTTGTGCTATTTCTACCACATTGTCATATGTAACTTCGTCTAGTCCTCTAACCATATCAATACCCTTGATCATATCACCTTTAATTTGGTTTTGAATTTTCCAACTTTTAAATCTTGGCACAAGCCATTCTTGACTTATGTCACTATTATCTGATTGTAATAATAATTTAACAACTTTATCATTAATTTTATTATCTTGATCGGATAATTTGACCATAGAATAAATTTGTTGTATGCTAGGTACTATATGACTTTCACTCTTTAAGTATTCTTCTCTAATAACAGTGTATATAAATTGTATGTCTGAATTTTTAAAAAAGAAAGGTTCTACTTTGGAAAACTGATCAGGATTATCTATAATATAGATAAAATAGTGTTTTTCCATATTGGTATTCATCACTTCGGCCATGGGTTTAGTTTTTTAATTTTATTCGAAAAGTTTATCATCATTATTTAAATCAAACTCTTCTTGAGACATCATACTATCTTTATCTTCTATTTCATTTAATCTTTCGTCTACTTCTTCCAGTTCCTTAAGGCATTCATCATAGGTTGGATATTTAAAATACTCATAAATAATTGGATCCATTGATTTTAAGACTTCTGGTGTAAATACCTTCCTATTAAAGAGTTGTTTTTCAACTAAAGTTTTATCTAAATGCTTTACAAACCAACGATTAGAAGGTTGATAAGTAATTTCTCCTGTTTCTTTATCGATAACCTTTTTAGCTTGTGCTATCCCAATTTTATCAAAATTCTCCATTGTGCAAAATAAATCTAGACCTTTATAAGGATTAATACCTTTGCTATAATCAATTTCAAATTTAACTTTCTTAGGTTTTGCTAATCTATTTTTAGCAGATCGTGCGGTGATAATAGAGCCTGATCTTCCAAGATCCATTTCATCTTCTTCACCAGTTTTTAATTTTGCATCACTTAATAATAATATAACACTTGCTGCGTAATATAAACCTTCACCACCACTCATAATAGTTTGTGGAAACATATCTTGTGTATTATGTGATACAATACCACCTTCTAAGATATAATGATGAACACCTTCAACTTGAATGTCATATGTTGTTTCAGTTTCTTCTAAATATTCAACTTTTGATACTTTAACCTCTCTAAATTTTTTCATTTTTTCATATTATTTTTTTTTATTCCATTTATTATAATCCTTTTTATTTATGATTATAAACTCAAAACAAATTCCATTATTAATGCTGGAGTTTTTCTTAAGATTATTAATTGCAATATCTGAATTATATGTGTATTCAGATTTAACTTCATATATTTTATTTTCGCTCAATAGGTTTTTCATCAACAGCTAAAATTATATCTTTATCTGTTAAATCTTCTGCTTTTTTCCAACATTCATTATTTTCATCACTGACCCAATCAGGTTTTACTAAAAATTTGTGTTGAGGTGTACATTTAATTTTTTCTCCGGTTTCTAATGTTATTTGAATTATTGGACTTTTAGGATATTTAACCGTTTTAGTGATAATTTTATCACCTTCTAATGTTTGTATATAATCACCAATCATCAAATTTTCTATTAATTCAGAATTACCATCAGCCTTGATTACTTTGTGACCGGCAGTTAAACATAAATACACATGATTCGTACAAACTAATGGTATGTTCAAGTATCCTAAATCATTTGTAATAAGTCTAACAAGAGATTTAATTTGTTTTGCGCGGGTCATATCTTGTTTAACATCTAATTTAAGAGTATCAGCCTTTTCTTTTTCACTTGATAACATTCCAATAGAATCAAGAAAGAAAATAGTTTTTGATACATCTGTACCACTATCTTTAAGTTTTTGTAGTGCGTCCAAAAATGACATCATGAACATTTTTATTTTTTCTACAATATTAGTTCTAATTAGCATAAATTTATTTGGATCAACAGTATCTATACCATACATATCAAAATCACTTTTTTCAATTGAATATTCAGTGTCGATCCAAACTATATTATATCCCATTTTTTGAGCATTTCTTGCAATATTCAAAGAAATAAAAGATTTACCTGTCTGTTTAGGTCCAGCTATAATTGTAATTTTATTATTTGGTATGCCACCTTTTAAAATACTTTTAGATAGAAGTGCATCAAGAACATGAATGCCTGTGGAAATAAAAGTTTTTTCTTTCTCAAAATCTTCAATTGAAATAATATCTTTTTTTGAAATATTTTCTATAAGATTAGATATTTTAGAAAAATCAAATTCATTTGATTTTTTTGTTGAGACATTTTTGGATATCGATGCTTTTGTCGTCTTTGCCATAATATTTGAATTATTTTTTTATTTAGATTAAATATAAATTATTATAATGAAAACATATGTAAAAGTTTAAATTATGTATTTTTTAAAAATGAACTCTATTATTGAAATATATAAAAGAAACATATTTTAATCTATGGACTTCTATGTAGTATTCGTTAAAAACAGAAAAAAACTTGATAAGTACACAAAAATCAATAAAATTAAAAAGAAAAAAATTATTGATATTAAACAAGAATTAGAAGATCATGGATTAGAAGATGTTTCTGAATGGAAAGAATATTTTAATCTTATGATATATACCAAAATAACACAAAATATAAGAAAAAAATATGATATATATTATGTGCCAAATTTGAGTAAAATAAATACCTTAGAAATTGATGAAATTTTTCAAATGAAAGAAAATTTAAGAGAAAAGGTAAATTTTAATTTACTTTTCTTTTTTGAAGATTTTAAAGATAATCAAAAATTATATGAAGATTTATTATCCAGTATATCTTTATTTGATGCCATACAAATTATAAGAGATTATTAATTTTGAAAGAAATGTTTTTTTATATATAAAGTAAATTATAAGATAATGGCACATTATTCAGAAATGGATTTTCTTTTCAGCAACACAGATAATAGAAATTATATTAATACCAGAGTAGATAATCAAGATAATACTCGTAATATTTTTAATACTGATAGAAACAATAATTCTTATGTTGTTTATAAAAATTCTTCTACAGGTGCAAAATGGAATAATGGAAATATTAATACTCAGGGAATAAAAAATTATCTAAAAAATTCTGTTTATAATGATACTGTTGATTATAAAAATCCATATATTAAATTAATAGAAACTTTTAATACAACAAATGGTACACCGGGTGCTGGATTTAGAATTAAGGCATCTGATCTCGCATATTTAAGAGAACTCGGTGTTTATCCTATCAACAGAATGGCAATTTTAAGAAGATTTCCAGAAGGTGCGTTTGTTCCGGAAAATTTAGATGAGATGAAATTAGAGCCAATTTCAACAGTAATTGGTTGGATAAAACCAGATGAAAATTTTGGTAATATTTCTTTTAATGAAAATTGGACAATAACAAATAAAAGATTTGATGTTTTATTATCAGAAATCATAAGTAAAAATACTGGTGGAAAAATGGATTCAACATTAATGGCGCCACCAGAATTTGCTCAAGGTCTATTATTTGAATTTTATAACAGATCAGGTTTAATTGACAATAATCCTGAAGGTACAGATTGGCGAGAACAAAATTATGAATTATACAATGAAAGTATAAAGGAAAATTCAAATGGTTGGGGTTATAATAATATACCTGTTGGTGATCCTAACGTCTTAATGGAAGGTCCATTTAGAGACCCTAGTCAACAAAATATTCAATCTAAATTTACATTTAATATTGAAACTACATATGAGCAAAAATTATTAGGTGAGGTAGATCCGGGCTCAGCTATGTTAGATATTATTGATAATCTTTATGCTATGGGCACATCAAATATGAAATATTATTGGAGCGAAAATAGTAAAACGATTATGTCTGCTAAATCTGCAGTTAATGATAGCACAGATATTTTCGCTTGGTGGGTTTTTATAAAAGAATTTATGGTAAATTTTTCGCAAGGTATTGTAAGCATTTTTAATGATGTGTCTAGTAAAATAGGGCAACTTGCCAAATCAGCATTAACAAGTGGTACAACTATTGGTAATTTTCTAAAAGAACCAATTAAAACAATAGACAATTATTTAGGTGATCCTGATTCGTTAGGTAAAAAATTTTTAGATAGTATAATGACAAGCACAATATCAATTTACAGATTTGAATTGAGAGGTTCTATTGAATTGATGACTGGTGCAAAAGATAGCTCAACACCTTGGTATTTGACTATTGGAAATCCATTTTCACCATGGTTATCAACTAATCATATTGTTGTAAAAACTGCAAATATTGAAACCAGCACAGAAATGAGTTATCAAGATATGCCAACATGGATAAAAGTTAAATTTTCTTGTGAATTTTCTAGAAATTTAGGAAGACAAGAATTAATGAGAATGTTAAATAATACTTATACCAGAACATATACAAATTCTAGTAAGATAGGAGCATCACAAAATTCTCTTCAAAATTTAAAAGAAGTTGTAAATCAAGAAAGTGTACATCCTGGAACCGATAATAATTTCTCCGGATTAAACAAAAATTCATTACAAACTAAAAACGTTCAACTATCTGGAAACGAAACGGTTATTGCATCTAATAAAAGTGGTTATCAATATTCACCACCTAACACAGACCCAGGTAGTATTCAACCAAACACACTATAAAAATAATAATTTAAATGAAAATAACATCATTTGATAATCAAAACAATAAAATATCCAGAGACACAAATCAAGATGGACTATTTAATTTATTTCAAAAAAATATAGTTTTCACTAAAAATATTAGTTTGAAAATATATTTAGTGCCAAGAGAATTTGAGATGAGATTAGATAAAATTTCAAATCATATCTATGGTTCACCTAATTATATTGAAGAGTTAATGGTTTTAAATGATATTATTAGTCCATACTCGGTAAAGGAAGGTCAAGAAATATTATTCTGTTCATCTAGTGACTTAGGTTTATTATACGTAAAAGATGATCTATTGGTTGATGAGGATAAAAAGAAAAAATTAATTGAATCATCCCAACCAAATAGAGATAAGAAAAAATTAAGTAGTAATCAAAATTTACCACCAACTGTTAAACCACAAGGTCTCGATCAAATAAAAATCGATAGAAACGCAAGAAAGGTTAAACTTATAAATTCATTTGAATAAATATGATAGAAGTAAAAGACAAAGCAAAAATAAAAACCAAAGAATTTGAATTTAATTTAAAAGATGAAGCAAAAATTAATCAATTTGTTGAATCTTTTGATAAACTACCATTTTTACACTTGAGTAAATCTGATTCAGGTTCGACAATCAATCCTAAAGAAATTATTTATGTAAAATTATATAATAGTAGATTTTTACCTGAGATAGAATTGTCTTGTTATGATTCCACTGGTGTATTTTTTACAACACTTTACCCATCTGATCACGACTCAATTTTAAGCATTTTTGTCAAATCATCTTCAAATTTAAATTTTCCAATAAGAATGGATTTTAGAGTAACAGAATTTGAAACAACAAAATCTTCGACACCCGATCAAACATTAAAATATTTAATTAAAGGAATATTAGATGTGGACAGTCTTCAATATACTAGGTATGAAATGAGACAAGGTACTAGTTATAAAATAATTAGAGATATCGCACTTGAAATGAATCTAGGATTTGCCACAAATGTAGATAATAGTAATGATGAAATGAAATGGATAAATCCTAGTGAAACTTACATAGAATTTATAACGGATACAACCAGAAGGGCATATGTAAAAGAAGATTCATTTGTTTGGACATTTATTGATTTTTATTACAATTTAAATTATGTAAACATAGAAACCGAATTAAATTTAAATCAAAAAGAGCAACAAACTTTAACGTCACCAACATTAATAAAAGATGCTGAGGATCAATTAGCAAATTTATATTTAACTAATAACCCGGCTTTCATAATGACTAACAAATTTATCGACAAATTTGATCTTGTTAATCAATCATATAAAGTTAATTTAGAAAAATCATATAGAATGAAATCAACTTGGTATGAAAAAAATGAAAATAAAATTTACAGAGATTTTTTAGATGATATTGAAACTAATGATCCTAATCTGAAACCATTATATGATTATAAAGCTCAAATTTATCAAGAAAATGTCAATGATGATTATTATATTGGAAAAGTTGAAAGTGATAACGTTCACAAAAACTATGCTGTAACAAAGGCAATAAATTTATTCAATTTAAAAAATATCGAAAAAATGAAAATGACAGTTACATTACCACAAATAAATTTTGATATAAAAAGATTTCAGAATATTAGAGTTGAAATATATAATATTAGAGATATGTTTTCACAGAAATCAGGTTCACCATCTACAGGTGGTGGTACACCAGTAGATAACATCAATGAAACATTGTCGGGGTTTTGGTTTGTGACTGGAATAAACTATCTATATAGGAGAAGTAACGGAACACAACAAGAAATAACACTTATACGAAGAGATTTAAATCTAACATATAAAGATAAATATGATTTTAGAAAAATCATGAAAAAATAATTTTATATCGTGCCTACAAGTTATAGAAATATTATTGATGGTAATGAACTCACCAATGCTATTACAACTGGTGATTTTTCTAAGGCTATAAAACCTGAAAAAACAGCAGCAAAATATATTAAAGGATATGCTGATAAAACGGCAATAGAAACATTAGCAAATTCATTAAATATAAATAAAGGAATTTTTAATCAATTTTTTGGTTTGGAGAATAAACAACTAGATGCATATGATCCTTATCATACACAAGATGCTAAAAGAGAAGAATTTTGGTATGATTCTACAGATAACAAAAAATTAGATGGTAAAACTATTCTAAATCAAGTAGATGAAAACACTTCTACATTTAAAAATGCCTTATATAAAGAATATAACTATAGACAAAGTGATTTTTGGTATGAAGATCCATTAATACCTAGTTTCGAAATATCTTTTGATACAACTTCACCATTTTTTACAGGTAATGAAAATGAGGTTGAAAGAAACGTAGATTCAAATTCATTAAAATCTTTTTTACAGAAATACACAGAAATAGATCCTGATGGATATTCGAGTAGACTCACTTTATGGAATGAATTTAAAAATGTTTTTTTTAAAATTTTCGAAAAAGATATTAAGGGTGAGGAAAGTAGGAATCCTATAAACAAACCTTATTACATAACTAAATTATCAGGGTTGGAATTTCTTAATAAAAAAATTATCAAATATGGTGAAGATAAAATCACAATAACATTAAATGAAGACATATCAATGGCAATTTGGTATATTGCAGAATTATATAACAATTTTGCATATAGTTATAGAAATCAAAGATATATGTTTCCAGAAAATGTTTTAAGATTTGATATGACTATTAAAATTAATGATATGAGAAATTTTGTTATTCCTGAAAGTGCAAATCAATCCTCACCTACAAATCCATTATTAAATAGAAATGATATTCAAGGCAATGAAAAGATAAAAAATATTCTTTCTAAAAAATCTAGAATAGTTTATACTTTACACGATTGTAATTTTAATTTTTTTGAAAGTAAAAATTATAATAATGAAATCGAAATGGGTGGTTTTGGTGTAGGTTCAAATATCACACCATCGACAGTATCTTTTGATATATTTTTCAAATCTGTTACAAGATGGAGTGAATTTCCTTTACAAGAAGGTATGCCAATCAATCCATGGGAAAAATATTTATATAATGAAAGTTATAAGCAAACATATTATGGTGATTTATCCATAATTAAATCTACCGCGCCAGCAGACAAAGGTTATTTAAATCAACTTTTAACTAAATCAACTCAAAATGTTGTTAATTTGGGATTAAATTACACTGATAATCTCGAAACAAGTTTGAGAGAAGTCAGAGGTGGTGTTGTTAATGATTTATTAAAACAGTTCAGAAATTTAACAAATATAAACAAAATTGAACCAGATAATATTTATGGACCAAATTTCAATAGTGCAACAAATTTTGCAATTTTTGGAAAACAAGTTGGTGCAAGTCTACTAAATGATATGGAAACAGCAACAAGAAATGCAACAAATTTTTAAATTAATTTTATAAAATGGATGTCGAAAAAAAGTTATATGTAGGTATAGTAGAAGAAAATATTGATCCTAGAAAACAAGGTAGAATAAAGGTTAGAGTTCAAACTCTTTATCATGAAATTACTACCGAAGATATACCTTGGGCATCACCTTTTGCAACTTTAGCTGGCAAAGGATTTGAGGTTCCTGCTATCGGCAAATTAGTTAATGTATTATATTTTCAAAATGATTTATACGATCCATATTATATATTTTCAGAAGATTATAATATCAATCTTCAAAACAAACTTAAAGATTTGAGTGATGATGAATATATAAGATTCATTGCACTTCTATTTGACGATAGAACTCAAATTTTTGCAGATAGTAACGAATTAACATTAGATCATTATTTTAATAAAATAACAATTTCAAAATGGGGAATTAATCATGAGTTGAAAGATAAAAATCAATTATTAAATTTAGGTAGTAAAAGTGCAGATCAAGAAGCAGTTCTAGGTACTAGATATTTCGAATGGATGGATAGATTTATAGCAGAAATAGCAAAACCATCTTCATTTATTGGTAATATGGGCGCACCAATATTAAAAGCAAAAATAAATCAACTCTGTAGTGAATATCAAACAATAAGAAAAGATTTCGTTTCAAAACACGTAAAAATAGTAGATAATGATAAAGTATCAACATTAGAAAGAGATACAGTACCTTATCAACATGATATAGATTTAAATATACCAGAAGACGGAATGTCACCAAATTTAAAAGATAAAATATATCAGCAAACAAAAAATGCTTGCGGAAGTATATCAGATTCATCACCGAGTGGTGGAGTTGGGGAAATTCCGGAAGAATTACCAGAACCTACAAGTAACTCTGTTGTCTTCACAGTTAAAAGATATAATTTTATGAGTGATAGGACAATAGGAAGATTATATCTTAATGATGGTACAGGTGATAAGTTCGTCTGTGATACACTAGAAGATAAAGTTAGAGACTTTAAAACAGAAAAAAAAGTTAAAGGTGAAACTGCAATTCCTTACGGAATTTATAAATTAACAGTTGGACCTACAGGTCTCAGTCGAAGTACAGCGCCAACAGGAAGGTTACCATTGGTTAATGATGTACCATATTTTGAAGGTATTAGAATTCATAAATGGGGCAGACCACAAGACACCGAAGGTTGTTTATTAGTTGGAAATATTGATAACACAACAAATACTTTAATAAATTATGATATAATTGCAACAAAAGTTTTAATGATATGTGAAGCTTATTCTAAAAAAGGTATAAAAATGACAATAACATATACAAAAGATGAAAATTCACAAGAAATTAAACCAGATTCCAATAATAATTACGGTGGTTCTACATATGTACAAAAAACAAACAGTGATCCCACCACAGAAGGCAATTCTTCTTGTATAAAAACCAAACCAGATTCTTCTTGGACGGATAATTTAGAACTACAAGACTTTAAACTTAATGGTGAAACTTTGGATTATTCGGGGAAAGAATATATAGTTACTTTAGATCAATTAAAATATATTATGCCTAGAGCATCTAATGATAATTTAAATAAATTTTTAATTCCTATTAATATCACTTTAGATAAATTTAACATAAAAACACCTTTAAGAATTGCTGCATTTCTTTCTCAAGTAGCACAAGAAAGTGGCTCATTACTTTATACTGAAGAATTAGCATCAGGTGTTGCATATGAAGGAAGAAAAGATTTAGGAAACATCAAAAAAGGTGATGGTATAAAATATAAAGGAAGAGGTTTAATTCAAATTACAGGAAGAGCAAATTATGAAGAGGTTTCTAAATCTATGGATGTTGATTTTATAGAGCAGCCGGAATTACTTAAAACCACCGTATGGGCATCATTATCCGCAGGTTTATGGTGGAATAAAAGGGCAGCTAAGCTAAATACTGCTGCTGATAACAAAGATATCAAAAAAATAACAAAAATCGTAAATGGTGGAACTAATGGTTTAACAGAAAGAACACAATTTTATAATAGAGCATTAAAAATCTTTAATATTAGTTTATAATTATTTTTTCTATTGGTACAATTTTATAATTTTTATTTACTCCGACATCAAAATAAACCAGATTGGTATCTACAAATTTATAACCTAGATTGCCTGAATGTACATCTAAAGGATAAATACCCAAATCATCAGCTTCTATTGATAATTTTTTAAGTTCTTGAAAATTTTTACTTATTTTACTATCAGATATAGAATTTTCTTTGCTATAATTTTTATATTTTTCTATAAATTGTTGAATGTAATCTTCATTAAAAATATTTTTATAGAAATCTTCTTTTTCACCAAAATTAAAATTAAAAAATTCAAAAAACAATTTATTTTTTGGATCACCATCTCTTACTGAGAAAACATAATCCATTATAAGTACCCATAAATCAGTATCCAAATATATACATTCTATTTTTTTAACATCATAATAGTTAACTATATGTTCAGGTTTTTTATCTATTAACATTTTAGCAGTGTAAACTTCACTAACATCCGTGGTAAGTTTTAGAACTCTAAATTTTGAAATTTTAAAAGCTGCACCATATGAACCAGAATCAATATAATTAATAAGTTCATAATCTAATTTATTGGCAATTTTTCTTGCAAATTCAATTAAAGTATAATATCTTAAATCGATTTTATCATGTGACCGTTGATTATTAAAATTGTTGAAATTGTTTAAATAAGGAGGCATAAACTATATATTAAAACTTTTGCTGTATTTTTTTATATATTTAAAAAATAATGATGTTGAATGGAATTATTTATAAATAAAAAAATTTTAATAATTGGTGATGTAATGCTTGATTCATACCTATTTGGTAATGTGGAACGAATATCACCTGAAGCACCAGTACCTATTGTAGATGTCATAGTCAAACAAGATAAATTAGGTGGTGCAGCAAATGTTGCTTCCAACATAAAAAATTTAGGTGGAACACCAATTATATGTTCAATTATAGGAAGAGACCAAAAAGGAGAAATTTTTATAAATCTATTGAGAAAGCAAAAAATAGAAACAAATTATATTTTACAATCAGATAATAGAATAACAACTTCAAAAACAAGAATTATTGGCAACAATCATCAAATGTTAAGAATTGATGAAGAAATTAAATCGGATTTAGGCAAAGACCAGAAGGATTTTATTTTAACTATAAATAAAATTTTTGAAATAGAAGAAATTAATTGCATATTATTTCAAGATTACGATAAAGGCATCATAAATGAAGATGTTATAAATAGAGTTACACACAAAGCAAACTCATTAAAAATTCCAATTATTGTAGATCCAAAGAAAAATAATTTTTCATTATATAAAAATGTTACGTTATTTAAACCAAATTTCAAGGAATTTAAAGAAGGAATAAACTTAACAGATTCCAATAGGAAAGAATTACTAGAAACGGGTGCCAAAATTTTACATAAAAAAGGTATAGAAATAGTTTTTGTAACACTTTCAGAAAATGGCATATTTTTATCGTATAAGAAAGATAAAAAAATTATTAGTAAAATTATACCCGGAACAGCAATAGATATTGTTGATGTGTCTGGTGCTGGAGATAGCGTAGCATCTGTTGCATCTATGTTATTAAATGATATAAATATTGAAGAAATTGCTAAAATTGCTAATTTAGCAGGTGGTATGGCATGTGAGGAAATTGGTGTTGTGCCTATTGATAAAGATAAATTATTAGAAAGATATGGAGAAATTTAAAGAAATTCATAATTATTTAAATAATACAATTGAACTTGGTTCTAAAATCTTAAAAAAGGATATAAGTACTATTCTATCAAAATATTTAAACAATGGTGCAATATATGATTATAGTATTGTTTGTGATAATACAAACAACCCGCCGCATATTGTTGTCAACAAACTTATAAATATTGATGTTTATTTTCAAAAAGATAAAGTTTCGGATACTCTATTACACTCTATTACTATAAAAGTCGACGAAATTAAAATGCTTCATAAAAAAAGAAAGAAAAAATTAGAAAAATTAAATGGAATATAACGATGATTACAATGAAGAGAATAATTCTATTGATGATATGATTGATAAATTAAATCATTGTAGATTAGATTATTACAAACTTCATAAAAAAGATTTTAAAGTTGCCTCTATCAGACTAAGACATAATCTAGAATTTGTTATTCAAGCCGCAAAACAAATGAAAAGGGATGCGCTCAAGTATAGAAAAGACATAGAAGAAAGACAAAGATTAGCAAAAGAAGAATATAAATTAGAAAACGGAGAATCAGATATTAAGGACTAATGCTTTATCTTTATTCCATAAACAGTCACAAAAAGTTATAGAACTTGTATTATCTCCAATTTTAATTATATCATAAATTTTATTATGACCACAGATTTGATGAAAACCCGTCAAATAATCTTGATAAACTTCCATTCTATCAGCCCAAATTAAACTTCCGAATTTATCTCTTCCACCTCTATAACTAGACACATCACCAAATATCTCTCGCCATTTTGGGTCTCTACCAATCTTATTTATTATCATTGCTAAATTACTCATATCTGGATTTAATCCAAAATATTCAAATAATCTACGATATTCATTAAACCAGCCATTACTTATACCAGCGTGTGTAAAAAGATAATTATCTTTTTGAATTGCAAATTGAAATAATCCTTTATTTTCTCTAAATAAACTTAGAATTTCAGATAAATGTTTTTCGTTCGCTAAAGCACCAGTTCTAAAATTAGGATAAAAAAGATATTGCGCATCATGATTACCAATCAATAAACTAACTTTATTATGAAAATTCTTTTTAAAATCTATTAACATTTCTAAATTTTCAACTGCTTCATCAGTTTCTATGAATTCATTTGAATAAGGATCTACATAATCTCCTAAAAAAATAAAATTACTATTGTTATGTTCTCCTACAATATCAATCCAGCCATCTCTACCATGAATATCACCCACACATACAATTTCCATATTTTATAAACTATTTTTACAAATGTATATATAAAAAATAACATAAAAAAATTTCTCATTATAAAAATACTTAAATACCGAATAATGAGCAAAAAATCATAAATTTTTAATGGATGATATATTAAAAATGAAAATTATTAGAGACTTCGACAAACTTCACTATAAACCTACCACTTTATTCAATATGTCTCAATTGAATAAAATCAGATCAACCTTCAATCCTAATTATCTAATTCTTTTAGAATTAATAAAAACTGATTGGCTCCAAAAAGTTATAATACCAACAAAAAAATTCAAAATCTCAGATTTAAATACTATTGATATTGATTTTTTATATGATATTTCACTTTGTCATAATATCAAAATAACAAATAGTCCTCTTTTTCATCACTTATATTTCGAAGATAATGAATTAAAAAATAGAACACTCACAGTACAAGATCTTAGAGGTATAGACACAAAACATTTTATCAAAAGTCATCCTTTTGATTTATTTTATATTTATACGATAACAAGATCTAATGCTAGATGGAAACAACTTAAAGATGATAAAGGATTATTAAGATATGAAAGAAAATTAAAATTAGAACAATTAAAAAAAGTAGAAATAGAATTATGAAATATTTTGCATACGGGAGTAATATGAATGAGAAAAGAATGATTGATAGAGGCGTATCATTTAAGTCTAAAGTAAAAGGAATTCTTAAAGGTTATAGATTTGTTATCAATAAAATGTCACAAAAAGATAATAATATTGGATTTGCAAATATTATTAAAGACGATACATCTGAAGTAGAAGGTATTGTATATGAAGTTGCACACGAAGATATTCTAAAATTAGATAAATATGAAAGTGCACCAAAACATTACCGTAGAGAAATTCATAAAATAAACGGTGAAGATACAATAGTTTATATTGCAAATGATTTATGGATATCTAAAAATACACTAGAAACAACAGAAGAATATAAGAATCACATCTTAGAAGGTAAAGATTTTTTATCAGAATCATATTATAATAAATTATTAGAAATAAAAACAATATGAATTTTCCGTTAAATATAGATGGGCTTGATGTTGAAATTATAAAACTTGATATTCAACAATTTGGTAATAACTCTACAAAAGTTCCAGGAAATCAATCTATAAAAATGATTGGATTAGTTGCAAATAAAGATTATATGAAATTAGAAGGTTGGTTTAATGGTGTATTAGGAAGAAATTATTTACCATCATATTTACCATCATCTCCAGCAACTTATAAAAAAATATAATTTTCAACACCATTCAAATTATGGGAATATTTCCATTTATACTTTTAATCAATCAGGTATTGAAGTTGCATTTTCAGTTGATTACCTAAGTGGTGATTTAGAATTATTCAAAATTCAAAGATTAAGAAAAGAAAAACTCAAAAAATTAAACTCATTAAGTAATGTCTAAAATATACATTATCAGCAATACACATTTTAATATTCAAAAAAATCTTTCTGGAAAAGAATGGTTAAAAAACATGGACTACTATTTCTATAATGAATTTTTGCCATATTTAACTAAAACGGTGCAACCTAACGACATTTTAATTCATTTAGGTAACTTTCTATACAAATCAAAATCGATTGACCTAAACTCGTTAAAATTCATCCAAGAACTTTTTGAAAAAATTGCATCTATATTACCTGTTTATATTATAGAAGGAGAAAATGATAATCTGGGATTAAATATTTTGAAAAATTTTAATAATATTGAATTTATAAAAGAACCAAAGCAAATTGAAATTTTACTATCACAAAAATTTACAGTATTACCCAATAGCACAAAAATTGAAGATATTGATCAATTTGAATCAGATTATTGTTTCTTAAATATAAACTATCTTAATTCACCGAAAAAGGATATAATTGTCAGTAAATTAAAGAAATTTAAGAAATGTTATAATGGCTACTATGATAAAAATAGTGTAACAGGGCAAATTAAAAATTTAGGATCACCGTATAATATTGAGGGTGATGATAAAAAAGGATTTATTATATTAGATGCATATGAAGACAAAGATAAATTTATACAGAATAAACTAAGTCCTAATTTCAAAAAAATATCTATTGAAAAAGAATCTGATCTAAATATATCTGATGATGTTTTTAAGAATAATTATGTGAGTTTAACGATAAATAAGCGACTTTTGTTAGACAATAAACTAAAAATTGAGATGTTAATCAGCGAGCATGAAATCACCTCTGTAATCTATTCTGATGATGAAATTTTAAAAGATAAGGAAGAAATTACTTTAAATGAATCATCATTATCCTTAAATGAAATGGTGATTGATTATATTAATCAATCACCATCCGAGAACAAGAAAAAAATTCTTGAAGAGTTTAAAAATATTGTAGAACTTAATCAGAAATAATCAAATATTATATTTTTTGCATCTTTTTTCATGATATATGTATCAATATAAAACTTTGCATCGTCTATATCAATTTTATTATACTCACAAAAATCAATTAATTCTTTATTTGTAATAACAGAAAAATCATCTCCATGTAGTGTAGTAAAATACCTTATCACTTTATCTTCATTTGTTAATTTTTCCCAATCATCAACAAATTCATGTGAAAACGATGGTCTTCCGAAAGGATCTCTATCTATATCTATCTCGTTTAGTTTTTTTATATGTTTCATTAATCATTTCCAGGGATTTGAAATCCCATTTTTTTTGTTGTTACATCACTATCAATCAACTGTTTACCAGTTTTTTCTTCATAGATTTCTGCAAGAGTTTTAGGTTCAGTATATTCCTTATTTAAACCAATATGTTTAGAAAGTTTAGTTGCTTGAATTGCAGTCAATTTTTTAAATTTATAATCAACCATCAATCTTCCTTTGCGAAGTAATGCTTCATCAATAATTTTTTTATTGATATTAAATGTTGCAATTATTTGCATATCCATATGATCATTCAATAAACCATCACTAATATTAAGAATATTTGTTACGGCTTGTGTTCTTTCTTCCTGTGATGATGTTAAAATAGATTCAGCATCTTCTAATAAAAGAATAGAATTTCTAAATTTAGAAATAAATGAAATCAATTCAGGATTAGCAATATCCCACATAAAATATGAAGGTACATAAATAATAGTTTTATCTTCTGCAAGATCAGTAACAAGTTTACGAATTAATGTTGTATTATGGCTTAAAATTCCATTTGTATAATATTTACAGTTATTCTCACTTAACTCAAAATCCCACATTTCTTTTTCGTAACCACAATTTATAACATCTAAAATCTCTTCAATTCCATCAATTGTTTTTATTTTATCACCTAAAACTAAATCTTTTACAAAAATTTCTTCATCATTTTCTAAAAAAACCTTATGAAAATCAGCACATTTTAATTCTTTATTTTCTAAAATTAAATTAAAAACTTGATATGGTATAGTTTTATGTAATGCCACAACATCTTTAAATCCCTCGTCTGTTAATATTTCATAATCAGATATAATCTTTGAACTTATAAATTTTTTATCCATTCTATACATTTATTTTTTATTTTTTCTTTATCTTTTTTATAATCATTTTCCCATATTATAAGAATTTCAAAACCTTTTTTTTCAATTAAATCAATTCTTTCATAATCTCTCTGCCATATTTCTTCAACTTTGAAATGTTTATATTTACTACCTACTATTTTATCAGCATCATATAATTTTGGATTGCCATGAAAATAATCACCATAGAATTCTATGATTCTATTTTCACACATAAAATCAATATAAAAGCAAAAATATTTTCCTTGATCATCATAAAATTGGACTATTTTTTCATTCTTACCATAATAACATTTTTCATTAATATTTTTTTCAATTTCTACAAATAATTCTATTGATATTTTTGAGTATTTATTAAATCCACTTTTTCTAAGTCCATTCTTTATATTATTAATTCTTTCTGTATATTTTTCTATACCAAATTTATTAATTAGAGTCTCTTTACTACTACCTATTTTTTTAGATTCTATATTCTTATTAAAATTTTCTTGACCATGCTTTTTAATAAATTGCTCTTTAGTTAATCCTCTTTTTTTATTTAAATCATATTTGTCATTATTGTTATTTAATGTTTTTTGCCATTTTTCTTGTCTATCCTGATAAACTCGTCTACCTTCAATTTCACCATATTTTTTAATACATGTATCTATTGTAAATGTTGTTTGTCTTTCTCTTAATTTTTCTTTTGCCGTTTCAATATCATATCCTTTATTTAACCAATAATCTAACCTAGTTGGATTAGGTTTGTTTTTTTGATCAACTTTAGTAGCATTATTTTTTTGAATCTCACTTATTTTTTCCTTCGCCTCAATTTCTGTTAAACCTTTTCTTATCCAGAACTCAACACAATATCTATTAGTTCGTTCTTTTAAATCTTTAATTTTTTCCTTAGCTTCATCTTCACTCATTCCTTTATTTATCCAATGTTCAATATTATAATAATTCATAATGTTTTTATTGTATATATAAAAATATTATGGCTGGAACAGGCAAAACATCATAATAATTTATTAAAATCTTCAATATTTATATTTTCAATTTTACCAGTTTTTTTATTTCTCAATGTTACAATAGTATTACCATCCACACATTTTCCTGTACCGGGATCTCCGTGAAAAAGAAACAATCCGTACTTATTGTTTTTAATTTTATCTAAAATATTTTGATATTTTTCAACAAATGCTTCTCCATAATTTAATTCTAATGGGATATCAAATTCTTTGATATTAGCTGGACGAAGTTCATATCCGGAAGAAGAAGAAGAAGATATAATAAAAAATGTTTTATTGATTGGAGGAAAGAATAAAATTTTTCTAAGTTCATTTACCATTTTATCAACAAATTCAAATGAATCATAATCGAAATATATCATTAAATCAGAAATTTTGTTTCTTTGGTCTTCTTCTGTTGGATAAATATTAGGATCTTTTACTTTTTCTTCATCGTAAAACTGAAGCATCAGTTTACAAGGTTTATCTATTTTAACAATATATCTATAAATTTTTTCAATTCTATTTTTAACATCTGAATGAATGTCACAAAAAACAGTTATGTTTTCTGGTTTAATGTTAAAATTTTCTTTTAAATAAATCCAAAAATCCTCAGAAAAAAGTTGATCACTCATCACATATCTATTAACAATCTTTCCAAAATCATTATAAGCATACACATCTTCTCGTCTATCTAAAGTTTGGTCTGATAGTAAAAAATTAAGTTTATTTTGTTTTTCAGTCATCTATTTTATATTATTTTTAAATCTTTCTTCTATATATTCTTGATTAACAGGTCGTTTTTCAATATCACTGTAGTCGTTCATTTGTGTTGTCAGCATAGGATTTGTCATCAAACAAATAAATTTTTCTTGATAATATTGTGCAAGGAAAACATCTAATATATCATTAAACTGCTTAATTTCTTTTAATTTTGAATATTTCTCTATAAAAGAATCATAAGCAAGTTTACTATATGCCATAGAATGAACAGCAAATGAATTTTTCAATAAGATTAAATTTGGTTTAAATTTAATTAATTTGTCGTGTGTATTTGCACCTAAATAAAACAAATGCCAGTTTATTCCTTGTAATTGATTTATTGATAATTCTAGAATTTTATTTGTATCTTTTGTAATAAATTGGACATCATCTTCAAATATTAGAACATTATTTAATTTTTGATTTTTTGCAGATTTTACAATCTCTAAATTAGATTTAATCACACCAACACGACCATCTTGTTCTTTAATGGCGGAAAATCTTTTAACTCTATCTAAGATTCCAACCTTAGAAAATTCTTCTTGAGCATGTGTCCAGCGATCTACTCGTTCATCTAAATTGATACAATATATTGCGTCAAAATAATCAAATGAATTATTATTCATACAAAATCATTTTTCTTTATATAAGAAATAATTTTTTAAATGTTTATTTTAATATATAGATTAAGATATGAGATATATAAAAATATATGAAAATTGGTTTACGAATTATTTCAAAACTGAAATACCAAAACAAAATCAAGAAAAAATTGATCGAGAATTATATTATCTAATTGACAGTCTTGGATGTCGAGATACATTTCGGACACTTAATATTTTAAGAAAAGGTGCAAATCCAAATCAAGTATATACCGTTGGCCGCAATGAGTGTTCTTTGTTGATGTTTGCTTCTGCTACTACTATTTTTAACAAAAAAATTTTAGAGGAATTAATAAAATGTGGTGCAAATGTTTATTATAAAACTGATACGGATTTGGATTATTGGAATTGGATTAATAAAGTTGTTGATCCAAATAGAATACCTCAAATATATAAAATTATTAAAAAATATCATCCTGATTTTGAAGAAGAAAGAGAATTAAGAAAAGAAATAGATAAATATAACTTATAAAACACCTTAAATATTTTATTAGTAAATTTAGAGTTTCTATATAATATGCAAAAATATAATTTATAATGATAAAAAAATACTCACAATATATCAAAGAATCAATCACTACTGATGTAGATGGATTATTATCCAGCATTAACGATAAGAAAGTTGATTTCTTTAGCATTCATTTATCTAATGATAAATACATCAATAAAAACATAGAATTTTTATATAATGATGCAAATTTTAATCAACAATTATTTAAAGATAATCTTAAAAAAGGTGAAATAGAATCTACACTTGAGATAGAAAACTTTTTAAGAAAAGATATTGATATGAAATTTTTCTTTCTTTACAATAGAAATGAATCAATATTAGATAATCCTGATTTTTTAATTTTACAATACTACAAAGATAATAAATGGTATCCTATTGAAATTTATTCTATTAAAGGTGCTGTAAAAAAATTTTATGAAAAACTAACAGCAAAAACAATAGAATTAAATTTTAATAATAATATATATAAATATGAAACGTCAAACTCTGGGAACAATTGGATACTACAGAGTGACAACAAAAACGATAAATTTAAAGAAAATTTAGAAACAGAAGACATAAAAAATTTAATCAAAGACGGAGCCAAATTAAGAATTATTAAGTAAAAAAATGAAAATTTTTATTAATATATAGTCATATAAAAAAAAAAAATTAAAACATGAAACATTTAAATCATTTACAAACATTTGAATCATTTGATAATGATATGATGATAAACGAGTCGGTTCAACTTAGTGATAATTTGAAACAAAAAATTAAAGAATTTGTTGCTAAATATCGTAACATCTTAGTTAAAATTCTTGCACCTTTTAAAGGCAAGTCAGAACAAGAAATTATACAAGCAATTCAAACTAAAACAGGAGCAAATGAAGGATGGAGTGATATTAAAAATATAATATCTAAATTTTTCAATATTGCATCTATGGGAACATCAGGTGTAGGTTTGTTATCAGCATTATATGGATTATTTCAATTAGCACAAACAGATATGGCTGGGAAGCCTTTAATAGGTGGTGCAATAGCAATCTTAGCAGCAATCGTGATGTATGCTGTAAGTCAGATTTTTTCAACTACTGATTAATCAAAATGTTTAAAAACAAAAAAAGCCGTCTTGAACGGCTTTTTTAGTTTTAAATATTTGATCATTAAACAATTTCCAATTTACGACAAAGTTCAAAAGATATGGGCAAACAAATAAGCATCACAATATAATAAAGCATCTGAGTACTAATAAAAATAGTACTTCCAAATATAAGTACAGGAATTACATAGCCAAATGCATAGGCAATAAAAGAAAACATTTTTGTCTTTGAAAATTTCAAAATCGCCTTCATAATCTGAATCTTTTTTTATTATATATTAATTTCTATAAATACAAAATTACATAATTTAATTCACATAAAAAAATTAAATTTTCATCTTATTTTATTTATATATATAATAAAAGATTTCTCAAGATGATAATTTATAAAAAAATAAATGAATATCTAGATAACAAAGAAAAAAATCAATATCATCAGATGATTGATTATACTAGACTTGCTGATAACTTAGATAATGATAAAATTAAAGAGATTTGTAAAGAAGCAGAAACTAATGGATTTTATTCTATTTGTATTCAACCACAATTTGTTGCAATGACATATTCATTTGTTGCTAATGAAATTAAAATCGTAGCATTAATTGATTTTCCTAAAGGTGATAGTGAGACAAAGAAAAAAATAAATGAGATTGATCAAACAATTGTTAATGGTGCAGAAGAGATTGATGTTGTGATCAATTATAATTTAATTAAAGACCCAGATGAGCATGAAACTTTAGAAAGAGAAATAAGAGAAATAACAGAATATTGTCATCGTGAAGGTGTAATTGCTAAAATAATTGTAGAAATTGGCGCTTTAAATTATCAAGAAATAGAATCCATCTGTAAAATGTGTATTGATAATAATGCAGATTATGTAATGACATCAACAGGAAAATTACCAAAAGATGATACCTTTGAGAAAAAACTTGAAAAAGTTAAATTCATGAGAAAAATTTTACCAGAAGAAATAAAAATTAAATTCTCTGGAGGCGTTCGAAATTTATCACAATTAAAAGAACTCAAAGAATATTGTGATCGAATTGGAACATCAACTATACCTCAATAATTTTTTATTTGTGTAAATTATTTTTAATTTTATGATATATATCAAATCCTATAAATTTTTTAATATGAATGAATCTATTTCAAATTTTGATCTTTCAAAATTAGTTACTGTTATTGCGTTAAACAAAGATGAAGAAGGTAACTGGATTTACACAACGAAAGATAATAAAAAATTAATTTTACCTAAAAAACAAATAGGTGTAATATCATTAGTTGATGATAAATTGGCAAATTTTGTTAATTCGGGACATCCTATTATTAAATATTTTGAACTTGATGGTGAAACAATTATTTTTGCTGCCAATTTTGCTGCCGATGCGATTCCATTTAGAAAAGGTCAAGTTTATTTAATAGACAGAATTGATGGTAGAGGATGGGCGATACCTGGTGGATTCATTGATCCAGGCGAAACTCCTGAACAAACTGCCTCAAGAGAACTTCAAGAAGAAACATTAGCAAAACCAAAAGATATCAAAAATATAGAGTTTATAGGAATGTTCAAAGTTAATGATCCCAGAGAAATAGTTGTTTATTCTTATCTACATCTTATCCACATGAAAGGTTCGGCAGAACTAAAATTTGGAGATGATGCAAAATCTGGTAAGTGGGTATCACTTAATCATGCTATTAAAATGTCATTAGCATTTACACATCATAATGAATTTCTAAAAAAAGTCAATTACTAATTACTATTATCAAAAAGTATTTTATTATCTCTAATTTTATTATCATCTTCTACATTTATATAAGCACCTATTACAACCAAAGATTCTCCATGTAGTGTGTTATTATCATCTTTATTTATATATAAATATTCACCATGTAGTGTGTTATTATCTTCTATTTGCTTATAAAGATTAGATGATTCCATTTTTCTTTCAAATTTTTTATTTTCATAAATTGACTCGTTACTCAAAGAATTATTTTTTTCTTTATTTTTATAAAGTAATGTGCCATTTAATGTTGATTTTGATTCAATGTTATCAAAAACAGATTCATTATTTAGATGATTAGATTTTTTAATGTTTATAAAAATATTTTCGTTTTTTAATTTGTTATTTGCATCAATATTGACATAGACGTTCTCATTATTTAATTTATTCTTAGCATCATTATTGACATAGACGTTCTCATTATTTAATTTATTCCTAGCATCATTATTAACATAGACATTCTCATTATTTAATTTATTTTTAGAATCATTATTAACATAGACGTTCTCATTATTTAATTTATTCCTAGCATCATTATTAACATAGACATTCTCATTATTTAATTTATTCCTAGCATCATTATTAACATAGACATTCTCATTATTTAATTTATTTTTAGAATCATTATTAACATAGACATTCTCATTATTTAATTTATTTTTAGAATCATTATTAACATAGACGTTCTCATTATTTAAATTGTTTTTCACTTCTATATTTGAAAAAACATCTTCATTATTTAAACTATTATTTACATTTTCGTCAGTAAATAAAAATTCACCATTAAGATTATTATTCTTTATTTTAGTGTTAAATAATAATTCCTTATTTAACTTATTATTTACGTTTTTAGCATCAAATAATATTTGATTTTCTGGATTTTTACTAATATCAATATTATCATATATTTTTTCATTATTTAATGAATGATTAACATCATATCCGTAAAATAAAGTTTCATCGTTTGGTGTGTGATTAACATCATAATCATTAAATAAAATCTCTGGTTTTATGACTTTATGTTTTAGATCTTTATTTGAAAATAGAACATCAGGACCAGTTGGAATTTTACCTTCCCTTAATAGTAATTGATCATTCTCATTTAGATTGACAAAAACACTTTTTGAACCAGCATCACTAGGTTTTTTATTCAACAAATCATGGTTATTAGGTACAATTTTATCTATTATATTTGAATCTTTATTCATTACTCATTTTTCTTTTTTTGATCATTTCTTCAATATATTGATCAGTGGGTAATTTAATATTTGGTGTATTTTTCTTAATAGATTTCTCTTGATTATCTTTTATTCCTTCTTTTTCATTTATTTCTTGAATGATTGATGCTAAATAATTTTCTGGGCTTATTTTAGCATCTTCTTCTGTATAACGTAAACCATAAATAGATTCATCATTAAATAAAAAAAATTCATTTTGCGGTAAAGTAAAATCTTGATAAAAAATTAATTTACCAATTGTACCATAAGTTAAAATTTGTTTACCCGTCATGCTAAAATATTTTAGCATAAATCCATCCGTAATATTAATTTTTTCTTGTTTTAAATCAATTAAATTTCTTCCCAAATCTAATTTAAATATGGATATTTTCCTAAAAATATTTAACATATTTGTATTTGCTACTACTATCATTGTTCATGTATATCGTCTTTTAAATCATTCTTATCAACGCCATTTTTATCTGATTTATCTTTTAATTGACCAATCTTATCAATTATAAAATCTTCTTTTATATCCTCAACTTTAACTTCTTCTACCAATTCTGCTCTTTCTTTATTTTCTTCATCAAATTGATGAATTTTTAAAAGTACTTTATTAATTTCCAATTTTTTACCCTCTGTTGGTGTTTCTACTGGTGCCGCTTGACCACCCTGAGCAGGTTCACCCTGAGTAGATTGTTCATCACCTTTCATTTGATCAAGTCTAATCATAAAAATAACTCTATATCTAAATGATGAATTGCCTTCACCATTTGCATCCTGTACTGGTTCAACTGGTTCAACAAAATTAAAAATTAAAAATTTCTCCATTGGATTGTAATTAGAAATTTGTATTTCACCATCTAATTCACAACCTTGTGCACCTAGTGATCCTTGTGTAAACCATTTTTCAATTTGTGCTGATAATTCCTTAAAAAAGACAGAAATTTTATAATCACCTGATTCAACATATTCCTCAAATAATTTTTTCATAATTGTTATTTTTTCTCTATATATAAAAAATAGTTAAGTAAAAATATTAATATATAGATTATGAAAAAATTAGAAAGTGTTGAAGTAACTCAAGGTAACACTTCAGGAAAGGCTGGAATTAGTTCTTTGCCTAATGGGGGATACTATACATCAGGAAATAATGGTGCTCCAGGTATAGAATTTACTCCGAGTGGTGAACCAAGTTTTAAAACTTATAAAGGAATGAAACACTCAAAAAAAAATATAAGAAGAAAAATGAGAAAATTTAATAGTTTTATTAAAGAATATTATTATCATAAGGATATTACAAATCCAATAACATATGACGAAATAGAACTTATTGATGTATCTTTTCACGATCCATATAATGGATTTATAAGATTTAAAGGAGACAATAAAATTCTAAATGATCATGTTAGATTATATGATTATGGTAATGTACAATTTGATAAATTTTATTCAGAAGATATTTATTATCAATTAGTAGCATATGTTTATGAAAATTTACCAGAGGGAGAATTAAAAACATCAATTGGTCAATATTTTGATCTTAAACCTCTGTCTGACGATTCATATGATATTGTAGATTTAATTAAAAATGAAGATGCTACAGCAACAATGGGCAATACTGGTGGAATGGGTCCAGTTTCTCCTGCAATACCATCATCTACACCAGGAGACGTTGCAGGTTCAACTCCGGGTAGCGGTGATATTGGGCAATCACTTGGAACTTATACAAAACCTGGTATAAATTTAAAAAAAAGAAAGAAAAAATTATCATCATTTGCAAATTTTAAACCATAATCTTTTAAAAATTTTTTAACTATATTATTAAAAGTTCATTAAAAAGGGGTAAATAAAAATGTCAGTTAAAGAATTTAAAGATAAAGTTACATATGAGATGTCAGGACCACCAAATCCTAATTATTGGACACACAAAGAAGATTTTGTTACAGATATGCAGAAATGGGGTTACACACATACCACATTAAATAAAAACACAGATATGCTAATTGTTCAATATGAAGATTTAGGAACTCTTAAATGTCAAAAAGCAAAAAGGTATGGAATACCAATTTACACATATAAAGAGGCTTTTGATAAGAAAGAAAAACTCTATATAAGAGTTGTTAGAAATAAAAAATTAATAAATCTAAATAAAAATCAAGAAGAAAACACCTCACAGTAGGTGTTTTTATTTTTTAAAACAACATAGTTAAAACTATATATAAATGAAAGAAAAAAATTAAATAAATGGATTATAATAAAAACTATTATCAAGAATTAGGAGTAGATAAAAACGCATCAGATGATGATATTAAAAAAGCATATCGTAAATTAGCACATAAACATCATCCAGATAAGAACCAAGGTGATAAAAATTCAGAAACTTTATTTCAAAGAGCAAATGAGGCAAATCAAATTCTATCAGATCCTAAATCTAGACAAGAGTATGATTTAAGAAGTCCTCATGGAAATTCATACTCTCCAAATCCATTTGGAAATGGATTTGAATTTCATTTTGGAAACGGTCCCGGCGATATTTTTAGTCAATTTTTTGGTGAAAACAGTCCTTTCGGTTTTAATCCTTTTCGTAGAGAAGAATTTCAAGAAAATCTGGAAATTAATGTCACATTAAATATCAATCTTAAACAAATTTATACAAACGAAAATTTTAATATCAAATTTAAAAGAAATGTCACCTGTGAAAATTGTAAAGGCACAGGATTTGACAATAAGAGCAAATCTGACACTTGTGAAGTTTGTGAAGGTTTAGGTAGAGATAGATATGGAAAAACTTGCATTTATTGTAAAGGCGATGGTAAAATATATACCGGTCAATGTAAAACTTGTAAAGGTGAAAAAGTAGTGTCTGCAGACACCGAAATTACAATGCAAAATTTGTCTCAATTAAGACAAAGTGTTAAAAATGTTCAAAGAGGATATGGTCACCAATCAAAACACTATAAAGATAAAGTTGGAAACCTAGTATTAAACATAATCGTAGATAAAAATGATAAATATCAAATTGTAAATAATTTTGAGCTACACCAAGTTTTAGATGTTCATTTTCAAGATGCTATTGATGGATTTGAATTTCTATACGATCATATAGATGATACTAAATTGAAAATAAAACTACCAGAAAAAACTAAAAATAATGATATTATCAGAATTAAAGATAAAGGCTTATTAATCAATGAGAAAGATAGAAGCGATTTATATCTAAAGATAAGTATTATAATTGATTATGAAAGATTATGATTTCTATATTTACGATGAAGAAAAAGATAAAATGAAAATTTATTGTGAAGATCTTCACAATTACTTTGAAACTAATTTTAACATTAAAATTGATAGCATCGATTTTGATACACAATTCAATGTTATATTATATTGTGAACAATTACCAACAGAAAATATAAATTTAGAGAAAATTTTACTAAAACAAATTCATCATCTTAATGATATCGAATTTAGAAATATGAAAATTATATTGTATTTCAATTGTAAAGAAATTGAACTTTGTTAAATTTCTTCAAAACTCTTTCTTAATTCATTTAATTCTAAATTAAGATTATCAATATAATATTGTAAAGTTCCTTGAATAAAAACTTCTGTAGCAATTTCATTTTCTCTAAGATTAACTTCGCATTCACCTTCAACTGGAACCTCAGCAAATTCTGATTCATTAGTAGCGAGTATTTTGAATGTTTTTTTATTTTGAATTTCTTGTAAACCAAAAATTGTTTTTTCCAATTTATCCATTCTTTCTGCTATACCTGCGGCAACATCAAATTCTTTTCTATTCATATTAATTGTTATTTTCTTTATATATTTAAAAATCGTGGTTCTTTAAAAGAAAACCCGTTAGCAGTTCTTACGGTATGCTAACGGGTTTATTATCAAATAATCAGGATTTATTTGATACGAATTTTTTGTCCACCTTCTTCACCAATCAATACTTTTAATTGATCTGTCGCACATTTATTATATGCAGTTTTTGACATATATAAACGATTGTCTGAGCTATCCCACTCACATTTTTGTTTTTCACCTTTAATAAATTCTATAACTTTTGTTGGTTTTTCTTCAAATTCCCATGCCAATTCAATTTCTTTTTCCTTGTTTTTTACATCATCCGCAGGTTTTAATTTAATTTTAAATTTAATTTTAAAGATAGGTTTCTCTTCTGTACCTTCTTTTGATTTAGAAGAATATTTTAAAGAGACTTGATATTTCCTTTTTGCAAGAACACCTGATGAATATTCCATTTTTAATTCTTCATCATAATCTAATTTATAATCACTTGCATCTATTTCAAATTCAACATTCTCTGGTTCACCGTTTTGATCACCAGAAAATTTAATATTTTTACCGACCGCAAACATTTCACCAATAATTTTCTTTGCTTCCTTTTGAACTTCACTTCCACCTGCATTTTCGTTTAAAAATGAACCAAAATCATATATTCTATTCTTCATATTTTTTAATTATTTTTTCTTTTTACATATATATTAAATTTTAATTTCATTATTTTATATATAAAATAAACAAACAATAAAAATAAATATATAGAAATTATGTTAATAATAGAAATTAAAAAAGGCGAGAATATTGATGTTGCTCTCAAAAGATTGAAGACAAAATTCAAAAAAACAAAGGTTGTTGAACAATTAAGAGATAGAATGTGCTATGATAAGCCATCTGTTCAAAAAAGAGAGGTAAAACAAAAAGCAATTTATATTCAAAAACTGAAAGATCAAGAAGAAAATTCTTAATTTTCTTTAAAAAAAAGAAAGGTCTTAACGACCTTTCATTTTTCTCATTTCTCTACGGTTTCTTCTATCATCTTTTTCTTTATCCGTTCTATGTTTTTTAAGATTATAGTCAACTGGTAATTTTCCTTTTTTTTCTAACTCTTTTTTTTGTTTCCACGATAATTCTTTACCAGTATCTTTAACATTCCAGATAGGTTTTATTCTATCTAATATGGTAGCAGTTGGTTCAATTAATTTTTCAATCATTTCTGAGTTTTTATATGCGAAAACAGATTCATCAACAGTTTCTTTACAAACTGACGTAGTATAAATACCTTTCATAGATTTTTTTACATCTTCTACTGAATATTTTTGTTTGGCAACAGAGCGACTTTCTTTTCTACCAGATCCATGTGGACCACTATTTAACCAATCATCATTAGATTTTCCTTCACATAATAAAATACCATCTTTTTGATTGAAAGGTATAATCATTTTTTGACCAACATAAGAAGCAATAGCACCTTTTCTTATAATCATATCTTTCATATCAATATAGTTGTGAACAGTTGATATAACTTCATCAAAATTATCAACACCAACTATTTTTTGAATAATATTCAACATTGTCAATCTATTCCATTCTGCATATTTTTGCGCAAATATCATATCAAACAAATATCCAATCATATTTTCACCTTGCAAAAATTCTTTATTAACACCAATTTTATAATTATCTTTTAGTTCCTGTATTTTTTTAGGAATTAAATTTTTAGGAAAAGTATTTAATTTAATACTTTCTAATTCTTTATTATAGATCTCTGGTGCTATATTCATTTGAGATTTAGCAACATTGGTCCAATAATCAGCAATCTTAAGTCCGAAATTTCTTGAACCACTATGAATAGTAATCCAATAATCTCCATTAGAATCAATACCCAATTCCTGAAAATGATTGCCACCGCCTAATGTTCCTATTGCATTCCAAAATTTAGTTTCATCTATTTTAATAGATTTTAATTTACTAGATAACCATTTTTCATTAAAAATAGGTGCAACATAAGATGTATTAAATTTTTTATTATATTCTATTATAAATTTATCAGCAACCTTCTGAACATCATCAAAAGGAACAAATTTAAATACTGGTAACTTATGAATATTAAAACCCATAGGAATATTCATTTTAACTTCAGAATCAAATTTTTCTAAATTTATTTTATAATCACCTGAAAATCTAGCACTTAACATACCACAACCTATATCAACTCCTATATGAGCGGTATTCAACATATTAGTCATAGGCATACAAAATCCGATACAAATTCCCTTTCCAACGTGAGTATCAGGCATTATCCTAATTTTCACATTTTCGGATACTTGCTGATCTAAAATTGATTGTATTAAAGTATATGCTTCAGATTCTATGTCATCTATAAAAATCTTACAATCTTTATTATATTTTCCTTTTAATTCTATCATAATTTTATTTTTTATTTATAATGCAAATATACAAAAAATATATGGTATAAAAAACTAATTGATAAATTTTTTACTCAAAATTTCATTAATATTTTCATCATATTTTATAACAATCAATTCTATTGATTTTTTATTGCAGTAATTCTTCTTAATTTCATCATTTATTTTTGTCTTTTCAAATCCAACATCACCACCGAACCAATTATTTGAATAATAGTGTTGTGTTCCATTATATTCTATACAAACATTAAAATGTGGTAAATAAAAATCAAAAGGTAGCACATTCTTGTTTCTACAATCATCAAATTTTTTCTGCCTGTTATATTTTATTTTATTTTTTATCTGTTTTAGTGTTTACCTTATTTAAAACAACAGGTTTTTTATCTAAAAATTTCTTACTATTTTTCTCCATGAGATTCATTGCATATAGGACAACCACTTCCATTCATATGTAAATTAGCCTCTTGTTCAAATATATCATGTTTAAAGCATATTATTTTAATTTTATTATGTAAATTATCAAAACTTACAAGACTATAATCATATTTATCTAAATGTATAGTTTTGCATCTTTCTATAAAAATATTTTTATCAAGTCTAAATATTTTGGACAATTTTTCTAATCCACATTTTGGACAACCTTTTCCATTTAAATGTTTACCTGACATTTGTTTGAATTTTCCATGCTTTGGGCAAATTATTTCTACTTGATTGTTCCAACCTGTATAATTAGTAAGTGAATAATCATAAAAATTAAAATGCTTATTACTACTTCTTGTTATAAAATCAACATTACTTATTTTGCGATTATCACTAGAACACTTAGCACATTCTGATCCTCTAATATGAACTTTAGGTATTTGCTCAAATTCACCATGAATTGGACAAATTATTTTAACTTTTGTTTTCATATTTTTATAATCTACCAACGAATAATCGTACCTATCTCCGTGAATATTTTTTGATTCTTTTATAAATTTGTCTATATTTTTTCTTTTGTCGCCACATTTAGAGCAGCCCTTTCCAGATAAATGATTGTATGGTATTTGATTAAATTCACCGTGAATTGAGCAAATTATTTTAACTTTTTTACGGTTACCAACATATTCAACTAAAGAATAATCATATTTATTACCATGAACTAATTTACAATCCTCTATAAATTTCTTCGTTGTTTTTAATCTTTTCATATTATCATTTTATTTATTCTTTCTTTAAATTTATCAACCTTTATTAACTCTTGTATGATACAATATTCAATAAACTTTGATCTATTAGTAAAATTATCCTTTATGTACAATAATACTTCTTGATTTAAAGATACACTTACTTCAGATTTTGATTTTTTCATAAGATGCTTTTTATTCTATATATAAATAAAATAAAGTCATATTTTGACATTTTTATAACTTTTTTATATGATAAACTATTTAAAATAAAAAAAGGAAGTTTAACTTCCTTTTTTATCTTTTTTAATCTGTTTTAGAATTAGATTTTCAATAACTTTTGACTTATTATCATAATCATTTTCTTTCATCCATTCCTCCAACATATCATTTATTTTAGAATCTATTGTAGTTGTTACACCTTTTCTTTTCTCTTTGTCTGGTATTTTACTTCTCATATTTTATTGCTTTATTTTTAACACGATTTAATCATATCTCGCACTCGAGCAGCATTTTCATAATCTTCAACACTCACATATTCTTTCATTTTTTCACTTAAAAATCCCTTTTGAATTCCACGAATTTCAGGATCATTATATTTATAATTTTCCAATAGGTCTTCAAAAATCTTTTTATATTTATTTGTTTCATTCATCATCATATCTTTATCTACGAATGGCATTTTAATCATATCCATCATTTGATTAACTTTATCCTCGGTTATCTTTAATTTGTGATAAAGATGATAACCATCAATCATAAGATCATCAATATGATGAATACTTGTATCAAATGGAGTGTTCTTTAATTTGTAAGTTTCTGCTTGATCGAGTAAACTTTCATAATTAAATTTCTTACCGTCTATAATATAGAATGTTTTAATCCATAAAATTAAATGTAAAAAATTATCAATGTCCACTTTTGTTTTCATGTCTATCATAATGTTAAAAGTTTAATATAACGTTCATACTGTTTTAAATATTCTTCGGTATAATTTTTTAATATGTAATGAATTCCAGTATTATAGTAAGAATTATCATTAATGTTGTTTACTTCACCTATATATTTTTTAAATATTTTCAAATTATAACTAATATGTTTTTGATAATCAATATTTTCAATAAAATTTATTATATTTAAAAATTTATTATATTCTTCTTTCTCTTTTTTTGTTATGGGAAATAAATTCTTATAAAAAAGTGAATGGTGGACAGGATTTCTAGTAAAAAAATTATGAGGTGCAACACCAATTAAAAAATCATACTTTTCTAGAATATAATCTGGTGATGTATATTCCAATGTTTGATCCATCCATAAAGAACAAAAATTAAATAAGTTATATATCTGATTCTTTGTCATTTGGAAAAATTTCATCAATAGTTAAGAGTTCATCTACAGAAAGATTCAATAAAAATGTGCTTAATTTGTCTTCATCAATATTTAGAATTTTTCTAATAAGTTCATCAACAAGTGGTTTTTTAGCTAGTCTTTCAAGTTTCTTTTTCCTGTCTTCTTTTATAAAAGAAGGTAATTTATTATCAATATACATTTCGAAGGCTTCTTTAGATTCTTTTAGAAAACCACCAGTCCATTCTTTCAATGCTTTAACTGCAGCGAGTTTTTGATTATTACGAATATATTCATCTATTTCATCTTTGTGTTTGTATATAGCTTCAGAAGCCTTTGATAAAAATTCTCTTGATGGTACATCATTATAACTTGTCATAATTTTTTATTTATTTTCTACGAAATTAAGAAATAAATTTAAAAGAAAAAATTATTTATAGAGTTTTTTTAACTTCATCTTTCTAATAATTTTGATACCATTCAGTATTTCTATATGATGAAATGAATCTTTTTCTAGTTTTTTTGCAACGAAAACCTTATTAAATCTAGAAAATAAAAAATAACTTTCTTTAAAGAGTGGATGACTTTCTGTTATTCTATCGTTTAATTGAAATAGTTTTAACTTAAAAAGATAAAATTTAAATATCTCAGATTTAGTTGATAAATCGATTGGAAAACTTTTAGAAATATGAAAATTTATATCTTTAACAAAATCATATGATTGATATGTTGACATTTCTAATCCATTGATTTAGGTGCTACTGATTGAGCTGTATTCATATTTATTATTTGTTGTTGTAATTCACTTGATGGTTGATATCCTAATTTTCCATTATTAAAAATTATATTATTAAATAATCCATATATAAAATTACCATTATTTACTACACCATTTAACCAAAATCCATTTTCCCAATAGCCATTATTGAATGTTCCACCGAGCCATACACCTTCAAACCAATAGCCATTATTAAATATTCCGTCATTATGAGTACCACCAAACCAAGTACCATTAAACCAAGTACCAGCAAGCCAACATGTTCTATTGTGATTGTCTGATGTTAAAGTTTTCCCTGAAACTATATTCAAGCCAGAATGAAATTCTCCGTTTAGAAATTCACCATTATACCAATATACTGTTGTACCTGTGTTAGTTGTTCCAGTAAGTGGCATTGAACCAAATCTACTTTTAACATTTGGATTTGTTTGATTAAATTTTCCTGTCAACCAATATCCAAGAATAAAATCTCCACCTGTAAAATTACCGTTCCACCACTTATATCCTTGAAACGTACCATTTGAAAAAATACCATTTAACCACTCACAATTATAAATTACACCATTCTGAAACATTCCATCTATCCATGCTGAATTTTGCATTATTCCATTATAAAAAACACCATTTTCCCATCTAGGTTGTGTATAAATTATATCAACATATGCAGATAATGACCAATCAACAAAAATATCAGCACCAAAATATCCATTAAAAAATTCTCCTCTACGCCAAATTCCGTGTCTAAATTGCGAATAAATTGGATTATCTTTTTCTAAAATTCTTTTATTTCTTTGTAAAAGTTGTCTTGTATCAAAACGATAAGAATACCATTTACCATTCTTCCATTCACCATCATACCAAATTCCAGAGTACCAGGTTCCATCTTCCCATTCACCTGCTCTCCAATTACCTGAATACCAAACAAGTCCATAATCATCTTGACCAATAATCGCATTTTCAACAATTGCATTTAATAGCCAAATATATTTTCTTTTAATAATATCTGGTGTCACACCATCAATCAATGTTACGTTAGTAAATATATTACTATAATCTATAATATCATAAGTTTTTGTCATATTCTATATATAAAAAATAATCTCTTTCAAATTTTAATTTCAACGTCTAGTCTTTCCACATCTTTTCTTTCTGCAAATATAGTAAAATGAATGTCTATAATTTGATTTTCTTCATCTGTTGTAATATAAATAATATCATTTATAATCGAAGAAACATAAACTTTTTGAAATTTACTTATAGATGTCATATTAACAGTTATTGAATCCAAATGAACTAAATCCTTCCAATAGTATGGTAATGATATCATTGCAGTTGTCACACCGGTAGATCTCAAAACACCTCTCACATAAACACCATGTTCTGGACCTTCTAATGACCCATATTTTAATTTCCAACCATCTTTACTTGGATGATCAATCAAGAAAGACTTAGTCGTTGCTCTAACATTACCATTAACAGTAACATCACCTGTAATTGTTAATAAATTAGAAGCTTTTGTCCAAGTTAAATTAGTTGTACCTGAGTACTTATAAGGTGCTGATGAATCTGCCCAAATTAAATTATAATCAGATGTTACTGATGGTAAAAGTCCTGAGGAACCAGAACTACCTGATGTTCCATTCGTTCCTGAACTACCTGAACTACCCGAAGAACCTGAACTACCTGATGTTCCATTCGTTCCTGAACTACCTGAAGAACCAGAAGAACCAGAACTACCCGATGTACCATTCGTTCCTGATGAACCTGAACTACCTGATGTTCCATTCGTTCCTGAACTACCTGAAGAACCAGAAGAACCAGAACTACCCGATGTACCATTCGTTCCTGAACTACCCGAAGAACCTGAACTACCTGATGAACCAGAACTACCTGATGTTCCATTCGTTCCTGAACTACCCGAAGAACCTGAACTACCTGATGTTCCATTCGTTCC
>Ga0214244_1000105_pt1 | contig 30619 bp, 38 predicted proteins | sample TroBogypolimnion_32_FD_153082 | JGI IMG/M metagenome (GOLD analysis project Ga0214244, IMG submission 153082) | Freshwater microbial communities from Trout Bog Lake, WI - 04OCT2008 hypolimnion | ecosystem: Environmental > Aquatic > Freshwater > Lake > Hypolimnion/Profundal zone | place: Trout...
ATTTTTGATTGTTCTTCTTTAGACATAGTATCATATTCTTCATAACCTTCATTTTCTAGAAAATCTTTCCATTCAATTCTTTGACCTATATTTACTCTATATTCTTGAAAATTAGTTTCATCGGGTAATAAAAGATGTTGATCGTTTATCCATTTACCGGTACTAACTGACATAATACCAAGACCATATTCTTCTAATAAATCTAGAACTTTAGAACCTAATTGCAGGTCTAAATTTTTAGATCCTGTATAGACCTTCTTATTTTTTTAGCAGACCAAGTATCACCCATTTCTGAAAATTTCTTAGTTATCATTGTTTCGTTAAACTTTTTTATTTTCATAATTCAATTTTTTAATTTAGTTTTATATATTAAAAAATAAATTTGAAAAATATTCCTGTTTTAAAAATCATATTCCTAAAATATCCTTTATTTGATCGTTATTGTGAATTTTTTTTAATTTTTTTAATTTTTCTTTTCTAAGATTTTTAAGATAAAAATTCAATTCTTCGTCTAAAAATTTGTCCATTTTTGAAACACTATAAGATAAAGGTCCAATTTTTTGAGTAAGTCTATCTTTAAATAACCATCCATTATGTTCTTTAATGAAACACCCATCAATATCTATCCTTTTAATCTCGTAAGTTGCTGTAAGCATTTTTATTATTTTAAGTGGTACATTCATAAAAAAATCTATTTCGTAATGTCCATCACAATTTCTTTTAAAATCTAACATTTAAATTGTATTGAGTTTTATTATTTTTTCTTATCTAGATAAATATATTTTAAATTTCCAGAATCATATATTCTACAAATTCCTCTTTCTAACATTATTTCATGTTCTGTTTTATTTATATCAAAACCTTCTCTAACAAGTTTATCTTTTCTAAAATTAAATCTGTGACGTTTTATTCCGTCTATAACATAATAATAATTTGGTTCGGTTTTCTCAATAAAATCAAAACCTAAAGTTTTATATAATTTACCTTGACTGAATGATCTATCAGCATATGTTGTGATTTCTAGAGGCTTGTATTTATCAATGAAATATTTAAATAATTTACTAGCACCTCCTATTACATTAGTATTTAATTTATTGCAAAATCTTAAAAGTTCATATTCATTTTCATTAGTTGTTTTTTTACCCATTGCAACTCTACGATTACCAAAAGTCATTAACGATACTAATTTATCTTGAAAATAAAGTCCTAATTTAACTTTTGATCCAATAAAACCTTGAATATGATTTGTTTCTAAAAACTTTCTAATTAAATTATTATCTGATACTTCTTTAATTTCACATTTTCTAGCATAAATTTTAGTATTATTCATACCTAATTTATTTAATAAAATAGACTTAATGATATTTTGTTTATAAATCCAATCATCTTCATAAATATGAATTAATTGTATACCTAATTTTTCACACATTTCAGTTTTAATTAAATGATAATTTTTCTCTTTATTTAACTCATTGTGCCAATAAATTCCATTGAATTCAATGCCTATTTTTAATTTAGGAATATAAATATCAATTTCTAAAGGTGATATAATTGAACGGGTATTATATAAAATTTCATCAATTTTTAATTCATCAACAAAGTTTTTGAGTTGGCTTTGTAATCCTGTATTAGATTTTGTAGGATTACAAATTGTACAAAATATGGTTTTAAATGTTTTTCGGCTACTTAATAGATGCCTATGAATTGTAAAATTATGATTTAAATTACAATCACATTTCATTTCATAATTATCACCATTAATAGAAAGTACATTTAGATTTTCTAGTATTTTTTTATTAGAATTTTCTTTATTAATAATGCTTAATTTTTCTTTTATTTCTTTTGAATATGAAGGATTTTCAACACCATATTTAGTGATATTGGTTTTTTTTATTTTATTCTTTATTAATTCAGAAGAAAAAACATTTTCAACTCCATACAATTTTAAATTTGTTTTTTTGATTTTATCCTTTACTGATTTATTTTGAGTATGATGACAACCATATATTTTTGCATCTGTTTCTTTAACTCTTTTTTGATATTCTTCAGTTTGCATATAATATTCTTTTCCAAAATTTTTAATACTTGTTTTTTTAACTTTTTCTTGAGCACATTTGCTAGAGCAAGCATAAAAATTATCATTTTTGATATTTTTTATATATTTCTGAAAAGACAATTCTTTTTCTTTATCACAAATATCACATTTTACTTTAATTTTAATATGACTACCAGGATTCAAATCTTCTGTTTTTATTTCTACAATATCTTTTAATTTTACATCATATAATTTTGATATTAAATGTTTTATGTTCTTTTTTGATACTTTTATTTTAATTTTATCTGTAATTATCATAATTGAACCTTATTTTTTAGGTGGTTTATTTACATCGTATATATAAAAATTATCTATTACTGTTTTAAAAAATAACATTTATTTTTTAATATATACTTGAAAATATTGTCTCAAGAATGAAAATTTATTCCAATGAATACATTACAGATTTTGATAAATTAAAGAACGCAATCATAGGTTTTGAATTTGAATTTTATACTGATAGATCCTACTATAAATTACTTGAGTTATTAAATAATGAATTGACTCCTATAAAGACACATGGATTTAGAAAATATCACTCTTCTTTCAAACCAGATGAGAACAATTTTAAACTGGAGCCTGATCTTTCTGGTGGTCCTGAATTAGTTGAGTTAATCACAGGTCCTTTACCTTATGTTAATGCTAAGATTATTTTACTAAAAATTCTAAAAGTTTTAGATAAATATGCCAGAACTGATGAAAAGTGTTCGATTCATATAAATATATCATTTGAGGATAATGAGGATGGAAAGGTATTAGATAATTTAAATCAATTGAAATTAATTTTACAAGTTGATGAAGATTATATTTATAATTTTTTTCCAGAAAGAAAGAACAATATTTATGCAAAAAGTGTTAAAAATTTAATTCCTTTCAAGGGATTTGATTTTTCAATTAATGCAATTGATATAATTCAGACTAACTTACAATTACCTGATACAAAGTACTTTGGTATAAATTTTAAAACAGTTGAAAAGGGTAGATTAGAATGGCGTTATATTGGTGATAAAGATTATCATAAAAAAACAGCGGAAATTCTTTCATTAATGGATTATTTTATTTCATTGACTTGGAATTGTTTGAATGAAAAATTGGACGAAGAAGATTTAAAAAAGTTGGAAAATTATTTATTTGAAAATATCAATACATTTAAAACTTTTTCAAGTTATGATGATTTTATTGCAGAATTTCCAACGATTGATATTCAAGTAGATAAATTAAGTGAATATGGTGTTATAAAAGGATATTATGATACAATTTATAATGATATTTATGAAATAGTGAGAAATATTTACAATCTAAAGAATTGTATAATAAATTATGATACACAAGTGAATAGGATAGAATTAGTTGATGCAACTTTTAAGACCATTTTTGATTTAGATAATTTAGATTTTATTGAGTGCTCAATGAATAGTGGTAGGTATAATAGTTGCAATTTTATTTCATCTGAATTAGTAAATGGTACTATTCACGGTGGTCAAATTGTTGATAGTACGATTATTAATTCTAAAATTGAAAATGCTAAAATAGATAAAGAATCTGAAGTAAGTGATTCTTATTTATATCAATGTAATATTGATGGTATTGTTAATGGTGATTCAGTTTTAAGATTGTGTAAATTGGGACCAAATGTCGAGATTGCAGATTCTGTTAGAATTGTAACAGACACTAATAATTATTTTCATACTGCACCTGCAAGTGACAATAAAAAAGGTGGGCCTGCAGATGATCTAAAATCACTAAAAATTCCGGATACAAAAGGAAAAAAATGGTAAAACAATGAAAATTGATAGATTTGAACAATTAAACGAAAAGAAAGGTAAATATAAACCTGTCGGTGAATATATTTGGAAAAAATATTTAGCAAATGAAAATTTTCCTTCTATGTATTTTTTAAAAAAAGTAAAAGAATGGGATGACGTTTCTACTAACCTGCCATTTCTTTATTTTTCCCAAATTCATTTTACAAAACATCTTAGAGCAGGTAATGTTGATTCGTTAAATAGTTCAGATTTAAAAGTTTTTTTAGAAATTTCAAAAGAAGTAGAAGAATTCGGAGAAATGACAGTAAAACATGGAAATTATACAGGTGCTTTTGAGATTCATATGATGTTTAAAGATAAAGATAAATTAGAAAAATTTATGCCAGAGATTGAAATGTTTAAGTCGGCAGAAAAATATAACTTATAGAAAATGTCACAATTTTTAGATAAAAAAGATAAAGGTTTTTACACACCAAGTGTAGCAGGACCAGAAGGTAAACTTCCATTTGCTGGTACAAATGCTGGTGGTGATAATAGAATTAAAAATTTTAAGGAATTTTTTGGTGAATATAGAAAAGGCTCAAATAAATTTGGCAAATTAGTCAGCAGAATTATGGAGTTCCTTCGTTTACCAGAATTCAAAAATCATATTGATGAAAATGATGGATTGAGATTTGAACTTGTCGATTTTGAGACAAGATCACATATAAATATAGATAAAATTAAACAATTATTGCAAGGAGATCATAACTTATACAGTTTCGATATAGATATAGATGATAAATATATCACATTTTCCAATATTAAAAAGACATACAAAGATAGATATGTCAGTGGAAGAAAAGAGAAATAAAAATACTAAAATTTTTTAAAACTATTATGCAAATCTTCAAACCTTATGAAGTTATTATGATAGAAATATTAAAAATATATAGTTAAAGTTATGAAAAGAAAAAATTTAGGTGAAATTTTATTGGTAGGTTTAGTCGTACTGATTCTTTCTGGTTTAGCAGCATTTTTTTCTATTTTTGGATTAACAAAATTGTATGTTAGTCCATTGATGTATTTTGTTGCTGGTGGTATAGAATTTGGAAAATTAGTTGCTGTAACTATAATATACAGACATTGGAAAGATATTAAAAAATTCTGGTGGTCTTGGTATTTAGTATTTGCAACCGTAATTGTTATGTTTTTAACATCTCTTGGCATTTATGGTTTTTTAACTAGTATCTATCAAAAAACTATGACTAAAGTTGAATATAGAGATGGACAAATAAAATTGGCAGATAATAAGAAAACGCTATTTGTTAATCAATTAGATAGAATAAATAAATCTATAGAAAGCGATAATAATAGAATTAATATATTATCAAATGTTCGTGGTTCACAGGAAAGAAGAATTGATACATTATATCAAAGAAAATTAAATTCAGATGCTCGTAATGCACAAAAATATATTGGTGATCAAAATGACCAATTGAAAGTTTTGAATCAAGATATGACAGAAAGAATGAAACAAGCTTCGGTAGCCAATGATTCTATTGCATTTTACGATCAAAAGATATTAACATTAAAATCATCAGATGTTTCCAATGAAATCGGACCATTTAAATATATTTCTGAATTTACAGGTATATCATTAAATAAAATGGTTAATATTTTGAGTTTAATTATTTTATTTGTATTCGATCCTTTAGCAATAGGTTTTTTACTTGTTTTTAATTATTTATTAATGAATAACAAGATGGAAGAAAAGGAAAAGGAAGAGGAAGAAAAGGAAGAGGAAGAAAAGGAAGAGGAAGAAAAGGAAGAGGAAGAAAAGGAAGAGGAAGAAAAGGAAGAGGAAGAAAAGGAAGAAATTAAAGAAGCGGAAATAATTCCAACAAAAATTGAAGAAATTCAGGAAGAAATAACAATTCCAGAAGAAATTAAAGAAGAAGAAGTAGTTCCTGTTAAAGAAGAAGTAGTTCCAGCAGAAATTCAGGAAGAAATAACAATTCCAGAAGAAATTAAAGAAGAAGAAGTAGTTCCTGTTAAAGAAGAAGTAGTTCCAGCAGAAATTAAAGAAGCAGAAATAGTTGAAATTTTAACTCCTGTTGTTGAAGAAGAAATATTAATTGATATAATGCTTTCTGGTGATACGAAATCTAATGGAACATGGACGGTATTATATCCAAAAAATCCAAAAGGAACATTTGAAAATGCTCATAATCCATACACTCGTTATATTGGCGCAACAAAAGGTGTGTTTTATGCATTTGAATGGAAACCAGAAGTTGTTGTGCCAGAAGTTGTTGTGCCAGAAGTTGTTGTGCCAGAAGTTGTTGTGCCAGAAGTGCAAGAACCCGTTTCAGAAACAAAAAAATTGACTGAAATAGAAGAATTTCTTGGATATTTTAGTAAAAATGATGATGCTAAAGACACAAATAATTATAATGAATTTGAACCAAAACAAGTAGGTAGAGTTAATGTTGCACATTTTATTCCAAGAAATTAAATCTTTATGATTAAAACGAGAGAAATAAAAGTAAAAGTTTCAAATGCTACTATTAAGCATTATAGATCTAAAGGATATGAATGTGAAATAAAAAGTTTTATAACTGTTAAAACTGAAGATTTGATGATTCAATCTACAGTTAAGATAGTTGCGATTTGTGATATTTGTGGTGAAGAAAAAATAGTAGAATATAGAAGATATATGAATAATATTAAAAATAAAAATTTTTATGTTTGTTCTTTATCTTGTGCACAATCTAAAATAAAAATATCTAAAAAAGAAAATCATAATGATACTAATTTTTCAAATATTGAAAAAAGAGAAAAAACTTGTGAAGAAAAATATGGAGATAAAAATTATAAAAATATAGACCAAATTAAAAAAACTAATATAGTGAAATATGGATGTGAATTTGCCATACAAAATGATCTTATTAAAGAAAAAAGAAAAAAAACAAATGTCATCAAATTTGGTGTAGATATACCAATCAAAAATAGTAAAATTAAAGAAAAAAGAAAAAAAACATTATTTGACAGGTATGGAAATGAAAATTTCAATAATATTGATAAAACATTAAATACAATAAAAAATGTTAATATCGATAAATTGATATCTAATTTTTCATTAAATGTGATAGATTATAAAGATAAATTGTTTGTGATAAAATGTGAAAAAGGACATAATTATAAAATTTCATATGATTTAATTTCTAAGAGAACTATTCAAAATAATTCAATTTGTACAATATGCAATCCTATAGGTGTTCAATATTCTGATGCTGAAAAACAATTGCAAAAATTTATTATGGAAAATTGTAATTATGATATAGTTACAAATAATAGATCTATAATTAAACCTTATGAATTAGATGTCTATATATCAAAATTAAAATTAGCATTTGAATATAATGGATTATTCTGGCATAGTGAATTATATAAAGATAAAAATTATCATAAAATGAAATTTAAAATGTGCGAAAAACAAGATATACAATTAATTCAAATACTAGAAGATGATTGGATATATAAACAAGATATAGTAAAATCTATGATTTTAAATAAATTAGGCAAATCAAATAAAATTTATGCAAGAACGTGTGAAATTAGACAAATAAATGATAACGATATGGTTAGAAATTTTCTAAATGAAAATCATATACAGGGATTTGTTGGTTCAAATATTAAATTAGGCTTATTTTTTGAAAGTAAATTAGTTAGTTTGATGACTTTCATTAAAAAAGGAAATAATACATATGAATTAAATAGATTTTGTAATATACTAAATACTAATATAATAGGAGGAGCAAGTAAATTATTTGTATATTTTATTAAGAATTATTCATATGAAAAAATAATATCATTTTCTAATAATTTTTATTCTAATGGTCACTTATACAACATATTAAATTTTAAAAAAATAAAAGAATTAAAAGAAGATTATTCATATATAGTCAATGGTAAAAGGATTCATAAATTTAATTTTAGAAAAAATAAAAATCAAAAAGAAACAGAAAGAGAAACAATGCTAAATAATAATTATTTGAGAATATACGATGCAGGTAAAATTAAATTTATCTATCCATAATAAACCAACCAACTTGTGATTCGCCTTTAATTTTTTCTATAACTGCATTCATTTTTTCCGTTCCTTGTGAAATCATGTCGGCTGCATTGTATTGAAAATTTCCAGGCATATTAAAATTGAAACGTCCAACAGCTTGCCCCATTCTGATTTGTGCTAAGCCAATTAAATATTGTTTGAAATATACATTATCAAATAATTCTTCTTCTTCAATTCTAACATAAACTTCTAACATCATATCAGTATCTATAGTTGTTAAAAAATTTAATCTTTTACTAATATGATTATAATTGAACCTTAATGTATTTGCAGTCATTTTGTTTATTTGATCGGCAAAATTACTAATTACAGAACGATAAACACCTAATTCACCTGCAGTTGTAACAAATGATGTTAAAAAAGGCTGATTTGTTACACCAAGATTAATAGACAGCTGAGGCGCCTGTATTCCAAGTCGAAATAAACTAGGATTATCTACTTTAACGATTCTTACAACGTCTTCAATTTCTGGTGGTAGAATTAAATATTGGTTTCTATGGTATTGTTCTGTAGTCATAAAATTTTTATTCATGAAATAAAATGATTTTATTTTAGAGAACATATAATTTTTATAAAACCAATCTAATGCTTCTTCACGAATAAGACGATATATTTCTAAATCAGGGACGATTTTATCAAAAAGTCCCGAAATTGTCAAATCCGCTTGTACAATATCAACCAATTGATCAATTGTCATTGCCATATGTATATATTATTTAGATGTATATATTAATAAATATTTTTCTGTTCCGGTATAATTTTTGACAATAAAATATTTATATATACAAATAAAAGTAAATTATGATAATAACGAAAAAAGTCTCCTTAATAATAAATAATAGATATGTTAAATATTATATAAATAAAGGTTATAATGTTAAGGGTGGTCAAATAATAGAAATTAAAATTGAAGATTTAGCAAAAAGTAGTAATATCTTGATTGAAGCTGAATGTGACTGTTGTGCCAAAAAAAGAGAAGTAATGTTTGTTGCATATAATAGATACACTAAAAATCAGACGGAAGAATATTATTGTCAAAAATGCAATAATATAAAAAGAAAAATAACCGTAAAAGAAAAATATGGTGTTGATAATATACTTGAATCAGATATTATTAAAGATAAAGTAAAAAGGACTATGATTAAAAGATATGGAAATGAACACGCTTTAAATGTTCCAGAATTAAAAGAAAAAGCAAGAAAAACTAATAATGAAAGATTTGGCTGTGATTTTGCTTCCCAGAATGAAGGCATCAAAGAAAAAATTAAAGAAGCATTTTTGAAAAATTACGGTGTGTCAACATCTTTATTAGATCCAGAAACTCAAAATAAAATATCTAAGACAAATATAGAAAAATATGGTGTGAATAATGTATTGAAATTAAAAAATTTTAGAGAAGATGGATTATTTGAAATTTATGGTGTGAAATGTCCTTTTCATTCAATTGAAATTAAAGAAAAAATAAAAGAAACTAATTTAATTAAATATGGCTGTGAAAATCCAATGTCAAATAAGGAAATTAAAGAAAAAATGATTAAGACAAAACAAAATTTAGGAATTTATTTGCAAGATTATCAAAGAGATGATTTCACTAATTATAGATTAAAAGTAAAATCGTTAACAAATAAAAATAGAAAATCGTTGTATGAAAATTGGACTGGGTTAGATTTTTATGATAATGAGTATATTAAAAATATTATTAATCAAAAAGATAAAAAATATCCAACAATAGATCATAAAATTTCTGTTAAATATGGGTTTGATAATAACATATCTCCGGAAGAAATTTCTAAAATTTCTAATCTATGTATAACTAAACGATGTAATAATTCGTCTAAAGGCTCCGGGTGTAGATGAAAAAAAGATTTTTAAAATTAATATATAACTCGTATGAAAATTTTAAAACTCTCAGAATTCTTCATTAAAGAGAACATATCATTAATAAATCACGATGGTATATTACTTGTGGTTGATGTACAATCGAATTTTAAGAAATATTTTCCTAATGATGCGAACAGTTATCTTAAAAAATTAGATGCTTATTGTTTAGAATTTCCTTCGGGAAAAACAGAGCAGGGAGTGTATCAGATATGGGATTCTAATCGTGGTTCGAAACCAACTTATAAATTTAAAAATCAGGTTGATTTGGTAGAGAAAAAGTATGGAATTAAGAAATTTTATTCTAAATATAAAGGTGGATTTAAAGAATGGATATATTATATATTTGATGATAAAACTCTAGATAAGTTTTTTACAAAAAAGAATAAATTTGAAGAGGGTGATTCTTTTAAAGTCAAAGATAAAAATGAATATTTAATTTATATTGGAAATCAGCACAAATGGTTTTATGTGAATGAGGAATTGGTCAATTTATTTCAAAAATTGAGAGGAAAAAAAGTTGTATTGGTTGGTGGTGCAGACGGAGAATGTGTTCTTGATGTATATATTGCATTAAAGGCGTTTAATGTAAAACCTATATATAATCATCAATATATTTATAGTGCAGAAACTGGTGATCCTGATTTAAAAAATAAATAAAAAATTTTATATATAATAAAAAACTATGAATTTCTATGATAAACACTATTTTACTTTTTGATTTATTTCAAGTTTTCCAGGATTATGGCGTAATTATAGCCATATTGGTTATGGCTGTTATTACAGCATTTTATATAATACGAAATTCAACGAAGAGGATTCATGAGCAAGAGGAAAAAATTGATACTTTATATGAAAGAATTGATAAGTTAATGAATAAGTTTACTCATGATGATTCAACAGAATTAACAGGTAAATTTATAAGTTATGCTGAAAATGCTAATAAAATTCAGATACAGCTTTATCATATTTTACAAACTTTTGATGCTGATAGGGTTTCAATTTATGAATTTCATAATGGTGGTAAAAATTTGGCAGGTATTGAATTTAAAAAATGTAGTAATACATATGAGGCTGTTGAATTAGAAACTAAACCTATTATAAAAGAAATGCAAAATTTACCACTTAGTATGAATCCTTTATGGAGTAAGGTATTAGCAACGAAAGATGATATTGTTATACCAAATGTAGAAAAATTAGAAGATACTTTTTTGAAAACATACTTAGTGACACAATCAATTAAAACTTATTATTCGTCTATTTTATTGGATTATGGTAATAGTCCTATTGGGTTTATTACATTAGAGTATTATACTGCAGCAAGGAAATTGACGCAAGATGAACTAACAGAATTTAATGAAATTGCAATAAAAATATCAGTGTTAATAAACTTAAAATGATAATAGAAATATTGTAAATGATCTAACAAAAAGATGAACCATCAAGTAATAGATTTTATTTTTCTTTTAATTATAACATTTCTTGTGATTCTAATTTATTTGAAGCAATTCAAATCTAAGAGGGTGTCTGATAATTTAATTGGTATTTTAAATAAAAATGTTGAATTTCTAACTGAGTATTATAGAAAGCAGGAAATTATTAACTTAAAACGCACAATACAATTATATTCTCAATTTCAAATCATATTAAAAATATCACAAGCTAATTATATAAGTTTTTTTAAGTATGATTATTCAAGAAAATATGTGATTTTACATTTTTTACTTTCTGTTGATGATAAAGGTACAATAGTTCAGGAGAGTATGTTAGATAAATTGCCAGTGACTTCAAATTTATTAACTTTAAATATTATGAGATCTGATGATAATGATTTATATTCAATAGATGTTAATGAAATCAAAGAGAAAGATGAAAAAGTTTATCAAGTTATGAAATATAGAAATATAAGTAAGATGTTTTATCAAAATATTTATAAAGATAAAGAGAATCCATTAGGATTTATTTCTATTTCATACCAAACTGAAAATTTTAAGTTGTCTGAAGGTGACAAATTTGAAATTTTGAGAATAATTGAAAAAATAAAAACTTATTTATAATTTATAATATATACTTTAAGATTTGGTTAAGATTACTTAACCTAAAAAAAAAATCTATGGCGCTTTATAAAAAACTTAAAGAAAAAGACTTAGTTTACAATGAAAAGGATTATCATGAATTAATTTTCAATAGACAAATTAGAGTAGATGATAAATTTATTGATGATCCTAAGTTTATCTTAGAAGAGAGTAAAAAATATTTAGTAACGATTGGTATCCTTGAAGTTGTAGTTTAAGGATATTTTTTTATTTCGCAAAATATCCATATCTTTGCATTCTAAATGATGGTATATGGAACTCAACAAAGAAAATGTTTATAAGTTAGTAAATATTGATGATATTAAACGATTTATCACTGGTGGTAAAGCTATTATGACCTTAGAGAGCAATAAAACTGGTCGTTGGTTTACATACAGAATTAAGAAAGCAAAGAAAGACGAAGATAATTCACCTTTTTTCGTGTCTGTTCTCACCGGAAATGATAATGAGTCCGCATATACTTATATGGGTACTATCTTTAAGAATGATAACAAATATTTATTTAAATTAACAAAAAATTCTAAAATTGGTGAAGATGCTTTATCCTACAAAGGATTTAATTTCTTTTTTAATCTTTTGATGAATAACAAAGTTCATGAAGATATGACTATCTATCATAGAGGTGTTTGTGGTCGTTGTGGAAGAATTTTAACAGTTCCGGAAAGTTTAGTTACGGGGCTAGGCCCAGAGTGCCGTGGATTAGTTGAAAAGTGTATTAAAGATGTACGCAAGAAGAAATTACAGAAAATTAATCGTAAATTGGTGAAATAATAAATTTTTAAAATAAACAAAAGAGTGATTTCTTTTTAAAATAAGAAATCACTTTTTTGTTTTATGCAACTTAATAAATATCAACAAAATACATTTAATAAATTATTAAAGTTCGATAGATCCTTTGTTTTTTGGCCCCGACAATGGGGTAAGAGTATTTTGTTAATATCTTATTTAGAATGGTTTGTAACTAATCATCATCAACAAAATATTCTCTTATTAGTAAATAAGATGGCGTATTTGAACTCTATGAAAGCCAAGATTAAGACTAATTTGGGCAATCTATTATTAGATAGACATAGAACAGATGATTTGTATTTTATAAATGAAAATTATTTAAAGTTTGGTTCTATTTATCAACCTCTTGAATTTAAACTTTACAATTTAAAGCCATCATTGATATTATATGATGAATTTATTATTTTTGATCTTGTAGATTTATTACCTATTAAAAAATATATAGATAATTTTAATTGTAAATGTGTATTTACGTCAACATTTATAGATTTAAGTGTAATTAAAATGCTAGATAATAAAAATGATTTTTATTTCAATATTATACCACCAAGTTTAAAAGAAGATGATAGTGACTATGCAAGGCTATATTTTACACATATGAAAGGAATAGTTAAAGAATTATCATACAAACCAGATTATTTACTAGATTATTTCGAAAAAATATATCAAAGAAAATTAAAATTAAAACGAATTAATTTAATTGCAAATGGAATCTAAATGCGGACTTTGTGAACGAGTTAAGGAATTAACTTTTCATCATTATATACCTAGAACTCTTCATTCAAATAAACTTTTCAGAAAAAAATATGATATTGAATATATGAAAAAGCATGGTGTTGACTTATGTAAAGATTGTCATCATGCTGTTCATGATTTTTTTACAGAAAAAGAGTTAGGTAAAGATTATAATGATAAAGATAAACTTTTATCTGATGAAAGAGTGAAAAATTTTTTGAGTTGGGTTAAAAAACAACATTAATAAGTTACAGGTGTGAATGATACAATTCTAAAATAATTTAAAGGTTCAATTGTTCTTTGTCTTTGCCATATACCATCACCATTAGATTGAGATCCACTTAATCCACTTGAAGTGTTGCCTTCAATAGTAGTTCCAGATTCTTTATCCCATTTTAATACAAATCCGGTATGACCGTGCCATGTGGTACCATGCTGAAAAATTAAAATAGTTCCACAAGTAATTTTCTTTTTTCCAATTAACACATCTTTTGCTGAAATACTATTTTTTGTTTTAAAATTAATAGCCAATCCAGTTCTTATTGTTGGTGTTTTGACTTTTGCTGAATCTATACACATAGTAACAAAATATGCACAATAAGATGAACCTTTAGATCCACCACCTCTTTTGATAATATATTCTATTTTAGGACCATCATTATTTCCAGTTTTTTCGACAGTACCAACATATGATTTAGCAATAATCATATGTTTTGGTAATTGTTGACTATGCAGCAGCAATACAGGCAGCAATAATAATAGCATTAGCAAGATAAAATAACGCATAGCTTATATTTTTTTCTTTTATAGCATTTATGGTATCAATTTCACCAAGAACCACATCATCAACACATGCCAGTGCTAGTATACCAATTATAGCTTTTGTTAATCCTACAAATAGACTAGAATATTGTACAAAGAATCCAATTGATAAATAAGTAAGGACTGATGATAGAATTAAAATAAGGAATAATACCGAATAAATAACATATCGTGTTTTAGTATTAAACAATTTTGATAATTTTTTCATTTTAATTTTTTTATCGTATATATAAAAAAGAAAAAATGAATTTAATTTAATATTTAAATTTCATTTATCAAGACATTTACAAAGAAAATTTTTGTTCTTCAATAGTCGAAAATGACATTTTTTTACTTATTTTAATGATTCTATCAAAATATTGATAACCAAATGTTGAATTTTCTTTGAAATATACTTCTGGATCTAATATTATTATATTCAAATTAAATTCTCTTGTAAAGTTTTTTAGCACTTTAAGAGTGTATTCAACATTTTTTGGCCCCATACTTGAGAATACTTCATCTAAAAATATGATATTCAATTTTCTAAATTTCAAAATCAATTTTAAGTAAGAAAGAGCAATAGCAATATTAATTTTTTTAGATTCACCTTCACTAAGCGACAAAGGATGTACTATGTTGGTCAATCTTTCATATATATTGACATTAAACTCTTCATCTATTTTTATGTTATGTGGTGAATGTAATTCATCTAAAATATCTTTAATATAAACATTTATAGGTTTTACTATGTTTTTAATGATATTCTTTCTAACACCTTTGTTAGAAAAAACTTCTTTTAGTTCTTCATGAACAAGAATATTAGAATCAATTTCTTTGATTTTTTCAGAATTTTCAAGATTCTTTAATTTTAATTCTTCGATATTTTTGGTTAATTCTGCTACTGATATATCATTTTTTATTTCACTTAGATCACCAATTTTTTTGGTAATTAATTTTAACTCATAGACAATATTGTTGAGTTGAATATTAGAATTTGTTTTTTGTTTTAAGAGTGAATCTTTTTGATTGGATATTTGTGTTAACTTTAATATCATCTCGTTCCTATTTTTATCTAAAGTGTCTAAATTTTGATTTAAATCACTTTGTTTTGAATTTATATCACTTAAATCATGTAAATGTTTTTCATCTTTCAAATCTGAACTACAAAGTGGACAAATACCTGATTTATAAACTTTTAATTTTTTTTCTATATTTCTTATATCTACTTTAATTTCAAGTATATCATTATTTATTATATTCTTTTGGTTATCAAAATCTTGTCTTTGTTTTTCTAATTTATCTAATTTAACATCAAATGATTGAACTTCTTTTTTCAATCTAAGATAGGGCTCTTTTTTTGTTAATTTTTCTGCTTCTAATTTTTCAATTTCTTTTTCTTTATCAAGAACACCACTTCTTTTGATCGTTATTATATTTTGATTTAATGTGTTGATTGTTTGTGTATTATTTTCTATAACGGTTTCATATTTAATTTTTTCTTCTTTGGATTGCTTTATTAATCCGTTAGTGAGTGATAAATAATTATCAAGATCTTGAAGATTGAATAATTTATTGATGATATTTCTTTTTTCTTCTGGTGATAAATCAATAAAATTAGCAAAATCGGATACTGACATTGAAATAAAACTTTTATATGTTTCAAAATCAAAGCCTATAATTTCTTCTTTTTTATAAGTTTTAATTTTCTTTGTTTCGTCCACATCATTAACAAATACTTTTACTAAATTTGGCTCTAAATTTCTTTGAATTTTAATTTCGTTGGAAATATTGTTAATAAATTCAATTTGTGTTTCAAGATTTTTATTAATTCTATTTGGAAGAATAGATTGTGGTACACGCTTTCCATTTTTACCTCTAACGATACCGAATAAAGAAAAATCAATTGATTGTTGAAAAGATGATTTACCGTTCCCATTTGCACCAGAGCATAATATCAATTCACCAGTTAAAGTATTAAAATGTACTGTTTGTGTATTATTTCCGAAAGATTTGAAATTTTTAAGAGAAATGGATTTTATAATCATAAAACTTATATATGATCAAAGTGAAAAAGTTATAAAAATTATAGATTATATTTAATTGCATCTTCTCTTGCATCATAATCAGATTTCCATTCAGGATTATTTAATAGTTCCGTAAAATGATGTCATTTAATGACACTCTAATTTTTTTACAATTTCTTTCCTCACTCTACGGGAGCCTTCTGGCTTTCCCTCCTGAGGCGTTAATTCGGGTGAACTCAACCCTATTTTAATTCTAATTCCTTCATCCCTTATGTTCCTTGCAGCATTTAAATCCCTATCGGGAATTACACCACACTCAGGACACACCCAAGTTCTATCCTTTAATTCTAACTCTTGGTTTTTATAACCGCAAGCACCACATAATTTACTTGAAGGAAACCACCTACTAACCTCTATAACCTCTCTTCCTTGTACCTTAAAATGGTTTTAAACCTATTTAAACTTAATTCCTGTATTGATTTTGCTAGTTTATGGTTTTTTAACATTCCTTTTACATTTAAATCCTCTATTACTATAGTTTGGTTTTCACTAAGTAATTGATTTGTAATGGAATGTAAATAATATTCCTTTATATTGTTTAATTTTTCATATGTTTTTGATAATTTAATCCTTGCTTTATTTCTGTTGTTTGATCCTTTCTTTTTTCTAGATAATTCCCTATGAAGTCTTGCTAACTTATTTTTATTCAATCGTTTAGATTTTAAATTTTCATATCTGGTTCCTTCGGAACTGACGATGAAATCTTTAATTCCTAAATCAATTCCAATTATATGACTATCAGTATTTTCAATGGTTTTATTGGGTCTGTCAATCAAAATGCTGAAATAATAATTACCTGATTTTGTTTTACTTAAAGTTCCTGATTTTATTGCTGACTGGTTTTTATTTAAATATTTTTCATCTGAACTAGAACATTTATAATGAATATCCTTTAAAGCATTGATTATATTGATCCTATTGCCTTTAACTCCTGAAATAGCATCAACAGGAAATCTACAGGATTGATTTTGGTGCTTTGATTTAAATTTAGGAAAACCACTACCAGACTTAAAGAAATTTTTATAAGCAGTTTCAAGGTTAATAAGGCTTTGTTGTAAAACCTTTGAATGGCTTTCTTTCAACCATTCTTTTTTCCTGTTTTAATTCTGTTAAGTATTTTCCTGTATCTTTTATTCCTGTAGCATTATTCCAGAGTAAATATTCGTTGATTTTATAGTTAAGGCATTGGTTATAAACATATCTAGATGATCCGAGTAATTTATTGATATAAATGATTTGATTATCAGTAGGATAGAGTCTTATTTTAATTGCCTTTAACACTCAATTCTTTAATTAATTTTTCAGTTTTTCTTTTGGATCTTTTTAGAAATTATAAAATAAATCTGCTGGAAGTTTTACATCCATAAGTGATTCAATCTCATTTAAAAGTTTTTCTGCTTCTGGTGTATAACTTTTTTCAGTTTCAAATTCTTCAAATAACTTAATTCTCATTTTTTAATTTAATTTTTCAAACCACCATTTAAAATAATAGTAATTGTTGCCCTCTACATGATATGTATGGTCTTTAACTTTGATTATTACATAAGGTTTATTATCACTATTCATATTATATCCCAGAACTTCAACAGTTTGGTCGGCATTCATTTCATATAATTTGCCCATTGTATCTTTAACTCTATTTTCATTTTTCATATTTTTATAGAGTCCTTTTTCAGGAATGAACCATTTTTCTAATTTTTTATAAAAGAAATTACTTAATTTAAGTTTATAAGCATTATCAAATCTATATTGATATTCTGGTTCATAAAATAATTCAGACTCTAATTTAGGTCTAATCAAACCATTAAAATTTCTATATGCCGCAAAATATTCATTTTCATCGTATTGAAAAGATAAAAAAACATCAAGTTTTAGATTATTATTTTCAAATATCCTTAATATTTTGAGATTTTTAAATAAATCTAAATCTTCTAAGAAAGCATCTGGCTCTTTTTCAATTAAATCACTCTGACTTTTTACTCCTTTCATAATTTGATTTAAATTAGCAACCAAACCAGATTGACGGGCATAAAAATCACAATATGGGCTATCCTGATAATTATAATATGATGCATGTGGATCTTGTGCAAAAGCATATTGACCTCCACCGCCTTGTGTACCCATAGGTTCCAGACCAAATTGAAATTGTTGGAATTCTGAGCCTTCATTAATGCTATTTAAAAAAGAATATCTTGAATATTTTAATACTTTCATTTGAATATTTCATTTAATTTTTCTTCAATTTTATTAATTTCCTTATAATTAATTCTATGTAAGATAATGTTATTTTCTTTACAGTATATATTCTTTATTTCATCTCGTTTTTGTATTTCTAATAAGGAGTTTTTCCATTCAGGTTTTTCAATAAAATGCTGTTCACCATCAAATTCTATACATATATTATATTTAGGTAAGTAAAAATCAAATGGTAAAGGAAGTATATTTCTACAATCAGCAAATCTTTTTTCTCTTTTAAATTTTATGTTTTTGTTTTTTAGAAAATTTGAAATTTTTTCTTCTCCTTTAGAATTTTTACAAATTTGACAACCAAATCCTCTTAGATGTGAACTGGCAGATTGTTTGAAAATGCCATGTTTTTTACATATTATTTTCATTTTTTTAGTAACATTTTCATATTTAATTAATGAATAATCATATCTATTACCATGAATTTCTTTTGATCTATATACAAAATCTTCAGTGGATTCACATTTATTTTTGGCAAAACATTTATAACAAATGCAGCCTTTTAAATGAATATATGGTATTTGTTCAAATATTCCATGTTTTTCACATATGATTTGAATTGAAGTTGATCTATTTTTATAATTAACTAATGAATAGTCATATTTATTACCATGAATTTCTTTTGCCTTTTTAATAAAGTTTGCAGTACCTTTTATTTTTTTAATTATGTAACATTTAAAACATTCACTATTTATATGACATCTTGGTGTTTGTTCAAATATACCATGCTCTGGACAAATTATTTTTATTTTTTGATCATAATTTATATATTCTACAAGTGAATAATCATATTTATTGCCGTGTTTTATTCTAGCCTTTTCTATAAAAATTTCATTTGTTAATTTTTTACCCATACTTTACTTTTTTTCATATGTTTATATATAAAATTTTAATTTTTAATTTTTATATATATTTCAGGTATTACAAAATTTTATATATAAAGAAAAAACTCTACTATGTCAGAAGAATTAAACAAAGAAGATGTAAAGAAAAAAGTGGTTTCTAAAAAAAGAGAATCTACTGAACAATATCAGTATATAGCTGGGGAAAATGAGGAATTAATTATGGACAAGCCTTCTGAATCGTTAAAAAAATTAGTTAAAGAAGAAGTTTTAGTAAAAAAAGAGCCTATCTCTAAACCTATCGTTAAATCAAATAAAGAATTATATGAATCTTATATTAAGGAATTGAAGAAATTTTCTTTAAGTATAAATGGAGATATTATTTATGATTCTAGTATAGATAAAACAGGAAAATCACCAGTTAAATTTGAAAATGATTATTTTATTCTTTATGGTAAGAAATATTCTTATAATGGATTGAAAATCCAAAAAATAAATATTAGATGAAATGGAATTAAAAAATATTCATAATCGTAAAGATTTTTTAAAGATTAATGAAGTTTTTGGTGCTACTGGTGGTGGTGTTGGCTCTAATGATGGATTTGCTAGTACTGGAAAATTGAAAGATTCTTTACTTGGAAAATTATTTAATGGTATTTTCAAAGGTATTGGTTGGTTATGGAGAAAATCAAAAGAAAATTTTATAATTAATAGATTAATAGCACAATTAATTAATGAATTGATGAGAGGTACAATATTATTTTGTCTTGATAATGATATAAATTTAAGAAGTGGTCAAATGTTTAGTGGGTCAACAATTAAAAGTAGTGATGATAATGAATCAAATTTTATTCAAGATGATTCGTTATCAGGAACAACAACTGGTCAAACTCAAGCAAAAGAACCTATTATGAGTAGGGAAGAGTTAATAAAAAAAATTGAAATATTAAAGAAAGATATTATTGAAGATCGAAATGCAGTTAAAAGTAAAGAGAGTAATATACAACAAAATGAGAGAAATTTAAATGATAATCCTCCTAAAACTCAGGCAGAAAGATTAAAAAAACAACAATTCATAGATTCACAAAAATCTGAATTACAAAAGCGAAGAGAAGGATTAAAGATTTCACAAGAAGAATTAATTAAATTAGAAGAACAATTAAAAAAATTGGGAAATCCAGAAGTTGCTCCAGCAAAAATAAGTTTTGAAAAACTTGAAAAAGCTTGTAAAGAAAAATATCAATTTGTTGCTACGTCTGATGATCCTGGTGTAGATGCAATGAGTTTGGGTGCAGTTGCTTATCCTGAATTTGTTAAAAATTTTCAAGAAAGATTTAAAACCAAGTTTATTAAAATTGGTGATAAATTTACAATTATTAGACAAGGAATACTAACATCTATTGAGACATATGATGTTGATACAGTTAAAGGTACAATTTCTTATTATTATGATAAAAAATTAGAAACGGTGTCTGCTACTAAATTGTTATCTAATGGATTTCCTAGTTTTAAAGGCGCGAAAGAACAAGCAGAAGCATTTTTAAAGAATCATATCAATGAATATGATAATATGAATGATGAAGAAAAAAAGAGAATAGAAATAGTATATATGAATTATGCTATAATTAATGCTATGAGAGAAGTTCAAAGATCTGCAATTGCTGAAAATTTTCAATATTTAATTGAGGAAGGAGCAACAGTTGAAATTAAGCCAGAAGAACCTAGAGCTGGACAAGTTAGTGTTGCAAAAGGGGTTTCTCAAAATCTTGGAGTTTCTGTCACTGTTGGTGATATATTAACTGTGAGAGATAAAAATAAATTCAAAGATGATAAAGGTGAAGAATTTAAGGTTAAAATTAATGACGTAAATCTTGCAGAAATAGAAAAAACTATTCAAAAATTAGATGAAGGTATTGATGATAGTGATATAACTAAATACAAATTATCAAAAGAAAAGTATGGTGATATAAATATTAGAAAAAAGGTATCTACTTATGTGAATCCCTATAACTTAAAAATGATTCAAGGTTCAGCAGAAAAATTAATGTTACCGACAAAAGGAGAAGGCAGCAATGATAATAAAGAAGCTTTGAGATTAAGATGGAACAAGGAAGTGAATAAGGTATATGCTGGATTTACAAATATAATGGATATTCAAAGTGTTGATATAACTAAAGATGATTTTGGAAGCAAATTAAATAATGATAAAGTAAATCAAAAAATAGAAAAGAATGTTTCAAATATCAGTTTTGAAAAGAACGTTGCTGTGGTTCAAGAAAAATTACCAATTGAACAAAATGAAGCAATTTTATCTTCTTTAGCTGGCGCATGGTCATTTTATTCATTTAGTTATAATAATTATAATTTCATGACTTCTATTGCACCTGTTAAACCAACTAGTTCAGATTTCTATTTATTTATGGTGACAAAAGCATTTACTGATGTAGATGCTAGTAATTTTACTATTGTCGATGATGAATCTCTCAAAATTTTTAAAGGTAGAATGTCCGATAATGTCGCTATTAATTTTAAACAAATTAATATTTATTTTTTAATGAATAAAAATACTAAATTTCCTTCTGGTTCATCAAAATCACAAACTAATAAAGTTATAGTATTCAATCATATATTTTTCAAGGATGGAAAAAAAGGATTTTTTATTTGTAAGCCAAATGAAAAATTTAATAATATAACAATAACTGATGATCTTATAAAGAATATGGATATAAAAAATTATTTAACTACAGTCAGCACAAAATCTTGTCATAAATTCATAGATCCAGATATCAATAATTGGACACAAAGTTTAAATCTATCTAACAATTCAAATGAATTAAATTTCTGTAGTTTTGATCATAATGTACCAGGATTTTTAGATGATAAAATGAAAGATAATCTTAAGTTGATTACAAGTAAAATGTAAAAAATTATAAAATGAAATGAAGATAAAATATGCAAATTTCATATTAGAACAACTTGATTTTCAAAAATTTAAACAAGAATATGACACTGTTCGTGATAATCTTGAAGATTTTTGGGGATTATTACAAGATAAAATAGAAGAATTTAGTGAAACAAATTCAAGAGATATGAAGGAAGTATCTGTTTATAATCAAAAAATCAGGGATGATAGAAACAATAAACCTAATATTGTACCTCCTGTGAATGCAATTGTACCTACTATACCAGCGCCATCTGCCATTACGGCTTCAAATATAAGACCTTTTTCTAAAGATGATACTGCAACTTTGTTGAAGAAATTGAGAAATCCTAAATTTAAAAATCAATATAAAGAAATAAAAGCTTTAATAGATGAAAGAAATAAAAAATCAATGAAGACTCAAAATATGATAAAAAAATCTAAATAACTATGAAATATTTAAATGATTATAAATTATTTTTAGAAATGAATAATCCTAATACACCACAAGGTTATTTAAATTCATTATCAAAAGGTTCAAAAAAACCTAATTTAATTAATAAACCTACAAATAATCAACAAAATCAAAAACAACAAACACCAACTGAAGAAGTAGATACAATTTTACAACAAACTGAGGAACAAAAAGCACAAATTGTTGCTAGAAAAGATATTATAGAGAAAGGTTTATTGAATAATATTCAAACTTTAGAACCTGAAAATCAAAAAGATGTAAAAACACAAGTTAATGATTATAAAGATCAAGTTAAAGAATTCGATAAAACCGTAAAACAAATTGGCAATTTAAATCAATCACTTAAAAAATCAGAGAAACCTGGTAGATTTTCTTCACAAATTCAAAAAGCCAGAACACAAATAAACAAATAACATAAATGTCTAAAATAGATGATAAATATATTGATGCTCTACAAGATTTTACAGCAGCATTAGGTGATGTCGTTAAAACATTAAAAGAACAACAAAAAATAGACAAATCTGATGTTGTTAATGAAATGCTTAAGAACATACCTAATAGCTTAGAACTTATTGTTAATGATTTAAAGAAAGTTAGAAAGGATACACATAATATTAAAAATAACACAGAAACTATTCTGAAAGAGGTTAAAGCAGCAAGAAAGGCAAAAGAAACTGGAATGTTTGATAGTGTTGTAGATCCGAAGAACAAAAATAAAATTGTTGACGGCATAAAAGTAGTTATTCTAATTGCTTCTGGTGTCTTAGCCTTAGGTATGGCATTTAAAATTATTGGAAAGGTTGATTTTTTATCTGTTATTTCATTATCAAGTGCAATGTTGATGATGTCAATATCATATAAGAAGATTGGAGATATAAAAGGACTAGATTATAAAAAAATTTTTATGATATCATCTGTGTTGCCATTAATGGCTGTTGGATTAGTAGCATCTGCATATATTTTAAAGGCATTTCCAAATTTTACATTAATGCAAGGAATATCAATGATGCTGGTTGGTGGTTCACTTGGAATTGCAACATATTTAGTATTTAAATCATTAGAAAAAATTAATCTTAAATCCTTAATAATTGTTCCTTTAATTCCTATTATATTGCCTTTGATAGCATTAGGACTTGTAAAAGCATCATATATTTTAAAAGACGTTAAGACATTATCATTAACCCAAGTGTTTTCTATCGCTTTAGTTGGTCTTGCATTAGGTATTGCAACAATTGGTATAGGATTAGCATTAAAAGGAATGAAAAATGTTACTTGGAAAGAAATGTTATCATTACCTGTGATGATTCCTTTGATTGCAGGTGGTATTGTTATTGCAAGTATTATTTTTCAAGCTTTTGTACCAATAAAGGATCCTATAAAATTATTAGTTGGTAGTTTAGCTATTGGATTATCAATTTTGATTTTTACTCCTGCTATTTATTTTCTAGGAAAAATGAGTATACCTCAAATTATTAAAGGTAGTTTAGCAGTATTGGCTGTTTCAGGTGCTATACTAGGTGTTGCTTGGATATTTTCATATCTACCAACACAAATGAAGTATCCAGAATTTATGTGGACGCTTGGTACAGGGCTAGCAATTTTAGCTTTTGGCTTACTTCAAATCGGATTAGGATTCGTTGCAACAAATCCTTTCTTTTGGGTAGGAATACCTGCGATGCTTGCAGTTGCTGCATCTATGGTTGGTGTTTCTTATATAATAGATAAGGGTAAATGGGATGGTGAATATCCATCATTAGATTGGGCATTAGGTGTTGGTGCATCATTAGGTGCGTTTAGTCTTGTTGCTATTGCAGCTGCAATAGGTGGAATTATGAATGCTGTTACTACACTTTTTACAGGCAAAGATCCATTAGCTACGTTGGCACAAAGTATGGTAGATGTATCTTGGAAATTACAAGCAGGTAAATGGAACGATAATTATCCTTCTGTTGAGTGGGCTGCATGTGTTGGTTTAGCTTTAATGGGATTTGCAGCAGTTACAACATTAGCATCTGCAAGTAAATTAGTAAGTGGAATTTTGAATTTTTTTTCAGGTGATAAAGATCCATTAGATACGTTAACACAAAGTATGGTAAATGTATCTTGGAAATTACAAGCAGGTAAATGGAATGATAATTATCCATCATTGGGATGGGCAGCAGGTGTTAGTGCAGCATTAATAGCATTTGCAGGAATAACTACTATGTCTAGTGCTTCTAAATTTATATCAAGTGTTTTTTCATTTTTTAGTGCAGATAAAGGTGATCCCTTGGTGTCGTTAGCAAGAAGTATGACTCAGGTTTCATGGATTTTAACGACAGGAAAATACGATTTTTATCCATCAAAAAATTATACAGACTCTGTTTCATATCTCATGATAACAATGTCTAATATTGTTAATAAAGGTGATTTTGATTCTGGAAAGGCAGCAGAGTTTTTAAATTCTAATAGTTTTATTATACCTGCACTTAATTCTTGGATGCAAATGATATCTAAAAATGATTTTTCTAAAATTCCAACAAATTTACTTAGTGATCAATTAGCTTATCATATTATTACTATGGGAAACACTATTAAAAATTGGCATACTTCTCAGGAGGAAGCTTTGAAATTTTTACAATCTATTAATTTTATTGTTCCGGCTATTACATCATTTACATCTTTGCCAGAGGTTCCAATTTCATTTTTAGTTAGTATGATGAATATGAGACTCGCTTTAGGTGAAATATCTAAAGGTGTATCTAATTTTGGTAGTATTGATCTTATGTTTGCTAATAATATTAAAACTATTGCATCTGCATTTAAGGTTTTGGGAGAATTGAAACCTGTTCCTGATAATGCAATTCAAAGTTTTAATAAATTTTTACAATATTTGAATAAAATGCCAGAAAAATTATTTTCTTTTGATGTAAAAATTAATGCAATTAAAAAATTAGCAGATTCATTATTAAATTTATCAACATCATTAAATACTCTTAATGGTAGTTTGACAGGTTTTTTAGATATGTCAAAAGGTTTGTTTTTAATAAGTATAATAGATGAGGTTAAATTAGGAAATGTTTTGCAATCAATAGAAAAACATAATTCTGCACTTAAAATTGTCAATAAAATGCCAGAAGAACAGGCAAATTTATTATCAGTTATTAAATCTTTATATGAAACTGTACCACAAATTTCTGCACAAACGAAAGAAATTAATAAAAATGAAGAAAATTTGGCAGAAAAAAAGAAACAAGAACAATTTTATAGCGATATATCTGATATTAAATCTCTATTATATCAATTTCTAGATTATATCGATCAACCATCACAAAATGGAAGTTTTCATTCTATATAATTTTTAATTCCTAAACTTTATTTAAAAATATTGCTATATATTAGCAATAGAACCTATTTTCCTTAATATATAAAAATAAAGCTTAATCATGAGGAGATTTTTACATTTATATAGATATATGAAATTGCTTAAAAAGAATAAAAAAATATTAGGTGATTCTAGAATCAACAATAACCCAAATCCACTTGGAATTCAATATGATTGGATTTATAGATTATATACTGTATTAAATTTGCCATTTGAGGATAAAGAAAATATTGATAAATATGGATATTATTATATGGACAACATGGTACAACTTCATGTTGTTGAGATAAATAAATATTTATTTGATTTAGGCATTTTAGAATATGTAGAATTAGATACAAAAAATATTAAGCAAATAGATAATAATAATATAAAAATTGTGCTTAAGTTTAAATATATGAATCTTAAAACATTAGCAAGATTTATTGTGATTTTCACACCTCTTTTATTTATTGCCGGACTAGTAACTCTTTTTATTTTATTATAGAAAAAATGAGATTTTTTTAATTATATATACTTACAGAAAAATAATTATTTTGTAGGTTTGTTAAAGTCATATAAATATAGAATATATCCTAATCAAGATCAAAAGAAAATAATGGCTAAAATTTTTGGTCAGGTTAGATTTGTATATAACCTTGGTTTAGAAACTAAAATTTCAGCATATTTAGGCAATAAAGTTAATTTAACTTGTTTTAATTTATCGAATCAAGTTAAAGAATTAAAGGACACAGAATGTCCTTGGTTAAATGAGTCACCCGCACAAGCATTACAAATGAGTTTAAGAAATTTAGATAATGCTTACACAAATTTTTTTAGAGGATATGGCTTTCCTAAATTTAAAAATAGATATGGAAAACAATCATTTCAATTACCTCAAGGAATTCATTTATCAAATGATAAAAAACAAATATTCATACAAAAATTAAAATATGTGAATATAGATCTACATAGAGAATTTAAAGGAGAAATTAAAACTATAACTGTTAGTAAATCAATAACTAATAAATATTATGTGTCCATATTAGTTGAAAATAATATATCTAAGCCAGAAAAGAAAAAAATAAATGATTCAACTTCAATTGGCTTAGATTTAGGAATAAAAGATTTTGTAATAACTTCAGATGGAATGAAATTCAAGAACCAAGATTTCTTCAAATCTGCTATGAATGAACTAAGGATTGAGCAGCGATCCTTAGCAAGAAAAATCAAAGGATCAAATCATTATTTAAGACAAAAAATGGTGCTTGCTCTTTTACACGAACATATCCATAATCAAAGACAAGATTATTTACATAAGATTTCCAGATACTTGGTTGATAATTATGATACAATCTGTATGGAGGATCTTAATGTGTCTGGAATGGTTAAAAATCATAAATTAGCAAGAGCAATTAGTGATATGGGTTGGAGTGAATTTAAATCTATGATTGAATATAAGTGTGATTGGTATGGAAAAAATTTAAGTGTAATAGGAAGATTTGATCCATCATCAAAAACTTGTAATGTTTGTGGGACAATCAATAAGGATTTAACTTTAAATGATAGAGAATGGACTTGTAAAAAATGTGGTTCTATACACGACAGGGACAACAATGCTGCTATAAATATAAAAAAATTTGGGCTGAGGATTCGACCTAGCACTACTTAAAGCGATAGAATACTATGTACTTGTAGTGTAGAAATTAATCACGAGTAAAGAACAATTTCAAAAAAATTAAACAATTATGTTTAATCTTTCTATATAAAAGAAAAACGAAAAATGAGTAAAGAACAATTTCATGAATTGGCAGACTATGTTGTTGACTATTTTGATAACTTAGAAAGAAAATTAAGTTTACCAGTTGATATTAAGTATGTTTATCAAGCAGATGATAAACAAAAAAGTTTGATTAAAATCGTTAAGATAGCTGATAGGTATGCAAATCTATTGAGTGCCGACCTTTTAATTAGTTTTAACGAGGACTTTTTTGATGCCTTTGATGATGAAGCAAAAAATATATTGATTGATCAAGAATTAGCTTTAATTGAATTTAATCTTGAAAAAGGTACTCTTAAATTGGGTAAAGCAGATTTGATAACATCATCAGGTGTAATTAAAAAATATGGTGTGGATGCAGTTGAAAGAGCAAATCAAGTTAAATCTCTTTTTAATGATCAACAATTAGAACAACAGAAAGAGAGTAAAACAAAAAATAAAAAAAATAATAAGTAACAATGGAAAACAAACAATTTTTTGATTTTAGAGGTGGTAATGAAAAAGAATTTAATTTAAATGAAGAATATGTCAATTTATTTGGTAATGAAAAATTTATTCCAACTAACCCTAATGAGGCAAAATTAAAGGATGCTGAAAATATTATAGAAGAACTTGGTTCTAAATATGTAGAAGGCTTATCATTACAAAAATATGAAAATACTTTTGTTAATTTGACTGAATTTTTAAGCAGATTTCGTACTGATTCAGAAGAAGTTCAAAATATGTCAAAATCAGACAGAGATAAACTTTATGGTTATGGTAAAGAACTTTTCAAGACATATGAAAATCAATATAGTAATTTAATGTTTAATTTTGAACTTTCTAAAAAAGAATGGAACTTTATTGAACATACACTAACAAAAAAATTATTATACAATGGTCAAGAATTATTTAATTATTGGGAATTGTATATGAGATTTATTGAACCAACTAAAGAGATTGCAGATAAATTACCAAAAGCGATAGAATCATTTGCACCTATTTGCTCAGTTCAAAGTTTAATTTTATTAAGCCATCTCTTAATGAAGCATGAAGAAAAGGCTTCAACTGATAGTTTTCAATATTTTAGAACAGTTTTGACAGAAATTGCAAAAATGACTAAACTATTCAATGCATACGGTGTTATGTTAGAGAGAGTTACCAATCGTTTTAATCATTGGATCAATGCATTGAATGCTATGGATGGATACAATAATGACGAAAGGACAGATAATGTTGACCAACAGCCAGAATAAAAAGGAAATTTTTTCTGAATTTCGTAAACAAATTTTTAATGGTTTAAATGAGATTAAATTATCATCATTAACTAATAAATTAAAAATTATAAATGAATTCAAAAGTATCAAGGTCATTGAATTAGATGACCTTGATACTTTTGAATCTTATGTCAATTATGACCATTTTTTGATATTTAAAAATGACAATAATTATTATTTCTGTGATATAGAATTAGTTCCGGGACTTAAAAAGGAAAGTTTGGTTAAGATTTTAGACTATAATCAATATTTACGAAAAGATAAAATTAAAAAGATTCAAGATGAAAATTCAATTGATTGATAGAAAAATAGGTATGTGTACTCAATGGCAGGCATATTTTAATGATTGTCCTGATGTCATTGTTCATAATGGTGACTTTTTCTCATTACCTACCGATTGTATAGTATCACCGGCTAACTCCTTTGGATTCATGGATGGCGGATTAGATTTAGCAATTTCAATAAATTTAGGTTGGCAAGTACAACAAAGGTTACAAAAACAAATTCAAGAAAAATATAATGGCGAATTGCTAGTTGGTCAAGCAGAATTAGTTGAAACTGGTCATGATGAAATTCCTTTCTGTATATCAGCACCAACAATGAGAGTACCTATGTTATTAGAAAATTCATCCAATGTTTACTTAGCAACTAGAGCAGTATTCTTATTGTTGAAAAATGAACCAAGAATTAATTCAGTAACTATGAGTGGGTTAGGTACAGGTGTTGGAAAAGTACCATATAATGTTTGTGCGAAACAAATGAAACAAGCCTATGATGATGTAATGCTGGGTACATATAAGTTTCCTATTTCTTGGGAAGAAGCACAAGCAAATCACTATAAACTTTTTTAACATTTATAAAATGCTTCAAGAAATAGAGTTTTGTGTAATTTACTACCTTCGTGTAAATAATAAAAATCAGAAGCAATTCCAATAACATTTACTACAATATTATTATCTACTTTTGCTCTAAATAGGTTTAGTTTTTTCTTATAAGATGTAGACCCTTTGGATTTATTAACAAGATTTCTTTTACCTATTTTTTCTATGACTTGTTTTTCTAATTCAAAAGCAAAATTTTCTGATAATTCATCGTGAATTTTCATAATTATCGGTTCTAAGCCAAATTCTCTTATTTGCTGAATTTTTAATTTTTTTGATATATTATTGTTAGGGTCGTCTAATCCTTTTAGTATTCTGATTCCTTTACCTTTACCTACATAGAATGGTTCATAATTAAAATTCAAATTATTAAAAATATAATTACCTGGCTTTCTTGGATCTAGATAAATGTAAACATAATATTCATTTGTCATATAGGTATATATGAACTACTAACGACACTAAAGTGTCGTAGTTTCGGGAACATAATGTTCCTTCTTTTTAAGCGTTT
>Ga0214244_1000119_pt1 | contig 27943 bp, 49 predicted proteins | sample TroBogypolimnion_32_FD_153082 | JGI IMG/M metagenome (GOLD analysis project Ga0214244, IMG submission 153082) | Freshwater microbial communities from Trout Bog Lake, WI - 04OCT2008 hypolimnion | ecosystem: Environmental > Aquatic > Freshwater > Lake > Hypolimnion/Profundal zone | place: Trout...
GTTAGAAGCTAAATTTGAAGCAAAAGAAGCTAAATCTTCTAAAGCCGAAAAAGTCAGGGAAACTGTTTCAAGTAGTAAAGCACCTGAACCGATCAAGCCGTTAAGCGGTGGCAAAGTTGGCAAAGATGTGATGATAGACACCAATGGTGAATTTCATGGCACTTATGCTCAATGGAAAGCTGCAAGACAGGCTGGAAAAGTCAGATAAACCTAATTTTTTTGGAGAATTAAAATGGCAAATACCTTGCTAACTATCAGCAAGATCACTAACGAAGCGTTAATGGTCTTGGAAAACGAATTAACATTTACATCTGAAGTAGATCGTAACTATGATGACCAATTTGCCGTTGTTGGCGCAAAAATTGGCGCAACAGTTAACGTACGCAGACCAGGCCGTTTCATCGGTACAACTGGCCCAGCTTTAAACGTTGAGGACTTGAACGAAACTTCAGTTCCTGTTACTTTAAGCACCCAGTTCCACGTTGACACTCAGTTCACAACTCAAGACTTAGCTTTGTCCCTGGATGCTTTTTCGGATAGAATTCTGAAACCTGCGGTGGCAGCTATTGCCAATAGAATCGACTTTGACGGCACAACTACAGCAGCTTTGAACACAGCTAACATCGTTGGTACTGCAGGTACTCCTCCAACAGGTCTATACACTTACTTGTCAGCACAAGCGTATCTTGACTCTGAAGGCGCACCTCGTGATGGTCGTAGATCATGTATCGTTGAGCCATTTACATCTGCAACTATTGTTGACAGCTTGAAAGGTTTATTTGTTCCTACTGAAGCGATCTCTAGCCAATATACAAAAGGTTTGATGGGTCGTGACTCTGGCGGTATGAACTGGAAGCTTGACCAAAACATCGTGTCACAAACTTTTGGTAACTTCTCTAGCTCTACTGTTACTGCTTCTGTAGCTACTACAACTGCTACTGGTTTCTTGACTTCTGGTTGGGCTTCACAATCCACAATCACTTTGACTGCTGCTAACACAGGCACAATCAACTTAAATGCTGGTGATACATTCCAAATTGCTGGTGTGTATGCAGTAAACCCACAAAATCGTCAAGCTTATGGCACAAACAAACTGCGCTCATTCGTAGTTAAGTCTGCTGTTTCTGTGGCTTCTGGTTCTTCTGTTTCTGTAACTGTTTCTCCTGCTGTTATTAGCGGTGGTCAGTTCCAGAATGTGAGCATCCCTAACCCATCAGCAACTGCTGCTGTGACATTCTTTGCATCACAATACAATGCAAGTGGTTTTGGTCTAGTATCACCACAAAACATCGTAATGCATCGCAATGCGTTCACAATGGCTATGGCTGACCTTGAGTTGCCTGAAGGTGTTCATTTCGCTGGTCGTGCATCAGACAAAGAAATCGGTCTGTCAATGCGAGTCGTTAGGCAGTACACCATAAATAACGATAGTATTCCAACTCGTGTTGACGTTCTGTATGGTTGGGCTCCTCTCTATCCTGAACTCGCTTGCCGAGTTGCAGCTTAATAACTAACGGATAACGAAAGGAAACTATTATGTCTAATCCAGGACCAGCAGTAACTAATTCAGCCCATCCCTCGAATGTAACGACTGACCAAGCATTACGCTTGTTAGCCGTTGTTAAAGGGATTAATGCTAACTCTGTAGCATCTACCGCAATTCCAGTTAATAACACAAATAACTACTTGCCAACTTCCATTATTTTCACTAATGCGAACAACGCAGGTGCAGTAGCTAACCTTAGCTCTGCTGTTATTTCTGTTTATACTGCTCCAGGTGGTGCAAGCGGAAGTGGTACTGAAGTTTTTGCTCTTACTACTTTGACCAACAACACAGCTTTGCTAGGCACTACAGTAGCTACAGCTTATGAAAGCACTTTAGCTTTCTCAGCTCAAACTTTGTATGCTTATGTTGGTACGGCAGCAGGCGCAGTCGGTACTGTAGATGCCTACATCTATGGTTACGACTTTAGCTAAAAACTAATGAAGTAAAGGGAAAAGCCATGCTCAAAAGGTATGGCTTTTTTTCTTATATACCCTATAATTGATTTACCTTATTCAAAGGAAAAAATATGTCTAAAACTACTATTGTGCGTGGCAATATCATTGCTCACAGCATCGTACAAGCAGCACTTCCATCTACCACTATTTCAGGAACAAGCACAGAAGTTACTTTTACTGTTCCAGGCGTTCAGCCAACTGATGTAGTTGTAGCGACTTTTGATGGTACTTTGGTAACTGGTATCAGCATTGGTAATGCTTACACCAATACAGCTAATCAAGTTATTGTTCGATTAATTAACTCTACTGGTTCTTCAGCAACTCAAACTGCTGGTACTTTGTTAATTCAAGTTTTGTCTTGCGAAGATAGTCCAATTTCTACTAGCGTAGCTTAAGGATAAATCATGGCATATAACTCAGCGTTTTCCCCTTTTGGGCCAACATACTTGGTTGGTAGCTTGGCTGCTGTTCAAGTAAAGTCTAGCAACAATGTATACCCTTCAGGTTATCGAATTGTAAACATTACTGCTAGTGCTATTCGAGTATCTTGGCAGCCACAAGAGCCTAATGATGGGACTTCAACTCCTGTTGTTACAGCTCCTGCTTTGACTGTTCCTTCTTACAATACGTTTTATATTCCTGCCAATGGTGTGCAAGTATTTAGCGGTATTCCTCCTAATGCTTGGTTTTTATCTAGCGCAGCTTCTAGTGCAGAAATTACACCTGGTGAAGGGATTGCATAATGAGTTCAAATCAAGTAGCTTCTACAGTTACAGTTCAAACAGTTCCTGTTCAAGCACAATTTAATTCTTCTGGTGTTTGTTTAGGTTTAGTTGGCCCTGGTGGAGCTTTCTTTAGTCCTCCATTAACAGGGGATACTATTAATCCTGCTGTATTTCAGATGGGTGGAAATACAATAGCAACTTCTGTTTCTTTGCCTACTATTGGTAGTGGATTTGGTACAAGTCCTACTATTAGCGCATCAAATACAATGGCTTTTAAAGTTGTAGTTGGTACTGGTGGCGCAGCTTCAGGATCAATTACCTTACCAACTGCTGTAACTGGTTGGATGGGTTTTGCTGCTGATGTAACAAGCGGTACTGCTCTATTTTTACAACTAACAGCAAGTTCAGCAACATCAGTAACATTTACAAGCTATTCCATTACAAGTGGTTTAGCTCAAAATATGTCTGCTGGGGATGTAATTTTAATAAATTGTTTTGCTTATTAAAGGCAATATATGGCTGGCCCTTCTTCAACAGTAGATCAAAACCTACTGCCAGTTCAGGCTTATTTTGATGTTTATGGCAATTTTCAAACATTTATAGGTCAGGGCCAACCCTTTTATGCAACAGTTAATCCTGTTCAATCAGGGTTAACCATTACCAGTAGCACTATTAACAGCACCACAATCGGTGCTTTAGTGCCTTCTACTGGGGTTTTTACTAATATTTCTACAGCTACAGGACAGATTTCAACTTCTCCTTCTGCTGCTACAGATATTGTAAATAAGCTGTATGTTGATACAGTAGCCCAAGGATTAAATCCTAAAGCTGCCTGTAAAGTAGGCACTTTGACAAATATTACTTTGTCAGGATTGCAAACGATTGATGGATATTCTGTTTTATCTGGCAATCGAGTTCTTGTAAAAAATCAAGGAACACCATCTGAAAACGGCATTTATATAGCCTCTGCAAGCGCATGGACTAGAGCAGTTGACATGGATGTATGGGCAGAAGTGCCAGGGGCTTACACAGTCGTTTTAAACGGCTCACAAGCCAATACTGCATGGGTATCTACTTCTGCTGATACAGGAACTATTGGAGTTACTCCAATTACCTTTGTTCAGTTCTCAGGAGTTTTTACTTATTACGCTGGCACAGGGTTAACCCTTGCTTCTAATACTTTTAGCATTACTCCTGTAGGCACAGCAAACACCTATGGATCTGCAAGCGCAGTTCCTGTATTTACAACTAATGCAAGCGGTCAAGTCACTAGCGTTACTAATACCACTATTGCTATTGCCAATACGCAAGTTAGTGGTCTTGGCACAATGTCAACTCAAAATGCCAATGCAGTAGCTATTACAGGCGGTTCTATTGATGGAACTACAGTAGGCGCAACAACAGCAACGACTGTAAGAGGCACAACAATTACTGCGACAACGCAGTTTAGTGGCCCTGGAACAGGATTAACTGGCACAGCAACTAGCTTAAATATTGGTGGAAATGCTGCAACTGCGACAAGCGCAGGAAGCGTAACTAATAGCCTTACTTTTAACAATAGCGGTACAGGCGGTGCTTCAGGATCTACTTTTAATGGTGGATCTACTTTAACTGTTTCCTACAACACTATTGGCGCACCTAAAGCCGATGGAACAGGCGCATCTGGCACTTGGGGTATCAATATCTCAGGAAATGCTGCAACTGTAACCAATGGCGTATATACAACTGGAAGCTATTCAAATCCTTCTTGGATTACCTCAATTCTAGGATCTATTGTTAGTGGCGCAGTCGCTTCAGCTACTTTGGCTGCAAGTGCTACAAATATTGCTGGTGGAGCTGCTGGCTCATTGCCTTATCAATCTGCTTCAGGAACGACTACATTTTTAGCTTTAGGCACTACAAACTATGTATTGACGGCTGGCGCATCTGCTCCTCAATATGTAGCTCAATCGACTTTATCGGTAGGATCTGCCACAACAGCGACAACTGCGACTAATTTGGCTGGTGGATTGGCTTATCAAATTGCTTATCAAACAGGCGCAGGAGCAACTTCATTTATTACTGCTCCTACAAATAACACAGTTTTAAGCTATACAACTGGCGGTGGCTTTGCGTGGACTACTCCAACTTCCTATGCGACTGTAACCGATGACACCACTACAAATGCAACTCGTTATCCTTTGTTCGCTAATCAAACAACTGGAAACCTTACAACAGAATATACAAGCTCTACTAAATACCAGTTCAATCCTTCTACTGGCCTTCTTACAGCCACAGGATTTAGCGGATCAGGCGCAAACTTAACTTCTTTGCCAGCAGGACAGCTTTCAGGAACTATTCCTAGTGGAGTTTTAGGCAATTCAACTTTATATATTGGCACTACTGCCGTAGTTTTGAACGCTGCAAGCGGATCAATTACTTCTTTAGCGGTAAATATTAGCGGTTCTGCTGCAAGCGCAACAACAGCTACAACTGCTACAAATGCAAATAACGTAGCTATTACTGATGACACTTCTACAGCAGCAACTTTTTATCCAACAATCGTAAGTAGTTCTACAGGAAATTTGCCTGTTAAAACTTCTTCCACTAAACTTCAATTTAACCCATCGACAGGAGTTCTTACTTCTACTGGCGGTATGGGTGGAGGAGCTTTCTAGATGGCGCAAACAGGATTTACCCCCTTACTAATATATTCAAGCTCAACGGCTACTAATGCGCCTACGGCTGGAAATCTATTAAATAACGCCACAGGCTCTGAATTAGCTATCAATATTGCTGATGGAAAGCTTTTCTATAAAGATTCTGGTGGTTCTGTTCAAGTAATAGCTTGGAAAACTACTCCTACAACTGCTGGCGGTACTGGCCTTACTAGCTATACGGCTGGTGATTTGCCTTATTACGCATCAGGAACGGCTTTTACTAAGCTTGGAATTGGCACTAGCGGTTACTTTTTAACCTCTAGCGGTTCTGCGCCTCAATGGACTGATCCTACAACTCTTGCTGTTACTAGCATTAGCTTTGGAACTACTGGCTTAACTCCTTCTACAGCCACAAAAGGTGCTGTAACTGTTGCAGGAACTCTTGTAGTGGGAAATGGCGGTACAGGATTAACTAGCCTTACTGCTGGATATATACCTTATGGAAATGGAACAAGCGCATTTAACTCTAGTTCTACACTAACATATAACGGAACAACTTTATCTGCTGGTAATTTTGTTCCTTCTAGCTCTAGTATTCCATCAAATGGCATATATTTACCATCAACAAATTCTTTAGGGTTTTCAACAAACAGCACTTTAGCTGCAACAATATTTTCTTCAGGCGGTGTTTCCATTGGTAACACTACAGACCCAGGCGCAGGTAATTTATCTGTAACTGGGGAAATTTATTGCGCTAAAGGCATTGGTTCTACGCAATCATTTTCGGCTTATCAAAGCACTACCCAAACTATAGCGAATGGAACAAGCACAAAAGTTCAATTTCAAACAAAAGAATGGGACACCGCAAGTAAATTTGATGCGACTACTAATTATAGATTTAGTCCTACCATATCTGGATATTATCAAGTTAATGCTTGCGTAGGATTTTCTGGAGATGCAAATGCAGGTGCTGTTTTAGCTATTATATTTGCAAATGGTAGTCCAGTAAAATCAGGAACATATACTAGCGGTAATGCTTTTATCGGAGCGCAAACTAATGTTTCAACTTTAATTTATTTAACTTCTGGTGATTACATTGAAGTTTATGCTTATCAAGGTTCTTTTGCCAATCAAAATACAACTAACGCAGCATCATCAACTTATTTTCAAGCTGCATTAGTAAGAGGAGTATAAAATGACTTTATATGACAAAATAATTTTAATTTATCCTGAATTAACAATTAAAGATTTTGCTCCTTTTACTGGAACAATTCTTCTTCAAAATGATTCTGATGGAAAAGGCGATTACATTAAATCTTGGAAAAATTCCAATCCACAACCAACTCAAGAACAGCTTGATGCTATTACAGGATAAATTATGACAACATTAGTGCCAAAAATTGATTTTAAAAATGGTGGAACAAATCCAGCAGGAGCTATTAATAGAACTAGCTCTGCAAAAATGCAGGATATTGTTTCTGTAAAAGATTATGGAGCTGTAGGTGATGGAACAACAGACGATACAGCAGCTTTTAATAATGCTATTTTGGCTTTAGCTTTAGGTGGCGGTGGTATTCTTATTTGCCCTACAGCTAACTACAAAATTGCTGGAACTATTCTTTTGCCAGGTTTCGTTCGTATTGACCTATGTAACTCTACTTTAACTGGCTCTGGTTTTGGAAGCTCAACAGATTTATTGCAAACAGCATATTTAAACTCTGGTGCTTTAGTTTCCAATATTGGAACAACATTAGATACTAAGCTTGCCTACAACTGTAGTATTACAAATGGCATTATTCAAAACACAGGTATTGCACTTCATCTTCAAGATTTTATTAACTGTTCTGAAGTATCTAATATTCGTTTTGTTGAATGTCAATACGCTATTTTTGGTACTGCTCTTTATTATTCTAGCTTTACAAATCTTAATTGTTATGGAACAAGTACGGCATACACAACAGCTACAAACGCTGCATACTATTTTGGCGATGGAAATGGTTTAACTGGCACTTATATTAATATTTGTGAAATTAACTCAATTACTGCTGGTGGCCGTATTCTTGGCATTGCTATTGGTGGAAGTGCTTATGCTTTAACATTTAAAAACTGTTCTGCTGAAGGATGTACAACAGGATTTAAAATGCTTGGTGGTGAGGCAGCCCCTCTTAAATTTGATACTTGTTATTTTGAAGGTTGCAGTAGTATTGCGCTTGATTTTAATGAAACAACGTATGGTGAAAATGAAATAACTATTGATAATTGTTTTTTTAACTTTTGCGGTATTGGAGTTAAAGGAATTATTGGCAACAATGTAACTAGAGGAAACATTTTTCTAAATAACAATAATGAATTTAGAAATTGCACTACTAATTTTATTGAAACAGATGATTCTTATAGCACAGGAAAAACTTACATACCCCCAGTAGGCATAGCTACAAATGGATTGCCTGTATATAACTCTCAATACACAGTAGGCGCAAAAACTACTTTAGATTATGACAACTTTATAACTTCTGGCGGTGGTATTGTTGCTAGAACTCATATTGGTCAGAATACTATTATTCCGTTTTATGCTGAAGGAGATTCTGGGCCAACCTCTATTGGCGGTGGTGTTATGTTTACCACTACAACTTTATCAGGAGTATCAGCAACAGCCACTATAACTTTAAATACTAAAATTAAATTGCGTGAATTTAGTTCAATTTTAGCGTATAAAATTTATGTGTCTAATCCAACTACAAGCGTTTCAACAGACTTGTATGGTTTTATTTTTGGGTCTAAAGTAGTTCAACATGATTCAAGTGGAAAATCTGTAACTGTAACTGCCGATGGGAATGGGTATTATCAAGTAGTATTTAGCTCGTTTGATAACTCTGCTGGAACAACTCTTATTAGCGGTACTTTAAGGCATATTTAACATGAATTATAAATGGTCAATTCTTGATATATCAGCCAGCAATGGTTTGATTACTCATGCAAAATACAAAGTCAGTCTTACTGATGAAGATAAAACTGTAGAAACTGAAGGTAATTGGTGGTTTAACGGCACAGAAGCTAAAGTGCCTTTTGATCAAGTTACAGAAGAAATGGTAGCTTCTTGGATTGAACAAGAAACTATGAAAGACGGAGTAAACCTTATAAAATCTAGGCTAGAAGAACAGTTAAATGAGCTAAATAAGCAAGATACTGTTATTGCGCCTTGGTTGCCTCAAGTCTTTACCCCTAATTAGGAGCTTATATGGCAGTTAATCTTTCACCTATTGGTGGCGCAGGATGGCAATTTTTTGATAACAATGGTGTTCCGTTAGCTGGTGGTTTGATTTATACCTATCAAGCAGGAACTTCAACTCCTCAAGCAGCTTATACAACTGCATTAGGAAATATTGCTCATTCAAATCCAATAGTTTTAAATTCTGCTGGTAGAGTGCCAGGTGGAGAAATATGGTTAAGTATTGGAGTTTCTTATAAATTTACAATTAATGATGCTAATAACGTATTAATTGGCACTTATGACAATATTAATGGTACTGGTTCAGGTGGTCAAGGATATGTAACTGCCACTCAAGCTCAAACAGTTGTAACTGTTCCTTTTGCTTATGTAGTAGGTACAAATAATTTAAAAGTTTATGTAAACGGAAGTAAACAAGTTATTACATTAAATTACACCGAAACAAATACAACTTCAGTTACTTTTGTTAGTGGATTGAATGTTGGAGATATTGTGGAGTTTACACAATGACAAAACCTTTAGATATTATTAGCCGAGCTTTAAAAGATATTGGCGCATTAGAGGCTGGAGAAGTTCCAACGGCTGATTCTGCTCAAGATGCTTTTGATATGCTTAATGACCTAATTGATCAATGGTCAAATGAAGATATGATGGTGTTTAATACCACAGAAATTATATTTCCTTTGATTTCTGGTCAAGTTCAATACACTATTGGCCCTAATCCATCAACTGCAAACTACATTGGCGCATCATTTACAGGCTCTATTGCTGGCAATATTTTGACTGTAACTGGACTTTCCACAGGCGCAGTTGCTCAAGGTCAAACTTTAAAAGGTTCAGGAATTTTGCCTGGTACTAAGATTGTTGAGTTTATTACTGGTGCTGGCGGTCAAGTCAATGAAGTTGGCACTTATAGACTTAGCATTACTTATCCGACTCCAGTAGCTTCACAGCTCATTACTGCTTACTATCAAAAGCCTTTATTTATTGATCAGGCTTATGTAAGGATTAATACAAATTCTAATGGTCAGCCTGTACAAAATGGCGGTTTGGACTATCAAGTAGCCGTATTGTCGTTGGATAATTACAATCAAATAGGTCTAAAGACTTTGAATGGCCCTTGGCCTAAAGCTCTTTATTACAATCCTAATGCGGATACTGGTAACGTATTTGTATGGCCTAATCCAGCTCAAGGTGAGATGCATATGTTCTCATCTACCATTTTCAGTAACTATGAAACTTTGTATGACGATATTGTGCTTCCACAAGGCTATTCAATGGCTCTTAGATGGAATTTGGCTGAACGATTGATGCCTATGTATGGCAAAGCTTCTGCAACGCAAATTGGCATGATTAATGCTTATGCAGCTCAATCTAAGTCAACTATTAAACGCAACAATATGCGACCAATCGCTGCTGCTGGTTATCCAGACTCTATGCTTGTTGGTAGAGCTAAAGATGCTGGTTGGATTTTGAGTGGGGGTTTTTTCAGGTAGAGGATTGTTTGACAAGATTGATTCTTTTATGTATAGTGAAATTTCTTACAACAGGAGATTTTTATGTATACAAAAGAAGAAAAGTTGGCAAAACAAAGACATTGGTATCAACTTAGAAAAGCTGGGCTTGGTTCACCAAATTGCGGTAGACCAGCAAATACTGCTGAAGTTCTTTGGAGCAAAGTTGATAAGCGTGGTGAAGATGAATGTTGGGAATGGAAAGGCTTTAGGAATCATGATGGATATGGAAGGACTTGGATTAATGACAAAGGCTACTATGCCCATAGAGTCATCTATTCGCTTGTCTATCCAAACTCTATTAATCTTAATGCGCCAAAATCAACAGATAATTCAGGCTTTCTTTTACATACTTGCGATAATCCTTCTTGTTGCAATCCAAAGCATTTATGGGTTGGCAATCATGCTGATAATATGGCAGATAAAGCTGCAAAAGGTCGTAGCCCAGACTTTAGTGGTGGCAAAGGCCCTCGTTGCAAACTTACAATGGAACAAGCTAGAGAAGCTCGTTTGCTTAGGAAAACTGGTATGACTATTCCACAATTAATGGAAAAATTTAATTTAAGTCGTGCAAGCATGAAAACCTTGTTGCGTGGTGATTCATACAAGGAAAGCGAGTAATTTATGGATTTTGGTTTTGTCGGCCCTAGTTATGAAGCTCCTTCAATTTATCAAAGCGATCAGGAATGTATTAACTTTTACTTGGAGATTGATCCTAATAAAGGTCAAGGATCTAGAGGCGCAATAGCTTTATATCCTACTCCAGGACTTGTTGAAGTAGCCCAACTTCCACCTGGAGAAGTAAGAGCAATGTTTCCTTTGCATGGAACCATTCCTTTTATTATGATTGTGATTTGCGCTGATCAAGTTTATAAAATAGATGAGGCTTACAACGCAACATTAATTGGCACTTTAGATACGACTACTGGCCCATGCCAGATTTCTTACAATAGAAGCCCTACAGATGGCATTTTTGCATTTATTGTAGATGGCTTAGAACGCTATTATTACGTTCCTGCTACAGATACTTTTACTGAAATTGCTTATACAGATGGCCCTTGGCGTGGTGCTTCTTGTTGTGACGTAATCGACAATTACAACATTTACAACGAAGTTGGCACTAATAATTGGGCTTGTACCGATATTTCTTCTCCTTATTCAACTGCTGCTTATTACGGCACAAAAGATGGTGAACCTGATCCTATTATTTGCGTTATTGCAGATCATAGACAAGTCTATTTAATGGGTGATCAAACAACTGAAGTTTGGGTGGATGTAGGAAGTCAAATCTCAGGATTAACTACTTTTCCATTTGCTCGTATTTCAGGCACTATGCTTCAGCATGGATGCGCTGCTTTTAATAGCGTATGGCAATTTGAAGAACAGATTATGTTTGTTTCTCAAGATGCTCGTGGTCAAGGCGTTATTGGAGCAATTCAAGGCTATACCTTTGTAAGGCTATCAAATCATGCCGTAGAGCAGACTTTGATGAATGTAAATCTAAGTGATGCCGTTGCCTATACTTATCGTCTAGAGGGTCATGAGTTCTATGTAGTTACTTTCCCATCTATTGATTTGACTTGGGTTTATGACTTAACCACTAAAGCTTGGCATAAATGGCTTTCTTGGGATAATCAAACTGGATACCATCGTCATCGTTCAAATTGTGGTGCTTTTTTTGGTAATTATTATCTTGTTGGGGATTACGAAAACGGAAAAATTTATCAATTAAACAATGAAGTTTATACAGAAGATGGCAAAACAATCCGTAGATTGCGTAGATGCCCTCATTTAGTAACTGACCTTCAACGTCAATATTTTGCAGAAATGCAGATTCAATTTCAGCCTGGTGTAGGCTTACAAACTGGTCAAGGCTATGATCCTCAATCTATGCTCCGTTGGTCATCTGATGGCGGTTCTACATGGTCTAGTGAACATTGGGTAACTATTGGTAAAGTTGGAAAATACAATAATCGTGCCATTTGGCGTAGATTGGGTTGGTCAAGAGATCGTATTTATGAAGTAGTTGTTTCCGATCCAATTAAAGCCGTTATTGTTTCTGCTAATTTAAAGGCTGAAGGTGGGGAAAACTAATGGCTACTGGGCCAATTAATACCAATATTCGGTATCCTCAAAGCCAGTTTTTAGATCCTTTAACTCAAAGGCCAGCTAGAGAATGGCTTATTTGGCTTCAAAACCCTAATGTAGTCAGTCAAACAGTAAATTACATCATAATTAATGGTGGGGATATTAATAACACTCCTATTGGAGATATAACCCCATCTACAGGCGTATTTACTAATTTAACTGCCTTATTAGGAATAGGAGGAGGTCAGTTTTGAATACTCAATTAATTAAAAAACAAATTCTTCCAGTAATTCAATTAAGGGAAAAAGTAGAACGACTTCAAGATGCTCTTTTGGAGATGCCTCAAGCGGATATAAAGTTTTTGCATGATTTTGAACCTGGCAAATATATTCGCACAATGATTGCTCCTCCTTGGTCAGTTATTGTTGGTGCTGAACATAAAACCCCTTATAAAGTAATTCTTAAAAAGGGAACAATAGCGGTCAATATTGATGATGAAATAAAGACTTTGACAGCTCCTATGGAATTTGATGCTCCAGCAGGAATCAAACGTGTTGGTCGTGTATTTGATGAAGAACTTATTTGGATTGATATTTACGAAAATCCAGATAATTGTACGGATATAGCAACAATAGAGGATAGGTTATACATTATTCCTGAATGTGGATTAATGTCTAATCGAATTTTAGAACATAAAACTGAACAAAAAGATACCGAAAAGCTTTCTAATGGCATTAAAATGCTATTAGCTAATAATCTCGGTTTTAGTGATTAGGGAGAAGCATTATGGCAGGAGGAATAACAGCAGCAGTAATTGGAGGCGCAGCCGTTTTAGGCGGTGCTTATATGAGTTCGCAAGGGGCGCAAAATGCTGCCAATACTCAAGCTAATGCTGCTTCACAACAACAAAGCAATTTACTTGCTGCTGGTCAAACTGCATCGCAACAATTTACCCCATATGCAAATTATGGAGCTACTCCTTTAGCTAGTTTAACTGCAAATAATCCTTACTTTAATCAACAATTTACTGCTGCTGATTTACAGTCTAATTTAGCTCCAAATTACCAATTTATGCTTGGACAAGGTTTAGGAGCTACTAGCGAAAATATAAACGTAGGTGGTGGTGGTTCTAATGCAAATATGGCGAGAACCAAGTTTGCTGAAGATTATGCTTCTAATGCCTATCAAAACGCATTTAATAACTTTCAAACCCAAAGAGGCAATATTGCAGCTATTGATTTAGCTAATACTAATGTAGGTCTTGCTGGTTCTACAGGATCTGCAAATGCTCAACTTGGTACTGCAACCAATATTGCAAATTTAGGAATTGGTTCTGCTAATGCTACTGCTGCTTCTCAAATTGCACAAGGCAATATTTATGGTGGAGCAGCAAATTCATTAGGTGGAATAGGTTATGCAACAGCATCTCAACTTGGCGCACAAAATACAGCTCAAAATGCTGCTATGCAAAATCAATTAAGTGCTGGTGGATATGGTAATAATGCTTTAAGTAACTTTACAAATAATCAATCTACCAATCCTAATTCATCATCATTTATTGGGCCTCAAGTAGGTTAAGGAATAATTATGGCAATTTCTATAGGATCACTTACAGTTCCACAATTAGGTCAAAATCTTGATCCAAGCATTTACGGCAGTCAAAATGCGCCTAAATCTATGACTATTGCGGATATGCTTGATATATCTAATAAAAATCTTGAATTACAAAAAAGATCAACATTATTGCCTTCTGAAATTGAAGCTGGTCAAGCTACAGCTAAAAAAGCAACTACTGAAGCACAAAAAGCGCAATTTGGATTTACAAATGATCAAGGTGTTGTAGCACAAAATGAAGCTGCTAGATTGTTAAAAGATCCAAGAATTAAAGATGCACAAAATACTCCTGAAGGTAGAGAAAAAGCATTAAGGGCATTAGATGAAGTTGGCAGCACTTTAAAAACAAAAGGTTTGCATGACGATGTAATTAAAGGAATGTTAGGCCAATACTATACTCAAGCCCTTCATGATCCTACACAAATTGCACCAAAAATTGATCAAGGATTATCTGCTGCTACTGGTGCTGCAATTCAAAGACAGCAACTTACTCCTCAATATACAACTAATGCTTCTGGGGATATTGTTGGGCTTACATCTGGAACTAATCAAATTTCTCAACCTCAAGGAATGGGAAATAAAAATTTAAATCCAACACTTCCAGGCGTTCAAAACTTTGGTAAATATCAAGAAGATCTTACTAATAGAGTTGCTGGTGGAACACAAATTGATATGCGATTAAATGAAGCAGAGAATTTGATGAAAAACTTTAAACCAGGTGCTGGAGCAAGAACTTATGTTGATATTGCTCAAAAACTTCAAGCTATTGGCGCACCTCAAGATTTAGTGGATAAAGTTGCAAAAGGCGATTTGTCAGCAGCTCAATCTATGAATAAATTTATTGCTCAATCTGTAACTGCTGGTATTGGTGCAATGCAAGGCAATCCAACGGCAAATATGATGAACGATTATCTTAAAAATAATCCTGATATTGGAAGTGATCCTAGAGCATTGCAAAGATTTATTGATTTTGCTCATAAACAAAATGAAGTTGCTTATGAAGAACAACGTTATTTGCTTGAAAAAAATAAAAACAAAACATTAAATCCTGATACTCATGTCGGAGAAGTTCAACAACATATTATTAATAAATTTGTTAATCCAAAAAATGAAACAAATCAATCTAATAAACAAATTGTTAGAACTGGTAAAACAAAAAGCGGTCAAAAAGTAATAGAATATTCTGATGGAACAAGGGAAATTCAATAATGGATAATCTTTACGCATCTTTGGAAAAAAGATATATGCTTCCTGAAGGAGCATTATCTGCTGTTGAATCTACAGAAAGCGGTGGAAATGATTCCGCTATTTCACCAAAAGGTGCTAAAGGTCGTTTTCAATTTATGCCAGCAACTGCCGAAGCTTATGGTGTAGATACTTCAGACAAAGTTAGTTCTGCTCATGGTGCTGCGCAATATTTATCAGACCTTCAAAACCAATATGGAAGTTTTAAAGCTGCACTTGCTCATTACAATGGCGGAACTAAAGCAGCCAAAGCTGTTTTAGCTGGTCAAGAGCCTTCAGCAGAAGAAACAAGAAATTATTTAAAAAAAGTTAATTCAAAAATTAATCTTAAAGATGAAGATATTACTTGGGATGAGCCAAAAGGTTCTGTAACAATTTCTGCGCCTAAAGATGAAGATATTACTTGGGACAAACCTACTGAAGATTTATCAAAAAAATCAGGTTTAGAGTTATTTGGTAAAGGTTTGAAAGCTTCTGGTAAAACAACTATGACAGGAATTGGTCAAGTTTTAGATCCATTGGCGCAACAATTAGAAGAAGCATTTCCTGCTGTTTCTAAATTTGGTCAAAAGCTTAATATGCCTTCTGCAAAAGAAGCTGCTGCTGGTCGTGAAGCAGAAATTCTTGCGCAAAGAGAAGAAAATAAACCTTTATTGGAAACTCCTGCTGGTTTAGCTGGAAATATTACAGGCGAATTAGGACAAGCTGTATTACTGCCAGGAGGAACTATTGGAAAAGCTGCCTTAACTGGAGCAACAATGGGAGCAGTTCAGCCTACATTACAAGATGAAAGCAAAGCTTTTAATGTTATTTCTGGAGCTGGTGTAGGTGCTGCTGGTCAAGGAATAGTTAATGCTTTAGGTCGTGTTGCTCAACCAATTACTAATCAAATTGGCGAAATTGGTGCAAACGCAGTTAAAACTTTGCGTGAAGCTGGAATACCATTAGATGCAGCTCAAGCTACTGGATCTGCTTTATTGGGTCGAGTAAAAGCTGCTTTATCAGATAATCTATTTACTGCTGGCGCACAACAAGAGTTTAGTGGAGTGCAAAAACAAGCATTTAACAAAGCCATTGCAAAGACAATGGGTGAAGATGCAGACAAAATTACTCCATCTGTTATTTCTAATGCTAAAGAGAATATTGGCAAGATTTATGATGATGTTGCTGCCAAAGTAAATATTCGTGCAGATGATAAGTTTTTAAACAATTTATCAGCTATTGATGATGAAGCAAAAAATATTTTAAATGATCAGCAATACAGCATTATTGATAAAAACATTAAAAATATTCTCAATAAAGCTTCATCAGAAGGCAATCAATTAAATGCATCACAATATCAAAACATTAAAAAGACTTTAGATAGATTATCTGGAAGTTCTGATACTGATGTTGCTTCCTATGCTCGTGATTTGCGTGATGTATTAAATAAAGGTCTTAGCGATTCTGCTGAAGCTACTGGCAATAAAGAATTAGTTTCTTCTTTAAAAGAAGCTAATAAACGCTGGGGCAACATGAGAAAAATTGAAGATGTTGCATTAAAAAATGCAGAAGGCGATATAAGCCCATCTTTGCTATATAACTCATTAACAACCAAAGCAAAACGCAATGCTTTTTATGCGGAAGATAATGAATTATCAAAATTGGCTGCTGCTGGAAAAATTGTATTGCCTGAAAAATTACCAAATAGTGGAACCATTGCTAGAGGATTAGCACAAGCTGCTGTTCCTGCTGCTGCTGGAGCTGCTTATGGTTTATATCAAGGCGATTATATGGATGCTTTAAAAGGAGTTGCTTTTGGTGTTGCTGCTCCAAAATTAGCTCAAGCTGCTATTAATAATCCTAAATTTGCTGCCTATCTTGAAAAAGGAATAGGTCAAAATGCATTGCGTAATTTATTACAAGCACCTAGTAAAATTGGCTTAGGTAAAATTCCATTAGCTTCTTACGAATCTTATTTGCAACAAGTTCAAAAAGAAAAAACTAGGAAATAACAATGGATTCGCAAACAATAATAAATACTGTTATTGCTTTAGTTGGCTTTTTAGGCGGTTGGATCTTAAAGGTTATTTGGGAGGCTGTTAAAGAGCTACAAATTGCCGATAAAATATTGGTAGATAAAGTCAATACTATTGAGATTCTGATTGCTGGTAATTATATGTCTAAGCAAGATTTTGACAAGATTGCTGCTGCTATTTTTGCTAAATTAGACAAAATAGACGATAAACTAGATCGAAAAGTTGATAAATGAAAGCCCATCGATCAAAAACGATGTGGTTTTCTTTAGCACTTGTGATATTTGGTGCTTTATTTGACAATCTATCTTATGTGCAAAACAGTATTGATCCAAAATATTATGGCTTTATCCTTATTGGGATTGGCATTATTGTTGCTGTATTGCGCTTTGTGACTTCTAAACCAATAGAATAATGTTTCCACTACCAATACTTACTTATGTCAAGATTGTGGTTGGAATTGTTCTTTTATCTGGGTGCTTTTATGGTTATGTTGAGCATAATCGTTTTGAAGCATATAAAACAGAAATCAAAAATATCGCTAAAGAACAAGAAGCAAAAAATGAATCCATTCGGACACAGCAGGAACTCATAAACAAAACCACCAAGGAAACCTATGAAGCTAAGTTATCTGCTATTAAGTCTTATTATGGTGGGTTGCACAACTCCAGTAGCGGTCAAATGCCCTCCATTTCCAATCCCTCCACAGGAGCTAATGTCAGCCCCTCCGACCAGCTACTTGCTTGCGCCTATACAACGCAACAATTAGTTAGCCTTCAAGATTGGATTAAGGAACAAGTCGCATTAAGATGAATATTGAACAATTACAAGCATTAGGAATTGATCCTAAATGGCTTAAACCTTTAAACGATACTTTTGCCAAATATGGCATAGATACCCCAAAACGCCAGGCAGCCTTTATTGGTCAATGCCAGCATGAATCAGGCAACTTCAAAACTTTAGAAGAAAACCTTCATTATTCTGCTGGTGCTTTGATGCGAGTCTGGCCTTCTCGTTTTTCTGATGCTGCAACTGCCGAAAAGTACGCAAACAATCCACAGGCTATTGCAAACAAGGTTTATGGCGGTAGAGCCGATCTTGGCAATACTGAAGATGGTGATGGCTGGAAATTTCATGGTAGAGGCGTTATACAGCTCACAGGGCGTTCAAATTACACAGTATGTGGACAAGCCCTAAGTCAGCCATTTATAACGCAACCAGAGCTTCTATTAGAGCCACAATGGGCTTGTATGTCTGCTGGATGGTACTGGAATCGCAAGCAAATTAATTTGTTGGCAGACGATGAAAATTGGGAAACAATGACTAAAAGAATAAATGGCGGTCTTTTAGGATTACAAGATAGAATTGATAAAATACATAAAGCTATGGATATTCTAGCGATGTAGTCGCTTTTTATGTTTTAAATTAAGGGCAAGCTCTATTGTGTATTTAAGAGCTTCCCATTCACCTCTTTGCATCACTACTGGAATTAACTCTTGTTGAGCATCAATCTCAGCAAATTTTTTAGTTAAATATTCAGCCATTGCTTCTTGCTCATGTTTACTTCTTTTAGGCTTTTTTGTCATATAAGCTGAATTAAAGGCTTTTTGTTCTCAACATGGTCTAAAGCTGCTTGCCAGGCTTGAGTCCACAGATTAAGAGCTGTAGATCCTTCATAAAAGAAATCAGGATAAACAGCAAAAAAGGTTTCTTCACAATCATCTGATGGAACTTTCACGTTTCCAGCAAAAGGAATGGATTCATTAACCATGATTTGCAAACTCCTTATGATATTTATGACGCATAGCATCAGCTACAAATTTTGCATAATCAATATTGTAATAAAGACCAAAATATTTGTTTATTCCTTGAATTTGTAATTGAACTTGCCATTTGTTTTTTGCTTTATTCCAAGTTACACCCTTGATATTTGATTTATTATCAACCCTTAATTTTGAATTGCATTGATTTTCAGATAAATTACATTTTCTTAAATTATCAATAGAATTATTAGAAGGATTGCCATCAATGTGGTCAATAAATTTAGGCATATAACCATAATTCAAAGCAAAAATAATTCTATGTGCTAAATAAAATTTTCCATCAAATCTTATTTGAATATATCCTTTTTTATCTATATATCCAGCTTTTGTGCCTATAAGTATTTTTTTTGAAGGTTTTATTTTCCAATAAAGATTGTTTTCTTTATATTCAAAAACTTTTTTTAATTTTTCAATCATTGGTCTTGTCCGATTAAATACAAAATAATGATGCCAAAGCCAAATATTACGGCTAGGCCAAACATGAGGCATTGGTCATCTGTCATTACATTTTTTTCTTTTTAATGCCTTCAGCTCTACGAAGATCATGAGAATGTAGTTTTTTTCCTACAGACTTAGGAACTTCACCAGCTTTTTCAGCTACTTTTGCTGCTGCTTTGCGAGTAACAATCCTGCCATTAGAAAGCTCAAATTCATGTTTTGCGCCTTTGGCAGCTTTACCAGCCATCTTTTTAAGCTCATCATGGCTGTAAGCTTTTGACTTAGCCACAATAACTTTTCCAGACTTTTCTTTAATGGCTGGTTCTTTTACTGTTAGTTTTTTAGTTGCCATTATTTAATCCTAAAAATTTTATTAAGTTTAAGAGTACCTTCATACTCAATTTTGCCTTGAGCATCTAAAGAACGCAATGGAAGCTCTTGAAAGTATTTCCATTTGTCTTTGTATGACTGAATCTCAGATGGAGGAACCCATCCAGCTTTTCTCCAGCGCAAAGTAATGTCAGTACCACTTGCAGTCCAAATATGTTCGTTCATACAAACTCCAATTCTTGCTTTAAATGTTTGACTTGTTTTTTAAGCCGTTCAATTTTTGATTGGAGAGCCTCATTTTCAGACTTTAGGATTTCTACTTTTTTCCATCCATCTTGCATATATTGAAGCTCTCCCTCAAGGGTTTTAATACGATCTTTTAAAACATCCTCATTAGTAAGCATGATTTAAAACGGAATATCTGATTCAATATCATTTAAATCAGGCGCTGTGGCTTGAGTTGCTGTTTGTGTTGGCTTGTCTTCAGGAACATTTAAGTAGCACCAAAATGCGCCTTCTTTCATGCCCAACAAAGGTAACATTTCAATCTTTGCCATAAGGTCGTTTTTCTTTGTCCTTGTAACAATTCCTATTGTTGCGTAACGCTTTTTTGTTGCTCCATCTTTATCTACATACTCTGAAACTGCTGCTTTGAGGTAATATTCTATGCCCATAATTTACATCCCTTTCTTATTTTCAAAAGACTTCTTAATACAACACGCTTCAAAAAAATCACTTACTGTTACATCTAAAACTAATTTTTTATGCCTTTTAATTCGTACTCTATAAGCTCCGTAATTTCTAATTTCTATACCCTTAACTCCAAGTTTGTTGCTTTTAAACAATCTTCTATTAATTGCTTGGTCATGCCTATTAGCCCAACGACAATTATCTTTTGAATATCCCAAATCATTGTTTATTCTTTCCACAGTCATTCCAGCATTAGGAATACCCATGTCTTTTATAAATTGATTAAAAGATGACCGCCATTCTTTGCTAACTTGAATGCCTCTAGTTCCATAGTTATAAAATTGCTTATTGTTTGGGTTTTCGCATCTTTGTATCATTGCTGCCCAAACCCAATAAAGTTGTTTTTTCATCTGTTTCTCATAAGATTGACTTCTGTTTCAACTTCTAAAAGAAAGTTTTTAATTTCCGATTCCATTTCAGAAATAAATTCTTCATCCCTAAAAACACGTTTTATATATAGTTGGCTACGTTCTGGCATGCGAGGGTCAAAAGAAACATAGTCATTCCATTCTCTGCCTGTGCAAGCTAATTGCGCTTGCATTTGAATCCAATATTTTTTAGGTATTTCATCCAATTTGATAGTTTCCCAATGACTAGCAGAATGCCTACACTTAATTTCCAAAAGACCCCTATCAGACACAAGCCCATCAGGGCTACAACCAAACCAATCAATACTAGGATGGTCAACGAAAGCGAGTTGATCGACAAAATTATTGGTTCTAACCTCATAAGCTACCCTTGCTTGTGGTTCAGTTTGAGTACCCCATTCCATTGCTGCATTGGAGTAAGATTCTTGGATGATGCCTGTAGTGCGCTGTAAAGCTAATTCAATAAGGTAATTCTGCCTTGAAGCGGATGGCCCTGTCTTAGTCTTAGCCAATATGTCGGCTACTCTAGAAGCCGTTACTTTGCCTAATCTAAGCTGATGCCACTCTGGAGTACCTTGTTGAACAGCTACTCTATCTTCTGTAGTAAAAGTGGTCATTTCTCTTGTGCCTTAAATTTATTATTACGCTGATTCTCTGACTTTGTAACTGCCCTAAGATTTTCAATGTTGTTATCAAACCTATTGCGGTTTATATGGTCAATCACCAATGGTTCAGGCGGTAAATGCCCATGATGGTACATATACACAAGCCTATGTTTTAAATAGTATTTGCCGTTAATGCGGATTTGGGCATACCTACGATTACCAAAATGCCCAGCAACATCACCAGCCTTTACATTACGACTTGGGCTTTCTTTCCAATGTAACTTGCCATCTTTGTAATCAAATAACTGTTTTAAAAATTCTTGGTTCATTCGGATGCCTTTCTTAGTATTGCTCTAGCAAACGCAATCATATTAGGGATACTGCAATCTTCACCAACCCAACATTCGTCTAAAGCCATAACACCCCTGATTTCAAAGTCTGTTAGTGTCTTTGCTGGTGGTTTTTGCCATAACACTTCAACAATCCTATGTTCGTCATCTGTATAAGTAACAGCTAATAGTTCACCTGTTTCTTTACTTTTTTGAAGTGATAGGTGTAGTTCTTTTGCTGGATGAGTGTAAAGTGGTGTTGGACTGTCATCAATAGATAAAGCACAATCCAAATCAAAAAATACGCTTGTGTTATCGCCTCTTGCAATCCACGCTACTGGTTCATTGTTCATGATTGCAATGCCATTAAAGTGCCTTTTTGCAAATCTTTAGCATCAGCAATTATTTGAACGGCATTTTTGTCTTTAGCTACAGCAGAATAAGCTGTTCCATAAACTCTTTTTAAATCGTCAATGGTTTTGCATACATTGATTTCTGTTGCCCATTCTTTTGCTAATACAGTTAAATCAGGTATATCTTCATCAGGAAGATCTTCACCAGAATAGATATACAAAGCCAAACCATGAAGGGCTATAGCTTTAACCAGGCATCGTTGCATTGCTGTATTTACTGCCATTGCATCAGGATTAGCAATAGCTTTGTTTTGATTATTAATGACAGGCATTTGAGCTGTCATAGTTTTGCCAAAAGCCGTTACTGAGCAAAAAACCATCAAAGTTTCAGCAAAGTAAACTGGATCTCCATAAGTCCATGTAGCTTGAGGATCTTGCTGAAGAAGCTGGTCAACAGCCCAAGACCAACTTAAATAAGTAAACTTACCTTTCTTTTCAGTATGTTCGTTTACATTGATTTTGCGTAGTTCTAAAAATTTAGTCATCACTTTTCCTTAATCGTTAATTTCAAATTCAGCTACTTCTTTGGCATGGCCTTCCATGTATTCACAAGCCATTGAGATTAGTTTTCTACCTAATTGTTCGTAATCACCTGAATCAATAACATCTTGCAAAGCTTGAGAATCATCAACTCCCATTTCACTTAAAGCTTCAGAAATAGCTTCTGAAGTTCTATAGTCAAATTTGCCACCAACTTTTAAGAGTTGCCAGGTACGTTCTTCAATTTCATCAGAACGATCATCGTAATCATCAGGTTCGTAGTAAGCATCAGCTCTATTCATTCCCATAATTAAAACCCTCCTAAAAGAGCATAAGCAAACATCGCACCTAGAACAATCCCTAAAACTATTACTCCTATTGCATCTTTCATTTTCATTCCCTTCATCACTTGTTTAAGAGCTTTCAGTATAGACCAAAATTAAGGTTTGCAATAGGTTTTTTCAATTATTTTTATAGGGGGATTCCCTAATAGGTGTATTTTTCTATATTTTTGCTATATGATAGCGGAAAAGGAGTAATACATGAACCCATCTGATTTATTGAAAATTGAATTTGGAAGCCTGATAAACCTGGCTGAAAAGCTAGGAATTAAGCCCCAGACAATCTATTTATGGAACTCTACTAAGGTTCCATTCAAATATTTACGACAAATTGAGGAGCTTTCAGAGCTGCGTTTAACAAGAGAAATGTTAAGACCTGATCTTTTTAAGAAGGGCTGAAATGCACTATTACCAACACAATATTGGGGATTATCGGAAAGATACTTCTCATCTATCGTTGCTTGAGCATGGAATTTATAGGCAACTTTTAGATAGTTATTATTTGGATGAAATTCCTTTAAGCAATGACCTTGCGAAGCTTATGCGTTCGCATAGCGTTCGGACTGCGGAAGAACAGCAATCGCTTCAAAACGTATTAACAGACTTCTTTGAATTGACTGAATTTGGGTATATTCATAAAAGATGCGAGGATGGAATAGCTAAATTTCATGGTAAATCAGCTAGTGCTAGAGCATCCGCAATGGCTCGCTGGAGCAGTAAACATAAGGAAGTTGATGCGAACGCAATACCAACGCAATCCGAAGGCAATGCTAACCATAAACCAATAACCAATAACCATAAACCAATAAAAAACATACAGCCTATCGGCTTTGATTTATTTTGGGATGCTTATGATAAAAAAGTAGGCAAACCAAATTCACTAAAGGCATGGTCAAAAATAGCCTTCAAAGACGATTTATTACAAAAAATTGTTGAAAAGGCTAAAGCAGACAAAAAAGCCAAGCCTGATAACAAATTCCGTAAAGACCCTGAACGCTGGCTAAAGGGTCAGCATTGGATGGATGAGGTGGTAATTGAGCAAGCTTTTGAAGAAAAGCTAATGCCTTTAGGTACTGATTCTCAGATTGAAGCTGCTTATAGGATTGAATGTGGAGGTGATCCGAGTAGGGCCAGATTCAACAGCTACCAAGAAATGAGGAAGTTTGTTCAAGAATTTAGGGATAAAAGGAAGGTGGTATGAGAGTCCTTATTGCTTGTGAATACTCTGGTGTTGTGCGTGATGCTTTTCTAGGGGGGGGGCACGAAGCCATGAGCTGCGATTTATTACCAACTGATGCGCCTGGGCCTCATTATCAAGGCGATGTAAGGGATGTATTGGATTACCCTTGGGATTTAATGATTGCTCATCCACCATGCACAAATTTATCAGTAAGTGGTGCTAGACATTTTCAAGCAAAACGCATGGATGGCAGACAGCAAGCCAGCGCATCATTTTTTATGATGTTGGCAAAAGTTGATATTCCTAAAATTGCCATTGAAAATCCAATTTGCATTATGTCTAGCCTTTACAGAAAACCAGATCAAGTTGTGCAACCTTGGATGTTTGGGCATGGAGAAACTAAAGCAACTTCCTTATGGTTAAAGGGTTTGCCTAAACTTTTGTCAACAAATATTGTTGAAGGCAGAGAAGCAAGAATCCATAAAATGCCACCAAGCGAAGATAGATGGAAATTAAGAAGCACAACTTATCAAGGAATTGCTGATGCTATGGCTCAACAATGGGGCAATGAATGAAGAAAAATACCGACATCAATGCGAAGTCAGATATTTGCTTGCAATCAGACATAAGGAAGGTCTTGGCGCAATCCGCAAACTTTTATTTAATTCAGGGTTTGCCCCTAGGCTACATAGAATCCAGTTCGACATGGCAGAACAATGGCGAAAAGGCAACAGAGGAACAATTAAAGGACAATGGCTATGAATCTTGAACAATTAACAGAAAACAGGGTTGAGGAAGCCCTTATTAAGCTTTCTTCTACAGACGAATCTCATGCAGCCTGGGCTGGTCAAGTTAAATACCTTGAGGAAGGCTTAAAACAAGCCAAGAGCCATTCTTTTTTACTAGCTGATGGCACAGTAGCCGAAAGAGAAGCAAAGGCTCTATCAAGCGATAAATACGCACAGGCGGTATTGGCTTGGACTGAAGCTTTGAAGCAATTTAAGAAAATAGACAATGAACGCAATCATGAAATGCGGATTATTGATATTTGGCGCACTTTATCTTCTAATCGCAGACAAGGAAATATGTAAATGAAAGATTTTAGCCAACCATTTTTAGATGCAAAACGTCTTTTAGATGAATACTACAAAGCTATGATTGCTCAAGATAAAGCCACAGCTTATCAAATTGCCAATTCTTTTGTAGAAACTGCTTTAAAGCTAGAAGATATTGCTCATGCGGATTAAAAAGTTTGATCAAGCCCTTCATGATAAGTACGATCCACCAGCTAGAGCTGCGGTAGCTGAATGGATTTCTATGAAATGGGGGCTTACAGCTTTAGATAATCCTGATATTTATGGCACAGACTTAATTATTCATAGGGGCTCTGTTCCTGTAGGGTTTGCCGAAGTTGAGGTTAGATCTTGGAATCCCCATTGTCCTTTTGATACTATCCATGTGCCTGTAAGAAAAAAACATATGCTAGAAGTACCTAAAACGCTGTTTTTTGCATTAAACCAAGATATGACTCATGCTTACTGGATCACAGGAACAAGGGCTTTAAGCTTTCCAACCATAGAAATGCGTGATGAAACTAAGCATGAAGCTTATTATGATGTTCCTAAATCATTGTTTAAATATGTTGATTTAACGGAGTTATTTTGATAATAAAAACAATAGGTAATGCAACTCTTTATTTAGGTGATTGTGCTGATATTTTGCCTAAATTAAGTCAATTTGATGCTGTTATTACAGATCCTCCTTATGGAATTTCTATAACAAAAAGCCATAGATTATCTAAAAGCAGGGGTTTTAAAGATACTGGCTGGGATGATAAGCCACCATCTAAAGAATTAATTGATGCCATTGTTTCTAAAGGCAATCAAGCAATTTTATGGGGTGGAAATTATTTTGATTTACCACCAACTCGTTGTTTTTTGGCTTGGGACAAACAAAACGAAGGTCGTGATTTTGCAGATTTAGAAATGGCTTGGACTAATTTAAACAAAGTTGCCAGAATATTTCGTATGAGGCCTATGAATATGGATGGCGGTAAAGAACATCCAACACAAAAACCAATAGCATTAATGCAATGGTGCATTGATAAAATTGATGGAAATTTAATATTTGATCCTTTTATGGGATCTGGAAGTACAGGAGTAGCTTGCGCCAAAATGGGAAAATCATTTATTGGTATAGAAAAAGATCCTAAATATTTTGAAATAGCCTGTAAAAGAATAGATTTGGCTTATGCTCAAGGCGATATGTTTATATGACAACTAAGTCAGAAAGGGATGTTTATGCTCGCTTGGCGAGATATGGTTGTATTTTATGCAAACAACAAGAAGTCAGAAACCTTGAAGATTCCCCAACAGAAATGCACCATATACGAAGATTTGGTGGAAAACGAAAAAATGCCCCAGTCATCCCCTTATGCGCTTACCATCATAGACTTGGAGATTCCAGTATTCACCAACTTGGACATAAAGGATTTATTAAATATTGGGGTTTCTCTGAAATGGATTTGCTAGAAAGATTAAATGACTTATTACAAGAAAAGAGTTGATGACAATCAAAAACAGATAATCCATACATTTATTGCATTGGGAGCTTCTGTTTTAAATCTTTCTAGAGTCGGCGAAGGCTGCCCAGATATTTTGATTGGATACAAAAAGCACAGCGTTCTTTGTGAAATAAAAAGAGATAACAAGGCCCTTTATACCGAATCTCAGGTCAAATTTATGCAAAATTGGCGAGGTGGCCCAGTTAGCAGAATAGATTCAGTTGATGCTGCTATACGATTAATTAAAATGCTTGACATGGGTAATGGATAAGGCAAAATAAGCAAAGCTACGATTTGTAGCTTCTTTTGCAAAAGGAAAATAGAAATGGCAATGGGCAAAACAACTAATCCAAACAGCACTAAAGGCGTACCAGCCAAGGGTGTAGTAGTTCCAAAAGGTGCTGATGCAGCCGATACTAAAGGCGAACGTCATGCTAAAGCAGTTCGTGGCGGTGTAGCAATGGGCAAAGAAGATGCTATTGGCTCTGATAAAGAGTTCAATACTGGTCGTACTTCTGGTATCTGCTACGAACACAAGCGCACAGCTTATGGCGTAGAAGATAAATACGAAAAAGACCCAATGTAAAACGAAAACCCCTAGCACGTGAAGGTAAACTAGGGGTTCTCTAACCACAATTAATCGGAGAAACTGTGGCTATAAAAGAGCATAAAGACACTTGTAATTTATGTCGATTTTTTTCTTTTGGGGAAAGAATGGGCATTTGCAAGCGTTTTCCTATTGTGCAAAACAAATCAAATGATGATTGGTGTGGGGAATGGCAACTGACTGAAAGTCTAGCTTTAGAGCAAATAGTTCAAATGATGACTGAACCAGTATTGATTTCTGAACCAAAAAAGAAACCAGGAAGGCCAAGAAAAGCATGAAACTCAAGCCATTAGCAGACAAAATTGTTGTAAAACCTGATGTTCGTGAGCTTTCTAGCATTATTTTTGTTGATAACAAAGAAGTAGAAAACATGGGTACAGTCATAGCTGTAGGCCCTGGAAAGAAATTATTAGGTGGTCGCAGAGAAGATATGCCTGTTCAAATAGGAGCTAGAGTTCGATTTGGCACTATGAACGATGACAAAGGCGAGGAGTATCTCAAATACTTTCCTTATGTTGAGGATGGCGTTAAATACCTTGTTCTTTCGTGGCAAGATGTGTGTTGGATAAACGAATGAATTACAGCAAAATTTATCAATCTTTAATTGAAAATGCTAAAAATCGCAAGATTAATAAGCAGTATGAAA
>Ga0214244_1000148_pt1 | contig 23647 bp, 30 predicted proteins | sample TroBogypolimnion_32_FD_153082 | JGI IMG/M metagenome (GOLD analysis project Ga0214244, IMG submission 153082) | Freshwater microbial communities from Trout Bog Lake, WI - 04OCT2008 hypolimnion | ecosystem: Environmental > Aquatic > Freshwater > Lake > Hypolimnion/Profundal zone | place: Trout...
CAGCGTTGTTTTCGCATTATTGGCAAAAAGCTGAACAGTCATAACTTTTCCTTAATTTTATGCCCGCATCACCAAGCAATTTTACATATTGTAGCTAAAAATTGCTAAATTTAGTACTTTCCTTCAGCAAATACATTTACAAATACCGTACCATCTTCTAATGCTTCAATTTCATGCCACTCACCAGCAGGAAGATTTAGTGGTGTAGAGTTTTTGTCTATTGTGTAACTACGACCTTCAAGGCTTATTAAACAAGAACCAGCATGACAAACAGTTGCATGACTATAAATATGGTCATGCTTTGGCAAACCTTCGCCTTTATTTGCATGATAAATATTTAATTGTGCACCATCATAAGTAAAACTATGAGCAGTTCCTATTTGAGTAACCATTATGCAGTTGCAGTTCCGCTAGTTACTGGTTGGTCTTTTGGAGGGGCTGGTTGTGGCTCATTAGTTGTTAATACAGAACCATCCCAAGTAAATCCAATATCACCACCACCTAATTGTTCTGTAAGAACATAAGAATTTGATGCTTTATCGTAAGTCCATACTTTAGTTGGTGTATCGGCTTGAATTAGCATTGTTGAATTTGCTGGGGGTGTCCATGTATTTGTATCGCCATCCCAAACACAAATATTGGTTACAACATTGCTTTCAACTACTAAATAGTTTTGAGTTGTCATTTTATTTTCCTATTACCATTCAAATACAACTACACCAGCAGCACCAGCACCGCCATTGTTTGTACCACATCCACTTGTCTGACCGCTTGCACCACCTCCACCATAACTTCTACCTGCACCTCCAGTACCAGTAGTGCCTTGACCTCCTCCACCTAATGTAGAACATCCGCCATTTGCACCTCCTGCATTTCCGCCAGCACTTTGAACTCCACCACCACCACCGCCGCCACCGCCAATATTTATTGTTCCATTAGAACCAACACCACCAGCACCTCCTGCACCTTGATTTATTCCACCACTCCCACCAGTAGCAGAAATAGTAGTAATAGATTGTGTTCCTGAAGCAACAGAAGATGTACCGCCACTGCCACCATTCCCTGAGCCAGCAGAACCAGCACCGCCAATAGTTACTGCTAAAGTTCCACCAGAAGTTAATCCTGTTAAATAAGAAATAGCAGTACCGCCACCACCACCGCTTCCTCCAAGAGCACCACCTGAAGCACCACCACCACCGCCACCGCCTACTACTGTAACTTTAAGTGCAGTAACTCCAGTAGGAATAGTAAATGTGCCGTTAGATGTAAATGCTTGACCTTTAATAAAAGGTGCGCCAGAAGTGCCTTGAGTTGTTCCGTCTGGAAAAGTTACTCCAGAACTGTTAATTGTTGTATTTGCCATTTAAACTCCTAAATTAAGGTGTAGGTGAATCAGAACCTATTGCAGACAAACCAGTAATGTTGCCCAAGGTTGTAAAATTACCAGAAGAATCTAATGAAGCTACATTAGACCCGTTGTAATTAAAATACAATTTTGTTCCGCTAGGCGTTACAGACCATCCACCTGAATTGGTAATTCTAGTAGCATTAGTAGCATTAATGGCACTATTAGCAGTAGTAGCTGTTGCGGCATTACCAGTAGTATTTTGATTCCAAGTGGGAACTGTTCCTGCTAAATTTGCATAAGTGTATCCCGTGCAATTTGCCAAACTTCCTGTGCAATTTGAAAGATCTCCAGATACTGGAGTTCCTAAAGCAATAGTACCTGTAAATACTGGTGAATTAAGGGTTAACCCTGATATGGTGGTATAAGTTCCACCCAAAATCATTACGGTACTACCCAAAGTTATTGGAGTAGCAAAGTTAGCATCCAATTCCGATAAAGGAAGGGGAGCTACAGCACTAGCAAAAGTATACGGAACTGTCATAAATTATCCTTTATTCCACAGCAAACCAAGTAATAGGTGTGCTGGAATTATTTTTCCATCCAATTGTTGCACTAGAATTATTTAACCATGAAATTGTTCCTGAAAGTGCAATAGTGTAGGTGTATTGGAAAGGCACATTTAATACACCAGAAAGTAATGCAGATTCAAAAACTCCACTAACAGAAGTGTGGGGTATCAAAATGTTAATCACATTATTAGCCCCATAACTGATGCTAATTTCATAAGTATTATCTATTGGGAAATCTATTCCATTGTAGCCAAAAAGAAACCGTTTAATTCTTCTTTTTAGCCATTGGCAATTAAATTGAAATCCATCGCCTTTGTAAAAATTCCAAGTCACAATTCTTTTAAAAATATCATCATTTACTGCATAGTAATTTGATGGGGCAATTTCAGTATCTTGGGAATAGGCAATAGTGTTATAAGGAACAGTATTGTAGACATTAGAAGGTGAAAATTGCGTTGGAGTGCCTAGAGTTGGTCTTGTGTAACCATAAATGCCATAAACAGTCCAATCTAACAAAGGTGCATATTGACCTGTATAGATAGGTAAATCTAGATTATTGGTAGCATCTAGCCTAGTTTGAGATTCAGTATTGTATGCAGTAAAAAATGCTTGCAAATCTTCACTATACGGATCTTGCGTATATTGCTGATAAAGATAAGCTGGTAGCACTTGGGTTTGCATATTAGCCTTGAACTACAGTAATCAAGCTGGTATTGGTTGTAAAGTAACTTTCAGGATCACCATAGATCAATAAAGTTCCAGAAACTGGTGATGTATCAATACCATTAATAGCCACTACATAGTTAATTTTAGAAATTTGACTTGGCGGAATAATTGGTTCTACAGCATTTTGAAAAGCATCTTGCAATTCATAAGTATTAATTGGAACGCCTACAGGAATACTGTTAATGTAATCAGCAATTGCTGGGGCAGTTAAAGTAGCCACAGCAGTTGGATTAATTAAATTGGTTGAAATAGTATTCCAAGTAATAGTAACTGCTACTGTTTGTGCTGGTGGGTTTACAAAAGTAATGTTGTAAGTATCAGGATAATCATCAATAGCTACGGTTACATTTCTTAAATCAGGGGTTACTACACCGCCACTTACATAAGTTAATGCAGTTGCATTTAATGGAACACTAAAAGTATTCTCAGTTAAAACTGTAGCTGTAAAAGTGCCATTAAATCCACTTGGGCTTACTCCAGCAATGGTAACTGTTTGACCTGAAGCATAGCCATGATTTAAAGAAGTAGTCACTACTGCTGGGTTTGCAGAAGTAATTCCTGTAACAGTTAGGGTAGACCCTACTAAATTAGAAATATCTGGAACAGAGTTAAAAATAGCATTAGCTACTTGATAAGGATCTCCACCACCGCAGATAATTTCCCATTGATTTGTGGCTACCAAACGGACAGATATAAGCCTTGGTTGCACACCTGATACTTGCTGTAGTTGAGCTTTAATAAAAGCTGGAACACCTTGAGCAGTTACCATTCCAGCTTGCATGACTTGAGCTTGATAAGAAGCAATAGTCTGTGCTGTTAAACCCGCTAAACCAGCAGAAGGGTTTGTGCAAGTAAGGGTAAACCCTGCTGGAACAGATGTGATGATTTGAGTAACAGTTCCTGCTGGAATAGCCCAAGAGCCTTGAACTGTTGCTAAACAATACAAAGGTGCGCTTTGCCCAGAGGAAGCAATAATGCCGCCATCTTGCACGGTATATTGGTAAGTTCCGTCAGAAACTGTGAATCCAATAGGAATAACAAAACCAGCAAGCCCTGTAAACACAACATATACAGAAGTATTTGAACCTTGACCTTGTTGTACGCCATAGACTTGCCCCAATTGGTAAAGAATTGAAGGGTTAGCGGTTGCAGGGCTAATAGAGTTAACTAGGTCTACAAAAGCTTGATCTTGAATTACCACAGCACCAGCGGCTGTGGATGCCATATCTTCTACAAGACTGCCGGGTAAATTGGCTGTTAGACCGGGAGCAAGGGCTGTTGCTGCCGCTATTTCAGCATTAAGCAGATCTGTTGGTGAAGCTGGTATTGCTCCAGCAGAAGTAATTTGTGCCATTAGCTTGCCACCGTTGTAGAAATAATTGTTCCATTCTGGAATACAGCATTGATATTATAAGTGGGGTTGGCTGTATTTTGTTGTTTTAAAACTGTCAAATTTGCAAAATAAGGTGAATATTGATTTTGTGTTCTATTTACTGCAGCGTCAGGCGCAATTTGACTCATTATGGATTGATGTCCCGGAATACCGTAGTTTCCATAGACAGGGCTTTCGCCTTGTTCTAAACGTAAAGTTTGCGCCAAAGTAGCCAGCCAAACATATCCGGTTTCGGTTATTTTTATCCATTGTTTTGAAACTGGATCTACGCCATAAGTTCTCATACTGGATTCCCTGTATTACTTGAGCCTGATGTAACACCCGAATGTTTATGAGTGCTACCGACATTTTTGCCATTATTTGTTAAAGCGCCTGTTGTAGCAACGTCGCCATTAACCGTAAATTTACCATTAACTGTTACGCCTGTACTATTTACTATAAGACTAGTGCTTCCGATTGCCACAGTCACTCCAGAAGGAGTTAAAGTAACTGTGCAATTATTATTAGTATCCCTCAAAACTACTCCATTAGGAGCATTGATATTAACTGCATTAGGATCTACTGATGACCAATTAACATTTCCTATCGGAACAAATACCATTCCGCCTAAATTACTGGGGTTTGATAAACGAGGTTTACCATCCCCCATTCCTGTAATACCGCCAAGGCGAGTATTTGCGGATATTACTATACCAAAATCATTAATTTGTACGGGTAAACGTATATAAGTTGATTCTGCAATTGGGCAAGTTATAGGGGGAAAAGTTTGTTTTCCGTTAGTAATCTCAAAGTTGACGGTAACAATTGCGCCATTTACGGCAATGACGCGGCAAGGCAAAACTAATCCATAAGATTGATTAGCTTCATCAATGCTGTTATCGACGAACTCATTAATTGTTCGTGCAAAAGGGCGTTTTTGTCCAATACTCATGGCACAGCATTCAAAATAACACACTCAACAATAGTGCACCAAGAATCACCGTTAGGTTGACGACTAGAGCCTAAATGACGAATTTGGCTAATTGTGTATTCACCATTAAAATTTACATCGTCGCGCAATTGAGCATAGCTTCCAGTAGTATTAATATAAGGTACTCCTTTAGGAAACTTAATTAAATTGCCTATTTGTAGGTTAGCTCGCATAACTAATTTAGCTTGAATAGTATAAGTATTAATCCAAGTTATATTACCTATTAAATCTTGAAAATCAACATTAATCACTTCTGTTTTTGTTGTTTGAGTGCCATCCCATAAAAAAAATCCTTTTGGCGTTGCGGTGATAGAAGCGCCTTTATATTTGGGGTCAGGGTTTATCTCTTTACTATATTTATAGATTTGCTTTGCAAAACTAGTCAAACTTAAATATTGTCCCCATTGCATTTGTGGATATTTTAAATCTGGGCTAAACCCACCCTCAATAATAGGGTTGTTATAGGCAATGTTTAACGTACGTTCGACAGCTTGTTGTAGCGTTCTATCAGTAGTCCAATACCAATCTAAATTAATATTTTTGGTTTGTATGTATGCAGTTGGAATGACAATTAAATCTAAACTTGTTTGATTGCCTTGCCAATTTCCAAAAGCTTGCAAAATAGATCCATCTAAAATTAACCCCGCTTGTTGAGGGTTAGCATAGGGTAAACCCTTAGACATTCCTACATAAACTTTAATAGAAAAATATTTATCGCCAATAGGGTTAAAGTTAGAATTTTGCGTAAGCGCATTAAAATCAACCCCATGTATTTTTATGTATCCGTTTTGTGCAGGTTGGTTATACCAAGTTTGAAATATGTCTAAATCAATTTGTAAGGCAGCGCCGTTTGCTTGACCATTGCTTGCAAGGGACGAATATTTTAATGTTGTATTAGAGTTTACTTTAACACCTTCTGGCGGAGAGATAACAATTTCGTAGTACCGCATTAAGGCGTAACCTCAAATTGATTGCTAGAAGCTTTGTATACAAGAGTGGATGTTTGAAAATAACCAAAAACTAAATTAATATTAAAATCATTAGGTGAGCCTATTAACGGGTTAATAACTATTAACTGACCTGCCGTATCATAAACATTGATGTAATAACGCGGAGTGTAGTTATTCCAGTTAACAATTATTGTGTAAGGGTTCCCGTCTAACGTGCAATTAAATTGAAAATTTACGTTAGGTGCTGGGTTAAATGTCGTTAAAGTAGCCATTATATCGTTTACACAGTTGGAGTTATCGAATCATAGCTGTAATTAACTGGCGGGGTAGCTTGAAATGTAAGTGGATAAGTATTAGGTACTTGATCTTGAAAGCGTTTGTAAAGCGTTCCTAAAGCAGATTGCGCGCCAGAAGCTGTTATTAAAGGTTGCACAAAATCCCACTGAAACATGTATTGAACTTGTTTTTCAGAAGAACTTGAAATATCTCGTATTGAGGTTAATAAACAGTTTGTATAAGTATACGCGGGCGTAACAACCGTAAAACTTCCTCCTGTTAACATGTGTTGATCTATGACTGCTTTTAAAGCACTTAAAATAGCTATTTTTAAAACATAGCCGCCGCCATTTTGCGCGGGGCAAATCATTTGCATACTAATTTTTAATGGTTGTTGAACTACCGCATTTGCCGCCGTTTGAAAACTAGCAAAAGGGTATTCAGCGACTTGCCATTCAGTTAAAGTACCGCCCGGTAAAGGACGATATTGAGCAAATAATTGCCCGCTAGGTAAACCTGCAATATCTAAAAGTTCGGTGATTGCAATGATTGGTAGTATTTGTCCCGGCAAACTGCTAGCAATTCCACCTTGAAAAATAATAGGCGTATTTTGATACGCATTTTCAAAAAGTGTTTGTCCTAAAGATGCGCTCATAAAAACCTTTATTTTAATGCTGCGGCGGTAGCAATCGCATTGTTACCGGTGTTATTGTTAATGATAACTTGTACACCTTGTGGTGTAAATGAAGTTCCTTTACCGATTTCATAATTAGCAATTGCCGACATTAACTTATAGTTTGTATTTGGATCATTAATATTTAGTTGTTCTGTTGCCCCAAATCCTGATTGTTTTGCGACATATTTAATATATTCTTCAACATTATTTTCACTTGAAGGAGCATAAGTAGAAATAATATCTGCAATAGTTTGTAATTTTCTGTTTCCTGCCGCTGCTGACTGCCCTGTTTCGTACAATGATAACTGTTTATTAAGAGCGCTAAAACCTTCTTGCCAAGAGTTATATTTTGCAAAGCCCATATACCCTTTAGCAGCGTTGCTTTGCCCAATATAACGTATATTTCCCGGATTAAAATTTACTTCGGCTGGAGAAAGTGAAGGGTCATGTAATCCCAACAATTTTCGTTGCGCGGGGGTCATTTCATCGTATTGTTTTTGAGCTAAACTTTTTTGATAAGCTTTTGCTTTTGCCATTTCTGCCGCTTCATCAGCAGGTAATATCCCTAGTTTTCGCATGATAGTTATCATGCCGTCAGCTAATTGCCCTAATGCAGTAAAAAATTTACTTACTTTTTCTTGAAATTCTCCTGAAGAAATTTGATCTGCAAAATCTTTAACGGCTTGTTGAAATTCTTTACTTGCCAATAGATTGACAATAGCATTGGCAATAGTTTCTGAAAGCTCACTTAATTGAGGTACTAAATCTTTAAGCGATTTTAAAAAACCAACTTCTAAAACATTGACGTTTTTCTTTAACGTATACCAAAAATCTTGCCATGCTTTACTAACGCGATCATCTAACTCAAAAATCTTTTTATCTTTTTCAAACTGTTCTGCCATTTCATCTAATTCTTTGGCAGTCATATTTGATCCGCGGCGTAACTCTTCCAAACTAAATATATCTGTTAAACCTAAATTTTTGGCAAATACAGGGTTTTTGCCAAATTTTTCAAATAATGCTACAGCGTTTTTAAAAGTTTCTCCCAAATTTTCAGCGGGATTTGCACCTCTAGCAACGCCTAAACGGGCTAACGTAGCTTGTCCTATAGGGTCATATTGCATATTAGCAATACTGTTCATTACGGATTGAGCGTCAAAAGCTCGTCCATAGGCTACGTTAGCTGCCCGTAATTGACCTGTAGAAACGCCTAAACCTAAAGCTTGGCGACGATAGTCAGAAGCAGAAGAAGCTAATGCACCAAGACCAAACCCACCACCTAAAGCACCATAAGCTACCCATTTAGCCGCCGAAAGCGCAGCAGACGCCATATTACGAGCTATATTGCTGGTAGTAGATACGGCATCTTTTAAATTTTTAGCGTTATCTTTAACTAACTTATTAAAATCTTTTTGCTTTTTGTTAAGTTGGTCAAAAGTTTTATTTACTTCAGACCATCTTTTTTGCTGTAAATCTAATGTTTTTTGATATTTATCAAAGGCAGCCTGAAACGCTTTAAATTTTTCGTCATTGACATCAATTTCTATAACGGATTTAACAGCCATGATGTGCCTTAAAACAAAGATTTGTTATTAATCGCTCGAATCAGGTGCCTTTGCCTATATTCGCTTGCGTCTATCCATTTTAAACCATATTCGTTAACAAAATCACTAAATCCACTGGTTGATAGCTTATCTAAGATGCAATGGACGATGCTTTGGCTTTCTTTCCAATATTCTCTTTGATTGTCAATGTCGGTAAGCCATTCAGATACTCCGAAGAATCCAATGATATAAACTCCCAATTCCTTAGCGACCCTGCCATTTCCAAAAAGGAAATTCTTAATTCCTTTGGCGCTGTCCGCCAAATTGACGTAAAAAAAACTAGCGAACTTAGCACCTCCGCTACGGTGTCCTCGTCTAACATTTCACGTTTAATTACTAAATCAAGAGGTACAGATTCCCACCCTTTTTCTGTCGCCATTATAACGTTGGAAAGCCTAATAATTTCATTTATTAGCCCTTTTTGTACGCTATCCCATGTGCCGCTATCTAAAGAAATTTTTTTCAACGCTGGATAAGCTAATTGAGGTGCTGTAAGCGCTAAATGCGCTTGATTGATGGCATCAAAACATTTGGTAAAAACGGCGCCTAATTGCGAATAATAGTTTTCAAATACATCTCGGCTAATAGGTGTTGAATGAACAAATATTTTTTCGCCTTCGCCAATATCTACAGGAAGAACTATGTTTAGTTTGCGATTAATTTTCATCGTTTTCTTTTATAAAAATCCCCGGAAAAAGTTACTAATCCGGGGAGATTGCTTTAGCCTAGTTTACGTTAACTTGCCGCAAATAAGGCGCTATTAATACTGTATACACCACGCAAGCGTACTACTAAACCCGCTTGATTACCATCAAAAGTTGTTTCTTGAATACTCATTAAAACACAGTTATTTAACTGGAACGGCTGTAATACTTGTGTATCAGGGTAAACCGTAACAGAACCTAATGTAGTGTTAGTACGAATTTGACTGCTATATGCTTCACCAAGAGCTTGAGTTCTTAGCAAATGCATAGTGACAGTCCCAAAAATATACGGCTCTGGGCTGGTTACAGCGCCCGTTAAAGTCGGAATAAGTTGAGAAGTATCACCATCAAAAGCCAAGCTAATTGCTTCTTTAGATAAGTAGCCAGCCGTTACGTTTAGTTGCGGAAAAGTAGCGTAAACAACGCTGGCTAGTAGCCTATTTAACGTGCCTTGTTGAATTTGTGGATTTAACATTATTTATTCTCCTTAAACTGGAATGTTAGATGCAGTTAAGTAAATAGTAATGGAGCTAAATCCACGCAATGGAACAAATGTTAGGCTCAAACCGTTGTAAGTACCAGTGCTGTAATCTCCGGGGTGCTGCGCTACATAAGTAGTAAATGGAACAGCAGCGACGCTTGCTGGAGATAGGATCAATCCAAACGAAATACCATTATTAACTGTTGCTTGAGCTACCTTTTGCAAGGTATTGATACCAGCTTGATTATAGTACAAAGGATTTGTAGGCAGATTAGAACCGTTAATAATTGCGGCAGATAAAGACTGAGCCACATTAATTGATAACCAATCTACGCAATACCAGTAGTTAAATGGATTGAGATCCATAAACGTACCGCCTTCAATTAGCGTATTTGAAATACCGCCTTGTGCGCCTGTACCAACCCAGTTTACACCTGCTGCCAATAAAGTTGTTTGGACAGAATTGGTTAAAGCGTAAGGTGTTACAGAATAAACATAAGTGTATTCAAACGGATGCGCTAAATTAGTTGCACTTGGGTTATAAGCCAAAGAAGCCCAGAAAATAGCAGCGGCAGTAAACTCTGTTGATGGAGCAGCAGGGCTTTGTAATGTTACAAAAGCTGATTTAATACCTGCCCAACCAGAGTATGTTGCTAAAGTAGAAGTTACATAGAAATACAATTGAGAAGTTGTACTTGTATACAACTTAGCCATTGTTTGAGCTGCTGTAACATCCCACGATTTAGGCAACAAATAGCTGTAAAATCTAATTGTTGGATTGGCTATATACGCTTCTAAAGCAGTTACGCCGTTAACTACAGTATCAACACCCAACTCTAATACATAAACTGAAACAGTAGAACCTTGAGCAAAGAATGTAGTAGCCATCGCTACTAATTCAGAAACATCTTCAATAGTAAAGAAAGCTGAAGTTGTTACGGCAGTGCCGGGGTTGCTTGCAACAGCGTAAGTTAAAGTATTTGTACCAGTAGATGTAATAGCGAAAGTGCCGTTATATCCGTTATTAGTGCTACCGCTAACGGTAACGCCAGCAATAATACCTTGAATAGTATCGCCAGAAGGAACGCCGTGAGCTGCGGTAGTAGTTACTGTTACAGTTCCGCCTGTCCAAGATGCTGAAGCAATAGCGCTAGAGCTTCTAAGAATAGAAGTTAAATCTGAAAGCTGGGTCAATAGTTGACTTGTTCCAGCAGCTAAAGTTGTTCCCCCTTGGGAAACAAGTGCGCCAGTTTGTTGTAGCTGACTTGGCGCACTTGCCACCTGTTGGGTGACAACTACGTTTACAATATTTGGCATAGTTGCCCCCTAATTAGATGTAGCTAACAGCGATAGTATTGCCTGTACCAGCTTTAATGACGATGCCATTAGAAACAGGGAAGTCAATGTTATAAACGCCAACAGTGTTTGGGATTACTGCAATTTCGTTTGCAGTAGCAGCACCGCCAATAGTTGCAGCGTCGTTTACAGAGCCAGCAACAGAGCCAGCAACTAAAACGCTAACCTTAGCAACACGACCAGCAGTCGCTTTTACTAAAGTATCAGCAGTGATATTGAAAAATGTTTTTTGACCTTGGGCTGTCAGTAAAGCACCATTTTGAACGGTTGGGTTGGTAACGATTGCCATTTGTAACTCCTTTTATACACTAGGTTGAGATATTAACATCTTACTACTTAATTTTAACTTGGAATAGTACCCGGTGTAAGGGTAATAAACGCATGTTCAATTAATTGTCTTGCAACATTATTTACTGTAGTCTGAAAATAGCTGACTTCAAAAGTAATCGTTTTCTTTTGAGCCAAAATAGTTAATTCAGGTTGGGTAACTTTTTCGTCTTGCATTACAGGCATATTCATTAAGCCAATATTGTCTGTATTTCGACTGTAATCCAGTATGTAGTTAACAAAATTAAGGGCATCGTGGTTTCTAACCCCAAAAAGCTCAATTTTTACCGTATCTTTTACTAACTGATATGGGTTAGATTCTGGGTCTAATAGCGGGAAATCTTGCAGTGCAGTGGTTTGTCGCGGATCAATATCTACCGACGCGTACACTGGAGGCAAGTTTTGTTCCACCAAATACGATGGGTACATAGGGAAAAACTGATTTAAACCAAGCCAAATTGGAAGGCTATTGGATACGATTACGCTGGTAGTATCGAATCCAGTCATGGAATCAATGACCTGCGTATCCATAATGGAATAGAGCGCGTCGCCACGATAGTGGTATAAATCAGCTTGTTTGTAGTAGTTTTCCCTACGGCTAAAAGCGTATTTATAGCCCTGATAGTTTGCAATATACAAAAACTGTGGGTTTACTAAATTGAAATCTTGTATAGGTTGCAAAGAAGTAAAAATAATATGGTTGTAAACGGTTGTTCTATCCGCCAACTGGTGCATATCTTGATGCACATGGAATGAACCTTTAGCCGTAATTTGCTTTGGGGGTATTCCAGTTGGGTAGTTGTTATAAAGCAGTTTGTTATATTGCGATGCGTTATAAAGAGCAGAGTCAGTCAAAAGACTGGCATTTACCCAAAAAACATAGCCGTCTAAAGGCAACACTAGCTTTACATAAAGCGTAAATGTAACCTCTTCGTAGTTGGATATAGTTTCAACACCTTGGGCTAATCCAGCGCCAAGTTGCGGTTTTGCTCCTGCTGCTTCGACTGCGGATGCCATTATTCAATCCATCCTTTTAAAGATCGCTCAAAAATACCGGTATCAATAAAAGATGGGCGGCGAACACCTGTAACCACCTTTTTAAATTTTTGACCTTTTCGTATTCTTTTAGGAGCTTTTCCGGTTGCAGTGCGAGTGTTAATGCCTTCTAATGCGGCTTTGGTTGGAATACCTTCTTCGCCGTATTTTCCCGCCACGCGTTCGATTTCTTGACTAGTCAAAAAGTTGTGCATTTTATCGGTAATTGTTTCCCCGCTAACTGCAAAAACAGATTTTACAGAAATTGGCATGTTTTTTTCTGCCATTTCTAAACCTATTGCGGCGTCTTTAGCGATTAAATCGGCAATCTCTTGTTGATGGGCGTTATAAAACATTGAAAATAGACCGTATCTTTTTTCAAGGTCTTGTCCTACGGTATAGGTAGTACCTTCAATTTCAGGTACTTCTACAACGCCTAAATGTAGCTTCATTAGGTTAAGCCCCAGAGTGTGCCAAGTTGTTGCATGTATGACAGCGCTACGCGCCCGTATGGGTCTTTAATGCGTTGCAAATCCAATAAGCTAAGATCACGCAAGCCATGACCTACGGCAAGCGCTTCATTCGTGCTTACGTCGCCCGCAGATGTGACTACACCGGCAATAAAGTTGTTAATGCCAAATTGAGCGCGTAATGTAGTGAAATAGCTTTGTCCAGCGTAATCTTGTTGAAACTGTAAAAGCTGACTTCCTGCCCAGTTATAAACTGTCAGCGTATAAATATCAGGTACAGTTGCCGCAAAATCGGTTGGAACAATATCCAAAGCCAATACATAAGCGTAATTCCAGCCGGGGTCGGTTGGTGACATAGCCTGAGTGGGAATACCCATAACGGCTTGCGCCCACGCAATAAAGCCGTTTAACGAGGGTGGCGAAACAATTGGATCAGCCATAGAACCATCCTAGAAAGATTTTCTATATTCTAAATGAAAAAGCCCCGCAAGGGGGCTATTTATTATCCTTTTCTTGGTCTACCACGTCCTTTTGGTGCTTCACCTTCATGAATCACTTCAATTTTTTGGTCAAACTTTTCGGATTGATCGGCTGCGTTCTTTTTATCTTCCGTAATTTCAAACTCAATACCGCCCTTTTGTTTGATTCCCATTTCTTGTGCTTTCATTGAAATGATTTGATCTTGCGCTGCGGCAGTGATACTACGGGCTTCTTGAGCGCGGTCAATATTTTCTTGGTCAGATTGACTAATACCGGCTTCAATTGCTTCAACATTAATTGGTTTATTAAAACGATAGCATAGTCCACCAAAGCCTTTTTTAACTTTAGTGACTTCCATCATTCCATACAACTCATGCTGTTTAATGATCGCATCGACTTGAAGTTGATCTTGAACTAGCTTAATTTGTGCTCCAGCACGGATTTTGTGTGAAAAAGGTCTAATGTTCTCAGGCAACATATATGTGAACAAAAAGTCCTGTTTACTGCAATTTGCGATAAATAAATCCATTATTTTCCCCTAGTATGGGTGGGAAGCCGATGATGCGGGGTCTTTTGAACCCCCGGCTCCCCATAAAGAATGTTTCCCAGCATCACTTGGGTTCTCATATATTAACAAAAAACCACCCCGAAGGGTGGTTAAAATCCTCACGAGATTTTATTAATAGGCAGCCGAAATAATCGTCATGCCTTCTGGACGGATACCCCAACCAGAGGTGCTACGCATTGTGTAGAGGGTAGTAATACCACCGTCTGGCAATGGAGTAGGAATCTCTGTAGGTGCAGCCACGTCGCAGAGCATCAAAGATGTTGCAGTTGTATTTGGTGTCAATTCAGCAAATACGTTGGTGTTGATGCGTGAGTTTGCTTTAGGAATCTTGAGTTCTGGAGCAATCAAGATGATTGCGTCAGTACCGCCGTAACCTTGACCGATGAGTGTGTCATCAGCAGCAAAAGATACATCGTCACCACCTGCCCACTGAGCTACGGTTTCAACCAAGCCAGCAGCAGTTTCAACACCAGCGCCGATACGTTGGAATTGTGTCAATGACACGATGCCGCCGTAGCTGATCTGTTGAATGAAACGCTGTGGAGCAAGGAATACCAAGCGCAAAGGTTGACCAATTTGCAATGTAGTAGTTTTTAAGTTACCGATTGCATTTAGCAAGAACTGAGCTAATTGACCAGAATCCCATGTGCTGTAGCCTACGTTACCGTTGCTGTCTGCACCTAAGTTGATGCGAGTAGCGCCAGAAGTATTGAGCAAGCCTTCGCCGTTGGCTGGGTTGTAGCCATAGAGAAGAGCGTTACGCAACTGCTGGGCGATACCTTGACGAGCAGCAAGACGGAGAGCCTCTGGGAGTGCATAGCCCCAAGCACCAGTAGCAGCTTCATCGAAGTTGTCGTACTGAGCGCGGGTTTGCAGACGATAAGTAGCAGTACTAATCATCGAAGGGATAACAGATGCGCTTGGCAACTGGTTAGCAGTCGATTGGTTAGCAGATACTTGAGTCGTCAACTGAACCTTTTTAGCGTAAACATAAAGGTCAGCCTCGCCTAAGCGTGGCATTGGGTTCTCTGTTGCCAGAGTTGTAAACGCACCAGAAGCCAAGCTGTACTGCATAATCAGCTCAGGCATCATGAAGTGTGGATTTACTGTTACATATGAAGGTGCAAAACCTGACATGATCTATTCCTTTCTTAGATTAGAACAACTGCTACAGGAGCAGCAGATGAGCCACCAACGATGGTGTTAGACCAGTTAGCATTGCCAGTACCAGAATTGTAGTTAACAATTTTGTTACCAGAAGTGCTAATACGCAAGATTTTGCAAGGTACTGCAAAGTTGCTCGTTGCTGTTGTTGTTAAACGGAGGTTTGTTGTATCCCAATACACAGTTTCAGTGATAGAGCTGCCAGCCAAAGCTACGATAGAAGCATCGCAAGGCAATGGAATACGAGCGCCTGAACCGAAACGGTAGAAGTTTACAGACATGCCGGGAGAGTACAACGGTGCTGTGCTTTGTGGGGTTGTGATACCTTGGAAAGCTTGGTTAAACACGGAAATACCAGTCGGAGCAGCTACAGTAGATGCTTGGATAATGGTAGAACCTAATGTGTCAGTACCGGGTTGTGTGTCACCAGAGTAAACACCAGATTGTGCAGTTGGGATCAATTCAGCAATTGGAACTCCGCCCCATAAAGGAGAAGTAGCAGAAGTTGAAAGAACACCACCAGCCAACCAGAATTTAACTGCTGGATCGTCGAGTGCATCACCTTGTGTAAAACCAGCGGAGTTGACATTAAATAAGCCAGCAGCGTTGGTTGTTACCATTGGTTGTAGAGAAATTTGTGCGGTCATGGCTTATTCCTTATCGCTTAACATTTTCAGTATTAAACTTCACGACCCGATGAGTTGGGAGCTTGAAGTCACCTAACCATGCTTCCATATCACCACGGTATTCAGTGATGGTACGACCAGCTTGGTCTTTCTTGTGCAACGCGATCAATTGACCTTTTGCGATTGCGCCAGTTCCACGGGAAGCAGCAAGAGCGTCAGCATAAACACGTTTTTCAACGATTTGCAACATTGTTTCGTCAGCAATCTTGTTGATGTTTACGTTTTTCATTTCGTCGCTATGAGCTTGCAAACCACGGAGCATACGTTTGCGATAAGCCATTAAGCTTTCGCCTTGTAATGGACGTGATGCAGATTTACCAAAAGCTGAGTAAACAGAATCAGCTTTAGCTTGACAATCAGCGTATGCGGCTTCTTCGTCATCTTTCTTAGCTGCTTCTTCGTCATCATCTTTACGGTCATCTTCTTCGTCGTCGTCTTTTTTGAACTCCATATGACCCGGATGTTCAACTTCGCCTTCGTCATCTGGCTTGATCTCGCCAGCTTTGCCGTGCTCTTTAGGATCAGATCCCTCTGCGTCCTTCTTAGCCTTACGCATCATGAATTTCTTAGCTTTAGCTTCAGACTCATCGTCATCTTTCTTAGCTTCTTCTTCTTCATCATCGTCACATGCTTCCATGTCGTCATCTTTTTTCGCTTTAGCTTTTTTATCAGCCGCAGTTACTAGGGGTGGCGCAGGAAGGTTTTTTTCCATTTCATCTAAACGGGACATTGTTTTTCCCAATAAAGACATAATGGCATCTAATTTATCGCCTTGGGCATCTGCCTTTGGCTCAATCTTATTTTCAGTCATTTTCAGACACCTCATTGTTAGTTAATAAAACTCCAGCGGCGTCGCCGCCTTTGTCCCATACTCCCTTTGAACCCCTAGCTTTCGTAACGATTGCTATGTGATCCAGTAGGAATGGCACACCCTCAATCAAGAGTGGCTCGCCATTCTCGGTTGTAAGTGTAATGTTACCAGCAGTTTGGTCAAAAACAACTGCTGGGGAAGTCGATACTTCGCCTTCCAAAATTTCGGAAATTGCATCTTGGTCATAGATCTTTGCAATACCCCAGACTTCATCGCCTTTAATGTAAGGTAGCAAAACAGAACCAACTGCACGATTTTTAAATTCTTCGGTTGTTAATACTTGAGTTTCGGGGTGATCCATGATTACCATCAAGCCGTTACAACGCTGTAAAAACTCATCGTTTAAATACAAAGATGGATCACGCCAAACGTGTTCACCGATACTTGAACGGAACGCTAAACCTGTACCGGTGATGCGAATTGCTAACAAAGCAATATTGGCATACATCTGTGGGCTAGCTAATAAACCCTCAGCGATCAATTTAGCTACATCGGTTTCGGTTTTAGCCATTGCAATTTTGAACGCATTTTCTAAACCCGGATGTAATGGCATTGGCGGAACTGTTGGGCTGCACCAATCAGATCCAGAAGATTCGTAATTTAGTTTTACTTCTTCTTTAGGGAAGTTGTGAGCAACGTAATAGCAGAATTGTCCGTCGTCATAAAGAACTTCTAGTTTGCCTTTATAGTCAATACCAGTTTCTTCTTTACATTCACGGCGGGCGCATTCTTCAAGGGTTTCATCGCCTTTTTGATGCCCGCCCGGAATACACCAAGTGCCGGGATAGTCACCACCACCCATGCCTCTACGAATCATCAAAACTTCTTCGTTTGGGGTGATAAACATAATGCCAGCAGCTCTACCTTGAGCGCCGCCCATGTTATCTTCGGGTTTTACTTCTTTTGGTGGTTCTGGAACTAATTGAGCATTTTGTTCAATTGGTTCATTTTCGGCATCTGGTACGCAATTTGGTACGCTTTTACCGTCTTTTTCTTTCATGCCGTATTGTTTGTAGCCTTCCCAGCATGGGTCTGCATCGTTTTTATCTTCTACACCAAAACGCGGGACAGCTTCTTCGTCGCAATCATCGTCTTTTTTAAGATCTTTAATGTGCTGGGCAACTTGATATAGTTTTTCGCCAATATCTTTAATTTGCAATTTTCGTAATTCGTGGCTTAATTCGCCTTTGCGAACCACGATATTGCTATCAGTTTCAAACTCTGTAGGCGCCAAAAGAACGGGCGCAGATACCAAAGAATCCTCTTTTAATGCTTTTACTTCCATTTCTTTTAATAGAAGTTCATTTAACCATTCAAGATTTTCGGCTTCGCCGTCATCTTTATGTTTAATGAATTTTTCACCTACTGATTTTGGAATACCAATATTAGATTTGCCCGCGGCAGCAGCGTACATCGCTTTTCGTTGGTTTTCCGACTGAAATGGCATAGGTTAAAACCCTAGTAAATTTTCTTGGATTGTAACGCTTCTTTACCTTTTTGGGTAATCATTTCGTCGGGCAGTTGACTCACCCGGTATAAATACTTATACCTGCACCGGCAATAAACCGCTTCGCCGGGCGCGACTACATCATTAGTATATCCGTTTTTTGATTTTACATAACCATCTTTTACAGCCCAACTACCGCGTATTAAAAATATTTTTTCATCTAATTCGCGGTGATCTTCACGATAATCGTAGTTTGCTTGACGCCAATTACTGTGCCATTGCGCTGCAATAGCACCGCTATCAACAGCTACGATCTCGTTGATATTGGCTATTAGCTTGTGAGTTTGGTCAATAATGACGCGTCGTTCTTTAAACGGCAACATCCCAAGCTCTTTTTTAATGTGCTTTTTCTCTTCTTGACGTTTGACATCTTTATTTCCGCCGGGCGGAATCGAAGTAGCCCAACCAGCAAATCGTCGCAATGTATTGCTAATAGACTCTTCACGATTAAACTTGATTAAGTTGGCGCTTGCTACGATGCGACGATCTAATTCGGCGCGCATTTTGGGGGTTAGTTTAGCTACGGTAAAGCGGCTAACATCTTTGTTTACAAGCCCGCCTTTGGTCACTAATCGGTCAAAAGCGCCCTTCAAAGAGCGTTCTAATTCTTTTTGCAGCTTTTCAGGCGTAATTAATGATTTTACAGCCGCATTTCTAAGCTCTTCCATCCAATATTTGAGCCTAGCTTCGTTTTCAAAGCCATATGTGATGTAGTAATTGACCGCTTGCGTAAGGACTTCGTAGAAAGTCACGATTAGTCCTTAGCGTGTGGCGGCTCAGTTGGGGCTGTTAGTGGCTCAGGCGGTTCATATTCCATGATCTCTTCAATATCGAGTTGCATGGATGAAGTGAACATATCATTCATTTCGGAAAGATTATCTTGCGCCCATTGGATCGCGCGGGCGCGGTTTTCGGGGTTCACTACAGGCAAAATAGTACGCAAGAGTTCGGTCATACCTTTGAGCTTGACTTCTTCAGTCTTGACCAATTCGCTTGGAGTTTCTTCAATCATGGAATCCCAGATTGGTATAAACGCATCTTTCCACTCGTAAAATGCTTGTTCGTATGTTTTACCAGCGTACATGTCTGGGTATTTTGCTTGAACGGCGTCAAAAAACTCTTTGTTCCATGCGCGGTGCATCACGATTTTGTCAAAGAAGTCAAACAGCGTTCTCATATCGTTACGCAAACTAGTGACGTATTGAGCAATTGCAATCGCATCTTGGCTACCTTCTGCAAAGCTGTTAGCTAAGGCTTCATCTTTTAAGAGAATAGCTGGTACATCAGTAGCTGCGGCAATGTTGGCGATGATGTTGTCACGCGCGGTAGTCATCGCGGTGTCGGTATTGTTCAAGTCGATAGACTCGATGTCCTCGTCAATATCAATTGACAATACGTTACCCGTAACACCTTGTTGTAAGTAGCTACGTTTAATGCCAGCGGCTGTTTGCATCAAGCGATTAACAATTGAGCCAGATTGCTTTTGTTTAATGACCAGCAGACCCGCTTTGAAAGTGACCAAATCGTCAGTGACCATAGACTGAACGAATGATTTCAAAGGATACAGGGCGCGCTGGAATACAGAACGACCTGTGAAACCAAAACCGGATGGCTGGAAACTTAAATAAATCGGCGCATTGTTATACACAATTTTGCTACGACTTGGATGGTATGGCTGACCCGCAGCCGTTATGTACTCTAGCGGCTTTTGAAAGTCTGGCGCGTTTGGGTTTTGGTTGGTGACGGTTGAGCCAGCAAGGTTTAACGGGTCAAGTTTATTAAAGTACAAATTTAAATACGGCAATTGCCAAGGGTCAATTTCTTTATCTGTTGGAATACCTTCGGCGCCATAGATGACGGCGGATACGCCGTACACGCGTTTGAGAAACGTCACGTCGCGAATAATGTTGGTAGCATCTAAACTATCCCACTCATCCTGAAATGCTTTAATCAACATCTCTTTTGGATGGCAATCCATTGTAATAATGCGTGGTTTGGACAACGCTAAAACGATGGGTTTTTCAATAATCTTAGGGGCTAATGGGTGATACTCGAAAATAGCTTTACAAGTTTCGTAGCCCGCGGGAGTTCCCGGCTCAATTGAATCCGTCTGAAGAAACGACATTAGTGGGGAAGGCAGGGATGTATTGGAGATGCTTATATCAGACATAGATTATTCCCAAAAATATATTGCCCATCATACCACTAGAATCCGAGTTTGTTACCTAATCCGAGCGCAATTCCATAGACGGTTGCGTCTAACAGATCGTCACTTCTCTTGTGGGCATCTGGATCCCCTAGTCTAAAGGAAGCTAATTGTGTCAGCAAGTGATTTCGCGTTGAGCCTTTAAATGCTATCGTTTTGTTGAACGCATACTCGCTAATCTTGAGCTTTTCTTGATGGTAGTAACCTGACACACTGACGGCTCTTTCATCCTTGCCCGCTTGCACCAACTTGCTATCAATCGGGCGCATCGCCCAACCGCGGTTGGCAGCTTGTTGTAACAAGATTGAACCAGTTGCGGTGTCCTCGGCGAACACGCCCGCGCTACCATACCTTGCCCCACAGCCCCTAGCTAACTCTTCTAGCCGCGAGAACACACTGGGGATCCAATGCTCGAGCAAGCCGCCATCAATCTGAACGACATCCCAATCGAGGATGGTCAGCGGAATGCCAAACTCGTTGAGCGCAAAGAACACCACTGCCGTGCCGTCATGTTGTTTGCCGCCTTTGACCGCGGTATCGAGTACGGCGTACACCGCGTCGCAATTGGTTGGATATTGTACGGGTAAACCCTCAACTAGTAGCTTGTCAGCACCAAACAGCGCGATGTTTGACCAATCCACGAATTCCGCCAAAAACTCTTGCTGGAATACCATTGGGTGGTTGCGTTCGCGTTCGCGCTCAAGCTCGTCCAGTGGAACGTAAGGGTTTGTACTAGTCGGCGCATGAAACGAGCTAAACCCAAGGTCTGGTTCTTGACAGGCTGCGTAGAAAAAGTTGTCCGGATCCAAGCCATTCGGGGTAGAGAACACCCACGATACGCCGCGAGTTGTCAACATCGTTGGTTTGATGGACTTGAACCAAATCTCGTCTTTCATCTGCGGCGACTTGGTAAATCCCGCCTCATCAATGAGCACCAAGTTGTACTCGCGCCCGCGACCTGCTAGCTCATTGTCGTTCAGTGTCCAGAAGTCAATCTTGCCGCCACTCATCAATTTGATAGTACCGTCGTTGCGATTGGCACTTTTAATGATGGGGTCTAACATGTCGCGCAAGTGATCCCATGGTTCGGCAAGCTGTTTGTGCTCGGGCGCGAAGATTCCAACGGATTGCCCGTTGCCCGCGCCCCTAGCTGCAAGCCATTCCAGAAAGCGTGTCTTTCCCCAGCGTCGTCCGCACCGTACTGCGTTTAAGCGTTGTTGCTGTAAAAACAGGGCATGTTGCCCTGAATGTAAAACTGGAAGTGTGACCCGTCGGGTATTAGCCATTAGCTAATAGCTTTCTGTTCGGGGGTGGGGTCTGGCAGCGTATTCTCAATGACGATGCGTAATTCATTGGAGCTATCAGCTTCTGGCTTGGCAGGTTTCCAGCCATGTAAGTGAGTGAGCACTGTCGTTGCTGCTTTAGTGTCGCCATTGAGAGCGTTTCTCATTAAGGATCCGCTTACATCTGCATGATTTTTAGCACGACCATAAATCACTGCTTCGGCAGCTTTTGGGTCAAATTGGCAAAGACGATTGAAGTCTACGGGCAAAAAGCCAGCAGCGATAGCTAGTGCGTCACCGGCAAGACCGCGATAGGCAGCATCATAGATGTTGGCAATCTCTTCTTCGGTAGCTTCGATTTTATCGGTCTTATGGTCAATTGAATAAAATAGGGGATCTGGTGTAAAACGCTCCATGATTACCTCCTAAGATTGACGATGGTTCGATATTAGCATAAACCCTTAAATATGCAAGATGCTAGGGTTTACCTTATATATGACAGTTTTGGGCTAGGGGCTGTTTTTCAACATAAATTTACCGATCGGGAATATATGTTGAAAAAGTGCATGAAATTTCAAGAAAGTTCCCGATCGGGAAATTAGCTATGTTAGTGACTGCTAACTTAGTTTTAAAAATTACAAAAATTTTTTGGACTTTGCAAAACACTTTTTTGCATATTTTATAGAATAAAAAACCCCATCATCGTACCCACCTATTTTAATGACCCCCTTTTTCGATTTTATATGGCAAAAAAGCGGGCGCATATAGAATAAGGGCTAGCGGGCGTTATCGCCCTGCAAACCCCTAGCTATAAGCCTTTAGCTAAAAGCTGCTAGCTTGTTGCGTATAACCGGTGTTATGTCAAACAACAATAGGTCAAATTGTCATATGCTAGCTATTAGCTACAAGCTATAAGCTAGGGGCTATCGGCTTGAAATTTAAAACCGGAGCGGGGCGCGATCAAAATTCACCTAGATTAAAAAAGCCCCTAGCTATTAGCTCTTATCTGATAGCCAATAGCCCAAAACTTGCGCCTGATAGCATGGTCAAAATGGCATGGGCTAAATAGGCTAAATTGCCATGGCAATTTAAACCGCTAGCCGATAACATTGTAAAAACCCTATTTTTTATATTTCCAATTCTAATAAATAAATAAAAAATGACAATTTGACCAATAACCCGCTATAAGCTAATAGCTATAAGCCCCCGCCAATAGGTCAAAACCCCAAAAACATAACCCAAAACATAACCCAAAAAACTTTAAAAACCCCTTAAAAATGACAATTTGCAAAAAACTATTAGTCATCATCTATCGCCCCTATAAATTACCGTTTTATAAACTAGACATATTGTCATTATTGCCATAAAATTTAACCTTTGATAAACACCTAAAAAAGGTTAAAAATGACTGATACCGTAAAAACCCGCAAGAATAGGACGGGCGCCATAAGCTATATCGCACAATCCAATAAATGGCGCGCCCGTATGATGATTAACGGAAAATATAAGCATCTAGGAATGTATGAGAGCGAATTGCAAGCGCGCGCCGCCTTAGATGATCTAATTTTTAATATCGCGAATGGACAATATATTGACCCCGCGCAAACACGCCGCGCGCAAACACGCCGCGCGCAAACGCAAGCCCGCGACGATGAGAAAGCCGCCGCCCGCGCTGTCCGTATAGATCGCGCTTATAGAAATTGGCTTAATTCTAGCCCGCGCCCCGATTTTGACTAAATAGCAACACTTAGGGAAAACACCTAGGAAAAAACTAGACATTTTGCAAAAGATTGTTTTACAATAGACTTACTTTATCAAACAAAGAAAGCGAGCAAAAAATGGATAAATATCAAGATCAAATTTTTCTAGTGTTAATGGGCGCATTGGCAGCGCCTTTTATTTATATCGCGCTTGTGCCATTTATTGTATTTGGGCGCGTTTTATTGGGGGTGTAATGATGGAAAACAAAAAAATCACAATTTGGGATTGGATCGGCG
>Ga0214244_1000181_pt1 | contig 20509 bp, 21 predicted proteins | sample TroBogypolimnion_32_FD_153082 | JGI IMG/M metagenome (GOLD analysis project Ga0214244, IMG submission 153082) | Freshwater microbial communities from Trout Bog Lake, WI - 04OCT2008 hypolimnion | ecosystem: Environmental > Aquatic > Freshwater > Lake > Hypolimnion/Profundal zone | place: Trout...
ATGTTGATAATGAAATCATATATCCAGAATGTGTAGATAAAACTCAGGGCATACCTGATGGTTCACCACACAAACAATGGATAAAAGATACAATCAAAAAAGTTACAGACGCAATTGCACAACTAGCAATAAAAATCGCAGACTTAGGTAAAGAGATAATATCGTGTATGTTTCAAATGATACAATCTATAATTGCTTTAGCAGCTTCAGCAGTTTTATTACCATTTGGTTCAGGTTTACCTGTTGGATTATCTTCAACAAAAACAATGATATCAAGTATAAAAAATTTACAATCTAAACCTACAGATTTTATTCCAATTTTACAGCCATTGGAATATGTAGAATTAGTTGCACCTCAGGGTGCACTCATAATAAAACCTGCAATTGATGGACTTTCTGGAATTTTTTCAACTATAGATAAATTGACATCATTTATACCTGCTGGTTCCGCACCACCTGAAATACCATTTACACCAGATGTTATAAATGATACCACAAAATTCACACCTACTTTAAACCCAATGACAATAACTGCAGAATTCACAAAAGTTATAGAACCAAATTCACCATCAGGAAATAGAGTAGATGTAACATTAAAAGCCACTGTCACAGAAGGTTCTTGGAATTATACTTATCAATGGACTGGACCAAATGGATTCAACTCACAACAAAAAGAAGTAAAATTAGAAGGATTCTCGTTACCTGGATTATACACAATAAAAGCTACTGACACAATGACAAAAACATCAATATCAAAAGATTTAAGTGTGACTTTAATTTAATTTACGAAAATTTTCAAATTTCACCGTGAGTTTTTTATCCTCAACTTTTATTGGAAATTTAATTGGTGGTTTTAATTCAATGATCTTTGTTTCAAACGGATTCATTTCATTATTAGTCACTAAGTTCGTAACTAATGTTAATTTATTAACTAACCTATTATTTATAAATTCCAAAACTTCATCTTCACTATTTCTTACTAAAAAATCAAAATATTCTTGTAAAGAGTTAATATTCATAATATTAGTTTTAACATCATCATAAAAATATATTTTATCATAAGCATCTTTTTTAACTGGAGCAAAATGATTTCCTTCTATATTTAAACCAACTAAATGTTCTAATAAAATTTTATTTTTATCATAAGTAACTTTATCGGGCAAGCCAGTCATCCTAACAGATTCTGAAACAAAATATATTTTATCAATTTCTAAACCATATTCTCTCAATTTTATTCTTAATTTATTTAATAAATTGGCATGTTTTTTTCTATCACTTCTAGCAGTTAAAACACCTATTTCAATATTCTTTCCAATTAAATGTTTAACATTATTAAGTAAAAATTGAACTTCTTTTTTATTTAAAATATCATCATCAAAATATTCAGCATATGAAATACCAATATCACTCAATCGAATATTTTTATTTCTTCTCAATATCCTTTCAAGCATGTCCTTTGAAATAAAAAATCTTTCATTATTATAGTCAATTCGAATATCATCCTTAACATAAATTCCACTTTTAATTAAAGCAAATTCAGTTTGAGAAATCTTAAGAATTGGATCAGAAGATGGTTTATTCTTATCTATAACCCATATATCACTCTTGATATACCAAAGACTATTATCCAAATCAAAAAATGCAATTTCTTTCATATTAATCTAGAAATTTTAATAATTCTAATTGATGTATCTCCATAATTTTCTTAGCATCCGCCTTTGAAAAAAATCCAGCTTCATTTATTTCATTTCTTAAAAAATTACCTAATATCATATCATTAAATAACTTTACATTTAAATCATCCTTACTTATTTTAACAACATAATATGTCAATTTCTTATCAGCACCCGCTTTTTTATAATTTAAAACAAATTTTTCACCCTCTTTTAAATGAGATTTTGTTAATTTTATTCTTGATTCCTCTTCTAATTCATGTAAAGCGGTTTTTATTTTTCCCATTCTACCTTCAATATGACCCTTTGGAATAGACCATTTTTTCATCTTTCGTCTAAATTTCTTAGGTCTAACCAATAATATCTTATTATTATAAATAAGAACCACACCAGAAAGTTTATGATTTAAAGATTCAAATAAAAATTCATTATAATTCATCATAAATATATATTAATTATACTTTTTCTGTTTCTACCTTTTCAACATTATTTGTAATCTTGACAGGAATATTTTTAATACCCTTAAAATCTATGAAAGCCATAGTGTCACCAGCTTTCCAATCAACTTTATCCACAATATCACCAATTTGAGGCAATTGTTCTAACGTAATAGTAAATGCTTCGTTTACAGATTCTTTAATAAAAGAATCATATGATTTAATCTTTTTCATAGTTGTAGTTGTTTATTACTATATATATATTTTTAAAATCAAAAAAGTCCAATTTAAATTTGGACTTTTTTGTTAAGGTTTATATTTTCCCGTATAGGTTAAATAAATTTTTGAATTGTTCAATTTCTTCTGGTGTCAAATCTGGATTATTCAACCCCCAATATCTACCGTCATCTATATACCAACCTCCATTTGGATCATCTATGGGGGATACATATTCCTTGATTATCGTTTTTTCCACTAATAAAGTATCCATCTCCTTGTTCAATTATAGTTTTTTCGACATTTTCAATAGATTTAATAATTTTTTTAATTTTTTTTTCTAATTGAATCTATTTCATTATTTTCATATTTAAGTTGTTCAAAAGTTTTAATTTTTCTCATAATTATTAGTTATTTTAAATATATATATATATATTTAAAATCAAAAAAGTCCAATTTAAATTTGGACTTTTAAGGTTTATATTTTCCTAAATTTTTCATCATCGAATCTACATTCGGCAATTTTTTTGAATAATCTGGTACACCTTGTTGATTTTGTTGAGTTTGAGATTCTTTTTGTTGTTTATTTTCTCGTTCTATTCTATCATTTAATCTCTTAACATACTCTTCATATTCCCACCAAGTTAACATATCTATATAATACGGTGGAATATGATCCAAATCCATAAAACCAAATTTATTATCCAAAATATTCGTCAAAGGCATCTGGAATAACGAAAATAGTTGAGGCTCCTGCGGGAAAGACCATATCAGTGTGGACCTCCAGGCCACACGATGGACAATTATTTTTCATTTCTTTAATACCAAATATTATTTGATTTACAGCTTGATTTAAAATTTGAAATGTCTTCATATCCATTCGTTTAAATTCTTGTTCTTTTGCCTTAATTCCATCCAATGTAATCTTAGTTCTATCGTGTAATAAAAATGATGCCAATTTTAAAAAGGCAACATTTGGATTTTTTTCAATTTGAACTTTAGATTTAATATCACCAAAGAAAATTTCTTGAATACCGATGGTTGGAGGTGCTAATTTATAATCAACATCATCTATAGTAAACACAAATACTCTTTCCAGTGGATCAAAAAATTTAACAATTTTATCACTCATTTCATAATTAACAAAACTCTTTGTAACTTTATCTGAACTAGTTGCTCGTAATTCCATTTTAAAATCAGTGTTACAATTATCACAAGTAACATCCTTTGATAAGTTTTTACCACCAGGAAATGTTAATTCACGAATCATAAAAATTAAAAATAAACGATCACCATCCCGCAAATCTTTATATGAACCTAACATACCATTCGCATAAGTATATTTCACACAAGAACTTAAAATTTGATTCATTTTCTCAGTTATATCCAAATAATTATTATCATCTACAACAGAATATGCCTGAACTTCTTGTACCTTTGCACCTCTAATGCTAATTCTGGTGCCAGCCTTATAAAATAATCCACATGGCAAAAGTTCTAATGGTACTGCAATATATTCATTTGAAGGTGTATGATCTAAATAAGATAAATCAACTTTTTGTATTGATTCAAATTCATTCTCTTTAGAACCACCAACAAAATTTTTTTCTAAAAAATTTAATGCTTCTTGTTCTTTTTTATTTTTGAAATCTTCACTCATTTTTCCTATATTTTTATTTTATATATTAAAAGGTTTATGTCCCCCTAATTTTTATATTTTTTATAATGAAATCATTTTAAATTTAAATGTTTCAAATTTTATATATAATAACAAAAAAATTAAATGATTGTAGGTGATTTCGATAATAATGGACTTTCACATTCCTACCAAAATTTACCACCTGAATATTATAAACCTCAATTATTATATCATTATCACTATGAGGGTTGGGTATCAGGTTCAACACAATCCAAAGATAAACCATATATTTGGAGTATAGAACCACCATTCTATATCACAGAAGGACAAGGCACAAATAATATCACATGCGAGTTGATGCCTATAACTACTTCGTATTGTTCAGGATTAAGTTTTAGTACAATTTCGCTTCAATTGGGAAAATGGCAAGAAGGTACAATAATATATTATAAACGAGGTCCAAAATGGAACATAGAAGGAAATAAAAATCCCAAAATATTAATGCTTTCAGGAAAAACAATGAAAACAATAGAAACATATGAACTAATTCCAAAATATGATAATAATGGTTTTCCACCAACATGCTCAACTAATCCAGAAAATTATTTCTTCTCAATAAAAAACGGTGAGATTATAAATTTTTATGGTGATATACCACCAAAAGGAAATCCCAAAGTAGACATATTTTGGTACCAAACCGGATCCACCTATTTATCATTTTATTCATCATGGGCAAAAGAAAAAACTTCATTTCCAACAACAATAAATGTGTACGTATCAGAAACAAACGAAGAAATAATACAACCAACAAGAATAGAAACTGGTGATAAAAAATTATGGGTCAATGAATCTAGACCAATAACAAATTCATTTTTCTTTTCAGATAAATCAGAAAAAACAATTACACCAACATTATTAACAATAGAACTAAATTTAAAAGAAACTATAAACTCAAATTTTCCATTATCATGGAAAATTATTGGTAATGATACACCTACTATAAAAACACAAAATAATAAAAATTTACAAATACCAGAAAATTACATTTTAATACCAAATTTTTATGATAAAATAACTCAATTGCCAAATAAATTTTATGTTACTTGTCCAAAAGGAAAAATTAATAATTTCTATCTTGATAATAATAAAAATCCTTTACTGGAAATAATTTGGCTAGAAACAGGTATAACTTACATATCATTCTATACGAAATGGGAAAACGAAATGATTAATCAATCAACATCAATTAATATAAATATCACACAAGAAGAATTAATAGCATCAACACCAAAATTAAGAATTGAAACTGGTGGAAAAAAACTTTGGAAAAAAGAAGAAAGACCAATTTGTAACAACAAAAGTAAATGAAAAATATGATTAAAAATTTTAAAGAATTTGATTTATTTCAAAATGTACTAATTATAATACCACACGGCGGTATACAATGTCCATCAGAAATACCATTAGATTCACTATCAAAATATCAAAAACGACTAGCAAACGATTGTGTAGATTGGTATACCGATTATTTATACGACTTTAAAAACATAATGAATAATCAACAAATTTCAAATCCTATAAGTAATATATATCTAAATGTTAATAGAAATCCTAATGAATTAGAAGATTGTGTGCCAGATTTTTATGAAAAAATACCAATTTATAAATCTGGTCAAGAACCATCTAAGAAGATAAAACAATTAATAATTAATAAATATTTTTTACCATTTCACGATAAAATTAAAAAAAGTAAAAAAATTTTTATCTTAGATGGACATTCAACCGCAACTGGTTTAAAAGATCTAAAAGGTGAAAAAGTAAAAAAAGATGTTAGATAAGCATCATTACATTTCAGGCTGAACGGCTTGACTGGCTTAGGAATTGAGCCGCAGGTGGGTCGCCAAAAAAACCAGGCCGTATTTTCTTTGGTTCGTTTCTTTTGGACGAGCAAAAGAAATGAACATAAATCGAAAAGAAAATTCCTTGAACAATCTATATAAACGGTGTAACCTTGGGCTATAATCATAAGTAATTGGCAAAATAGCAAATTAGATCCAAAAGGTGGATTATATACATGTCCAGATGAATATGTAGATTTGTTATCTTGAAGAATTAGATAAAAGATTTTTACATTACAAAATTGAAAAAACCTCGAAAGATGAAATTGAAAAAAACACAGAATATAATACTACTTATGGATACATTGAAGCTACACACAGTTTAAATAATTTTAAATCAAAAGGAAATAAAGCACCGTTGATATTTCAAGAGACAAATGAAAATTTATACATAAAAAATGGTATTCTTGATACGGATAAATTAGAAGAAATTAGAAGAATACTCGCAGAATCATTAATGAATATGATAATTAAAATGAAAAAATATCTTACCTAAATATACAATTACCTACAAAAACTTTAGATTTTTCCTTTATTTGAATATCTTCATAATCTTTTGGATTATAAAATATTAAAGTTTGAGACCCCCAGTTAAAATATCCAATTATATCAAAAATATTTAATGAATCACCTTTTTCTGCAAGGAAATCAAAATCCTGAATCGTCGATTCCCCAACTAATAACAAATATACTGGTGTTTTTTCAGTTTCTATTTCAAGTATCCACAATGAATTATTACCAAAAAAGTCATCTTTGCCCTCAATAGGTATCATTCTTTTAATTGTTCCTGTGACAGGCATATGAATTCTATGATAATATGTTACAAGTAATTTCATATCAATATAATTATAGGTAGGAATATTTATATCAAAGTTTTTCAATTCTTTAAGAACATCAGGAGATTCTTTTTTTAATCTAATTATTTTTTTAGTGTCTTTAAAATTTCCTAACGCCTCAATCCAAGATTCATTTGGAATAATCATTGAGCATTTCTTAGAAGATTTTTGTATTTCTTTATATTTTTCAACTGTCAATTTTCTTGTAAAGAAATCCATAAAAGATCTAAATGGTTCTCCTGTATACCAATCTTTATGATAATTATAAGGTTTGTATGTTATTTCATCATTTTTAAGAAAATGCTTTCTTAATTTATTTAAAAGTTTTAATGGTATTTCCTTATATCTATAATCTTTTACCGCATTAAGAATCTTTCTTTCTCCATTCTCATTTGTGTCAAGAAGAGTTTCAACTTTTTTTAATCCTTGATGATCATCATATGTCAAAATCATAAAACTATATATAAAAATTTAAAAATTAAAATTTAGATCGATTTAAATTTCCCTCATAAACGATTCCATCAATCTCCCTTGTTGTTGCCCATAAAGGTCTTAAATTTTGTAATGCACAAACTATTCTAACATCTTCACTATTATCAAATTTAGTAACTGCTTTGATATGATCTATATGCCAATCACCGTGATTATCCCAAGTCATACCTTCTGTAAACTGTTTTTCAATATGCTCTTTCAATTGTATTGCAGAATAACCCAACAAATCAATTGTATGTCCTTGTTTCTTAGTTCCAAGACGGTTAAGAGCAGAGTGTAAAATGGAACGCCATGCTATAGTATGTGGATTTTCTTTACGATATTTAGACTGAAGTTCATTCAAATGCTCTTTATTTTCTTTTCTCCATTGTTTATAACGTGTCTTACATTTTTCCGTAGAATGATATTCTTTCTTTTGCAATAAAATTTTTTCTCTATTTTCAACATGATATTCTTTTTTTCTTTCTAATATTCGGTCTCGTTTTTTTTTATATCTATTTTTATCATACAACTTTCTTTTTTCCTTAAAATCAGGTACTTCTTTATATTTTTTCTGAATATTTTTTACACATTCTTTGCATTCCCTTCTATAACCATCCGGCGTACCTTTTTTCTTATGAAATTCAATAATTTCTTTCATCTCACCGCAAATTCTACATATTTTTTCCATATCTTCCCAATAATCATTTTTTAACAAAAAAAAGGCAAGTTGCCTTTTTTAATTTTAATAATAGAAATCTTCCCAATAATCTGCTAAGAAGTTTGCACTCAAATTCATAATCTCAGTACCTGATTCCCATGAAAGGTCTTCAACTCCTGTAAACGATTTCATCATTGCGTTATGATAAGTTACCCTACGGATAACTTTGCCTTCTTTATCGTGTTGGTGAATAATAACATCTCCAACAAGATTTTTCTTATAATGAAGTGTACCTGTTTCATTGTTCCAACCAAGATCATACCAATCTTTAAGCATTTTAAAACAAAAAATTTGATAATCATCATTTTGATTAAGATTAAATGTAATAGTTAGATCATCAACATGTGTTTTTTCTGGCATCATAACAAATACTCTAGTTGAATATTTGAATCTTTGAGTTTGTGATTGTAAGTCTGGATACGTTGGAAACTTAGCTGTTGTAGTATTCTCCAAAAGTAAATGAGTAGCATTCGGATGAATAGATTGAAGTACTGTTGGCAATATCAAAGTACATTCATATAAGTTTTTGTGTATCGGTTCCCATTTTTCTTTATGAGAATCTATAACTGTAAAGTGTGCTAATGGCATATTTTATGGATTATTTTATTGTATATATTAAAATTTTCTTTGCCCCCTCTAATAATATATAGATTTGTCAATTATATCTTATTAAATGAGGTTTTTATAAAAAACAATAAAAAATATTTATATATAATTGTTTAAACTTTATTATATTTAAATCATATTATAATTATAATTGCAAGCGTAGCATTTTGGAATGCGTTTACTTTTTCCAAGTAGAAGAAAATAGTTCGAATCTATTCGCTTTGCTCAAATTTCCAAATGAATTTTAATTGTCCAGAATCATAAATTCTATATATTTTTCTTTCCAACATTATTTCATGTTCTGTTTTATTTGAATCAAAACCAGCCTTAATTAAAGCATTTTTTTTATAAGTAAATCTATGCTTTCTAGTTTTATCTACTATGTAATAGTAATTAGGTTTTGATTTATGTGAAAAATCAAAACCTAATTGTTTATATAAAAATCCATTGGAATAACTTCTATTCGCATATGTTATTATTTCTTTTGGTTTATAATTTTTAATAAAATATTTAAATAATTTTGACGCACCACCTACTACATTTGTATTCAATTTATTACAAAATCTACTCAATTCCCATTCATCAATTGAACCTTTTTCGTTCATTACTATTCTTTTTTTACCAAAAGTCATCAATGATATTAATTCATTTTCATAAAATAATCCTATTTTTACTTGAGAACCAACAAATCCTTGAATATGATTTTTAATCAAAAAACTATTAATTGTATTATCAGTTATTTCCTTTATTTCACATTTTCTTGCATATATTTTATTTAGAGTTTTATTTAATTTATTTAAAACCATTGATTTAACTATATCCTTTTTTAGTAACCAATCATCTTCCCATACGTGAATAAGTTGTATACCTTTTTGTTCACATAATTCTGTTTTTTCTAAATGATAATTATCAGGTTTATTAATTTCATTGTGCCACCATAATCCATTAAATTCAAATGCTAATTTTAATTCTGGCAAATAAATATCAAGTTCCTTATTTATTATAGTTCTATTGTTTACTATTACATTGTCATAGTTTTTTCTTATAAATTCTATTAACTCTATCTCTAATCCTGATATACTTTTATTTATAGGATTACACTCGGTACATATTAAAGTTTCAGTTCTACGTCTAGAATTTAATAATGAATAATCTATTTCAAAAATATGATCATTATTACATTTCATAGTATATTTTTTATTATCACTATCTATGTTTAATATATCATACTCTTTATAATATAATTTAATACTATTTGCCAATGTTAGCAATTGTTTTTTTGCTGCTTTTTTCTTTATCTCTACATTTTGTAGTGCAAACTCTACTCCATATCTTAATAACATTGTATTTTTTATTTTATTATCTATATCTTTATTCTTTTTAGGATTATCTACATCATACCTTTCTATTAATGTCTTTTTTACTTTATCAAAAATTTCTTCAGATTTTAATGGATTATTAACTCCATAATTTTTCATTAATGTTTTTATGGATTTTTCTTTTATTTCATTATTTTGCATCGGACTATTAAAACCATATATTTCATTATTGGTTTTTTTAGTTTTTTCTTTAATGTCAATATTCATCGCAGGTGCTTTCGTACCATATTTTTTATATGATTTCTCTTCTTTAATTTTCTTAATTTCAGGATCACTACCAATGCATCTATTAGAACAATATTTATAATATCCAATAGTCGAATTTTTAAATTTCACCAACGAATGACAATTTAAATTACTACAATAAACAATATCTTGAATATCATTGACATAATGATAAACTTTTTCTTTGAAAGGTAAATTACATAACTTGCCTTCACAAAAAGCAATAATAGCATTAAAAATTTCTGGATAATTTTTACTCACATATTTTTCTAAATACATTCTACCAGAAGCACCATTTTCTTTTTTTATAATTTCTATATATCTATTATTCAACATAAGTATCTTTTACTCTTATATATAAGAATATATTGTTTCTGTTTAAAAATAAAAAAGGAGAATAAAAATTCTCCTTTTTTAATCAACTAAAACTGATTTTTATTTGAATCCCATTGATTGAATGTCACCTTTTTTAAGAATCGTAATATTATTAACAATAATACCCATTCCTTTTATTATCTCAACGTAAGTATCAAGAACACCCATCTGAAGGTCTATAACGTAATCCGTGTTATTAGTTTCATCACAAACATTCCAAAAATCGTAGAAGCCATTACTATCTAAGATATCTTTACAAATTTTATCTGCACGATATTTAATTTCTGCTCTAATTTCGGGTGTGTTAAAACTCCATTGATATCTAAGAAGCATATCATATAATCTATTTTCAAGTTCAATTAAAACTTCTCTTGAATGCATAAAGCTTAATGAACTGTATGGAAATACTTGTGCAGTTGATTCTGAATTGATACAATATCCATTATTAAGTTTATAAACAATTGGATTTGCGTTCATTTGATAAAGGTATTCAAGATCAGTATTAGTAAAATCCATTTCAGTTTTTGTAATACCTTGAATTCTACCATTTGTTATACCTGCACAAATTGTCCAAGGAACCATACCGGCAACATTAGATGTAAATTTCATCATATAAGTTGTTGCAGCGTATGCTGAAGGTGGTACCCATTTAGGAATACCATTATCATATATTCTGACATAAGGGAAGAAATAACCTACAGTTGATCTACCATCAATATCACCATGTTGTTGTGCAAATTGATAATAATAATCAGGATTTTTAGTTTCATCCGCGCCTGTTTTAACATATTCAAGATTAAGTGAACTATCATCATTAACGAATGATGGATTTGTTGAATCTCTAAATATTTTAGCACTTGGCATATTTAAGAATCCTAATGAATTAAGTTTCATACCACAAAGATCAGCAAGTTGTTGTTTTGAACCATAACCATCAATTGGTTTAAGTCCTAATCCCCAAGGATCTACAAGGTATCTCCAAGTAATTTTATTCTTATCAGCTAATGCTTTAGCAAGATTTGTATCTTTATTAATAATATTAAGAATAGAATTCTGTCTTTCATCCGTACCATCAGGTATAGAAGCAATATTTACCACAAATGGTGAAATTTTCAATGCTTTATATTCATCTACATATTGTTCCATGGTTGGATAAGTCATAGTGGACCAAGTCGTTCCAGTATAAATTGGATCTACATCATTATTTACAATTTTAATTGGAGCATCTGTATAAAGAAATTTAGTATTAACGTTAGATGAATTATTTTGAACTTTAATAATTCTAGTTAATTTTCTAGGTACTGAACCTTCCAAATATCCTGGACCATCTGGTGCTTGCCAATTAGATTCATCATAATAAGCTGCTAAGAAACCACCTTTAGTTATTTCCGAATAACGATCTTTGTCGACCTCAATTTGTTGGCATTTAGTTAAATCATTATTGGATTCTATCCAATTTATTATATCTACTGATTGTTCCCAGCTAGATTTATAAGAATGAATTACTAATGATTTATTATATTTTGTTGCATCAATCCAATCACTATATACAATCTCATATAATGTATTTGTTGTAAGATCAATTATAAAATCTACATTAAGTATATTATTTTGATCTATAAACATTTTTAAATAAATTTTAGTAGAACCACTATTATTGTTTATATAGAAGTAATCTAAATTATTTATAATACCATTGTAATAATTTTGATAAAATGTTGAATATTTTCCAACAATACCTATTTTTGTACTTGTTCCTAAAACATTATATCTTGTTCTCAAAGAATCCGTATTTATTGCTGTATCATGTAACAAAAATTCATTATCAGTATAGTATAACAAAAAAGTATTATTGCTATAACAATATGATGGATTTGTAACATAAAATTTGATAGCAGCATTAATTACAGATGAAGCATGAACGCTATATATAGAAGTAATTGGCACTTTACTCATATTACTCAAATCTGTATCTATTGTTATAGTAACAGTACATCCAGTTCCATTACTACCAACAGTTTGATATACTCCAGATGAATAACCAACACCAAACGTTGTTAAAGTAACGGCGGATACTGTTGTGTCACCTGAAATTCCAATTGTTATTGTACAAGCATTATTTCCACCAACTAAGGTTAAAACTTCACCTGCTGTATATCCAGAACCAACAGCTGTCAAAGTGACTGTTTCAACAGCGCCATTTTGAATAAGTACAGTTCCAGTTTCGGTACTAGAATAATCATATAATTGATTGAAAGAATATAGTGTTCTAAGATAGAAATAATCACTATAATTACCAGTTTTACCTGATGTTCCATTAAATTCAATATTCATATAAGTACCAGTAGAATCAACACCATTTGATATGGTAGTACCATAACCTGTAGTTCCTCCAATAGGTATATATCCATTCTTATCAACTGAAACACCTGTATAATTTAATGTATATGTACCACCTGATAAAACATGTTTAACATAACCTAGAATAATTGTACTATCCAAACTGTAAGTATAATCTGGCATTATAGCACCTACAGATGATGATGAATTTGCACCATATAAGATATTAATGGTATTATCATTAGTAAGATATAAAACATCATATCTTGAGCCATTGGTTGCATAAGTAATAGAACTCAAAGTAATATTATATGTTGTAAATCCAGAAATTAAAGAACCATTTATAACATAATATGGATACGAACCAGTAGTGAATTGAACTGAGCAAGTTGTTGAACCTGTTGAAGTTGCACCTGTATTAAAAAATATATCAAATATATTTCCATTTGTAAAGGCACCAGTTCTAACATTTACACCATTATTAAGATAATCTACATTATAGCTATTATAATTATTTGTCATAACATTGTTACTAGAATCTAGATATTTTTGTGTATAAGTTACAGTTTCTTGTAAATTTGCACTATATGACATAAAATCAATACTAGTAATATTTTGTCCTACAATGACATCACCAATAATATCGAGATTACCAAGTTTAAAATCTGCTTCTAATAATGAATCTTCATTATAAGTACAAAACAAACCTGTTTTGTCAGTATTGTTATTAACGACACTTTTAATATACATATCTCTATTATCCAAATCTTTGAAGTAAGGAATTAAAGAACAATCGTATTTAGCGAGAACAGTAACGGTTCTTTCATTTAAAAAATTATTAACTTGACCTTTTATCAAACCAGATGTATTAAAATATTTACCGAATGTTGTGTCATTGCTTAACGTCTTGTAATCTGACCAATCACCAGCAACTACAATTAAGGAAACCATATAATCTGAAATCCATTCTCTATAATCAATGTATGCTGGTACTTTTGTCCTGTCACCATACCATTCTTCTGCAGTTACATCAAAACCAGTAATTTGTGATTTGTACATAAAACATGTGATATCCTTATCACCCATATTTGTAATATGGAAAAGTCGTTCATTATCTTGAACACCAGAATTATTAGCTTTAACGACATTTAAAAAAGCATCAGTATCTCGTTCCCAAAAATCTTGTCTGTTATAGAAAGATTCATAAGCTGCTCTGTTAACAGAACTATTTTGATATTGTGAAGATACTGAAATACTCTGCCAGTCTACCTTATCACGATTTGGATTGGTTGCTAATAAATTCAATGCCCAAACTGGTCCATTTTTTAACATTTGTTTTACAGTTTTATGAAAAAATGAACCTTTATTTTCTAATCTTCGATCATCATCACCAAAAATTGCAGTGAAATCATTTGGATTAGTCATGTATATTGGTGCATTAAAAGGACCTTTTTTAGAAAAACCAGGTACTAAATTTATAAGAACATTCTGTACAGGAAGTTCTGTAATTGCATTATCAATCTCTTCAATGAAGATGTCTGGTCTTTTGTATTTTCCGAAGTCTTTGTCTTTGATTGGCATAATTTAAAATTATTTTTTATATCTTATATATTAATTTTTTTTACTAAAAAATCTCATTTTATATATTAATATCAAATTTTGAAAAAAAGTCAAAAATCATGCAAGATATAATGATTTATTTTTTTATTTCAGAAAAAAGGTCTATCTTTGCATTATAATTATTCACTTAAAAATCACCAATATGAGAAACAGATTTTATCTTCCAAACCGTGTGTTCGCAGTAACGAAAATTTTTGATTCCATTAAGGTTAATGAGGATCTTAACAAATTCGAAAACAAAGTCGAAGATGGATTCTTAACTACAACTTATGATAGTAGAGAAATTTGCAGGGTAGAGATATCTAAAATTTACTACAACTTTGATTTTACAAATTTCTGCAAATCAATTTTATCTGAAATCACAAAATATTTCACACCTGAAAAATATTCTCTCAAGGTTGCAAGTGGTGTTCAGGAACTTCGTCTCGTAGGTGATGAACTCTTCATTGATAATGAAAAATATCAGAAAATGATCAGTATTGTCAATTCAACTGACAAATCTAAAGCATTGTCAATGAATATTGGTCTTGTAAAGGCTGATGAAGAAGGAAATCCTATTTCTTATACAATTCTGACAAGTTTCAGTAATAAACATTATAAAGCAACCCTTCCGGAAAAAATTAAATCTTTTTCTGACAATCTTATCAATTTTAATATTGATATTGATTTTCATATCAAAACCATTGAAGATTTGAAAAATAAAGAAGTTTCTATAATTGCGTTTGCAAAAAGCATCATGTTTAAGGAAGATGGAAAACTTATTAAAACTGTTGAATTAAAACTCCGTGCATTAGGAAAAAAACTCGTTTATGATTATGGCTTCAGGAAAAATTACAACACTTTAACAAATTTAACAGACGAAAATATCAATAAAATTGAAGATTTTACAATCAATTGCAAGGTTTTATACAATGCTTACATTGAATTGTTTAAGGATCAGGACACCTCAATTATCGCAAGAGAATCAAGGAGAATCATTGACGCATTAGAAACTCTTTAATTTTTTTAACAATAAATATTCCTTATATTTGCAAAATAATATATACAACTAACAAAATTAAAAATTGAACATTATGAAAAAACTATTTCTTTTATTCGTTTTAAGTATGATTTGTTTGGTAGGTATGTCACAGGATTATTTTATATCCTTTGCTGGCTCTGCTTCAAATTCAACGGTTGATACAGTAAAAATTATCAATTTGACACATCCGGATACATTGTTTATCAATAGTAATGCCGGTAATACAACTCTTCACTTGGTCTCTTGGCCAGTTGGTATCCCAAATGTTAATAAAAAGACAGATATTCAGGTATATCCAACACCAATGGTAGACCAAACCACCTTTAAATTTAATTGTCCTTCAGACGAAGATGTAAATATGACAATTATTGATATCACTGGTAAAAATGTTTATAACAATTCATACTTCCTTTATGAAGGTGAAAATACTTTCAAAATTACTGGTGTCGGTAAAGGAATGTATCTGATGAAAGTATCAGGAAAAGATTTTACATATTCAACCAAACTGATTAGTATCTCTCCAGACGTTTATAATAATATCAATGTTGATCCTATTTCATATGTTAAAACAAACGTAAATAAATTGAAAAATGCTAATCTATCTACGATTGAAATGGAATATACTCCTGGTGATAGATTTGAATATAAGGGTTATGAAAATGGTGATATTAGTGTTGTAATTGCTAAAACTTCGTATAGTTCAAATTCAGTAGATAGCACCATAAAATTTCATTTTGTTCCTTGTGTAAGTGTTAGCGTAGATTCCAATGGCAATTTAATTGCGATTCAACATTATTCTACAATTCATTTGACATATTATAGTAAAAAATCCGTAATGGACACGACTGGTGTTGATTGGATGGCGGAAAATTTGAATGTTGGCGTTAGAATTCTTGCTAGCACTGGTCCGAGAAATAATGGGTATATTGAAAAAGATTGTTATAAAAATAAAGATTCTTTATGTAATATTTATGGTGGATTGTATGAGTGGGATGAGATGATGCAATATACATTGAACGAAAATAACCAAGGAATTTGCCCTGATGGTTGGAGAATTCCAACACAACAGGAATGGGATTCACTTTTGGTTTATAATGGTGGATTGTATGGAACAGCAGGAAATTTTATGGAAACTGGTACTGAACATTGGGTTGCACCTAATGATACAGCAAATAATTCTTCTGGATTTACAGCTCTTGGGGGTGGACATCATATCGGATCTTACAATCCGATATATCCTAATGGTTGGGCAAACTTTAACCGACAAGCTGCTTTTTGGAGTTCAAAACAATACAATCCAACTTATGCAATATCTTATGTCATTGACACAGATTCATCCACTTTTCATGATTTAGCACCGTCTGAAAAAAATGAAGCGATGTCAGTTAGATGTATTCACAACAATTAAAATTGCTTAGGTTAAACAAAATTCCCGTAATTTTTTATTACGGGAATTTTTTATTATATTTGAATATAATTTAAATAAAAAAATAAATTATGATAGAAATTGTAAAAGAACAGAAAACGAACAAAACTAACTAATATCAATTAATAATTTTAATCTAATTCAAATGTTTACTGCGCAAGAAAAAATAGCAATCTATCGCAAGGCTGCTGAAAATATTGAATCAAGAGAAGGTATTGGCTTCTGTAGAGGTATTGAAGGGGCTGTTTTTATCTTATTTGGGTATTATGTTTCCTTTGTTAGTTATAATCGTTTGTTTCCAGAAATATATCAACATGAATCATATTATCACGGTACTTATTGGTGGTCTGTTATGGGTGAAGGTAGGTTGAAAAGAATTAATATTCTTTTGGATGAAGCAGATAAATTAGAAGAATCTATTAAAAAGTAATTAATAACTAATATTAATAACAACTAAACATTAATCAACAACATTAAAAACAGGTACTTTGGAAACTAATAGTGTAATCGGTAAAAAATTTGTTACAGACCTGTTAGTATTTGGATAGAACCAAACTCAAAACGATATAATTCGGTTGCCATTTTCTTTCTTGAAAAACCTACTCAAGAACAAATTGAATTTATGAAAGAACGAGTAAATACTTTTGATAGTATTCAAAAATCAAAAGGAAGAATGGCAGAGTTTAGAAAGAATGATCCTGAAATTAAAATTCTAGGTTTCAGACTTATAGAATTTGTATCAAAAAGTAATGAAATTTCGATTTAATTTTTTATAAGAAAAATTAAAATTATTTTTAAAATAAATTAAACCTGACCTATGTATTATACTATATAGAGGCTCTAAAAAATATATATGAAGAAAACCGATAAAATCAATGAACTCGAACAAAAGTTTGAGGATCGCACAGGTGTCAATTTCAAAACTTTCTACAAAAATTACAAACCAAAGTTGATGTGGTATCTAACAAGATACACCAAAGACCCAGAAATTGCTGAAGACCATGTAGAAGATGCTTTCATCCAGGCACTTTTGAATATTGGCACTTACAAAAGACCTGACGAAGGAGGTGCACAGGTCAACACTTGGATCTACAAAATAGCCGAAAATATTGTCAAAAAGGCTCATAAAGATAGTGAAAGAATACCTACCAATTCACTAGATAAAGAAATGGTAGAAAATGTTCATCTGTCTAATTTGATTCCATACGAAGATGGAAAAGCAAATTTAGAAGAATATAAAATATTCGTAAAGAAAGCTTCCGTTATTAAAGAAACCATCTATAATTTACCTGAAAAGGATTCTAAGTACAAAAAGGTATTAATCATGCGGGAAATTGAAGGAATGGCTTACAAAGAAATTTCCGAAGAATTAAATATTAACTTATCAACTATCAAATCTCAAATTAAGAAAGGTAGAAATATCATCAAGAAAAAAGTTTTGAAAAAATTTCAAGATATTGATCACAACGGAGTAGAAGAATGATTTCATACGAAGCATCTAAATGGTATATAAAAATATGGAGACAAAGATGGTATATTTATGCCATCTTTATTCATATTTTTCGAAATTATTTAAATATAAATATGTTAATTAATTTTGTTTTAGATATCATCATAAATGGCGATGAACTTATTAATAGAGAAAAAATAAGAGAAAATTGGAAAGATATAAAAAAAAGTATCGAATTATCTAAAATGTATAAATTTTCATCGAAAAATCAAATAAAATAATAATTATAAAAAAAGTACTCATGAAAGAAAATGAAAAACCTATTAGTGGATATGATTTCACTCTAAAAAAAGATGAAATTAAGAAAATTTTCAATACTACCGATTATCAAGATTTTAAAAAGAAACAAAAGAAAACACAAGCCAGAAAAGAAACAGCATATAAATTTACATCTATCGGAAATTCCACCAATATTGTTAGAAATTTAATTATTGTAAACGCTGTATTTTTTATTTTACAAATGTTGTTTCCGACACTAACAACAATGTTTGCTTGTTATAATATATCATCACCAAATTTTATGCCGTGGCAACTTTTAACATCCATGTTCCTGCATGGTGGGTTTGTACATCTTGCAGTTAATATGTTTGTACTGTGGTCATTTGGAAATCAGTTAGACCAAGTGATAGGTACAAAAAAATTCCTGATGTTATATTTTATAAGTGGACTATTTGGTGGTGTTCTTTGGATGCTTCTTGGTACTGGACCTGCTGTAGGTGCATCAGGCGCTCTTTGTGGATTAATGTCAGCTTATATCTTTATTGCACCAGAATCTGAAGTTCTTTTATTCTTCATCATACCCATAAAAATAAAAAATGCAGTTTATGGATTTGCAGCATTTTCACTAATATTTGGAATATTATCAATGTCTAATCCGACACTAGGATTTGGAATTGGACATTTCGCACATCTTGGAGGATTAATTGGTGGATATCTAATCACCCACTATTGGAAAACAAAAAATTTGATTCCTTCAATTTAATTTTTTTTATTCAATAAAAAATTACTACTTTTGTAGTTCAAATAACAAACTATGAAAAATATTTTAATAATATTAGTACTTTTTATCTCTATATCAGGTTTTTCTCAAACATCAAAAATGGATTCATTGATTAATGCTAGACATAAGGCAAATAAAGAAAAACTTATAGCTAAACAAGAATCTATTAACAAAGAAATATACAGAAACGTAGATTCTTCTAAACACATGGCAATCAAAGATTGGAACATTATTAATGAAACTTCTAAAAAAATTGGTTGGAAAAAAACTATACAGGCATATTCAGACTTGTTTTTTCCAATCGCTTGTATAATAATATTGTTATTACTCTGGTTAAAAGGCAAAAAAATTTAATAAACTAAAAACTATAAACATGTTGGATTTTTACAAACACGTAATTCCTGGACAAATGCACGAAAAGCTTACCGAAGCTATCGTAGCTATGATGGCAACTGGCAATTTACCTTATTATGGTGAATTTGCACTTTTCATCAATTTTTATGAATCGAAAAACAATCCTTATATACCTACCGCTGGTGTAAATGTTACATCTGCTGGTATGAACTTCTATTGGGATCGTAAATTCATTGACAGCCTTCCTCAACCTGAAATCAATTTTCTTTTACTTCACGAAGAATTTCATATTCTTTTTGATCACATTAAAAGAAGTGTTGGTTATGATGCTCGTTCTGCAAATATTGTTCAAGACATGATCATCAATCAAATTATTCATGACGAAATTATGAAACAACAAAGTCTTGGAACAGGTCCAAAACCTTTCATTGACATTCCAAAAGATATGTTCAAGAAAAATAGTGCTCTCTTTATTCCTAAAGAATATAAAGGTGAAGCTATCTTCGAAGACTTATACGAATGGTGGGTAACTAAAAAGCGTGAATGGCAGGAAAAGAATAAAGACAAAATTCAGCAAATGAGAAAAGAAGCGAACAAATGTTCGAAATGCGGTTCTCCAATGCGTCAAGATCCTAATCAAAATGGTCAACCTCAACCAGGTGATAGTCAACAGGATGATAAAGATGGTGATGGAAAAGATAAAGATCAGAAAGGTAAAGGTCAAAAACCTGCACAGAATGGTCAACCTGGTAATCAGGGTCA
>Ga0214244_1000184_pt1 | contig 20166 bp, 33 predicted proteins | sample TroBogypolimnion_32_FD_153082 | JGI IMG/M metagenome (GOLD analysis project Ga0214244, IMG submission 153082) | Freshwater microbial communities from Trout Bog Lake, WI - 04OCT2008 hypolimnion | ecosystem: Environmental > Aquatic > Freshwater > Lake > Hypolimnion/Profundal zone | place: Trout...
AACTGACAATGTACCATTAAAATATTTAACTATATATAGCGAAACGCGCCCCTGGGGGCGAAGTTGATTATCAACATAAACAAAGGTTTTATAAAATGATTGATTATCAAGATCAATATGAAGATCATGTTATGTGCGGTCTTTCAGGAATAGGACCTGTATATCTTTATTCTGTTGATTTAAAAATAAAATATATACCAGTAATACCGTTAAAAGAGCAAAGAAGAAAAAAACTTAAAAAATTAAAATTCAAATCTTTATTTAGATTTTAAATATGAAAAAGAAAGATGATATGTATTGAGTTGTTAAAAAAATAACTCAATATTATGAAACCTTACAAAAAATCAAGAGTAGCAAGAACTACAACTTGCAGAAAAGAGTACAAAATTGAAACAAATGGTTCTAAAGAACCTTATTGGGATGAAGGTATAACCTATTATCCTATTTACAGAAGAGGATTTAAAAATAAAACAAAAAGATTAATGTCTTATAAAATAAGAATGTATAAGACTTGGAAACATAACAGAAAAACGCAATGGAAAAATTAATAAAGGCAATTAAATTACATAGGAAATTGAGAGTAAATCAGGAATATTACTGTCATAAAGTTACAATGTGGTCTCAAGACCTCAGTAAAAGAAATTATGAATGTCCTGATTTGAAAAATTTATCTATTCACAATGATGCTGTTAGAAAAATTGAGAAAAATTACCTTCTATATATTTCATTGTGAGTGATTTATTTGGAGGTGCTTCATCTTTATATAAAAAATCACAAGAAAGAATTAAAAATGGTTAAAAGTCCTTGTAAATTTATATGTACATTAGAAAAAGATATATGTATTGGTTGTAAAAGAACTAAAGAAGAAATTTCTAAGTGGAAAAATATGACCGATAATGAAAAACAAAAAGTTTTAGATAGAATTTTTTTATTGGATAAAAAATCGTAGATTTGTAGAATCAGGGTTAATTATTTGATCTCACGCTGAGTAAAATCAGAGGAAGTTCATCACTACTTTGCTCAAAGTTGAAGACCTAATCAGTCGTTTGTACAATTGAGGTAGCAATCCTAACAGTTTGAGAAGGTGAGCAATTCTTAGAGAACGGGTTGGAGCATCACTTCATAAAGAAGTGAAAGTCGTAAAGGCTTAGATAAATGTGGGGTTTAAATGACAGAATGATGGCTACAGAATAATTAACTTTGATTTTTTTTCCAAAATAACGCAATAAATTAATAACTATGAGAACAATTTTAGAAGTTAGAAAAGATCTTCAATCTTTAGTCGATTTAGGTATGACTACATTATATTGGTATTTAAGTTTATGTTTAATGATAGTATCTATCGATTATTATAATCCACAGGGATTTACAAGTGATATTGTACTATCATTCACGATTGGCGTCACTTTAATATACATATATTATTTATTCGCATTTGTATGGCTATCATCATTTATAAAAGATTACAATGGCGTACCATACTTTATAAACATTTTTACTAAATGTTACTTCAAAGGAACATATTTTGATAAATATAACGAAAAAATGTACCAGTAAAAATGTTAGATTTTTTATGTTCACAAACAAATTAGATAAGAAAAATAATTACTTCATTAAGGTCAATAATATGAATGATTGGGTTAAACTTCAAGACTTCTTATTTTTAAATGACGTAAATTGGATATTTCTTACTGAAAATAAATATGTAAACTCTTGGCACGGTGGCATAAAATTTACTTTTCCTAAAGATATGTGCTTGACTTATCTTGGAAAGTGGATTATGACAAATAATCATTTACCACAAGTTCCAAAACCAAACAATATAATATTGGATTACAATAGGATAATGAGAAAAGAAAAACTAAAGAAATTAGAAAGGATCTATAAATGAAACATTCGGTGAAATATTTATATATACTATATAGTTGCTTATCAGGATGGTATGTACCGTCTTACTTGATCCAACATGGTTATAGTTTAAATCAAATATTTTTTGGTATATTCTGTATCGCTATATTTAATGGTTTTGTGGGATATTTTATTTGTAAAACAATTAACAAAAATTAATATATACTTTAAAAAAAGGAGAAACAAATTATGACGTAGATTTACAAGTTAACAACAGTAACAAGAAGAGATTTAACACCTGGTTATCAAATAACCAAAATAGAAAAAAATGATATTTTTTCTTTTATATATAGTATTATGAAAGAAAAATTTATTAAAAATGCAAATTCCATTCATAATAATTTCTACGATTATTCCCTTGTAGAATATAAAAATAACAAAACAAAAGTAAAAATTATCTGTCCAAAACATGGTGTTTTTGAACAGCAACCTATTAATCATACTAATGGGCAAGGTTGTAGAAAATGTGGTTTTGAGAAAAGTTCTGCGTCCTGTAGAAAATCCAAGGATAAGTTAATACAAGATTTCCAAAAAATTCATGGTGAGATTTTTGATTATTCATTAATAGAATATAAAAATAATAATCAAAATGTAAAAATTATCTGTAAAATTCATGGTAAATTTGAGCAAACACCTCACAATCATATAAACGGTCATGGATGTCCTAAATGCGCAATAGAATATAAAGGAAAAAAATTATCAAAATCAACACAAGAATTTATTAACAATTCAGGTACTAAACATAATAATTTTTTCACTTATGAAAATTCAATTTATATTAATAATAGAACAAAAATAATTGTAACATGTCCAATTCATGATGATTTTAAAACTAATCCTTCACATCATCTAAATGGTATTGGTTGTTCTAAATGTTCTGGTAACTATATTAGAAGTAATGAAGAATTTATATCTGATTGCAAAAAAATTCATGGTGAAAAATATGATTACTCTTTAACCATATATAAGAACAGCAAAACCAAAGTTAAAATTATTTGTAAAAAGCATGGTATATTTGAACAAAATCCTAGTCACCATCTTAATATGTGTGGATGTCCGATGTGTAATTCTTCCAAAGGAGAATCAAGAATTAGAAAGATATTAAAAAATCTAAATATACAATTTACTGAACAAAAAAAATTTAAAAAATGTAAAAAAAAAAATCATCATTACCTTTTGATTTTTATTTACCAAATTATAATTTATGTATAGAATATGATGGTATGCAACATTTTATACCAATTTCTTATTTTGGTGGTGAAAAGTCATTTTTAGAAAATAAAGAAAACGAAAAAATTAAAGATTCTTTCTGTAAAGAAAATAAAATAACATTAAAAAGAATTCCTTATACCAAATTTAATCAATTAGAAGAAATAATAACAAAAATAATAACCAAATAAAAAACTAAAATTATGACATAGAGCAAATTAACAATCGTAACAAGACGAGATATGAGTCCTGCATATCAAGCAGTTCAATCTGGGCATGCAGCCATACAATTTCAATATGATTATCCTAACATTGCTAAGGAATGGCATGATAATTCAAAATATTTGATTTATTTATCCGTAGAAAACGAAGAACAATTGCAGGTTCTTATCGAAAAATTACAAAAATCCAATATTAAATATTCAATCTTTCGTGAATCCGATATTAATAATCAGATCACTGCGATTGCTATTGAACCTTCTGACAAAACCAGAAGATTGGTATCCAGTTTACCTTTAATGTTAAAGGAATACAACCTATTTAATAAAATTGATAAAAATTCTTATAAAGAGAAGGAGGAAAGTTATGTCTAAAATTTCAAAAACTCTTTTAAATGCTTTCAACGACACTAATAAAGAATTAAAAATTAGTGAATTTAAACATCAAAAAAATGTTGACAAAATTATTGATATTATTAAACCTATTATCAAAGAAAAATACAAAAATGATAGGGTACATTGGAATATTACAGGCATTGAATTTTGTAATGATGAATATATGGAAAATATTCCTACTGAATATGAAAAAGTACAAATAACTGAAGAAGAATATTATAAACTCTACAATATAGATTATGATAATAAAAAAATATCAGAAGAATGGACAGATGAAGGTGATGCTCTCTATTATCAGGAAAGAATAAAAAAACATGAATATTTAAGAGTCTATGTACATGAAAGTTGGTCGTATGGTGGTTATGATGATGTAAAATATGACTTGTTAATGAGTGAAATTATGGATACCAATTATTTAAGAAAAGAAAAACTATTAAAAATAAAGGAGGAAAGTTATGTCTAATATCGATAGAAATATGTATTATCAAAAATTTGCACAAGTATCAGTAAATCAATCAATTTGGTCAAATACATCAAAATGTAATAAATGTAATACTAATCTTCAAGAATTTTCAGTTTTTGTCGGTGATGGTCAAAGATTAAGTACGATGTATTCAACTTGTTGTAGCAAATGTTTACCAATTGTTATAAAGCAAGCAATAAAAGAAGGTAGAGAAGATGCTGAAAAAGCAATCAAAAATGCTGAAAGCAGGCAATATGAAGAAGCGTTAAAATTAGTCAGAAAAAGTAAATTAGAAAAATTGGAGGACAGAAAATGAAAGTAGAAGTCGAATTGAAAGAAATATATAAAGTTATCTTAGGTGATAATGGAATGTGTATGGGTCAGTATTACTCAGAAGATGATTGGAAAGAATCCTATTATGGTGATACTATCGAAGAGATTTTGGATCAAATTAATCCTATTTACTATAAAGGTTTACCTAAAACATTTGATATGGAAAAGTGGAATGTCTTAGTTTATGATGGTCACATTTATGATTATGTAATGATTTCAGAATATAATAAATATGTAAAGGATAGTGAAGCATTAAAAGAAGAAGTTAATGAATTTTACTTTTGTTTGAATAACCTTGATAAATATAAAGAGCAGAGAAAGAAAATGATTGATGCTGATAAAGAAAGAGAAGAAAGAAATAAAAAACTTGCTCAAATTAAGGCTACGGAAGAAAAAGAAAAGAAAGAAATGGAAGAATATTTAAAATTAAAAGAAAAATTTGAGAAATGAAAGAAAAATTAGAATTATTGGAAAGTGTAATCTATGATTTACAAAATTTATATGAAAAAGAATATGATGGTTATACATCTGAATCTATTTCAGGAGGTGGAGGAAATTATACATCATCGTATATGGCATATTTTGATAAGGAAGATCGTGATAGAATGGTCAAAAAATTAAAAGACGTCTATGATTATCTTGATGATATCAAAACAATTAGAAAAATCAAATTAGAAAAAATAAATAACGAAGAATGAAAGAATTAGAAAATGTCAAACTGTTATATGGATCAAGTTGGTGGGACGGTCCTTTAAGTGGATTATGTGAATATGAAAACAAAATCTATTGGTTCAAAATTCATCAAGAAGAAGAATATGACGAAGCAAAAGACGAATGGTCCGATAGAATTCAAAAACTCATTGAAATAGAACCTTGGCAACTATCATATGAATTATATTGGCATAGTATTTTTGTAAGTAATGTTTACAAAAATTCAAAATATCGAACTGAATTTGGAGAAAATCTAAAGAATGAAAGATTCTATATGAAAGATGATTTCTATAAGAAAAGGAAGAAAGAATATAAAGAAATAGATTATGGTAGTAATAATGTAATTGGAACATTTAAATTTTAAAAGAAAGGAGAACGATATGTCGTAGATAAAGCCGCCCTAAAAGGTTTTCATAATATGTCGGATATTTTAGAAATATCCGACATGAACAAAATTTGATGTCGAATTAAACAACAATTAATAATAAACAAAAAATAAAACAAAAATTATGGAAACAACAGTAAAATCAGGTATTGAATATACATACAATAAGAGTGAGATTATAAACATTATCAACAAAACTATTGATAATATCAAGAATATAATCAAGAAAAACGATTATCAGTTAACAGGTAATATTGACAAGTATTATAATTTGAGATGGAAAGATTTTTCCAAGAATCAATTAAAAAAAATTCAGAAGTATTGTTACTGGGTTGAAAAAAATCCTTCTTTAAAGAAAATTAATACCTTCTTAAACTTATTATCAAAGTATTTTGAAGTTGAAAGAGTAAAGGTTAAGATTTCCTTAAAGGAGGAAAAAATTCAAAAGGCAAGAAAAGAGTGGTTAACAGCCAAAAATGAAGCAGATCGTCTTTTGAGTATTTACAAATTGGAAAAAGGTGATTTTTACAAGACCAAAATGAATTTTTTTATTAAGAAATAATTCCTTACTTTTGCATTCAGATTAATATTGAATGCAAAAATCGGATAGTAGTTAAGTGGTTTAATGTCGGTCTCTAAAACCGAAGACAGGAGTTCGAATCTCCTCTATCCGTCCATTTTTAATTTTTTAATTATATCACTTATGGTCGCGCACAAGAAAAAAGCCTCTTATGAGGCTTTTTCATGATTTTTGGTAATTGTGATTAAATATTTCATATAATTTAAGGTCATATAATTTATCGTCTGATAATTTAATTGAATCGTGTTTAATACCAATAATATTTCCACCAAATTTTTTGATCATAATATCATTTAATTTTTCTGCTGGTGAGCCCACAATAGTAGAATATTCTATTTTTCTTACATTAAATTTATTAAAGAGTTTATCATAGAATTCAGCATAATCGGTCATCCAAGTGAGCATTTTAGTTTCACTATCATCAGTTCAGTTCCGTATGACCACGTAAATAATTGTTCGGCTTTATTATGTATTCTATTGAATGATGCAGAAAAGAAACCGATAATTTCATTATCCAATACCGATACCACTTGTAATTGATTCCATGAACTATCATCTATTTTAAGATTGAAACTAAAATAGTTTTGGTAGTGCATGAACTTATATTTATCGTCCATTGAAATTTGGGCGTAGAGTTTATTTATCTCATCTTTATAGATATAAGCTGGTACTATCATATTTTACAATCTCATTTTTTAATTTTTTCATACTGTTAATTCTAATGCTATTAATAAATTAGTATTTTTATTATCCACCAATAAAAATGTATCAAAAACATAAACATTAATTTCTTCTTCTGTAAATGTTATTGATTTGAAATATTTTTTTGGATAAGTTATTGATAAATCTTCATGTACAATATCACAAATATGTAAATCCCAACTACCTTCACCAATTGATAATTTATTTTCATTAATCATTAAGGTTAATATATCATTTTCCGTATCAATAGATGCAATTTTTTTAATTTTAGTATATGAACTCTTGTCAAGAACAAATTGAAAATCAATATTATCTTTATTCATTGTACTTTTAATTTTATCAACAGATATTGTGGTGTTCATACCTCGTGGATCACCACCACCAACACTTAATCTTAATTTTGAATTTTTTAATAGTAAATTGTCAGAATATGTGTTATCATTCATAAAGAATTCACATTCTAAACTTTCATTAAAATCTAAATAATTTTTAAGTGTACTTTCAAACTTATTACCATTTTGGACAATAAATCTTAATTCTGTTTCTGGTTGATCATCAAACGAAAAAATTTCTTCAGTTTTAAAAACAAAAGATTTGAACGCATTTACATTCATTTTTTCACCTACTATTGCATATAAGAGTAAATTGTCTTTATCTATTTTTATTAAAATTTCTTCGTCTATTGTTGTAAGATCATGAACTTTATCTAAAAAAAAAGTGAGTTGACCAAGTGACATTGAAAATTTGTGAGATACTGACATAAAAAACTATATTTTATCTTTTATATGGTAAAAATATAATTATGTTTATAAAAAATAAAATGGAAATAAATGACTACATTTTTAGTGTAGTAATAGTTTATCTTGATGGATATCTCAGGTTACTCAAACTTTCTGGTCGTTTTTTATACACCTTATTATAAGAACTAACAATTCCAGTTGATTTATTACTATTCATCGTGATACCCTCAACATATCGTAACACATCACCTTGTAAATCATTATTGGTGTACATATCAACCAAATTTTTATAACCAACATTATCAAAACATGTTGATAATGTTATAGTCGTCATAACAACATCATCATTTCCACTTTCTGCTCGATAACTTACATTTCCTGCACTTGTTTCATGTTTACTAAAAGTTGTTATTTCAGAAATATTAATATCACTATGTAATATCATTTTTCTGTTTCTGATTGATTGTTGAAACTCTTTATCCACAATAAGATGTTTATCTTTTGTTAATTTAAGACCAATTTTAGAAACCATATCCTCCCTGTTGTGTTTATATCTTAAAAAAACAGAATTTGAATAATCATTTACACCATCAAAAACATTAGGCAAATGTGCCATAAGTTCAGAGCCATAAGTATTATACTCTAATACAACCTTAACTTTTTCAGGATTAAATAACTCAAAAGCAATCATATAAAAAATATGTGCAATTTCTCTAATTGAATATACGTTATTTCGGTATAAACCAATTTGCTCAATTTTGAATAGGTCATATAAATTATCATACTTGTACTTCTCTATCTCCTGTTTATCTCTTAAAACTAACCTAAATATGTTTATAACAGAATAATCTTTAGCTAATCCTTCAGATAAATCAACCGAAATTAAAATATAATAATCTTTTGCTTTTAATGGATTAAATAAATTTAGATCCCTAACAAATTTAAGTGAATCATAAGGAATATTCAATTTTTTAAATTTTTGAAATTCAATATAATCAAATGGTAATTGTTTACTCTTTAATAAATCAATAGTTTCCTTGTTAAAAAGAATTTTATCACCTGTAACAAAATGTAATCCATATTCTTGGTCAAATTTTTCTGGAGAACCTAAAAGTTTAGATTCCTCTTCTTGCCAATTAGAAACAATCGCAATCTCAGGTAACGGTATGCCAGATATGCGAATTTTCCTGATATTATCTATATAAGTTTTTTCATCCTCAACATGATATTTAACACAATCAAGAATATCATCACCAACATGCTTCTTATAAAGAGTAACATCATATTTTTCTCTTATCTCCCTTAAAACAGACGATTTACAAAAATTATATTTTTTTAATTTAGCATCAACCATCTTAATTTTAGTATCCTCCCTACCTTCTACTTGCGTCCAATATACCCTCATCGCTTTATACGGATTTTTCATTGGATCTTCATCCGGTAACTCTGCAGCAGTCATCAACTCCCAAAACATATTATAACCATTTGGAGTTGATGTAATTATAATTCTAGAATTATCAACTGAAGATACAACTGGTACAATAGAACCATAATAATCTCTAATAAAATTATCAGGAATATGTGCAAACTCATCCAGATATAACAGATCTATCGTAAATCCAATTGATGGATCTTTTGTTCTATTTTCTGTTTGAATTCTAGAGTTGTTTTCAAATGCAATTTGTGTTTCATTCCAGTTCGTAACACCTTTCTTTAAGAAAAATGGCAATAATTTATAAATATCTTTAATTTTTCTAATAATTTCTTTAACTGTTTTGCCTTTATTAGCAACAATCATAACACCTTTCTCATCATTAAATAAAACAAAATGTAAAATTACTATTGCTGCTGAAACTGTATTGTGTGATAATATATCATTTGTATAATAACTCATTTCTGGTGTGTTTATGGATAAATCAAACATGCTTGTTTTTCCATAAACTTTTTCAACTTTCTTTACTCTACTTTGACCTTGTTTCGTTAAAATAATATCATTAATAGTTAAATCAATTAACATTTTTGTTTCATGATTTTCACAATATAGTATGTGTGTGTCAGCGCCTTCAAACCATAAACCATTTTCTAATTCCAATCTATATCGTTGAAAGGGTTGAGTTATATTTATTTCAGTTACTGGAACCATTCCATAATCGGTTTCAACTAACAATTCATTTTCAAGAAAGATAGTATTAACAAATTTCTTCATTAGGTCTTCTTCATTAGGATTAAAATTTCTAAATTCATATTTTTCTATTAATTGAATTAAGAAATAAATTATTGTTTTTATTATATTTTTTAACATAAAATTCGTTTTTTTAATGTGATTTTACCACAATCACAAATATACGGCAAATTTAATTTTTCATTAAATCTAATATTCCATCTTCTTTTCTTTTACTATGTAGTTTTATATATTATATTTTTCATCTCCTAACTTTTTATATATATGATAAAAAATTATTATGAAACATTTAAAGCTATTTGAAAATACAAATAAAAAATTATATGTCGTTTATGATGTTGATGATAATGATAATCCAACTGTTTATGCTTTTAATAATAAAAAAGATAGGAATAATTTTTTAATAAATCACATACATACTGATTTTTCTGAGGCCGGATTGAATGATGTTGAAGATATATTTGATATTAAGAAATTAGTTGAACTTTACAATTTTGATGGTGATAATAAAATATATCTACATACCGCCGAATTTTTAGAAAATGTCAAATTAAAACCAGAAATAGAGACACATATGTTAGCTAACAAATATAATTTATAAAAATTCTTTTATTATAGACATTAATCTACTTTCCATCAAAGGAAAATTTCCTGTCCACATATTTTTTTTCTCCATATAGGGTCTTTTATCCATAATTAATTCATCTATAATCAATTTTGATTTTTCTAAATATTCTCTTGCTAAATCATGAAATAATTTTTCCCATTTTTTTTAAATTCTTCTTCTAACTGTATATCATCATATGTTGCTAACCATCTTAATCTATCATATAGCATAGTATTTCTGGCATCAATCTCATGCCTTAAAGATTCATAAACAAGTTGAATAAATTCGTCATATCTATTATTTTTAAATATTTTTTTTAATCTTAATACTGAATCAATTTGTAAAAAACTTTGTGTTTGATAATCTTCCGAATATATATCAAATACATGCTTCAATTCATGTAATATACAAGAAAACAATTCATTATAATCTATATTAATATCAATTACTAATATATTAACAACTATGTCAACTTTTTTACCCATAGATTTTTCAATAATATTGTAGATATCAACATTACCTGAGTATGGATGTTTTTTTAATTTAGTGTATTCTATATTTAGAATAAATTCTACGAAAGATTGATCATTAATCTTAAATATATTTTTTCCTTCTTTTATATTATCAATGATTGTATCTTTTACCTTTGACATAGTTTTTTTCAAAGGAAATTCAACAATTGATTCATTAATAAAATTCTGCCATTTACTAATCATAAATTAAAATAATTTTTACCATAATCCATATAATCTATGAATTCTATTTCTGAATTCTATACCTTTATTATTTATAAATTTTTGTGTCTTTCTCATAATAATATCTAGACTTATATTGTTTTCTTTAGAAAAAAGATAATAAAAAATAATAAGCAATTTATGAATTAAAGGATATCTTTTAATTTTAACCATTTTTTTATTCAAATTCATAAAACCATTAAAAAAATTTATTTTTACTTTATCAGATACATTTTCTAAATCTTTATTAATGTCGTAATTAATCATTTTTTCATATAAATTTTTAATACCACTTTCCACCAGAACATGTTCAAATATGAAATTTTTATCATATCCATCTTTTAACATTTCTAACATTACTTCATCAATCATATTGTGCATTTGATGTGTAATGGCTTTTATCTCTCCATCATCACTCAAATATAACATATTACATAAATTGTCAAATTCTTTTTTATTAAATAGATTTGATATTTTTGATGATATAATATTATCTCTAATTTTTTTAATTTTTAATGAAATCTTTTTTTCATGATCTATTAAATGTGATAATTCATGATTAATTGTTGATTTTTTTAATTCTACATTTCTATTAAAAGATAATGAAATTATCATTCCATTATCTGTTAATTTAGAATATCTTTCATTAAAAAATGCAGACACATCACCAGAATTAAAATTTATTATGAATTTATGAATTCTAAAACTTGTTTTAGGTATATATTTCTATCAATCTCAAATTTAATTTTATCATGATTTTTTAATATTTCATATAAAAAATTAGATAAAATCAAAACATCATCATGTATGCCAAGTTTTTCATTAATAAAATCTTCAAAATCTAAATATTGGTCGCATTCAGTCAAAATGGTAAATACTTTAAATATTATTGCAATTTATACAAAATATTATACAATTTAATTTTTATTTTTTCTAATAAAGTTAATTTTCTTTCCTTCTTTAATTCATTATAATAAAGCAATCCAATTGGAATAATAATTTTTTGATTATTTTCCGAAATTACTAACACATTGGTTATGAACGAGTTGCATTTTCCTGTCTGCCTACTTGCCATTAATATACTTCTAGGATTTTTTGTATATAGATCTATAATATCTTTTTGATAGTCTCGAAGTTTCATTGGTCCGACTGATCCATCTTCTCTTTTAATTTGACAATATTTTTCAGCAAAATAATGTATATCAATTTTACATTTAACATATTCTTCAAATTCATCTTTTGTCATTGCGAACGTTAAAAAAGGTTTACGAACACCTCTAGTATTTGCGAACCAAACTTTTTCATATCGTTTAAGAATTTTTCCTAAATTTTCTCTTTGTTCAATGTCGTTTATTATATCTGTAGTTAATACAAATTCATCAATTTTTTCACCCATAAAAATTTATATTTTTTATTCAAAAATGAACTCTATATTGTATCCTTTTATAACAAAATTCAGATAGAGTATATCTCTTAGTGTACCTTCAAATACATTTACTGATAAAGTGTAACCTAAATCAGCAAGTTCCGTTATATAAATAGATATTTGTTCGTCCACTTTCTTTTTTAATGTCTCAGTTGTAACTCTTGTTTGCCACAAGTAATATTCTAAATTTACTCCCATATTAATGTCACCTAAAACTTCACCTTGGTTAGTAAAAAGTATCATTTCTAATTTTTGAACAATAACTTCGATTTCATCATCTTCAACTATTCTATTTACTTCATATTTTGGATGACCTGGATATCTGATAACTAAATCTTTTATGTCTTTTAATGCCATCTGAAACCTTTTTTTATTATATATATAAAAAAAAGGTTATCTAAATGGAGGAAGAAAAAGAAGTTAATTTTATATCAATTATAGATTACATTGGAGAAATAAATGGTGGTGTTGCAGTTTTATTATCAATAAAAGTAAGAGATAAAATTTATCAATTGTTATATTGGTTTACCAGAGATGATAATTATATAATGTCAATTGATGAAAATTTTTTAAGAGACTACAACATTAAAAATATTTATGAGTATGAAAACTACAAAAAACTAGCATTTTATATTCATACATTTGTATTAAATAATAAAGAAGAAATATTTAAAGAATTTTTATAAATTATATTTTTGTGCAGCTATAGATAATTCTACCTCTTTTACCTCTGATTTAGTAAGTTTTTTAACTATTTCATAATCAAAAAACATATATGATTCTTCTTCTTTAAGTGGATTATGAACACTTACACAAAAATGTTTTAAAAACTTAAATAATTCTGGATGTTTATCAAGAACCATCAATTTATTTTTAAAACCAATATCAGAAGAAGTTATGATAACATAATCACCTTTTTTGAGATCTTCATATTCAACAACATGCGTGTAATCGGTTGAGTTTTCGTATGTTTTTAAATATTTCATTTCCTATCTTATTTTCTAGGTGTTACACCTTTCCAAATTATATTAATTGTACTAAAACCATCTGTTGATCTTGGGTCTTCGTGAAAAAATACGCCATTTCTATTACTCCAACCACCTCTTAATATAACTAATTCATTTTTTCCAATAATAATATCACCTAAAGTAGGATCAATATCTATTAATTTTTTAGAATCATATTGTGTTTCCTTATATGATACTATTGTAGTGTTTCCTACTGAAGTTTTATCGGTATTGGTCACTGTGGTTGATTGATTTTGTGTTGGAGTGCCTAGTATAGAAAGCTTATTAACTGTGGATTGTGATTTATCTGTACTTACTTTATTTAAAGTTTGCTGATTATTAACTGCATTGGTATAAGAATCTACTGTTACATTAACTGCTGATGTTGTAGTAGCATATGTTGATTGTAATACATTTTTCTTTGTTGCAGATAAAATAGCTCCATCTTTATGATAATCCTCAGTAGCTTTACTAACAAATTCTAAATTAATAGAATCTATACCATCAATTCCTTTTAATTGGCTAATTAAATCAGCTTTAATAATTCTATCATACCTACTATATGTCGAAAAATAATCAGATAAAACATTTACAATTTGATCTCTAATATTTTCTTTTGTAACATCATCAAATTTTCTAATAAAAATATTTACTATAAATTTTTTAATTATGGGGTCAAGTATTTTTATTGATGATGTTATACTTACAATACCTTGTTTTTTTAAATATGTTATTATTCGTTGTTTTTCTTCAGAATCTAGATAAAAACTACTAAAAGGAACATTAAAATAATTAACATCTGTAGAAAAATAATCAGTAATTCTTGGAACTAAATTTAAGTACATCTCATTTATATTAATAGCATCTAAAGTTCCATCACTATCTATATCTATTTTAATCATATCCAACGTATTAAATGCATTAACCTTAGAAAACATATTTAATTTTTTTAAATGATAAATAAATTGTGCTGGTGTTGCAAGTACAAAATTTCTGGAAACATAAGGAATAATAGTTTTGGTATATTGAATATCTTCACCATCAGATGCAAAAATTATGTCTGTATCAACATAAACATCAAAAATTTGGTCTACTTGTATTGCATTACCATCATCGTCATATAAATCATCAACAAAACTAAAATCATTTACTTTACTATTTAAAATATTACCTTGTAAACCATTAGTCAATAGATATTTAACTTCAATTAGAGATCCGATTGGTGGAATGATACCATTTATACTATTACCAAAATAAACATCCATTCCACCATTAAAACCAGTTCTAGTATAACATGCATATTCATTTTGAAGTAGATCAGTTAAATGATCTTTAATTGTTAAATTTATACCATTAAGTGTGATTTGATAATCAAAATTATCAATTGTTGTATTATTACTAACATTCACTTGTATAGATTGTGTTGGATTACCATCACCTGTAAATGATTGAGTATCATATTTTCCTTGAATAATGTTTACAAAAAATTGACAGCCTGGTGTTAAGGAATATAAATTTTTATCAGTTCCAACTTTTAATGTATAAAAAAGGCTATTGGTTTTATTTTTAAGAACTGTATCGTCATAAATAGTTACTTGCCCACCAGATACTTTATCTGCAATACTAATTCCTTGTTTAAGTTTAAATTTAAGTGTACCTTTTGCCGATATTGCTCTTGATGGATTATGACCAGAAATTCTAGCAATATTATTTATCATTCTTCTAGTGTTTGCTTGATCTATATCAATTTGTTTAGTATAATTTTTCAACATTAAGATATTTTGAAGAAAAAATTCTTTAACAACTTCTAATATTTGTCCATACCCTGAAGATGAATTAAAAAGTAGACCTGATTTATTATAAGCAGCACTTAACCAATTAGTTACTTGGTTAGTTAAATTTGTATAATTTAACTCTATAAAATTAAAAACTCTATTTAATTTTGTATTTGCCATTGTTATATTTTAATATTATTTTTTAAATTATTACCAATTGTTTCAACTAAGGTTTTTAAACTAGTTTGTTTGTCTTCATAAACTTTATCAAAGACCTTAAATTGAAAAATATATTCTTTTTCTTTTTCTTTTGAAATTTCTAAAGTTATATTTTGATTATTGTTCAATCCAATAACAAACCTAAAAAATAATGATTTACAAGGCATAATTGATATTTTTTCTTCTTTAACATTTATAATTGAAATATCGGTGACACCATTTTCTTGAAACCATTCATTAATTATAGTTGCTGGTGATTTAACAAATTTTGATAAAATTTTAATATTTTCTCCAAATTTATTTTTCTTAAATATTTCTGTAATTTTAGATGTAAAATCTTCTAAATCAGAAAATTCCACTCTAATATATTCACAATTAATATCAAATAAATACGTAAAATTATTTTTAGTGATTTTGGTTTTCTTATTGTCTGTTAAAAATATCAATTTTGTATAAATTATATTAACATCGTCATATAAAATTTTATTTATAGATATAATTAATTTTAAATCTCCTGTTACAGTTTTCTCATAAACAGTTTCAACAGAAAGAACTTTCGTAGAGTCAAATACTTCTTTTATTTTATTAATCAAATCACCAACTAATATATTCATTTAATTAAATTATTTTGTATGTTACGTCATATCTCTCATTAAACGTAGTAGTATTATCTGCGCTAACTCTCAAAATAGAAACTTGTACACCTCTATAATAACTAACAACAGGTTGACCCTTTAATATACAACCTGCAGAAACAGGATTGAATAAGTCATCATAAGCTGGTAAATCAATCGTTAAATTTGTATTTAACGTATATCCAGTATAGCCAGAAACTGTAAATTTATTATAATTAGTGTTTTTATTTAAAATTTTATATGCACCACTATAATCTACCGTATTACCAGAAAGATCAAAAAGGTATAAATTTTGTACATAAACAGTATCACCAGTTTTAAAAATATCTTCAGTGACTGTAATATCAGTATAACCAGTTGAACACCAACTTGCACCTGTGTTAATACCTAATGTATTAACATGTATATTTTCATTTAAATAAAAATTATCAGTAAATATTGATTGATCTGGTGCCAATACATTATAAGATTCAATATCCTTAGGTAAATCTATATTAAAGACATTTATTTCTGTTTTAGTACCATTTTGATCAAACATCATATTAACATATAGTCTCTGAGAGAATTCAGCATACTGAGGTTTAATGATAATATCTAATTTTTGCATATTTTTTAAATCTCTATCTAATAATATAATAACATTTCCACTATCTGTAGAAACATTATCATTATTAATATTTAATAATAATTTATTGGTAAATGATAATGCAACTGGATAAGATGTACCAGTATTTGTAAAATTATAATTATAAGCAACTGTTGTACTTACATTTATAATTGCATCATATTCTACGCCAACAACATTAAATTTTAGTTGTGGATAAATTCCAGAATTATCTACTGAAATTTTAGCAGTATCAGAATCTATAAATTGATTTGTAGCATATAATCTTAGTAAATCTTCCATATTTTTCATTCTAGACTTTAAATCGTCCATATCAGTCTGAGAATAAATTAAACTCTTCATATCTTGAAGATCCATATTAATTCGTATAAATTCACTTATAATGTTCACAAAATTTTCATTTACTTGATAAAATTTTCTCATCATTTCATTATAGAGATCAAAACCAAACATATTGTAAATTGTACTTGGATCATATGTCAATGGAAGAACATCATTATCTATATTATAATGTATATTTAAATTAAAAATATAAGATAATCCATCATGCACACCGTTAGTAACTAGTTTGTGGTAAGGTGTTATTAAAGTTGAATAATTATCATCATCATTGTCTGGATTATTTAAAAATTCGATTCCATATAAATTAACATAAGAATTAATATTATTATTATTATCTTTTTCTATTAATTCATAATACCAAAGAATAGCATTAAAATCAAAATCTTCTGGCGCTTGATCTTGAATAGAAATAGAATTAAATTCATCAAAATTTTGAGTCTCTAAACCTGGAATATTCATCTTATAATAATGATTTCTATCAACATCAATATAGACACCATCTATTTCATCAGAATTAAAATCTGTTAATTTTTCAGTATAATTTTCAGCATTTAAACCAGTATTATCAGATAATAAAACTCCATAATAATCACCTTGATATCTTACACTATCACCATTTGAACATATATATGTGTGATCAACTGTATCATATTGTCCATAAAAAGAACCAGGATAATCTGATGGGTTCGTCCTTATTGGTGAATTTAAACTTTCGGCACCTACAATCTCTTCTTGAATCTCATCTGGAAGTATAGGCACTTCCAAATTTGGAGTATAATTAGTATTACTTCTAATCCCAAATAAAATTGTAGGCGTTTTTCCTACTTGATGAGGTATATATGCCGTTATCTCTTGCCCAACTCTAGATGCAGTTTGAATATTTGTAATCTGATTAATTTCTCCAATATATTGTACCAATCTATTGTAATTCAGATATATATAAGTTGCGGATAAAACAGGAGAACTTCCTTGTCCTTGAATATCTGAATTCAACCAAAGTTCGGTTATTGCAGTAGAACCAGTTGGAAAATTAATTTGACCTATTATATAAGTTTGACCAAATGTAATTCCTGAAATATGATCAGTATCACTTTTTAAAATAACTTTATCACCAACCTTAAATTTTGCAAAATCATTTGTAGTTGTACCTTTTATTGTAATTTTAGGAGTATTTCTATATTCATATTGATAATCTGCACTTTCTTCAACTTGATATACAGAATAATCAACAGATTGTCTTTCTTTCCATAAATATTTACGGAAATAATCATGATTAGTTACAGTAGATTCATTTGTATTTTCAAAATCTGAAAGATTTTTATCCCAATCTACTTTGTGAACTGCAGGTTCAAAATCAATTAAATTTAATTTTTTACACCATTTCCAAAAAATATGTTCTGTAGGTGTATATCTTTCAGCAATATTATAAAAATCTGTATTTGTATTTATTCTACTTTCGTGTAAAACTGTATCATAATTAGCAACATAATTTCTCAAAGATTCAACTAATTGATCAGAAAATAATGTCGGTGTTGTATAATTTGGATCAGGACTATAAAAAGAATTATCTCCTATATTACTTTTTGGCAAAAAATCCACAGTACCATCAATCGGGTTAGGACTACCTTCTACCTGACGAGGTATATTTAATAACATAAATTTAGTAAAATTAAGATCATAAAAATCATTATAATTTGCTAAATTTAAATCGTTCGCTGAACTTGGGAAAGCATAGAATGAACTTCCACGTTGCTTCATTCGTTTATATAAAGGTGTTGCCATATTATTTTTAAATATTTTAATATTATATATAAAAATTACAGCCCCATAAAATGAAAAGAGTGATATATTTCTAAATCACTCTTTTTTAAAATTATTCATTAAACCAAAGTCGTTTATTTAACTCCATTCGGATCAAATGCACATCTATTTCATAATCTTTGCTCATTTTTTCTAAATCTTCACAATCTTCATTTTTCTCTTTGGCTCTTTCTATAAGTAAATCTGTATTGTCTAGAAAAGTGTCATATTCCTTTAATAAGGATTGTAAAATACTAGATTCGGTTTTTTCGTAAGTCTTAATTGTATTCATTTTAGTTAATTTATTATAAATATAAAAAATATTTAAATTTGTTGTTTTTTTGATCAAAAATCACCCCCACTATAGTGTGCCACTAAATATTCACTATTTTTTTCTAATTTTTTGAATTTTAATCCCATACTAGCTAATTTTAGTATAAACATGAAATCATGACCATAACCTCCTGAATTTGACCATCTTACATATTCTAAATTTTTATGACTGATAGAACTTGTTCCAATACTTGCCCATCTTGGTTCTACAATTCTTAAATAAAATTTCTTAAAGGTGCTATCCAGTACTAATAAATCATTATAATAAATGAAATCTACAGTGTTTAAATCAAAGCCATCTACAATAATTTGTAGATGTTTTGAACCTAAAACATCATCGCTATCTAAGTATGAAATTATATCTCCATCAACAACATCTAATGCAATATTTCGCATTGCGCCTGAATATAATTGCTGTTTAGGAATTTGTAATATTTTAATATTTGATTCATTAGAGAAATATTGATTATATAAATCAACAGTTAAAGGACAACCATCTGATACAATCACTAATTCCTTATTTTCATAAGTTTGTTTTTTGAAACTGTTAACAGCACGAATAAATTTTTTATCTGCATTGCTACGACTTCCTGGATAGGGAAGCAAGTAACTCGCCATAATTACACTAACTTTAGGATTCATAAAATATGTTATTTTTCTATATATATGAAAAAATAAAGGTTGTGTTTACAAAAATTAATAACTAGTTCCTATAACATCCCAAACTAAAGGAAATGCATCTTTAATAGTCAAACTATAATATGAATCTAATATTAGATGACTACCAGGTGAATCTATAACACTACTAATAAGTGTTATATCAACAGTCCCGTTTG
>Ga0214244_1000193_pt1 | contig 19526 bp, 18 predicted proteins | sample TroBogypolimnion_32_FD_153082 | JGI IMG/M metagenome (GOLD analysis project Ga0214244, IMG submission 153082) | Freshwater microbial communities from Trout Bog Lake, WI - 04OCT2008 hypolimnion | ecosystem: Environmental > Aquatic > Freshwater > Lake > Hypolimnion/Profundal zone | place: Trout...
TTACAACGAAGAAAGACCGCACAGCTCTCTTGGCAGAATACCACCTAGAGACTATAGAGCACAGGCAGAAAACAACACTTTAGGAATGTCGGGTTGACGGGGGATACTACAGTTCCTCATGCTTATATGCTTGATGATCCGCCAGCAATTATCCCTCAGGAAGGTGTTCGCTTCACCAAAGGATCGGACCCAAAGAGACTGCCTTTTGATGATCAAAGTTTTGATGGTGTCATGGCCGTAGGCGTACTGGAACATGTCAGAGAAAGGGATGGGGATGAACGCGCTTCTCTATGTGAATTAAGGCGCGTACTTAAACCTAATGGCATCTTAATCATTACCCACCTGCCGAATCGATTTTCATGGGCCGAGAATGCGCTTCAGGTTGCACGCAAGTTTGGCGTAAAAGTTTTAGCTCATGATTACACCTATAGCAGGGCTGATTTTTATCAAATTCTGAACGGCATTGGATTTGAGGTAGTTGAGGAGGGTGCCTACAACTTTCTACCTAGAAGCAGCCTTAATAAACTTCTACCGACATCCCTGCAGAACTCTTTAGCCGCTTGTCGAGCTTTCGAATTTGCTGACAAATTGACTACTAAGATTTTTGAGCCGATCTCACAAAATCGATATTACGTCCTTAAGAAAGTAAATTAGCCCAGTTAAATCTGATTGATTCTTTACTATTCATTAGAACCATCTTCATTGATAGACACCCGTTATGAGACTTTTTTAAATCAAGAATAAAAAAAGAGTTGGTAAAGATGTCGCACTAGATGATCACTTCTTATGGAAAATAAAGAGGTTTTTATTCCATCCATCAGAAGTACTAGGCCTCAACGATACATATAGATCTCTCATCTCAGCCGTTTCATGCTGGGAAAATGTATAACCGTGTTGAGACATAAATCGAATCCAGGATCGGTCACTTTTGAGATTGATGTGCCCTGGAATCCCTCGTGTACGACTAATATTTAAAAAAAGGGTTGGAATACTAGGGATCTGCTTAAGCACTTCTTCTATCTGAGAATCTGTCAAATGCTCAAACACATCAAAAGAGAGAAATACGTCAAATGATTTCTGGCATAAAGGGCTTGCCAATGAGTTTACATAAAGACCAGGATTTAGACCATAACGAGCGAGATAAAGCTTGGTGGCATCTAACGAATAGTCGCACCCAATGTATTCGATGCCCCTTTGATTCATGTGATCAATCATGATGCCGGGCCCACATCCAAAATCTAATATTTTTTTCCAATGGGGTTGAGAATCAATTAGTTTTGCCAAAACTAGCTTTAAATCCTCCCAAGAATCAAACCACTGCTCTTGGAAAAAAGTAGCGTCATATTTGATATTGGCTCGAGGCAGAAATTTTCTCAATAATTTTAAAAGCATCCCTAGCTACCCTATCTTTAAATGAATTACAGCCTATTGTTAAATATAATTCATAGCCGAGAATAAACAGCCATGTATCCAGAAGAAGTTTTTAGCTCCATTTACTTCCCGAATCAATATTTGATTTTTCAGGAAAATACCCAATAACCAGCTCCTGCAATAACTTCTTGATATTTTCTAAATCATTTTTTTGCACTGTAGCTGTTAGTAAGTCAATTTTCATAGATAGTTCCTGCCATGCTATGTAGTCATCATTTGATTTAAATATGCGCGGATGCGATGTCTTTTGGGGCTCGCCAGCGATTAGTAGTTCTTCATATAATTTTTCACCGGGACGTAAACCAGTTACTTCAATGGCAATATCGCCCTCTGGATTTTGCTCATCCTTAATCTCTAATCCTGATAGCTCAATCATATGACGCGCCAATTGAGCGATCTTCACAGGCTCACCCATATCTAAAAGAAACACCTCTCCGCCCTGCGCAAGAGCGCCAGCCTGAATCACTAACTGAGCTGCTTCAGGAATGGTCATGAAATAACGTGTGACCTCCAGATGAGTAAGGGTAATAGGACCCCCGTCTTGAATTTGCTTTCTAAAAAGAGGCACTACTGATCCAGATGAATCCAAAACATTCCCAAAACGAACCATTGAAAATGTAGTCTTTTTGGAAAACTCGTGATCAGCTGCAAAAGCTTGCAAAATCATTTCCGCTAAGCGCTTACTAGCACCCATCACATTTGTGGGGCGGACTGCTTTATCAGTGCTAATTAACACCACATTAGGAATTTGAGCCCTGGTGGCAGCCTTAGCCAACACATAAGTACCAATAGTATTATTGAGTACACCTTGCGCAGGATTGCTTTCTACTAAGGGGACATGCTTATATGCTGCCGCATGAAACACAATATGTGGGCGAAACTGTATAAACACATCCTCAAGGGTTTTTTCATCACGCACAGATGCCAAGATAGGAACAATGTCAATGTCCTGATATTCACTTTCTACAAGCTTAAGACGCAGCTCTTGCTCAATACTGTATAGAGCAAATTCATTTTGCTCTAATAAAACCAATTTTTTGGGATGTTGCTGCAAAATTTGGCGGCATAACTCACTTCCAATGGAGCCTCCTGCTCCCGTAACAAGCGCTACCCGATCAAGAATATTTTTTTGTAATAAGCTTTGATCAGGGGTAACCGATTCACGCCCTAATAAATCTTCAACATCCAATTCTCGTATATCGGATGCAACAATTTTTCCACTTGCTAAATCCATCAAACTTGGCAATGTACGAACCCCTACTTTTGCCTGCGCAATCGAGTCCAATATTCGATTGCGGTGCTGTCTACTGATGGAAGGCAGTGCTAGCAATACATCACTAACCCCTAAGGAGGGGGCCAAATGTATGAGATCAGAGGGCTTATAAATTGCAATCCCATTAAGGGTCTGACCCCACAATTGCGGAGCATCATCTAAAAACCCCACTACTTTCATTTGCTGGCTATTTCTGAGAGCGGCCGCCAATTGCCTGCCAGCTGAACCGGCGCCGTAGATGAGGACCTGAGGTCTTAGCCCTTTTCGTAGCTCACGGCGGTATGAACTTCCCAACCAATAGCTAGCAGCAATACGAGAAAGAGCTACAGCAATTAAAAGCAATATGGGTTGTATAAATCCAAGTGTACGAGGAACCCCAACAAAGCCCACCGTCATGATGATCGTTGCGTAAATAAGCCCATAGATCAAGCACGCCTTAACCACCGCCATTAAAGCAGACCAGCCAGAATACCTAAAAATTGCACGATACAAGCCACTACCGACAAAAATTGGGAGAGCCAATACCAATGAAATAATGACAGCGGTCATAGGATCGCTATAGGAATCCCCCCGAAGGGATACCCAGTATCCCATTCTTAAGTAATATCCAATCCATACCGTCAAGATGCACAAGCTGGCATCAACCAATAAAACTAAGATTCGCTTAGTAATACGGGGTAATCCCAAAACAGGTATTACTAAATTAGTCAGCAAAGGAAATGTCCAAAAAAAATTACTACTCGTCAATAAACAATTTTTAATTAATGTGATACACCTTCAGATTGAATCACTTTAAGCGCGGTTAGCCAAAGTATTTTTATATCTATTTTGATGGATTGATTTAGCAAGTATTGATAATCTAAGTCTACCTTAGCCTGCAGATCCAGCTCATCCCGACCATGAATTTGTGCCCATCCCGTAAGACCAGGCACCAAACTGTCAATCCCAAGCGCGGTACGCATGGCCACGAGATCCGTTTGATTGAAAAGAGCGGGTCTAGGGCCCACAAAACTCATATCCCCTTTTAGGATGCTCCATAACTGAGGTAGCTCATCGAGGCTGGTTTTTCTTATAAATCCACCTACTGGTGTTAGGTGGCTTAAAGGATTTTTCAAAAGGTGAGTTGCCAAAGCGGGAGTTTTGAGTCGCATACTACGAAACTTCGGCATCGCAAATAGAAGATTATTCTTGCCGACTCGCTCTGACCAATAAAGCGCAGGCCCCGGGGATGTTACCCGAACCAAAATAAATACGAAAATAAAAACAGGCAATAAGAAAATACTTCCCGCTACCGCTAAAGTTATATCCAATAAACGTTTAATCATTTAGCAACTCGCGAATATAGGAAAGATACAGGCCTTGAACTTGCTGATCGTCGAAATATTGCTCCACATTTAAACGCGCATTATTGCCTAGTAAACACCTCAGCTCGGGGTCACTGGAGAGCTTTTCAATACATGCTTGTAGTTGCTTAGCATTTCTGCAATCAAATAAGAGACCGGTTTGCCCGTCAATAATCGCATCACTTACACCATAAATCTTAGACCCTATTGCCGGAATCCCCATCGCCGCCGCTTCAATAATCACAACGCCAAAGCCTTCTCGATGACTTGGAAGACATAAGACATCGGCTGCCGCTAAAAAATCCTGTGGTCGTTCTGTATAAGACTGATGACGCACTTGGCCTACGAAAAAACCAAGCTCCTTTTGAATGTGCTCCCACTGCCTCTCCTCATCAGGCCCGACCATTAACAACCATAAATCAGGGTAATTTTCTAAGGCATTTTTGTAAGCATCAACTAATTCATAGACGCCTTTATCAGCCACTAAACGGCCCACAAATATGAACACCAGTGCTTGCCCAGGTATACCTAAACTATCTCGTACTTTATCCCTCACATTAGCGTCGGGGGCGAAACGAACCAGATTGACTCCGCCAATAGATCCCCTACCTAGCACTCCAATCTTTCCCGGCCTAACAACTCCCTGCATTTCTAAAAAAAACTTTTCAGAATTACTTACTGCCAAGATATTGGTTGCGAGGTATGCTGTTATAGCATCGCATGATTTGAGAACCCATCGACCAAAGCCCGAACGATTAGCCCAAGCCTCCCCCTGAAAAATATGCAAACGCTTAGAAATCCTAGTAAATGCGCCAGCTAGCATCCCCAATAAACCCGCCTTGGGAACAACGGTAATCAATAAATCATAACGACCACTAAAAAATAATTTAATTAAAATTACTAAAACTCGAAGATCAGAAAACGGTGACATTTTTCTAGCTATTGGAATGTCAATAATGCGAATTGGTAAATTGAGGGGTGGTAAATAAGAATCATTCTTCAGATTAACCATTAAAGTGACGTCAAAATCGTCTGCCAAAGCCAATATATGTGGCTTTAAAAAAAAGTGTATGGTCAATGGCGTTGCCGCCAATATGCAGATTTTCTTTTTAGATGTAATCATGAAAAAATCTTTTACATACCCGCCGCAAATACTTTAGATAAGACCAAGGAACCGCCAACAACAAAATGATCAGCGAGATTTGATGCTGGCGAAACAGATAGAGCCAGGCTCTTAATTCCCGCTTCTCGTGCGTCCATAGTTGAGCACTAAAACCACCAACACTAAACTCGGGACGGAATGTGACTGCCATTTCTTTATGAATGACATAACCAGGGTAGCCAGCCAAGATAATCTCAAGCCACAATAAATAATCTTCTGTATAACGTCGATCAGAAAATCGAAACGGAAGGCTCCTTAACATCATCACTGTTCTCGTATAAAAACGATTCGCTATGAGCATTTTCTTAAAGGAAATGCGAGATGCAATCAATTCATTTGAAGATACATTGCCGGAATCCTGCTTGTGCCACTTCGAAGTATTGTCAGCAAGAACTTCACTATTTTCATGGCCCACCAAAACTGCTTCAATATGCGCGGAGATCCAACTCCACTGCAATTCTAATTTTTCGGGACACCAAGCATCATCAGCATCCAAAAATGCTAACCATGGTTGAGTTGCCAGATCCCAACCCCGATTTCGGGCAGCCCCAGGCCCAAGATTCTGATCTAAGCTATCAACAACGATATTGAGCTCTGGATAAGCTCCTTGCAGCTCGAACAAAATATCTAAAGAGCCATCGTTACTAGCATCATCAATTAAAAGGATTTGGGTGGGTAATTGTGTTTGAAAGCGTACCGAATCAACAGCGCGCCTTATTGTTTGCGCGCTACGAAAACAAGGAATAATGACCGATATCGGAAGAATGTCTTTACTCACAATTTTTAGATACTCTCGTCAAATAAAGAGGAGTTTTTGAGTATTAAATTATTGATCGTCTCAATAAAATATTGTTTGACGGATTCCATTTCATAACGGCAGTCAGTATGCGGCTCTTTGCGGCCCTGTTGCAATGCTAATTCAATAGCATTGGCGATAGAATTAATATTCAATGGATCAAAATATTGAGGATAAGTTCCCGCCACCTCTTGAAAAACTGGAATATCTGAACAAGCAAGAGGTGTTCCACAAGCCATTGCCTCTAAGCAAGATCGGCCGAACCCTTCACAAAGTGAGGGATAGACCACTGTATCAACCGCTTCATAAGCTACGCGGAGCTCTGCCAAACTTAAAAAACCTAAAAATTCAATATTACCTAATATTATCTCTTCTTCATGAAAAAGAGGAAGCCAACGAGAATCTACTTTTCCCGTAATACACAATTTAATTTTGTGACCTTGCGACCACAGCAACCTAAATGCAGAAAGCAATCGTTCGATATTTTTCCGGTGCCCAATTCCGCTCGCATAAAGCACTGTCTTGCCCTCTGTAAAGGCATAACGCTTTCGCCACAACAAAACTGAGCCCAGGGAAGGCTTTGTATCTAAAAATTCAACTGATAAAGCATTTGGAATTACTGAAATTGAACTCACCGACAATTGAAAAACCTCAATCAATTCTTTGCGAGTAGTTTCTGAGACAGTCAAAATATGATGAGCACGTGGGATATTACGACGCAACATCCAAGTGTAATAAAAACGAATTGGCCAAGGATAGGCTTCAGGCACCTTTAAAAAACATAAATCATGGACAGTTAAAACGTTAAAGATCAAATTATTTTTTTTGGGAAATAAAACATCGTGATATGGAGAAATAATGCATTGGGGATTAATCTTGGAAATAAACTGTGGAAAAATCCAATTGTCATAAACGAGATGTCGCAACTGCCTCTTGAGATAGGTTGGCCATCTTGGTGAAACTTTTTGAATATTAGGTAAGCAGGGATAATCGAGAACCTCTAATCCATTACCAATTGGAGTAATGATAAAAAACTCAAATCGATCCAAAGGAGAAGGGAAGGCGATCCAAGCCCGCAATAAAGGGGAAAACCAATGCGCAATCCCCGCCGAATAAAGAGCAAGATTCTTTGCATCTATCGCAATGCGCACTTTAGCATTCATCAAGCACGTCCCATCAAGCGAGAAAATGGTAAATTTTTAAAAAGTCCCGCAATAGCAACTATCACCAAATAAATTAGAGTAAATATTACTGATTGACAAACGATGTTAATAAGTTGGAAATTAGAGAAATGGTTGAGATTATCTAGAAATTCATATGCCAATGCTACTGAAACTAAAACCGCAATAACATATCGCAAAATCCAAAAAAAAGAATTGCGGAAGGTTGCTCCCTGAACTTGGGTTTGTCGCAAAAATAAAATCCCAGAAAGAGTACATCCTAGAATATTAGCAATAAACCAAAAACTCATAGCTAGGCGAGGTTCACGGAACTGACCCGCTAAAAACAATATCAACATCCCTGATATTGCAGTTGTAAAGCCTACTAGCATGATACTTTTTGATGCTCGAGCAGAGATCATCGCCCTACCCAATACAAAATTAATAGATACAGGAATTGCTGAAAAAATTGTCATTTTTAAACATAGTGAAGTTAAGGTAATTGCTTCCCCTGCAAATGCTCCACGTGCAAAAACCGTTTCAACCACCCACTGGGCATGCAAAAAAATGAGGGCGCAAACCCAACCTAAAATAATCAATAAAATCTTAATACTCAACGCACTTTCACTATAAAAATGCCGGGTATTTTGATTTGCAACGTGATTTAAAAAACGAGGCCATAGTAAATTTGCTAAGCTTAAACCTAACACTGTAATGATGATATTGGTAATGCTTACGCTGTATTGAAAAGCTGAAACTAAACCCACCCCAAAACTTAAAAGAGTTGATTTTTCATACACTGCATATACTTGATTAATTCCATAACTACAAAATAACGCACCACTTAAGTAGAAAAATGTTGACCCTAATCCGCTGGGATATGAAGGCTTGAATGACAGACCTTGACGATAAAGTACGATGGTAAGTACTATTACATTGACTGCCTGCCCCATTACAAATCCTAAAACAAGCGCCTGAGACCCGATCCAATTTGCTGCTAAGGCAATAATTACAACCGTTGAACCAGCAGCTAAAATCCGGGAGAGCATTTGTAAGATGGCACGGTTATATGATGTCAATAAGCCATTAAAAGTATCCGATAAAGCTAATAAAATTAAGGCTGGCGCTAACCACAGGAGTTTTACCAAAACTTCTGAATGGAAGGATGTGTTTTCCCCTCCCACAACAAGATTAATTAATGGCTTTGAAAAAATAATACCTACCGCAGATCCAATGAGAGCAACAGTCAAAATTAAAGTTATTGCTTTTGAAAAATATATAGATGCTTCAGCTGGATCCTTCAGAGAGCGCTCGTGAATTTCGGAAACAAGTGCCTCACGCAAAGATATGAAAGGGAATGCTAAAAAATACATAATAGCAAATGCGACCCAATAGGCATCTAAAGCGGATGTCGTGCCAAAGAAATAGGAAAAGACCAATTGGCTACAAAAACTTAAGGCTACCCCAACTAATGACAGTATCCCGGCCCAACCAATGCTTTTTTTGAAGTTCACAAATGCCTCGAGATAAGCTCCGGCATGAAAGAAGATGCCCAGTTTTTCATACGATTTTTTCTATCGCTTGCCAAAGCTCGTCAGTAGCATGATCTAGATTTATGGGGTCGCCAATGTCAAAGTCAAATGATGTTGCACCCACCCTACCATTGGTAATTAATTGACATCCTGATAATGCAGCTTCGATAACTACTCGACCTTGTGGCTCAGGCCAACGAGGTAGGAAAACAAAGTTTTTTGCTCGGTTCATTAGAGCAGGAACCTGATCATAAGAAATCTTCCCATGATAGGTTCCAAAGTCTAACTTGATTCCAGGATAAATATTTCCAGCAAGATGAATATCTTGATCATAAAAACGTTCACGCATTTCGTTAAAACCTTTGGCCTCGCTAATAACCCCTACAAAAAGATATTCAATATCTCTTTTAAGATTGCGATTAAAAAATGTTTTGGTATCAACTGTTGGTCTCAGCACAAAGTTATTTGTAGCGTCTTGAAGATTTAATACCTTTAAACAGGTATCTCTGTGCAATGGTGAAAGAAAAATATTGAGTTTTGACAGACTAAAAAAAGAATGAACTAATTTTTTTGTAGCAAAACAATTACTCCCAAAATCCTTGATTACAATTTTTTTTGGTAGCTCAATTGATTCTTTAAAGAGACAGATTGGGGTAGCGCTTCCTGAACAAGGCAAATAAGGTAAATTGCAAATATCCACATAAGCATTGCTCATATGAATAAATTTCTTTCTCTGTAAAACTTTATCTTTTAATGCAGCTGGGAAGTCGCGCCAGGCGCCTAAACTTTTGAAGGTGCCGGGATAATTAAAGAGATCAATGACGAGATCTAAATCTGCTTTGTCATCATATTTAATCCGCTTGCTTGGCCTGACGGAGCTAAATGTAAAAGTATGGCCACGCTCAATACCTGTTTTAACAACATCTAAGGCTATCATTTCACCTCCCCCGCGATGAAGTCTTGGATCAAAATATGAAATGTAGTTAATTTTCAAAACTAGTTTTTCCACTCATCTCAAAAGAAAATCCTGGTAAGCGTTTATTAGACCGTGCTCCAATCCAAACGTAGGCATCCAACCTAAGTCATTTAACCTTGAAGAATCCATCCACTTCCTTGGAGATCCATCGGGCTTGCTAGGATCAAAGCTAATACCTCCATGATATCCAGTGGCTTTTGCTACTGCATGGGCTAATTCATTAATAGTGACATCGCTCCCACTTCCTACATTAATGTGATTTTGCATTGGCTCTGTTTGGCTATCGTAAGTAGTCTTATCAAGATCCATTACAAAAACAGAGGCTGATGCCATGTCATCTACATAAAGAAACTCTCTTTTCGGGGTTCCCGAACCCCAAATCACTACTTCAGGGGCATTGACAAGTTTTGCCTCATGAAATCGTCTGATCAGCGCTGGAATGACATGGCTATTTTCAGGATGATAGTTATCACCAGGGCCATAGAGGTTAGTTGGCATCACTGAGCGATAGTCCACCCCGTGACTTTCACCATACTGACGGTTATAACTCTCACACATCTTGATGCCTGCAATTTTGGCAACTGCATAGGGCTCATTAGTGGGTTCTAGCTTTCCAGTAAGTAATGCATCCTCACTCATGGGCTGGGGAGCAAGCTTGGGATAGATGCAACTAGACCCTAAGAATAAAAGCTTCTTTACACCGGAGAGAAATGCTTGATGAATGACATTGTTTTGCATCATCAGGTTTTGGTAAATAAACTCCGCCGGAAAGGTATTGTTGGCATAAATACCACCTACTTTTGCTGCTGCTAAATAAACCTGATCCGGCTTTTCAGATTCGAAGAAGGCAGCTACTGCGGCTTGATTAGTTAAATCGAGCTCTGCATGAGTGCGGGTAACAATATTCGTATAGCCCTTAGCCTGTAGGTTACGCACAATGGCAGAACCTACCATGCCGCGATGGCCTGCTACATAAATCTTTTGATTCAGATCTTTACTCACGTATTTGCTTTGTTATCTCTTTTATTCTTCAGATTCGCGTTCTAAAATTAATTTTCTTTACCAACAGCAACAGCATAGCCATGCTTTTCTAAGAGGGCATGTTGCTTAGCCTTCTCGAGATCATTAGCTACCATTTCAACAATCATTTGATCAAGAGTAATCTCTGGCACCCAGCCTAGTTTAGTTTTGGCTTTGGTCGGATCACCTAAGAGGGTTTCTACTTCTGTAGGACGGTAGTAGCGTGGATCGATTTGCATAATCACATCACCCACCTTTAAGGCCGGGGCTTTATCGCCTTCAATGGCCGCCACAATGCCCTTCTCTTGCTCTGCAGTGTCTTCAAATTTGAGGGTGATACCCAGTTGCTTAGCACTGCGGGTAATAAATTCACGGACGGTGAACTGCACGCCTGTCGCAATCACAAAATCATCTGGCTTATCTTGTTGGAGCATGAGCCATTGCATGCGTACGTAGTCCTTGGCATGACCCCAGTCACGCAAGGCATCGATATTGCCCATAAAGAGGCATTTCTCAAGACCTTGGGCGATATTGGCTAAACCACGGGTCACCTTACGAGTCACAAAGGTCTCACCACGGCGCTTAGACTCGTGGTTAAAGAGAATACCATTACATGCATACATTCCATAAGCTTCACGGTAGTTCACTGTAATCCAGTAAGCGTAGAGCTTTGCTACTGCATAAGGACTTCTTGGATAAAAAGGGGTAGTCTCTTTTTGTGGAATCTCTTGCACTAAACCATAGAGCTCAGAAGTTGACGCTTGGTAAAAACGAGTTTTCTTTTCCAAACCCAAGATACGAATCGCCTCCAACATACGAAGCGGGCCGATGGCATCGACATCAGCAGTGTATTCAGGGGACTCAAAAGAGACAGCTACGTGACTTTGTGCACCCAAGTTATAAACCTCATCAGGCTGCGTTTGCTGAATGATTCGAGTCAGATTGCTAGAATCGGTTAAATCGCCGTAATGCAATACAAAGTGTCGATGGTTGATGTGGGGATCTTGATAGAGGTGATCGACCCGCTCAGTATTAAATGAAGATGCGCGGCGCTTAATGCCGTGAACGATATAGCCTTTTTCCAACAAGAACTCAGCAAGATAAGATCCATCCTGACCTGTAACACCAGTAATTAAGGCTACTTTTTGTTGATTACTCATATTCTTATGTTCACTCAATATTGAAAAGTGGTGGGTACTTTAACTGCGACCATAACTATCCTCAAAACGAACGATATCATCCTCGCCTAAATAACTACCAGATTGAACCTCAATAATTTCTAAAGGCCCTACTCCTGGATTAGCAAGGCGATGAGTCTGACCTTGGGGGATATAGGTACTTTGATTTTCTTTTAGAGTAATAACTTGATCGCCGTTGGTAATTTCTGCGATGCCTTTTACCACTATCCAATGCTCTGCTCTGTGATGATGCATTTGTAGTGAGAGGCTTGCACCTGGGTTGACCTGAATCCGCTTAACCTTAAAGCGATCGCCCTCATCTACACTGTCGTACCAACCCCAAGGTCTTGCCACCTTACGATGTAGATTTTTCTCTTCACGATTTTGACTCTCTAATTGACTCACGATATCTTTGACATCTTGACTTTTGGATCGATCGGCAACCATGACAGCATCAGCGGTCTCCACAATAATCAAATTTTCAACCCCTACCGCGCTAACTAAACGACTACTTGCGTGCACCAAAGAGTTCTTAGAGTTGGTCAGCAAAGTATCGCCACTGGTGACATTGCCCTGCTCATCTTGTTTGCCTACCTGCCATACGGCATCCCAGGCTCCAAGATCATTCCAGCCTGCATTAAGCTCAACCATTTTGACTAAATACTGACTGCCAGGACATTTTTCAATCACAGCATAGTCAATGGATTCGCTCGGAATGTTGTTAAAAGAATCTTTATTAGGACGGATAAAAACAACATCACCAGACTGATCTACTGTTCTTTTTTTCCATGCCGCATCTGTAGCTGAAAAAATATCAGGGCGAAATTCCTTTAAGGCGGAGAGCCAAGTACTCATTCGCAGAACAAACATGCCACTATTCCACAAATAATTACCATCTTGTAGGTAAGATTTAGCAGTGTTGGCATCTGGCTTTTCTACAAATCTATCGACAACGTACTCATTATAAGCACCCTGAATGCAGCCATGTTTAATGTAGCCGTAGCCAGTCTCAGCAGCTGTAGGTGTAATTCCTAAAATAGCAATCGTTCGATTTTCTATATCCGCTGCAACTACCGCTACACAATTTTGCAGTGCCTTAATAAACGCGTCGGTTTTTTTCACAGTCTGATCTGCAGGAGTAATCACCAATATTGGATCATCACTCTGGGCATCTTTTGCCTGCAGGGCTGCTAAGGTCAGTGCTGGGGCGGTATTTCGGCCGGCAGGCTCTAGCAACAATGATGCATGGAGATCTTGTAACTCTCTGAGCTGATCTAAAGCTAAAAAGCGATGGTCTTCATTGGTCACAATGAAAGTGCTGCCTAATTGAATTTGAGGGCTAGCAATTGCATTGACCCGCTCAATGGCCTGCTGAAATAGACTCTTACTTGAGCCATCGCCAGATAGCACCAGAAATTGCTTCGGAAATCCAGCGCGAGATAAAGGCCAAAGGCGAGTTCCTGAGCCGCCACAAAGAATTACTGGAATTACAATTGTCTTATTCATATGTATAAAAACTACTGCTTACTTCTATTTTGCGTGACGCTTCCAAGACCAAGACCTCCCACCATTACCACTAACCACACAAAGGTATCTACATAGTTTTTCTGGCCGGCTTCAGTAGTCAACAATAACAGCACAATACTTAATAAAGACCATACCCCAAAAATACTCCATGGACTTGGCACATTTGTCACTTGTAGCATGGCGAAGATCGATGCTACTAATAATAAAAGTGCGCCTGGAATCCCTAGGCCAAGGGTTAAATCCATCCAACCACTATGGCTCTGAATCAAAGGCGCACTTGGAAAATTCTCACGAGCAATATGCCCAAATGAACTTTGTACCAATCCGTATCCCAGAGGGTACTGCTTTACAAAAGTCAAAGCCGTTGTCAGGTAAAAAACTCGATCGAAATTTGTAATTGAAACCTGCCGTCCATACTCATTGATAGGATAAACAGATGCTGCGCTGCTCCAGATTTGCACTGGTTGCGCATGAGAGGCAATTTTATAATCTGCCACAAGGGTTTTCCAAGAATCATTCGCGTAAATATTATTCAAAAAAGAGCTAAATATGGCAAGCCCCAAGAGTGCAAGCAAACAATAACTTTTCCAAGAAAGGGCTTTGGCTGCACTTCTAAAGATATAGATAAAAAATATGAGGGTTAATATCACAGCGTAGATAAAACCATTTTTAATGTTTTCAAGATAAAAAATGCCAAGCACTCCAATAATGGGCGTTATGTAAATAGATGCGATCTTCCACTTGATATCTTTACTCCTGAACAATTCCGCTATATATCCTAGCGATACCGCAAAAGCAGGCAAGCAAAAAAATACATAGCTGATTTTAGGAATATAGAAAGATGAAACTCCGCTAGAAAATAAAATCAAAGCCTCGGGCAGATTAAAGCCAAAATGAGTAGCGATGAATCCAGCGAAATACTTGAAGTAATAGATCACTACTGGACCGCATAGTCCTGCAAAGATTAAACCCCAATAACTTCGCTTGGATCTTATGAGCGATAGACCCAATCCCAGCGCAAACAAAGACCCTAATAAAGCGCGCTTCCATAGGCTTCCATACTCAGCCCATTGAAGGGTATGGTTTTTCCCAATAAAAAGAAGGTGCCACGTTACCCATAAAAAGAGTAACGCAATCACCGCGATTGAAATAGCCTTTTTTGAAATCAGCGCCTCACGATTTCGAAAGGCAATATACAAACCAATAATGGCACCCAAGACCAATGCAAAATTGCGCACAATTAAGATATTGGGTAGCATGGTGACGGCCCAAAGAGTCGCAAAAAGAGCGCACTGCGTCTTCACCATCCATTCTGGAGTGGCCACACCTTGAGACTCGATGTGAGTGAGCGCGCCCTGACTCACAAGACTATCCCACTTCTATATTCCTGCCAGTGCACCGTGCTAGAACAAATATCGCCTAGACTTCTGCTCGCCTGCCAACCCAACTTCGCTTGAGCTTTGCTTGCCTTGGCGTAGTAAATCGGCAAATCCCCATCTCTTCTTAGTCCGATCTTGGTTGGAATTTTTTTCCCAGAAGCCTCTTCGTAAGTTTTTACTAACTCTAAAACACTGACAGGTTTTTCTGCGCCTAAATTAAAGACCTCGCATCCTGTATTTTTGTTGAGGTAACTTAATGCAGCAAGATGCCCTTCTGCTAAGTCCATCACATGGATGTAGTCACGCTCTCCAGTGCCGTCTCTTGTGTCGTAGTCATCGCCAAAAATATTTAAGTGAGGAAGTTTTTCTGAGGCAACCTGCATGATGTAAGGCATCAGATTATTCGGAATACCATTTGGGTCTTCACCAATCAACCCTGATTCATGTGCTCCCACTGGATTGAAGTAGCGCAGCAAAGCAATCTTCCATGTCTCATCGCTTTTTGCTAAATCTTGCAAAATCTCTTCTACTTGAAGTTTTGTCCGCCCGTAAGTATTAATTGGTTTTAGTGGATGCTCTTCATCGTAAGGCAAATAGGTTGGCTCACCATATACCGTGGCGCTACTACTAAATACGATCGTTTTGACATTGGTCTGCTGCATTGCCTCAAACAAACTGATCGAGCCAGCTACATTATTAGCGTAATACTTTAGAGGTTCTTGTGCAGATTCGCCGACTGCCTTTAATCCAGCAAAGTGAATGACTGCGTCAATCTTAAAATCAGTCAGCATTTTGATTAATAACTGGGTATCGCAAACATCCCCCTCAATGCAAGGAATCTCCTTTTGAGTAATCTTATTGATACGCTTGGATACGCTTTGACTACTATTGCAAAAATTATCCAATAGCACGACCCCATGCCCAGCATTAGCCAAAACCACTGCCGTATGACTACCAATGTATCCAGTTCCGCCGGTTAAAAGAATATTCAAGGGTGTTTATTAATATTTATATAGGAATCAAAGGGGTCAATGGATCAAAGTTAAGGCTACTAGACCTTGATTTTATAGCCTTCCAGAAGTCTTTGAAATTTATTACACTTCTTGCTACGCTTTATCAGAGTTACCCTGATAAAGTCATTCATTCATAATAAATATCAGGAGAACATCATGACCACAGGAAACACCCAAAAAATTAAGCTTCGCAACTCAGTAACTGAATGCGCCCAGTCCATCCGCAAAGAAAATTTTGGTAAATTTCATAACTACGCTATTAAAGATTGCATCGTATCGATTGCAGCCAGCAAGGTGAAATAAGCAAATATGCCCCTTCTTTGGCTCTCTTGGGCTTCTTCTAGAGCTTATTTAGGTCGATTGGGGTATGGCTTACCAGTTAAATTACTGTAAGCCGCCCCAGCCAGTATCAACAGGACCGAATCGACCATTACCGGGAAAAAAGCATATCGGTAACCCAGGATTTTCCCCAAAACAGCAATTAAAGCCACCGCTGCGGCTGGAGGATGTAAACAGCGCAGTACGTACATTCCTAAAATTGACAGCATAGCGGCGGCCGGCATGGCAATCAAGGGCTGATCAATGCAGTGATTAATGCCGATTCCCACAAGGGCAGATAGCGTATTTCCAGCAATTACCGCCCAGGGCTGAGCCATCGGGCTTTGTGGCAAGGCGAATACCAATAAAGCACTTGCCCCTAGGGATGCCATCAGCCATTCATCCATACCATTAATCTCACCAAGGTATTTAGCGATAGTGAGCACTAACATCAGACCTATAAAAGCACCAACAATTGCCCGAATACGCTCTACCCAAGGGACAAAGGGCTGGTCTCCGCCCAAATAAAAGCTGTAATGTTTAATCCAATAACGCAGGGTATGTCTCATAAATAATGTAGTTGTGTTGTTGTTGTGTGGTGATCCATAGCAATGCAGGTTAATTACTTTCTTTAATCAGTATTTAATTATTGGTTGTTTTTAGCTATCAAACCAATACAAAAATACGATTATCCATAGACTTGCTTTTGTCCATAATAAGGCCGTGGCAGCTCTGTATTTATAGTTCTGCCCCTTATTGATAAAAATCTGATTTTAGGAGTCTTAAGATGGCTAAAACCGTAAAAGGTACAAAGACTGAACAGTCTTTGAAAGAAGCATTTGCTGGTGAATCACAAGCAAATCGTCGCTATTTGTATTTCGCGAACCAAGCTGATATCGCCGGTGCAAATGATGTTGCAGCAGTATTTCGTTCAACTGCTGAAGGTGAAACTGGTCACGCCCACGGTCATATGGAGTACTTGATTGAAGGCGGCGCAGGCGAGCCAGGAACAGGCATGCCAGCCAAGACTGTTGCAGAAGCTTTGCAAGCAGCGATCGCTGGTGAAACCCATGAGTACACAGATATGTACCCAGGTATGGCTAAGACAGCACGCGATGAAGGTTTTGACGAAATCGCTGACTGGTTTGAAACTTTAGCAAAAGCTGAACGTAGCCACGCTAACAAGTTCACTAAGACTTTGGAAGCACACTTAGCAAACGTTTAAGTTGTACATTTAGCCAGCTTACGGCTAAACAAAAAGCCCGCGATTAAAATTCGCGGGCTTTTTTATTCTCCCACCCCTATTTCACTAACTTAGTGAGCATCTCTTGATTCAATCCTTCTACTAGATACCGGCCGGCAGCAGGAGTGATATGGTCTTCATCTAAAGTGGTTAATGCATTGTCAGTGCCAGGGATTCGATTCAGGCAACCCTCGGCATTGCAGAAACGATCATAAGCCGAGTAATACAGCACGTGATTGTCATTGGACACTTTACGTAAATCTAAATCCATTTGACGAATATCAGGCTCTAAGGATTCACCGTAATACGCTGGTGGTAACTCTTTATGTTTCTTCCAGTAACGGTAGACGATCTTTGGCAAATCATCCTTCCAACGTGGCGTTGGCCCAATGATCAATACAGCAATATTTTCTTTTTTCAGAGTTTCAACTGTTGGCGCAATTAGTTGAAAATACGATGGGTGCCAAGCTTTATAGATCACCACCAAATTTGGCTTCAGTTTTAGTATTTCCTTAAGAGCCACTTCATTGGCCCGCTTACAGAATGGGCCTTGCTCATCCGTTGGAATCAAGCCGCCACAGCCTGCTGCAGTAAATTGGGTGACGCTAATTTTGGAATTATTGTTCTCAAGCTCACTAAAGCCAGGATAAATAGATCCTCCATGGGAATCCCCCCACAGCACCAGCTTGTATGGCCTATCATCATGAATGCACTGTTTTGAAAAGTTGGTAACATCATCACCAATGTCCATTAAGAAGCAAGTACGTTGACGTTGCTCGGCAACCTTATCGAAGGTATAGCCAGAAATTTCTTTCATAAAAAACTTATGGCGGAACGCAATCCCCTTGCGATCAAAGCAGTTGTAACCCAAATAGCCAATCAGAATCATTAAAAAGATCAGCGTAATATTTTTATGAGTGCGATAGCTCGCATTAAAACGAATCGGCCTCTCTACAAAGCGATAAGTGAGCCAGGCTAAAGTAATTGAGGTTAAAACCAGTGCGACACGCATGAATACCGAAGGGGTCTCCCCCTCCTGCAGCCTTGCAAATGCCAATAAGGGCCAATGCCACAGATACAGCGGGAAGCTAATTAAGCCAAACCAGACCAAGACCTTATTACTCAGAATATGCTTATTGCACCATGCCGTCGTACCCGAACCGATGATGAATGCTGCTCCAAGCGTTGGCATCAAAGCCCACCAACCGGGAAAAGCACTCTTCTGATTCAAAATCAGCGCTGCTAACAAAATTAACATCAGACCTAATGCGGAGACCGCGCTTCGATGGGCTAATTTAATTTTCTGCAAAGTAACTGAATGATGAACAGTGCCATAGGCCAATACAGCGCCAATCAACAACTCCCAAAAACGTGTTTGAGGAGAGTAAAAGGTAGCAACTGGGTTGGAGTAGATATTGATGACATTTAAGCCAAAAGAAATCAATCCAATGATCGCAATAGCTGGCAACACTTTTTTAGGCCAACGTGCAATCCACCAAATAAACAGTGGCCAAACAAAATAGAACTGTTCTTCTATTCCCAAGGACCAGAGGTGCAGCAAAGGCTTAAGCTCCGCCGCCTTATCAAAGTAACCGCTCTCATTCCAAAGAACCAGATTTGAAATGAATCCTGCACCGCCAGCAATATGCTTACCTAGTTGGGCAAAGTCATCGGCCAGCAAATTGAGCCAACCAAATGCATAACTAAAAAGTAACACAACAAAGAGCGCTGGAAAAATGCGATTAATGCGTCGACTGTAGAACTCTAAAAAACTAAAGTGTTTTTCATCAATATTTTGAAAGATGATGGTAGAGATGAGATAACCAGAAATGATAAAAAAGACATCAACCCCAACAAACCCGCCGCTCAACCATTCAGGAAAGGCGTGAAAAATCAATACGGATAAAACAGCGATAGCGCGCAGGCCATCAATATCCGCTCGATATTTGGGATGGGATAGACCTTCTTTATTAGGGCTCACGCATTTATCTCAGTAGAAAGTGAACTTAAGAATAAAGGATTACCAAGCCTTTCAATAAAAAAGCCACTCAAATTGAACTGACCCCCAAAAGTTGGACACCAAGTCCAACCAAGGGGGTTTTGTTTTATGAGCAAATACAGTACGCAGTTCAAGCTAAAGGTAGTTAAAGAGTATTTAAAGTTTGGCGGTCTTAG
>Ga0214244_1000199_pt1 | contig 19315 bp, 31 predicted proteins | sample TroBogypolimnion_32_FD_153082 | JGI IMG/M metagenome (GOLD analysis project Ga0214244, IMG submission 153082) | Freshwater microbial communities from Trout Bog Lake, WI - 04OCT2008 hypolimnion | ecosystem: Environmental > Aquatic > Freshwater > Lake > Hypolimnion/Profundal zone | place: Trout...
AGATTTCCCCATGATGAACTAGAGAATTGTAATGTCTGTGAGTTTATTTCCTTCAACCACTTTTTATCCTCTTGCTTTTTTATCTGGGTTAGTTCTTTTGCTTGGTCATAGTAGTTTAATGATTTTTTATTATTAAGGTATTCAGTTTTCCTTTGATTTAAAAAATAATTATAAGTCCATCTAACAGAACCAAAATGTTTATTCAACAAGATTTTTTGCTCGTCTGTTGGTTCTAACCTGAACTTGTATGTATATTTAATTATTTTCATCTTTTATGTTAAAACTTTTTTCTAACATAACTATTTATAATTAAAAATATATCACTTTTTTCCATTTTTAAAAATGGTGAAAGGTTAGGTGTCAAATTCATCAAACTACACTAAAGATGTAGTTGTTTTCTTTGACGGACCTTATAAATTTTCATATAGTGGTCTTATTTTTAACTTTATCAATTGCCTGTTTAATCAATGAAATATTCAAGGCTTTAATATTTGGAATATTAAAATCACTTTCTGTGTGAATATTATATGGTTGTTCTATTTTAATTGAAACTTTACTTAAAGGTTTAACACCGATAACTTTATCAGCATCATCAACCATTATATCAGCATATTTCCATTTATCCTTTGAAGTTTCTGAAAATATTAAATTATCATATTTAAAACCATATTTTTGTAACCATTTTTGAGCAGCGATTTGAGAGTCTGGTGTTGGTTGATTTGTAACAATATTTAATGTAAAACCATAACTTTTAATAAGTTCATATATATTATTTATAGCATCAACTGCACCTGGATATGGTTGTGATATTTCAAAAACTTCTGCTTTATGTTGGTTAAACCATTTTCTTCCATCTATACCATTATAATCCAATTTTTTGTACCAATACCAATCATCAGCATCAGGTATTTTTTTCTCAGGAAAATATTTTTTATATAAAAGATTATATCCATTAAAAAAATCATTAATAGTACCATCAATGTCTATACCAATTATAACTTTATTGGTAAAAGTTTCGTAAAATATTAAATGTTTCATGATAGTATATATAAAAAATAAAAAGAAAAACTAAAATTTAATTTTGATATATAATCAAAAAACTTGAAAGGAGGACCAATATGGAAACTAAAGTAAAAAACAAACAAACTTGTTATTATTGCATTCACAATAGACCAAGAAAAAAGGATCTTTGTTCTATTCATGGAATTTATGTGAGTGATATTCATGCTCATACTTGTGAAAATTTTGAAGCCGATCCTATCATGCTTCGTATAGAGGATCAAAAACCTGATGATGAAGGTAGTAAGCGATTTTTTTATTTAAATTTTAATTTGTATATTTGTTCGTAAACACATTTTTATGAAAATTCTACTTGGTATTACAGGTGGCATTGCGGCTTATAAATCAATTGATATCATATCGCTTCTTATTAAAAAGGGACATGAAGTTCATGTTATTATGAGTGATAATGCCAAAAACTTTTGTCCGGCTTCGGCAGTAAATGTTATTAGTAAAAACAATCTTAAAACAGAAACACCAGACCAAACAATCCATATTGAAGAATCTAAGTGGTGTGATGTTTTTCTTTTAGTACCAGCAACAGCAAATACTATTTCTAAAATAGCATATGGTGTTGCTGATTCTTTTTTAACTGCGACTATTCTCGCACTTCCCGATAAAAAGAGAATTATTTGTCCCGCAATGAATACTAACATGTGGGAAAATCCAATTACACAAGAAAATATTTCTCGTCTTAAAAGATTTGGCTGGCATTTTATTTCACCTGTATCAGGAATGCTTGCTTGTGGTGATTTAGGAATTGGTAAACTACCAAATACTAGGGAAATCGTTGAAAAATTTGAAGAAATTCTCAATCCGCAACCTAAATGGAATTTCCCTCTAAAAATGCAATATAAAGGAACAACAAATGATTCTTATTCTTTTCTCGATATTAACTTAGAAAATGAAGTTGAAATTCCTATTCTTCCACATGTTGGTGCATTTGGGATTCGTAGAAGATATGATCATCATTGTGGTGTTGATTTATATGCACCTGTGGGAGAATCAGTTTATCCTGTTGAAGTAGGAGAAATTGTTGATATTTGTCCTTTTACAGGTCCAAAATCAGGTTATGAATTTTGGTTAGATACTGATGCTGTTTATATTAAAGGTAAATCTGGTGTTGTTGTTTATGGAGAAATTAAAGTAAATAAAAATCTAAAAATAGGTGATAAAATTAAAGGTGATGAAATCCTTGGTACAGTTCAACGAGTTATTGTAAAGGATAAAGGTCGTCCAATGAGTATGTTACATTTAGAACTACATCATAATGATCATCCTCATTGTGGTCATTGGCATCGTGGTGGTGAGAAACCTTTTGGAAAATTAGATCCTACGAAATTATTAATTAATTCAACTAAATTATTATGAAAAAAATTTTAATTACAAGTGGCGGTACAAAAGAATATATTGATGGAGTACGAGTACTTACAAATATTTCAACTGGCAAATTAAGTGCAGTGATTGCAGATACTTTTTTAGAAAAAATCTTTTATGATAATTTTGATTGTGAAATTCATTTTGTATATGTTAAAGGAAGTGAACTACCAAAACTTAACAAATTTATCTGTGGAAGTAAAATTAGATATTATGAAGTAACTGATGTAAAAAGTGTTTACAACGTAATGAAAAAACTTGTACCTGAAATGAATATTGTTATTCATCCGATGGCAGTTTCAGATTTTAGTTTTAAACCTATTAATACCAAATTAAAAAGTAATGAACCTGAATCTTTTATACAAAGTCTCAAAGATAGAATTTATCAAACACCTAAAATTTTATCAAAAATAAAAGAATGGAATCCTAAATGTTTTCTTATTTCTTTTAAATTTGAAAATGGATTATCACATGATGATTTGATTGATGTTGCTATAGAATCAATGAATAAAAATAATTGTGATGTTGTTATAGCCAATGATAAAGCAGAAATGAAAAATCTTAAGAGACACCGTGCTTATTTCTTACAACATTGTAAAGATAGTGACAATATCATCACAGGAGGTATATGGGACAAGTCTATTGAGAGTAAAGAAGATATAGCAATTGAAATTTATAATGTTATTAATAATTTATAATATGCTAGTATTTACAATATTCATCACAAGTTTATTTCTTATATTATTGTGCTTATCAATTACATTTGAATGGAAAGATATGGCCGGGATTAATGAGCTGATTGTTACTATATTAATAACAATTTTGATCTTTATTGTTATTATATTTTGGTTCGTTATTGGTTTTATGAGAACAGAAACTGCACATGGAAAAATTGTACCAAAAGAAAAATATGAAATATTGATTGGTGAAGATAAAATTATTATTACTAATTTATATAACAAAAAAATAACAGAAACGATAGAAGATGCGGCAAGATACAACACTATCATTCATAATAAAGATAAATATTATATAGAAATCACTGAATATGATATGTATGGAGATAAAATAAAAACAACTATTGATATAAAAGATTTAAGATTCATTGGTAAATAGTTATCCGGGTACGTGAATTTTAACATTTGAATTCATCGGAAATTTAGAATTTAATTCTTTCAATTGAATTTTATATTCATCATTTCTCATTCTTTCAATGGTTTCTTGTAAAAGGTTTAAATCAACCCAATCCGCACCGCCGAACATACCTTCATTTACATTCAAATATTCATTAAAGTTTTTTGTTTTTTCCATTTTTAATTTTTATTTTGATTAATCCATATGGATTATTGTGCTACTATTAAATTTTTTTTCACCTTTTATTACAACAGCAACATGTGAGATTTTTGTTTTGTTATCATCATCTTCATCATGCCACCTTTTTTCAAATTCATCAAAGGACAAATATGTTCTTGTCACTGATGATGGATCTTCAAAAAATAAACACGTATCATTATAACCAATTCCAACAACATAATGACCATCAGAATAATCTTTTTCCCAATTTAAGTTTTTAACTGAAAAATCTCTCCATGCTTGAATCAGTAAAATTGGTGGTATTCCATCATCTATTAATTCTTTAATTTTTTCTATATTAGTGTTTTTTAATATTTCTGCTTCTAATCCATAATATTTAGCAACTTCAACCATTTTTGTGAGTTTTGTGCCATGTTCAATAATATCCGTTCTCTTAGTGCTTAATAAACTAATTAATTCATCCTCCCTTTTCTCAATACCATAATATATAAGTACTTGTTGTAAACTGGTTACACCACAATCAAAATTTGAAAATTGTCGCAAATCAGGGAAATCCAATTTAACTTTAGGTCTTAATTTATTTTCCTGCTCTAATAAATATTCCTTATAATTTTTCATAAGCATATATATATTTTTTTAAAAGCATTTTTTGTTTAAAGAAAAAATGCTTATTTTTAAAAAAATAAATATATGAATATAAATGGAAAATCACTGAAAGATTTGAAAGAAATGGCAGAACTTCAAATCGAAGAGTATAAAGATAAAATCAAAACTATTGATATTAGTCATCCTGTGCAATATTGGGAAAACGAATGTGAAGTTGATGATTTAAATCAAAAAATAGAAGTATTAAAAGCATTCATAGAATTGGTTGATCTGATGAATATTTAAGAAAAGTGAGTTTTTCTTTTTTATATATAATATATCTTTCAAAAAATAACATATAGAAAATGAAAAACAAATTAAATAATTTAATCAGTCAAGAAGATTTTATATCTAATTGGAAAGCAGAACAAGCTAAAAAAACCAAAAGAACCGAAACAGGTCTTGATATCTTAAAAGAAAGTTTAGAAGATGAGACCGGAGAAGATCTTATTTCAAATGAACTTACAGATGATTTATCAACAGATAGAGATGATTCAAATGATGGTGTGGAAGAAATTATACCTGAAGGCCCAATAGATAATGATTTTGATATGGATCATTATTTTGATTATATCATGGAAGAATTACCAGAATTAAGTAATGATACACTTGATGATATAATTAATTATTTTCGTGAAGCTCTTCTAGAATTAGAACAAACAGGAGAAATAGAAAATGGATTTACAGATGAACTAGATGATCAATATGAAGATGATTGGGTGGGTTGGATAGCAGATGTCATTACATTACCAGATCTTCCAGAGGAAGCAATTAAAAATGTGTATAATATAATTCTTGGTTCTGAAGAAGACTCTATTGATGATGAACAAATCAAGTCATTGTACATATAGGAAAATCTCTTTAAAAAACTCTAAAAAAATAAACACCCTTAAGATGGTGTTTATTTTTTTATTTAAAAAAAATGCTTATATTTGCATGACATTAATAAAACCTAAATATATGAACAACAAAAACAAGTTACACAAGAATCTAATTCAATTATTAAAGAAAAAATTAAAAAAATCGAACAAATGGCTTCAAAAATTTGGCGATTATGATATGGGTCATTTGGATAAATCATTTCTACAAGTTCGAGCAACAAAAAAACTTTGTAAAAAGATTTTGAAATTTGAAAGATAATAAAAAAGCCGCTCTTTAAGAGCGGCTTTTTTATTACCCTGTTCAACCTATATTACCAAGTCAACCAGTTCAACTTATATCACAATAAGTGTTTGATTTTTTTATATATTTCTTCACTCATATCTTTCATTATATTTTCATTCCACCACATTTCCATTTCACCAGACCAAATTTTCTTTTTGATATTTTTCGGTTTTGGCCATGGTATAATAAAAATTTCCGAATTGTCTGTTGATTTTCTGAACATATCAATTAACTCTTGTTCAGTGAATAAACCCTTTGAATCCAAATAATACATTTTGTTGTTTATATTAAAACCAACGATAAAATGGTCTACTGGATAATCATTCTCTGTTTCACAATATTCAACAACAACAAACTTCTGAGCCCCCATAATTTTTTAATAATTTATATAATACAGTATAAGTCATCAGACACCCACCCTCTGACATACTTTCCATATAATTATCTTTTGCTAATTTCATATACTTCCTCGAATTCAAAATAGATGAAATTATTTTAGAAATTTCAGTAAGAGTATGTAAATCTAATGTATTCTTTATAGATTCGAATATTTTAAAATCAGATATCATACGACTATATATAAAAATCCGAAGTGCTATCTTCGGATCTTCATTTAGTACATTAAATAATTATTAACATTATATTAATAAATAGTTAAATCACATCAAAATCATCATATTTCTAATTTTAAAAGAATATATAAAATAAAAAAATTAAAATGCTTTTAAGTATAATTATACCAACAAAGAATGAAGAAAATAACATAACAAATTTATTAGATTGTTTGGATAATCAAACATTTAAAAATTTTGATATAATTATTGCAGATGCAAAATCAACAGATCAAACCATTAATAATATAATGTATCATAAAATTTTTGATAAAATTAAGATTGTAGAAGGTGGTTTGCCAGCAATTGGTAGAAACAATGGTGCGAAACTTAGTAAATCTGATATGTTATTATTTATAGATGCTGATGCTACAATTAAGGATAATCAATTGATAGAAAAATCTATCAATTTAATGATTAATAAAAAATATGATTTGGTTACAACAAATTTGTCTTGTAGAAACAACTCTATTGTGAAATTTATTTATTTATTAAATAACACATTTCAATTTATATCAAAATTAGATAAGCCATATTCTACAGGTATATATTTTATGATAAAAAAGAATAAGTTTGATAACTTGGGAGGTTTTAATGAAGAAGATCAGTATGCTGAAGATTATAATCTTAGTAGAAAAGTTGCCAGTAAAAAATTCGGAATAGTAAATTCATTTATCTATTCTGATGATAGGCGATTTAGAAAATTAGGTTATACCGGTGTAATGAAATTATTCTTAAAGACTCTCAGAAATAAAAATAATGAAAATTACTACAAAGAAAAAATAAATTATTTCTCATGATAATTAAAAACTTGTATGTATTTTTATTTATGTTTTTTACTATTTTTATTCATGCTCAAAGTTCAACACATTTAAAGGTTCTATCTTGGAATATTGGAGCATTACCTTATATTGAAGAATTAAGAAATAAAACTGATAGGTTAAATTCAATTTCATCTGCATTGGTTACTCAAAAAACATATGATATAATAATATTTGAAGAAAGTTTTACCAATAAATCAAGACAAATAATAGAAAATAAATTACATGATATGTATCCATATTCTTATGGTCCTATTAGTTCTACATTAAAATTTAATAGTGGGTTATGGATATTAAGTAAAATACCACTAAAAATGAAAAAAGAAATTGTATTTAAAAACTCTAAAGGTTTTGATTTTTTGGCACGTAAAGGTGCTGCATTATTTACTGGTGAAATTGATAATATACAATTTCAATTAATAATAACTCACTTGGAGGATGATAATTATCCACAAGATATAAGAAATAAACAACTCACTCAAATATACAAACAATTACTCGTTGTTTATTCAGATTCAAAAGTTCCACAAATTATTTGTGGTGATTTCAACACAGACCAAAAAAATAAAAAAGATTATAGTGATTTAATAAACAAACTTGACGTTCAAAATGATACTATTCATGGAAAATTTACATTTGATGATGAAGATAATGATATTTATAAATCCAACAATAATCCTAGAGTAATTGATTACATATTAATCAGAAATTCACAATTTATTAAGAATATCAAGAGAGATGTTATTATATTTAAAAATAAATGGAAAAAAGGTTACTATCTTTCAGATCATAATGCCATTGAAGCCGATATAGATTTTTGTGATCAAAAATTATATGTTGAAAATAATAAAATAAAATGAAAATTAAATCTTTGTTTATAAGTGACTTACATCTAGGAAATCCAAATTCTCAGGCCAGTAAAGTTTTAGAGATATTTAAAAAATATGAATTTGAAAATTTATTTATACTTGGTGATTTTATCGATATGACTTATATGAAAAAAAGATTTTATTGGCATAAAGATTTTTTCTCAGTGATTCAAAAAGTATTAAAAATTTCAAAAAAGAAAAATGTTTTTTATATCATAGGCAATCACGATATCTATGTTAGACATTTAATAGAAGATGGTAATATAAATATTGGAAATATTATTTTATGTGATGAATATATTTATAAATCAATACAAGGAGAAAATATTTATATTACACATGGAGATCAATTTGATGGATTCATAAGAATGCATCCTTTTCTTTATTGGTTAGGTGATACAGCATATGAATTATCTATAAAAATAAATAAAATTTATAATTTCTTTAGAAAATTATTTGGATTAGAATATTGGAGTTTGTCTGCACATTTAAAACATAAAGTTAAAAATGTAATTGAATATATTAATGAATATGAAAAATTATCAGTTAATAAATTAAAAGAAATGAAATGTGATTCAATTATGATGGGTCATACGCATTCACCCAAAATTATAAAACATAAATATTATAACACTGGAGATTTTGTTGAATCTTGTAGTTATATAATTGAAGATTTAAATGGTAATTTTTTATTGATCAAGTTTTAGAATGAAAACTTTTTTTTGTATCTTCTATATGGTGACATTTTTTACGATAGCCAAATCCTGAACAGGTACAAGACCAATTACCATTATTATTTTTAACTGTATAAAACTTTCCAGTACCTCTACCAGAGGCTACTTGAAACTCTTCAACTTTACCTATACCTGTCTTTTTTGTGTTAATGGAAGTGTCACTCCATACTGATTTCAAATCTGCTAAAGTTGTTCCTTCTGGTACTTCCAGCCAACCTTCTTCAGTTGAAGTATAACATTTTCCACCAATTGTAAATATTGAAGGTGAATAGTGATGTCGATATGATTTTATATTTTTTTCCATACAGCAAAGATATGAAAAAAATTTCAGATTAAAAAAATTATCGTCTTCCACCTGAATTTCTTGTCGGTGAAAGTGATCTTCTTGGTGTATAATTTGGTGATGATCTTCTTGGTGTATAATTTGGTGAAGGTGATCTTCTTGGTGAAAAATAATTTGAAGGTGAATTTCTTGGCACATAATAATTTGTATTTCTTTGTATATGCTTAGGTTGTCTATATATAGGTGATGAATAACTCTGGACTCTATATTTAGGATGGCTATGTGGTTGGCGAGGATGATTATACCAGCCATGATTATATTCATAATTCCAACTATAATGATACCAAGATGAGTAGTATGTATAATACCAATTATAATAAAAATTTGGATACCAATAATCATAATAATAAGGTGTCGTGTACCAATACAAATAAGGATTTATAAAGAAACTATAATTAGGATAATAAATTATATTGATATTATTTTCATAGGTTAAATTACCATTTTGAAAATCAGTATATTCATCATAAAATGATTTTGAAGTTGTATTAGTTGAAATTGGTTTTTGAACCGTACAACTAATAGAAAATAAGATCATTAAAAATAAAAGAAAATTTTTCATAATAATGTATTTTTATGTATATTATCTACAATTATTGTGCCATTTATCCTAAAGTTGGAAAATAATCTTTAAGTAACCATTCATTATCATTTAAAAATTTATCATTAATGATTTGAAAATCTTCTAAAATTGGCAATTCTTTTTTAGAATGTTGTTCTGCATGTCCAGACATCCAAGTACCTTTATTCCAAGTACCTGTTAATCCTGATACAGCCCAAGTACCATTAGACCATCCTGATGTCCCAGCTGAACCACTAATTCCAGATTGCCCAGCTGAACCAACAATTCCAGATTGTCCAGATACACCGGCAATATATTCTGTGTATGCAATAGATCTGTCTAAATTTTCTGCTATATACTCTGAATAACTAATTGTGTTTTTTTCAAATTCTTTAAATGGTTTAATCATTGATGTAAATTATTTTTTAAGATATGAAAATCTTCGGAAAGTGTTGGTAAAGTTTCTGGTTCATCAAACCTTGAATTATAACTTTCTGTTAATATACCTTGCTCCTCAAAATATTTCGATAACTTATTAAGTTTTAGTTTTCTAAGTTCTTGATTAACTAATTTTTTAATATGGACATAGCCATTAGAATCAACTATACCTGTGAATCTTGGTCTTACTTCAAAAGGAATACCATCCTTAATAAGTTCTTGTGCTTCTTTGCCCCAATGAGTATTCAATAATGTTATTTTACCCATTAACTTGTTATTATCGAACCATAAATCATCAATGACATGTGATACTCTACCTAAGTTAATATCATATGAATCAGGATGATTCAATTCACCTTCAATGAAACCAATATTTTTTTTCTAGTGAGTAAATCCTGAACATGCTCTTCTAAATTTTCTCTTGTATAAATTCTACCATTTTTATTCTTAATATTTAATGGTATGAAAACTTTAGTGAATTGTAATTTTGTTGTGATTTGAGGTGCAGGTGTTACTATTGGCCGTGGCGTATTAACTGACTTTCCAAAAATAGCCATAAAAAAGTTTTTCTTTTTATAGATATTTTAATCAAGATTGTTTCTAAATTAAAAATTTAAAAACAAAAAACCATCACAAGGATGGTTTTTTGTATTTAATTTATTTTTTAATAGTTTCCGTCAGAAAATCCTAACAAATCATCCATATTAATTTCATCATCACCATAATCTGTTGCAGAACAACTAACTGCTTCTAATTCATCATCAGAATTGAGTTCAATCCGGACTTCATGAGGTTGCTGCCAATCTCCACCACCTTTGATGATAAGATGTCTATCACCTACTTCAGTGACTTTCCAGTTTTCTAAATCAAGAGGCTCCATTTCAGGATCATCCTCATGAATAGGATTCCCTTCATCATCATAATCTTCATAAAGTGTAATTTCAGGCCAGTTCTTAGTTTCATTTGAGAGAAAGTAAGGATCAAAACTTTCATCCTCATTAATGTCTATTAATTTTTCAATCATGTTCATAACACAAAAATTTAATTTATTAATACTATATATTAATTTTCATCTTCAAAAATTGGTTCAATTCCAGTCACAATTTTAATTTTGATGCCTTCATATTCAGAAGGAATTTCTACTGGAATATTTGTTTTTGGTACAACCTTTATGACCATTTTGTTATTCTCTTTACAAGAGAAAATTTCATTAAGATCAAATTTCTCTTTAAGTTCTGCCATAATTTTTGGATAATTCTTTTTCATATTATTTTATTTATTTGTTTCGTATAATTTGTGCTCTTTTATATAATTATATACTTCTTGATTTAAATAGTTTAGTATTTTGTCACTATTTATATTGTTTCTAATTAAGGTGGATGATACATCCATGATATCGGTTTCACCACTTAAAAAGATATGCGGTTTCTGTAAATACCAATTCACATCTATATTCCTTTGAATTCCTTTTCTTGGAACAACAACAAACTGAGTCATTCGTTCAAGTTCAGAATAATTAACCCATTTATCAAAAGTGTTAGCATTATCTAATCCAATAATCATTGCGAATTGATATTTTTCAGTTAATTCTAATTCTTCTTTAAGTCTCTTAAAAAAGTAATAAGTTTCACCTTTTAATTTGTTACGAATCTCATAATCAAACACTTTAATTCGTCCATCGTTTTTTGCTGCAATTCTACACATTTGAAGTCTATGTTCAGTACTTTCCATATCTTTGTTATACATATGATTATGACATGGCATAAGCCAAACTTCATCAAATTGACCAGATGTATTTAAGACGAATTGTGCTAATTGAATATGACCCAAATGTGGTGGATTTGCGGCAAGACCCAGTATTGCAACTCTTGTTTTACGACCTAATGTCTTGTACTGATCTGCTCGACTTTCTATTTTATCTAGAGTTCGTAATACACAATCTTCATAGCTCCAACCACTTTCAGCACAAAGTTTTATTAAAGTGGATAAAAGGTCACCTGCTTCTTCTTGAAGATTTTTGATATCTTGATTTCTCATTAATTCAAAAAATTCATTGGTTATATCTTTAATCCTTTCTGCCAACGGCGTATAACCAAAATGCTCTCTGAATTTATCATCTACTTGTTTTTGTAAATCTTTGGAATCCATTTTTAAGAATTAAAATGTTTGTAAAACCATGATTTTTTATCTTTCATATCTCTCAATAAAGATATGCATTCATCATATCTATTTATCTGTTCTTCTTCACCTTCGGGAAAGGAACTATCTTGTTGTTCCTCTGTGCAGACTTTAATATTTTCTTCGTAATATTGAATTAATTTATCAATACCAGATTCATTCCAAATGATATTCTCCATATTACTGTGCTGATTTGACGTCATCCCCACCTCTTTTTGAGTTCAGTTAATCTATGTTTAATAAGGTCTTCAGAATTTTTGTAATCTTTCTTTACAACTTCCTTACTATTAAATAGTTCACGGAAGAATTTTTTAAGTCTCTGTATCATAATTATTTAATTTATTTAATTTCTTTTCTCTTACTTCTTGTTTATCTAAGTAGAATATTGTTAAAGTAATATAACCCAGATTGGCATCTTCTGTTTGAAGAGTTTGTGTTATCTCATATTTTCCTGTTAATAACCAGTCATTCACTTCTTGTTCCAACATTTTTTTGTTGGTATTTATAACTTTACATTTCATTTAAAACTATAATTTTGAGACTATTACTCTATATATTATAGTTTTATAGTCTCCTTAATTTAAGTTTCTGATTCTATAATTTATTATTTTATGAATCAAAGTTTCAACTAATTGATTATAAAAATCTTCAAAGTTTTCATTGACTTTAATCTTTGATTTAGTTTCTGCTGCTAGTAAAGCAGTTTGTGTCATTACATTTAATTTTCTTTCATATTTTTCATGACAGCCAACTACAAGTGTTTTTTTAGATTTCAAATGTAATCCATATTCAAGTAAAGTTATTGGGTTGACAGAACCTTCTGAAAACCAAAAACTTATAACATCAGCAAATTCAAGTTTATTATATTCCCACATAATCTGAGCAACTTCTTCGGGAATGTCTTTACACCTTGGATTGAAAATAAGAATTTTAATTTCTTCTTCTGTTTTAGGTAATTGACCATTAGTTTTTTCCCAAGGATCATTATAAATTGCCAATTCTTCTTTAATTCGTTCATCATTCTGAAGTCTTTCGATGAGAATATTTTGCCATTGTGGACAATTTCGAATACCACCGGCAATAAAAAGACGAATTCCTTCAGATGTTGTTTCGGCTGGTGCTTGTACAATTTCAAACATAATTTATTTTTTTATATTCAAATATACAAAAAATTTTAGGAATAAAAAATTAATCTTTTAAATTAATTTCAATGGGTGTTAATTTTAAATCTGTGTTTTTACCACATAAAACATCAAAAAATTTTAGATTTCCATCTACATCTTTGCCGATGTTATCTGTATGAAAATCATTCATTCTCAATTTATATTTAATAGCAGCACGGGTCAATTCACAAAATGTTTTATAAAACTTTAACATTATCTGATATGCTTCATCTGTTGCCATCAAATCATGATCAATATTATCAGTAATATAATAAATTTGTTTTATACCAAAACCATATTTATTATTATCTCTATTTATTTTATATTTATTATAAACATCATTTAATCTTTCGATACTATTTGTCAAAAGAAATTTCTTATAATTTGCTTTTGCACCAGGTATAGTTAAATATGAAGTATCTTCAAATTCTTTAAAATTAAAAAAATATCCTCTCAAGAATGTCCAAACTGTTTTTTCTAAATCATTTAAAGGTTCTACACTCTCCATTAATATTGCATATAAATCAAAATAAACATCTGACTTGTCAATCACTTTTCTAACATCATAATAATCAACTAGACCAGGTATATGATATTTTCTAGCTTTTTCAACTGACAATGCTTCCTTATTATTAGTAGTAATTTTTAGAACTTTAGTTTGATCTTTTGAAATGACGTTAAATGCGTCACCTTCGGCACCAGAACCTATAAATTTTATACCAAATTCATCATAATAAAATGCTAAAATTTGTTTTAACATTTCTAAAAAATCTTTTCTAGTATAATATAAATTATTAAACTTTTGTGGTAAAATGTGATCTAGATCTACTGATTCTTTAATTTCTTCAGTCGAATCAATTTCAATTTTAATTGGTGCACTTTTTGATTTAAAAGTTCTATTAACATGCACATTACCACCAACATCAATAATTTTCATATGACCATCTTCTGTTTTACGAACATTTTCCATATGAACATCATGTAATTCTAAATTATATTTCATTGTACTCCATATCATACATAGTATATCTTCATAATATATATTTGCTAATTCCTTAACATCTTCAATATGATATTGACATATACCATAACCAGTATAAAGTGATTTTTCATATCGTTCTTCAATAAATTTGTCTACTTCATTTGGATTAAATTTCAAAAATTCTTTCCAAGTACAAGTAATATATGATTTAGAAATATCGCCATATAAATTAATAATATCACTTTCATTATCCTTAAAATATTTAGTAAGCATAAGTCTAAAAGTTTTTCTTTCTATGTCACTTATATCATAAAGTTTTTCCATAATAATAGAATAAACTATAATTTGTGTCAAATTATTTTTAATTTTTACCTGAACTTCATGTATATCGAAATATTCGACGATACCTTTAGTATCAGATTTTTTAACCAAAAAACTAATATTCGATGCTTCATGATAGTCGGTTGTAAGTTTCAAAACTTTATCTTTATCATTATTAACACGAAATGCAGCACCATAAGAGCCTGCTCCTATAAACGTTATATTGTAGTTATCATAATACCAATCAGCAACTTTATCGACGATTTGATTAAATTGTTCTTTAGTTAAATTATAATCATCTAACATAACATCAATATAAGTAGTTTCAAATTGACTAATATAATTCTCAAATTTTTTAATCATATTGTTTTTATATATTAATTTTGGGAACTATATACTTGTTTAACCTAATTTCTTAAATTATATGTTTATATATTAGGAAAGTTTAATAATTATTTTTACATTTGTAAAACTTTTTGATAATTTCATCATATAATATGTATGATAATCTTACAGAAATTCAATAATTTAGTCCAACTTTTTTCATATTTTAATAATGAACAAGTGTGTAGAGAATATTTAGAACAAATTAGATGGAATGGAAATATAACCTGCCCTTATGATGATTGTAAGCATGATAAAGTTTTCAAATATAGTAATGGAAAAGTTTATAAGTGTGATAAATGTAAAAGACAATTTTCTGTTAAAGTAGGAACAATGTTTGAAGGTAGTAAAATATCACTACAAAAATGGTTTGCTGCTATATATCTTATAACATCACATAAGAAAGGTATATCTTCTTTACAATTACATAAAGATTTAGGACTTACTCAAAAAACTGCTTGGTTTATGCTTCATAGAGTTAGACATAGTTTAGGATTAAATATTCAACCAACAGGTAAATTAGAAGGAACTTGTGAAGCAGATGAAACTTATATTGGTGGTCAAGAAAAGAATAAACACCAAAGTAAAAAGACAAAAGGAACACAAGGTAGAAGTTTAAAAACTAAAACTCCTGTTGCTGGTATTATACAAAGAGGTGGAGAATTAAGAGCAAATGTTGTTGATGGAACATCAGGTGAAATTTTAAAGAAATTTATAGATGAAAATTTAAAACAAGGAAATCCATTAAATACTGATGAATGGTTGGGATATAAAGGATTATCTAAAATATTTGATCAGATGATGTAATTGATATTGATTTTAATAATATGTTAAAATCAATCATATAATTGTTAATTGGTTGTTTATCAAAACATTATATGCGTCATTAAAATGATTAATACCATCTTGATAAGATGAAAACTTCTTACTTTTTTTGTGTTTTACATAATTGGTAAATAATCTACCATTGTGTAATTTTTCTATTTCATCAGTTGAAAGATTTTTGAACACTGACAACTTATTAATTACATTTTCTATTGTTTCTTTATTTCCTATAAGATTATTATTGTTAGCATGAACTCTTAACGATATTTCAAATATTACTAATTTTTTGTATATATCGTCTGATATATCCATATCTTTCACTTCACCATATATGGATTTAACATCATTGTAAAACTTCATAAGAGAAGGACCAGATTGTATTAACATACCAAAATCACAAGTGTTTCCTTGATTGAAATTATCACTTCTTATTATTCCATTGTCCCACATAACCATATCAGGTTTAGTGCCATTTACCAATTGAATAAATTCATCATAATTACCATGTCTTATGGAAGCAAATTCTTTCATATGCGATTTTATGTTAATGTTATTTTTCAACAATTTCAACATATATCCAACAACTATTGATATTATTAATTCTTCATTTTTCAAATTCAAGAAAATTTTGATTGTACAGATTGAGTTTATATTTCCCAGATGGATTGAATAATTTATCTATTATTTCACATGACTCTTTTTGTATCTCAACCATAAATATTTGGTTTTCAATTATATGCCTATATCTTTTTGATGGATTTGGCTCCCATTGTTCTAATCCATTCATCAGTTTTTCTATTAAAATAATAGAATATGAGCCAAATCCAGCACACGGATCAAGAAATGTAGAAGTTGGATCCTTAAATAATTCAGGATCAATATTAGAAATATGTTCTTCTATAAGATAAAAATCTGTAAAAACCTCACCAAAAGTATCAGCATGTTCTTTCCTATATTTAGTAAGTTTATTTATTTCTTCTTTTATATTTTCTACACCTTTAAATTTGGACACATTTTTAACTTATTTTTATTAATTTCAATCTTTCACATCTTTCCTCAATTGTCTTAATATCTTCTTCTGTTAATTTTAAGTATTTGTAGATATTTTCATCATCAACTTTTTCTAATTTTGAAAAATCAATTTGCGGAATTAAAGATAGAGTTGATAGTGTTATAGTTTGTTTATTTTTCATTAAAGAAACACAAAATCTAAAAATTTTAGTATTTATATAATTGAAAAAATTGTTCATTTCAGTTTCATTATCAAAATTCCAATTTACAAGACTTTGATTACAAATTTCATTATCATTTCCTTTTATAACTCTACCCATACTATATGGATTTGCTCCATATTTTGAAGTTGTGAATATTTTCAAATATTTGATGTCGTTTTTTATTCTTTCTGTTAAACAATTTTTTGGAAAATATTTCATTTTACCTTTCTGTTCAGAAACATGACATTTTATACTATTACCATCGTCTATATCTTTTAATCTAATATCATTTGATGTTATACTATAATATAATTGAGGTCTGAAATTTGATAGACTTATTTTATCAAATTTTAAAAACTTATCTAATACTATTAATTCGTTTGTATTCAACTCGTATGGTAAAAAATTCAAAGCAACTTTTCTATCATAAACAACTCCATTTAATTCAAATGTTTCTTTTGTATTTTGATTATCTATTACGAAATATGATACACCACCAGATATTTCTGTTCCTTTAAATGGATTTTCTTGATAATGAACTATTTTATCTACATTGTATCCATTTATCATTTTTTCTCTAAATGTCTTATGACTTGGTAAATTCATCCAATTTGATTTAGTAATCATAATTACATACCTATCAGACAATTCAAATGCCTTATTTACAAAATCAGGATAAACATCAGCACTTCTATTTCCACCTTCGCCTCTAATTCCATTATAAGGGGGATTTGTAATCACACAACTAAACTTTCTTTTCAAATCATTAACTTCTTTTTTATCACCATCAAGGATGTTATAATTATAGATAAAAGGTTCTAAAATGTTTGTTATTTTAAGTATTTTTTGAACCTTTTTTAATGTGTTTTTAGCAATATCTACTTGTGCTTTTGAAATATCCACTCCACATATTCTATCAAGTATATATTTATTTCTGTCTTCAATGTTTTGAATAATATCTTCCAAGTCATCCCAAAATTTCAAATAAAGGCACAATAAAATGGTTCCTTTTCCACAACAAATATCCAAATATGATAGATTGACATCAAATTTTTGAGCAACTAAATTCTTACACACAGGCACAGGTGTCATTGTAGAAGAGTCTGAACTCTCCAAATTATCTATCTGTTTGAATAGAATATCAATTCTTAATTGTTGTTCTTTTGTAATCATCAGTTATATAAATATTCGTTATTAATGTTAAACAAATCAATACTATCATTAATTTTTTCTTTCAAAATAAAACCTTTATCTAAAAGAATTTTGAATTTTTCTACATCTATTCCTGTTTGAGTTTTGAATTCATCTTTATAAGAAAAAATATCATCTATGTTTGAAATCTTATCCACTACATACAAGAAATTTTTAAATCTGTTTGTGATTAATCTCGCTTTAATTACATAATCCTCAAATTTTTCAATATCACCTTTGACACCATCACCAACTTTTGTTCTTTTAGAATTTTTACCTCTACCTTTTGATGATTTATTCATAGTTAGAGTTTCTTCTCTGGATAAGTTTCCAGTTATATCTTTCAATATTTCTCTAATATCATCATCAAATTTATCTCTATCTAACATTGATAATGAACCAAAATAATCTGTTAAAATTCTATTAAAATGTTCAATTAAATCATCACCATTCATTCTAATAATAGAAGCACCATCAACACTAAAAATTGGCATAACATTCAACATTAGTGTGCTAAATTCTGATGGTTCATATCCAGTATATTTTGATACAATAGTTGAGTATTCAATATAACATTTCAACATTCTATCAGAATTAAAATCAACGATATGAACTTTTTCTTTCAAAAATTCACCATCATTGCTGATCCAAGGACTACCACTTCTCATTCCTGTTTGGAACCAGTTTTCAGCGGAATACCCATCATCTAACATCCAAACAGAATTCCATTGTTTTACGGTTGAACCTGTATTCCATCTACCACAAGATAAAGTTATTGTTTTAGCCTTCTTATTATATATTCTACTTTTAGTTCCATCTAAATCTTTAATACTATCACCAGAAGCATTGATTACAAAATAATCTTTCCAATATGGGTGAGTTGATATTACTTTTTCAATTGTATCACAATTAATGATTTGTGGTAAATACCAAAACATATGAGAAGTTATACGAGCATTCATACTTGGATCCATTTTTATCCAAGTTAAAAAATCATAAACTAATTTTTCATTAGAAAACAATTTAAAGTTTGTTATTTTTTCTTCTTCTGTATAGAACTTCAAGAAACTCTTTATAAGTGTGTTGTTATATTTACAGAGATAGACTTCAAATTCTGGAA
>Ga0214244_1000217_pt1 | contig 17946 bp, 13 predicted proteins | sample TroBogypolimnion_32_FD_153082 | JGI IMG/M metagenome (GOLD analysis project Ga0214244, IMG submission 153082) | Freshwater microbial communities from Trout Bog Lake, WI - 04OCT2008 hypolimnion | ecosystem: Environmental > Aquatic > Freshwater > Lake > Hypolimnion/Profundal zone | place: Trout...
TGAGTTGCCGTAAAAATTAAATTTATACAACCATGCTATCCGAGTATGTTTGAGTGAAGCGAGTTACGCAGGATACATAGTTGTCTGAATTTAATTTTTAGCGCGCAACGAGGTTGGTTGTAGTTTGTTGCGATGATGGGAAGGATACGGCGAAAAGAACTGACACCAATCCTTCTTATGCTCGCGAACTGGGGTTTTCTCTGTTATAATTACATTAATTATGGCTTCAAAACTACCTACAGTTGCTATTATCGGTCAGGCGAACGTTGGCAAAAGTTCGCTTTTTAATCGTTTTATGCGTAACCAACAAGCAATTGTGGCTAGGGAGGCCGGAACGACCCGCGACAACGTCCTGGGGCGCGTAGACTATGATAAACACAGCTTTTGGCTAGTTGATACCGCCGGACTAAAGGATCCTGATGACGAGTTCGAGGAGTCGATTCAGGACCAAATATCCGAAGCCGCCGATACTGCAGATGTTATCTTGGTCGTAATCGACAGTAACCAGTACACCAGTGACCAAGACAGGCAAATCGCCAAAAAAGCCCTAAAAAGCAAAAAGCCGGTAATATTACTAGCAAATAAAGCCGATTTAAGGGGAAGTTTACCGGTTGATGAATTTAAACGCCTGGGAATTAAACAAATTATCCTGACTAGTGCTGAACATAACCAGGGTATTACCGAGGTACTCGACGAAATTATCAACCTAATCCCTGCGACAAGTGAATACATTCCTGACGATATCTTACGCATCGCCCTAATCGGTCGTCCAAACGTAGGCAAAAGTCACTTGTTTAACACCTTAGCCGGCAAACAACAGGCAATTGTCGCCAACATTGCCGGAACCACGCGCGACATTAACCGTGTGTCCGTTAAATACGGCGGTCGCGATATCGAACTACTTGATACCGCCGGTATCCGCAAACAAGGTAAGCAAGAGGTTGGCATCGAAAAATTCAGCGTTTTACGCAGTTTGGCCGCTATTGAAGAATCAGATATCTGTTTGCTTTTGATGGACGTCAATGAATTGAATACGCAACTTGACCAGCGCATTGCTGGAATTATTGACGAAGCTGGCAGGGGGATGGTAATTGTCGTTACCAAATGGGACAGCGTACAGGACAAAGACGCCTATACTCGTGACGAGATTGCTCCAAAAATATCCCGAACCTTTGATTTCACACCCTGGGCCCCGCTGATTTTTACCAGCAGCGTCACCGGTCAAAATGTCACAAAATTGTTTGACTTGGCATTAGATATAGACGTCAGACGTCAGCAACAAACCAAAACTCGAGTGTTAAATGATTTGCTACAAAAAAGTGTTCAATCACATCCGCCAGCCGGCCTGAAAAACACTCATCCGAAATTGCGATATATGGTTCAAACAGATACGAATCCACCCTGGTTTGTTATTTTTGGCTCAAATCTAAAATTCTTGCACTGGAGTTATAAACGCTATCTGGAACGCCAACTGCGTGAAACATATAATTATACAGGCACGCCAATCAAATTTAGCTTCCGCGATGAAAAGCAAATCAAAGCTAACCGCGAAAAAGAGGTAGCTGCAAAATGAAGCTAATATTCGCACAGGGCAACCCTGAACCAGAACACTCTCTTTCAAGGCATAATGTCGGGTTCTTAATTTTAAACACTTTAGCAACTATTCACAACGCAAAATGGTCCGAAAAATCAAAATTTAACGCTGTTATAACAGAGTTAAATATTGATAATGAAAAAGTTTTATTAGTAAAACCGTCAACTTTTTATAACGAAACCGGCCCAGCACTTCGAAAAATCGTGGATTTTTACAAAATCGATATAGAAAATGATTTGTTAGTCATCCATGACGACCTAGCATTGCCATTTGGCACCATACGTATCCGCAAACAAGGAAGTGATGCGGGGAATAATGGCATTAAGTCAATTAACGCTCATATTGATGCAAACTATACGCGTATTAAAGTCGGTATACATAATGAGTTGCACGATAAAACGGATGACGCTAATTTTGTATTGGCAAAATTCACAAATCAAGAATTAACTCTGTTAATTGAAAAAATAATCCCACAATCCGTTAAATTAGTTGCTCAATTTAGCAATAATTCACTACAGCACACGAGTTATAAAAATTTGGAATAAAAAAACACCTAATCCTAGGTGTTACGCGATGGCAGTAGACGCGTGCCTTTCGGCGGCGTCTACTGCCACATCTCGACAATAGAAAGGTTGGGCCTTAGCGCCCGTTGGTTCGAGGGTCTTGGCTAAGGATCTGCTTCCGACGTTCGGCCAGCCAAGCTTCACGGCTTCTGCTGTGAAATACTGCCGCAACGATACAGCCGATAAAGAATATGAGCGGGAGTACAAATGTGCCCGTGTCCCCAAACCAGTGCTGAAGAAGCCAGGCCAGGAAGGTGCAAACGATTGCATTCACGAACAGGGTCGCTAGTTCTTCGGACGAATGACCACTGTCTATCCGTCCTAGTAAAAGATAGACACCAAGCCAATAGACGGCAAAGGCAACTACTACCAAAACCCATGGCCACACATAAAGAAGTGACATTGGTTTTCCTTTCTCGATTTTGTCGGTACGACACGGATGATAAACTCATCAACATATCTTGTTATACTTTAGCATAAGTATGTTGTTTTGTCAACGTAAAAAAGCGCCCTCAGCAAGGGTGGGCTTCGCTGGGGGCGCAATTTTACCCTTTAACCCACCCGTGGGGCAAGCTAGGTCATCTCGTTAAAACGCAGATACCTGCTGGTTAAAGGGGTTAGTATACATGCAAAGCTGTATAAAATTATACTATTCTTAAGGGTGGAGGGTAATCTACCTTAAAAACACATTGCATGTAATCTAACATAAGTTAGAATAGGGGGTATAAGGTGCGTTTGGTTAATCTCGCAATGTAACCAATCGACACTGATATTAGCACGTATTTGACAAATAGTCAACACTTTTTGACATAAATCTTATGAATATCAATAAAATATCACCTCATAAACATAAATATCTTCAGATAATAGATACTATTGATAAAAGTCCGGAAAAGTTATATTTTATTGGAAAATTACCAGAAAATCGCCAACCAACCGTGGCGGTTGTTGGTTCGCGAAAACCGACTTCATATGGTAAGGAGGTTACGTATAGGATTGCCAATGACTTAGCCATTCGGGGAATTATTATAGTCAGCGGTATGGCACTTGGAGTCGATGCGATTGCCCATCGGGCAGCACTCGACGCCGGCGGGATTACTTTGGCGGTTGTGGCAAATAGTGTTGATATTATCTATCCCGCAAACCACAAACAACTAACAGCGGATATCATTAAAAATGGAGGAGCGATAATAAGTGAATACGAACCCGTTACCGAAGCCCGCGATTTTCAATTTCTTGAAAGAAACCGAATTGTGTCGGGGTTGTCTGATGCCGTTATCGTAACAGAGGCCGCTGCCAGAAGTGGAACGTTATCAACGGTTATGCATGCATTGAATCAGGGACGAGAGGTCTTTGTCGTCCCCGGTAATATAACCAGCCCCTTATCGGCCGGTTGTAATAACCTTATAAAGCAAGGGGCACATCCAATAACATGCGCCGAAGACGTAATCGAAATTATCGCACCGGATTTACTACGCCCACAGTCATCACTTGCGCTTGGTTCAAATCCTTTGGAATCAACAATTATTGGTCTGCTTCAATCCGGAATTAGAGATGGAGACGAGCTGCAAACACTTGCCGGAGTTGAAGCATCGGAGTTTTCAACGACTCTAACAATGTTGGAGATCTCAGGAACAATTCGACCTTTGGGTGGTAATCAGTGGACTTTACGATAGTATATATATTATATAGTTTACAAAACAAAACAAGTTGCGTAGTATAAAGCATTGCATATGAATAAGAACTTGGTAATAGTCGAATCTCCAGCCAAAGGAAAAACTATCGAAAAATTTCTCGGTAGTGATTTTACGGTCTTATCTAGCGTTGGACATATCCGTAGTATCGTCAAAAAAACGACAACCGGAAAACCGCCGATTGACATAAAAAATGGTTACGAAACCACTTATGAAATTGACGTCGACAAAAAAAAGATTATTTCTGGTTTGAAAAAAGCCGTTCAAGCTGCCGAAACCGTCTGGCTAGCAACAGATGAAGACCGTGAAGGGGAGGCAATAGCCTGGCATTTAGCGGAAGTATTAAAACTTGATCCCAAAACTACCAAACGAATTGTTTTCCATGAGATTACAAAAAGCGCAATTGAAGAGGCGATAAAAAATCCGCGAACAATCGATATGGATTTGGTCAAAGCCCAACAAGCTCGTCAGATTTTGGATAGGATAGTCGGATTTGAACTTTCACCGGTAGTTTGGCGAAAAGTCCCAGGCGGAAAATCTGCCGGTCGTGTACAATCGCCAGCTGTACGACTGTTAGTAGAACGTGAACGAGAAATCGAATCATTCAATGGCTCGTCTGTGTTTAAAGTGGTCGCGGAATTTAAACATAAAACGGATACGATTAAAGCTGAGCTACCTAAAAAATATGATTCAGAACAAGAGGCAAGGAAATTCCTTGAGGGTCTGACAGGGGCAACTTTTACAGTTTCAGATATTAGCACCAGTCCATCGACTCGCAACCCGGCCGCACCTTTTACGACGAGCACCCTCCAACAAGACGCTAACAGCCGACTGGGATTCAGTGCTCGCTCAACCATGTCAAGTGCCCAAAAATTATATCAAGACGGAAAAATCACTTATATGCGAACCGATTCCGTTAACCTTAGTGGCCAGGCAATCCACGCCGCTGCAGATTATATAAAAGACAAATTCGGCGATAAATACAGTCAAGTTCGAGCATTTAAAACAAAAAGTGCAGGCGCCCAAGAGGCCCATGAAGCTATCAGACCAACCGATATTTCGCGCGAATCCGCCAGTACTAATGCCTATGATCAAAAACTATACGACTTAATCCGAAGGCGAACACTTGCCAGCCAGATGGCACCTGCAAAATTGGAAAAGACAACGGTAACAATTACTATCAGTAATTCCGAAAAGATGATTTTTGAAGCAAAAGGTGAAGTTATTTTGTTCGATGGTTTCCTTAAGATGTATGGAGGCAGTAAAAAGGACGCCGAAATTCTACCCAGCGTCAGTAGTGGCGACATATTAGATATGCAGTTTGCGACCGCTCGACAGATTTTTGACAGACCCCCAGCAAGATATAGCGAAGGTAGCCTAGTAAAAAAACTGGAGGATTTAGGCATTGGACGTCCCTCAACTTATGCAACGATAATTAATACCGTTCAGGTTCGCGGCTATGCCGTAAAGGGTGAAAGCGAAGGCAGTCCACGTGAAGTTATTTGTTTAAAACTTCAAAACAATACTGTTAGTCGCGATATCGAAACAGAAAAAACTGGTTCCGACAGGGGTAAATTGGTACCAACTCCATCTGGCGAAGTGTTGAGTGATTTTTTAATTAATCATTTTGAACCGGTAGTTGATTACGACTTTACAGCCAAAGTTGAGACCGAATTTGATAAAATCGCAACCGGAGCGCTGGCCCGAAATACAATGCTTGACCATTTTTACACACCCTTCCACAAACTTATTGAAAACTCGGACGATATCGATCGCAGTAGTGTTGCGAAAGCCCGTGATATTGGTATTGACCCAAAAACCGGCAAAACTGTACTGGCAAGGTTCGGCAGATTCGGACCGATGCTTCAATTAGGCTCAGGAGACGATAAAGCCAATAGACCTCAGTTTGCTCCAATGCCAGCCGGTAGAAAAATTGAAACAGTATCGCTTGAAGAAGCTCTGCATGCATTTAAACTCCCCAGATTACTTGGAAAAACTACCGATGGGGTGGATATAAAGGCAAATATTGGTCGTTTTGGGCCATATATTCAGATTGATAAGCTGTTCGTCAGCATCAAACCGCTTGATCCGCACACAATAACAATCGATGAAGCGTTGGAATTATATAAAGCCAAGCTGAAAACCGAAGCAGAAAAGAATATTGCTGACTTCGGTGGTGGGATCAAGGTCCTCAAGGGGCGCTTTGGTCCATATATTACAGATGGCAGTAAAAATGCCAAGGTCCCAAAAGACACAAAACCCGAAGAAGTTAGTCTTGAACAAGCCCTGGCACTATTAAAATCAGCCCCAACCAGTAAAAAAAGACGCATACCACTTAAAAAGTCTAGAAAAATCACAAAAACCAAGGGTAAAAAGGTTTAGTTTTTTTCCACACCACTATTTACATACCATGTCTATTTCATGATATAATTAGTGCAGTATATACAATGTTTGACATTATAAAAAAATTGTTTTATAATTCAAAGTAGATTTATATAATAAACATTCTCTAAAGTGGGCGGAAAGAAAGAAAGAGTATGAGCAATTCGTCAGAAAAAGACCAGAAAATCAATCTAGAAGCAAATATAGATGACATATTAAGCGTTATTGATCAAGATCGTGAACGCGAGATTATTACAAGGCGCTTTGGTCTTTATGATCGCCGCGAAACTCTGGAACAAATTGGCGAACTATTGGGTATTACCAGGGAACGTGTCCGCCAACTTGAAAAAGCAATTCTGGCTAAACTAAAAACTTCCGTTGATAACGGAAAAGTAAGCTCTATTTTAGATATTGAAAAAACATTTGTTCGCGAATTAACAGAGATGGGAAGAGTTGCCAGGGTCCAAGATTTGACGGACCGACTTTTTGATAGTTCCAGCAATCAACGTGACCGTTCTAGGGTCGCATTTATCGCCGAACTTTCACCGGGTCTGACGGTTGTTGACCAAAATGACAACTATTTCCTAAGTGTTGGAATTCGTGAATACGGAGATTCTAAAAAAATTCGCTCTGAAGTCGACAAGATTGTATCGGCAATTAAAAAACATGGCGAACCACTGACAATCGAACAGCTTCACCAACAATTACCTTACGAACATCCAAATTATGTCAGGGCTTATGCAAGCGTGTCGAAATGCCTGGCTCACCTGGGAAATAATTGGGGACTAGTAAAATGGCCAACTGTTAATCCAAAAAATATTCGTGATAAAATTTTCGTCATTCTTACAGATGCCGGAAAGCCTATGCATTTTTCCGAGATTGCCGAATCAATCAAAGATAGTAGTTTTAAACGCAAAGATGTAACAACACAAGCTATCCACAACGAATTAATCAAAGATGGCCGATTCGTACTGATTGGTCGTGGTATTTATGCATTGGACAGTTGGGGATTCAGCCGAGGAACGGTCGCAGATATAATCGCCGATGTGCTAAAAGACTCAAAAGAACCGCTTCACCGTGATGAAATCGTTAAAAGAGTACTAAAAAGCCGTCAAGTCAAAGAGACAACAATTTTGCTAAATCTGCAAAGTAAATCTCAATTTAAACGAGTCGCCAAAGCAACCTATATATTCGAACCTTCTTTATAAACTAACATTGCCATTCAGTCCTGCAAATGAGACAATAATGGAGTAAATATGGGTACAATTTTGTCTATTTTAAATTTTTTTTTGCAATGGTATGTTTGGATTCCAATTGTAATCGTTCTGATATTTTTAACTTGGCGAAATTATCGTCGGGTAGATGAAGAGACTGTCGATAGCGAAAGCGACCTCTTAGTTCTGGAAATTCCGAAAGCAAACGATAAATCAGAACTTGCTGCTGAACAACTTTTTGCAAGTCTGCACGGTATTTTGCGTGATAAGGATGAATTGAAACTAAATAAGGGCATACAGGAACACCTTAGCTTTGAGGTAGCTTCAATCGATGGGCAAATTCGTTTTTATGCTTGGGTTCCCAGAACTTTGCGAAGTTTTGTCGAAGGCCAAATATATTCGCAATATCCAAGCGTTCAAATTCGTGTAGCTGACGAGGATTACGTCAAACACGAAAGTAAACACAGCGTTATTTACTCTTCTGAAATAACTTTGATTGACAGTGAGGTTTTGCCAATAAAAACCTTCCAAAACTTCGAAGTTGACCCCTTGGCCGGTATCACCGGAGCCCTTGCGAAACTGGAATCAACCGGCGAAGAAGTCTGGATACAGATACTAGTCAGACCAATTGAAGATGATTGGCACAAAACGTCTGATAGATGGATAAAAAGTATCAAAAAGGGTGGAGCAGCCTCTATCTTTGGTGACAGTGGTGGTTTAGTCTGGATAACCGGGCTTTTAGAGGCACTTTGGAAACCCCCTGAAGCGGGGCAGGGTAGTACTGCGGTCAAAGAACTGTCTGAACGCGATAAAACACGTATATCAGAAGCTGAAAAGAAGGCGACAAAACTTGGTTATCAAGTAAAAATACGCTTGGTCTATCTGGGGGAGAGCACTGCTAATGCACATCTTCGGATGCAGGCAATTGTTGGTACATTTAAACAGTTCAATAGTACGAACCTGAATGGTTTCAAAATGTCAGATGCCAGTTTTAAAACTGAATCAATAACTAGATATAATAATCGTGAATTTAAAGATATTGGTTTTATTCTGAATATCGAAGAGTTGGCTAGCGTCTTTCATTTACCTCACACTAACGTCGAAACCCCTAATGTCGTTTGGGCCAGCAGCAAAACGGCTGAACCACCATCAAAACTACCAATTATTACTGGGAATAGTGAGATTGACGAGAATATCAGTGCCTTTGGGATGACAAATTTTCGTGGAGTTAATCATCAGTTTGGTATGTTGAGGCTGGATCGCTCGCGGCATGTATATATTATTGGTCAAACCGGTTCGGGCAAAACCGGAACATTAGCATTATTAGCATTAAGTGATATATTCCATGGACACGGTTATGCAATTATTGATCCGCATGGAGATTTTGCAGTTGATAATATGCGTTTCATCCCAGGAAGCCGTCTGGAGGATGTCGTTTACTTCAACCCAGCCGACACAGCTTTTCCTTTGGGCTTTAATCCTTTAGAGGTGACTGATCCTAATCAAAAAACAAATATCAGCTCTGAGGTAATCGGCGTACTAAAGCGAATGTTCGGTGAATCTTGGGGGCCAAGATTAGAATATATTTTACGCTACACGATTCTGGCACTTCTGGACCGTCCTGAAACGACAATGTTAGACATTACTAGGATGTTAACAGATAAAAAATTTCGTGAAAACACTTTAGGTTATTGCACGGACGCCGTAGTCGCAAATTTCTGGAAAGTCGAATTCGCTAGCTGGAATGATAAGTTCGTGGCCGAAGCCATTTCGCCGGTTTTAAACAAAGTTGGTGCATTTACCGCAAACCCAATCATTAGAAATATTATCGGACAACCCAAATCAACATTCGATGTTCGAAAGATAATGGACGAAGGGAAAATATTAATTGTTAATTTATCTAAAGGTCTGATAGGGGAGGATAATGCTTCAATACTTGGCGCATTTATTGTAACAAAGATCCAGTTAGCCTCCATGAGTCGCAGCGACATCGAAAGAATCGAGGACAGGCGACCATTCTATCTTTATGTCGATGAATTTCAGAATTTTGCAACTGAATCATTTGCAACAATCCTTTCAGAGGCTCGTAAATACGGATTGAACTTAACGGTTGCCAATCAATACATTAGTCAAATGGGTGAAACAGTACGTGATGCGGTCTTTGGTAACGTCGGCACGATGATATCATTTAGGGTATCAGCTGACGACGCACCTATCTTGGCCAAACAATTCGAACCTCAATTCGAACCAACTGATTTATTACAAATGCATAATCGAAATTTTGTAATTAATATGGTTATTAACGGTGAAAAAGCACCGGCTTTTAACGCCAGAACTTTGACGTTGCCGCTTCCACAGACAGACAACACCGGTCGTATCATCGAGAACACTCGTCGTCACTACAGTCGTAGTCGTTTAGAAGTAGAAAATGAGATATCGGATGCAATCAGACCAGTGGGAAGCCCTGTTAAAACTCAAGCCCTACAAAAGCATGATATTAAATGGCCAATTGGTATAAAACCGATTTTTGACGACAAAGCAACGCCTTTAGGGCAAAGTACATCTAATGTCACGGAGACTACGACGACGGAGCCAAAACCTAAACGAAAAAGGGTCAGAACTCGCAAGAAAAAGACTCAAGACTCTTCTGACACTAATAACATACCTAAGAATGATTTGAGAATCAGACACTAAGACATTGTTCTTCGACAGCTAAAATAATACTAAAAATATATAGAACATAATTAGAACTATAATATTATTAACAATTATTGTGGTAGAATACGACCCAACGTAGTCTCGCGAAATATAACTGAATGGCATATTTAAATAATCCACAAACATAGTAAAAAATAGGACACAAATAATAAAATACGTGGGTGAGGATAATCGGACGGGAAGTTGTATAAAATTAATGGCGATAACAATAAAATAGAATGAATGTTGATTCATGATTGTTACATAAGTTATGGGTCGCACAATATACCTTTTACGACATAGTATATATACGCACTTAATGACTTACTGTGTGTCTATTTAGATATATAAATGCGGACCACACCCTTAGTAGTGGGGTGGTCTACTTTGTCGCGTTTGTATATGTTGTATGTTTTGTTTATGTAATAGTCTTTATTGTATTACATCAGAATATTGTTTGTCTATCATCCTAGTTATGCCGGAATCACACTGCGCGGCCACAATGATAACCTGTGGATAATCTCACATTTGCTTTTTCATAGACATATTGTCTATATATAAACCACTACACTATCCTCACCTAATTATGATTATTTGCTTTTTTATTAATTCGATATTAAAATATGTTTTTTTGACATAGACTAGTTTATGCTAAAAATAGAACAAACTTAGAACACTGTTGAAGGGTGGGGGGATGTGTCTATTATTTATCTATAAAATGCTTTGCCACTTACTCTTACATCAATATATTGAGGAGATTGCCCATGTGCAATGAAGTATCTTATTGCCGCAGTCATATCCTCCACCTGCTCCCCTGCTGGGCGGTCTATGGACAGTTTTACGTAATAACTAGTCTCTTTCAACCGGACCTCTAGTTCACGTGTTGTATTTGGAGGTAATAATGCTTGAGTAACTGTATAGCCGCTTGCCTTGGTTAAGGAGACAATTCGGCCAACAAAACCTAGGAACCTATTGCTAGCAATCGCAGTTGTTGTTCCGGTTTTATATGTTATACCGCTGTTGTCAATTATCTGAACCAACGGATTAGCAAAATAGTTTGTTTCGAAAGGCAAACCATTTGAGTCAACATAGTATTGTTTGTTGTTGATTTGCCAACCAGCAACTGGTGTTCTCATCGTAATTGCAAAGCTTGTTTCTCCGACTCCGACCATTCTTCCCTGGTCGACTGCGGACACCTCGGGATATTTTGCCGATACAAAATCTGATAAATTTGATTGGTCTAGGAAAAAAGTCAGTCGACTGATTGGGTTTTGGTCTAGATAGTTTTGGACCACGTCCTGATACTTCCGTTTATCAACATTTTTTGATATACCAACGTTCGATATATTTACACTTACGCTAGCGGTAAAATTGCTAATTAATAGCCATATTGGAATAGCGGATATGAAAATTATTACCAAGACAGTTGATAGTTTCCGCCTTTTGATGGATAGGCTACGAGCATGAGTCCTGGCAGATTTCAAATCAGAATTAGGACTAGCACTATCAAATCGATTTGATGTGGATCCGGTTATTGTCCGGTTTCGCTTAAAAATATGTTGTGAGCTAGTTGATGTTTTTTCAACTTCTTTTACAAACCTTCGCCTGGGAGTATTTGATTGTTTTTTTGAAAATATTTTCATCTCTTATTATTCACGCTTGATATTATCATACCGGCCACTTCCTTGGCGGCGTTCGGTCGAGCATACGAAGAAAAGATTCGAGCCATCGTTTTTGTCCCCTTCTTGTTTGAAAGTATTTTTTCGACGGCATCAACGATAACAGTTGGATTTTCGACTAAATCATCTTCGTCGACAACGACAGCTGCCTGACTCTTTACGTATACTTCAGCGTTTTTAAGTTGATGACCACCTGAGAGTTTTGCATTAGGTATCAAGATTGTTGGCTTAGCAAGCGCAGCCAGTTCAAGTATGGTAGTGGCACCGGCCCGAGCAATAACCATATCAGCAGCACCTAGAAGTGAGACAAAATCATCGGAAATAAAAGGATACAGTTGAAAAGAATTACTATTTGCTGGAGTTTTTAACAACAAATCTGCATATTGCCCTTCTCCGCAAATCAAAACAACTGATGTTAGTTTTAATAATTTTTCCAACGATAATACTATCGCGTCGTTAATACGGCTTGCCCCCAGACCGCCACCCGTAACAACAACAAGTGGTCTATCGATCGCTATCCCCCACTTTTTCCTGGCGACGATTTGTTCCTGTTCTGAAAACTCATGGTATTCAGCCGCAATCGGAATACCGACATAACGTGATCTATCAATAGGATAATTATAGTGTTCAAGTGGGGCTCCTGTCGCTATCGCAGTAGCCCATTTTCCTAAAATACGATTTGTCAGACCGGGGTGTGCGTCCGAGTCGTGTACAACCAGCGGAATCCGAAGCAAATAGACTGCAACACCTACAGGAAGACAAACATATCCTCCCTTCGTAAATACAACATCTGGTCGCCATATAATCAATTTATAAAAACTTTGAAAAAAACCAGCAACCACTAAGAACATATCTCGAATATTTCTAAGTACTAAAGCTGGCCATAATAGCTGACGTAAGACTGTTAAATGATGGTAGCGACGAAGTTTACCTGCCAGTATGGTTTGGACGGGTACCTTATCATCAAAATGGCCGACTAATTCAGATGCCTGTTTGGCAAATTTTTTATCGCACCAAAATCGTATTTCCGCTTGAGGGCTTTGCTTTCTAATTTCTCGTAAAACCGCTATGACTGGAGTAACGTGCCCGCCCGATCCTCCGCCGACCGCTAAAATTCTCATCATTAGCCTCCTTTATTTTTGACGAATGTACAGTGTACCTTGATAGTTGGAATACCAGACCCAGCGCTGCTGCAATAAATAACATACTTGTCCCACCGAAACTAAGTAGTGGCAAAGTGATTCCAGTTAAAGGGAAAATTCCAATCATTGATGCTACATTTAGAATAACATGCGATGCCAACCAACCAAAAACTCCTGCAGCGACTAATTTCAACCTAATGTCGATTAAGTGGTCCATCACCTTAAGGATTCTCAAAAGCAATGCAGTAAATAGTGCTAATATCACAAATAGACCGACAAAACCGAAGGTTTCACCCATGATAGCAAAGACTGAGTCGTTAATCGCCTCTGGTAAATATCCGGTTGCTTGGACGCTGTTGCCTATCCCCACTCCGAACAAACCACCTGTTCCAATTGCAATTTTCGCATGCTCGATATGGTAGCTGTTTGGATCACTTAGTGAAGTATTGTCACCTTGAAAATATGTCAATATTCGATCCATTCGATGCGGTGCGCTCACGACTAATACCAGACCGACGGCTGCAATAGTAAGTAAAACAATACCGCCAATTCGCTTGTTAATGCCACCAATATATAGCATAGATGCAATAATACAAACAAGCGATATTCCCGTACCTAGGTCTTTCTGAATTACAATTATAAATAACATTGCAATAGCTGTAATAATTGCAAGTGGGATAAGAGTTTCTTGGATGTTATTCACTTTCCCTAGTCGTACCTTATTGCCCAAAAACCCTGCAATAAATACTAAGATAGCAAATTTTAGAAACTCGGACGGCTGAAGACTGCCAAATATACCCAAATTGAACCAGCGCGTTGCTCCTAGAGACTGTTGCGCAATCCCCAGATGCGCCCAACCGGCAAATGCCAACAGGACACATACTGCCAGTGCAAAAATTAATATCTTGCTTGCATTTTTTGTGACTGACTTATACGGCACGAAGGCCATTGCCGCAAACGTTAATAGTGCAATTACTAGACTAGCAGCCTGTTTAAGAAAAAAATATGTATCACCGTAATGTCCTCCATAGGCATTATTGAGTACGTTGGCGCGTTGTGGACCTATGGCGTACATAATTATTAGACCCAATAACATCAATAGCCCCATATATAGGACAATTAAATAGTCCGGTCGATGACGACGCACGGAAGTAACATCATTATACTCTACCTCTTTCGAAAGAGAGCTTAAGTATCCATGACGTCGATTTGCAGACACCTTAAATACTACCTCCTGCCATTGCCAGTAGTACCCCAACAAATGCGGCAACGATTGCAATTATCCAAAAACGCATGGTTACTTTTGTCTCGGCCCAGCCGGAAGCTTCCAGATGTTGGTGTATTGGCGCCGAAACAAATATCTTTTTATGAAGAATCTTTTTACTGGCAATTTGAATCAAACTTGAACCAGCTTCTGCCACAAAGACAATACCGATTATTGGCAATAAAAAGAGTGTATTTGTTAACATTGCCACAACCCCAAGCGACGTCCCAAGCGCGAAGCTTCCAACATCGCCCATAAAGAATCGTGCAGGATAAATATTAAACCATAGATAACTCAGCAAAGCACCAACGACCGTAAAACAAAAACCAGCCAAAAATAATTGGGATTGTAAAATAGCAATAATCCCAAAAGCAACATAGCTTATAGCAACCAAACCACCCGCCAGACCATCAAGTCCATCACTAATATTTACAGCGTTACTGGTTGCAACTATCGCAAAAGCGAACAATGGTACGATTAGCCAACCTAAAGATAATCCACCAATGAAAGGTATATTTATCGAAACGAATCCTAGTTTTGCATAGAAGAACCAACCCAAAGCAAGACCAATTGCGATTATCATCAAAAATTTAATACCGGAACGTAAGCCTGCTACGCCGCTTCCCGAACCACGTACATTGATAAAATCATCCAAAAGGCCAACAATAGCACCGCTGACAAGTGCTGCCAAAGGAAGCCAGGTTTGTCCTCTGTTTAGGTTGAGTAATGAAATAATAACAATCGCAGCTACAAAAACCAGTCCCGCCATTGTTGGAATATTCCGCTTGAACTTTTCCGCATGTAGTTTGTTAAATACCTCTAATTTTTCACCAGTCGTGCTGTTCGTGCGTTGTTTTTTCCAAAATTTATATCTGTATGCAAGCAATGTATAAACCGGTGTCAATAACATCGCCACGATAAAAGCACCGACGCTTAACGAGAATGTTCCCATAAGTTCGTGTGTTAGTTGGATTAGTGTGTAGCTGTGCATATATTACCCTTTCGGTTGTATGTTTAAATATCCTAGCATCCAGTTTGAGATATCCGTAAAGATCGGCATGGCATCATAGTTTCCAGCCAGTTCTTTGTGATCACCTGACACCTGTACCATTATGACATACCTGGAGGTACTTTCGGTACCACCATAGCCTAAATATGTTCCAATTGTCTCGTCGCTGGCATATACACCGCCCTTTACCACCTGAGACGTACCGGTTTTACCACCGACATAATAGCCCGGTTTATCAACACCAGGAAAATTTGTTGTTCTGGCGATATGTGTCATTTCTCGCACTTGATACGCAGTTGATAGTTTAATCGGGTGAGTTGGAGTTGTAATTTGGTTTGCATTATAGTTACCATTCTTATCAACACTACCAGCCAGAACAGTAGGTTTGTAATAATTTCCACCATTTACTATTGAACAAAATGCTGATGCAACTTGAATCATAGTCACATCCATCCCTTGCCCAAACGCCATATTTGAATAGCGTACCGCATTACCCTGGACATCCGTTGGAGGTATAACCGTTCCGGCAATTTCTCCAGACACCTCAACACCAGTTAGTGATCCCAGGTGGAATTTATTATGAAAATAGTCGTACATCGTATCTCGTGCCTGTCTATTAATACTTGTCCCGTCTCCCAACCGCATCGCAACTGTGACAAAACCGGTGTTGAGTGACCAGTTCATGGCATGTTGCAATGTAATCGTTCCGGTTTGACCAAGTGATGCATTTGAAATCGTAACGTCATCGATTTGGATATGGTCAGTGTTATTGTAAGTTGAGTTTGCGTCAACTACTCCCTTATCGATACCCGTTGCCATCGTCAATGTTTTCATATCAGAGCCTGGTTCATATGGAGCAGAAACGACGCCATTATTGAAAACTGCGTTGTTTTGAACATCAGTTATTTTTGACGGATCGAACGTTGGCAAATTTGCCATAGCCAATATTCTACCTGTTTGAGGGTCCAATATAACAGCACTTCCTCTTGTCGCCCCAGTCCGTTTTAATCCGTTGGCCAAAGCTTGTTCTGTATAAGATTGTACACTTGGATCAATACTGAGTACTTCATTAACGCCGTCCTTGGCTGGTTTGTTTATATTGTGGTTACCGATTGTCAACGGAATATCATTTACGTCCGTAACTGATTGCAACAAGCCGTTTTCACCAGTAAGTTGTTTGTTCAATTTTTCCTCGACACCATATTGTCCTATTCCGTCGTCGTTTACAAAACCTAAAATCTGGGCAGCCAGTGATCCTTCTGGATAGACACGTTGATTACCAGCCTGGAAACCAATACCACTGTAGTTTTTACTTTTAATCATATTTGCCTGTGCCAGAGTAATTTTTGTAGCTAAAATCTGATAGCGTGAATCTTTTTTATCAAGCAGGTTTTGAAGGTTTGACCTTGCATTTCCCCCTGCGACTTTTTCAATAGTTGAAATAATTTCATTATCATTTGTGGTTTCTGTTGGGTCAGCAAATACTGTGTAAACGTCTTGGTTCATCACAAGCGGAACCGGAGTTGACCCAGATAATGCATAGATTTGTCCACGTTTTGCAGGTATCGTTAGACGTTTTACCTGTTCCCGATTGGCAAGATCAATATAATACCCATGCTGGATGACTTGCAAATAAAACAACCTTACGACAAATATCGTCATAAGGCCGAACAGTATTGCCGCTAAGACTTTTGACCGGCTACCTTTTTGCAGTTCAAGTTTCATGATTTTTATTGTTGATTTGCGTACTGGGTAGATGCTGGTGTTGTCATTGTTGAAGCAACGCTACTATTTTTGACCGTCTCAAGCGCGGTTAGGCGGGCGTTTTCAACCTGAAGATCATTTTTTTGTGTATTTAAAGCGGCTATTTGGCTATCTATTTGTTGGGTTTTATAATCATAGCTGGTGGCCCGTGTGGCTTGTGTTAAATATACTAAACCGAGTACTGTAATCATTAACGCAACAATCACTGTATGCGCGACAGGGCCAAGTTTAATATTTGAAACGTAGGCAACGGTATTCTGATTCCGTGACCAATTTTGCTGACGTCGATTGTTAAATGTTTGTGTGTATTGGTATGACATTGTGGTGGTGTTTTCGTTTATGTTTGTTTTGTAGGTATGCCCCGCCCGAAGACGGGGCAAAAGGAGTGCACTACTTTACTACTTTACGTGGACAGTAACTACTTGAGCTATGTCCGAATATTGTACTGGGATGTGAACTGGCATGGTGTTTTGCCCTTTCTTTTTATTTTTGTTTTATTGTTTCACTGCGATTCGCAGTTTACTACTGCGTGCTCGCGGGTTGTGAGCGTCGGTTTGACTCCCTTGGATTGGCTTTTTGGTTATTGGATATAGTTCGGCCTCGTAACCAGCATCAAATTGCTCTTTAAAAAAGTTTTTGACTAGCCTGTCTTCTAGGCTGTGAAAGCTGATGATGCCGACTCGCCCGCCTGGTTTTAACAGGTCGGGCAAGAGTGGCAACAGGTCTTCGATTTGCCGTAGCTCATCGTTGACCGCAATCCGGAGTGCTTGAAAGGTGCGAGTGGCTGGATGGATTTTTTTCCATTTCCCACGATACGTTTTTTTAATCAATTCGGCGAGTTCATTCGTTTTGGACAGTGGTCTGTTTGCGACAATTACACTTGCAATCGTTCTAGCGAACCCAACCGGCTCTTCACCGTATTGGGCAATGATATGTGACAGCTC